>JAABVA010005232.1_pt1 | contig 11821 bp, 7 predicted proteins | sample 5560331 | NCBI WGS metagenome assembly JAABVA01 (sample SAMN12812661, study PRJNA571458) | rock metagenome | isolation source: Antarctica rocks | place: Antarctica: Victoria Land, Mt New Zealand sud | collected 2016-01-07
AAGCATTTCAGACTATTTCAGAGCTATTTTTTGTTATATTTGTCAAATTACTGAATAACAGCTATCATTCAACATGCTGATGTCAGACAACTGATGTTATTTTGAGAAAAGATAAAAAATTTAACTATTTTGCACTCAAGACATACTGAATCATCATGCTGTTAAATTCTTTAGATAAAATATCTGAAAAGATAATAGTCACAAGACTTTCTAAGCTGACTGAGGTGTCTAATCTGCTTTATAAAGATTAAATGAGTAATAGAAGACAAAGATTTACTGTGAATGCAGCATTATGTCTTACACATAACATTTAACTGACAAATCATCATAAAAGAACTCTTTCAGCACTACTTTTGAATGTTAAGAGAGTATTTGATCATGTTTTACTGAATTAATTGCTGAAAATTATGCAAGATCTTTATCTATTACACATTCTGACAAAATGAGTTCAATTATTTTTATTTAATTGAACTGTCAGTCTAGCCTTTGATGAAGAAAAGAACTCTGATCAGAAAATTAAATCTGAAATTTCATAGAGTTCATCAATTTCATCTATATTATTTCTGATATATATCAGATTTCTATTTATTTCAGTCAAAAAACAATACACAGACTTACAAATCAAAATACTTAGCTATATTGATGATGTGACTGTGACAGTTGAGAGTAAATTAAAGACAAAGAAATAGCTATTTTAACTGTCATATTTTTAAACAACATCATTATCAAATCATTTAAAGTGATATGATGACTAGAACTATGATTTAATCAAAAACTTACTTTTAAAGATTATATCAAGAAGAAAATAGTCTCTGCAACTAGAACTTTGCATCTATTACACAGATTGTTAAGTTCAGAATGAGATTTATTAGCTGTTGCTGATAAACAGCTTTATATTGCATGCATTATCTTTATTAATGACTATGAATGTCAGATCTGATTCAATAATCAGAAAGAATTTTTGAATCCTTTTCAGAAACTTTAAAATTCAGCACTCAGAAAGATTTTAAAGATCTTTAAAACATCATCTTTTTCAGTAATGAAAATAGAAACAGCTATTTGTTCTTTCATAGTGAGATTTCAGAAAACATACAGACTATATGCACTCAGAATAGTCTGCACTAAAAATCACTTTATTAGATAAAGAACTTCTATTATCTTTTCATCAGAATATCAAACTGAAATAGATTTGAATGAAATTAAATTTCTGAACTGAAATGAAACTAAGATTAAAATTATAAAGAAACACTCAACTCAATTAATTAGAATTTTACACATTCTATTTGAATTGTTATTAAATGTCTCAAAATTGAAAGAATATAGCTCAGAAACTAGCCTGAAAGAATCTGGCCTGAAAGAATCTGACTTAAAAGAAATTTCTTTTTTAAAAGAAAACTCTTTTAATCAAAATTCATGAAATTTCAAATCAGCAAAGAAGACAAAGACTAAACAACAAAAAACCATCTAAATCTGATTAAAAGAATTATTTCAAACAATTAAAATTCACAACACACAGTGATTTACACAGATAAATTCAAAATTCTAGTTAATGTGAGTGCAGAAATAGTCCATATGTGTGAAAGAAATAGTAATGAAAAATCATGAAATCTTAAAAATGTTAGATATAGTGTCTAGACTTAAGTACTCAGGGCATAGAGAGCAGCTTAGTAAGACTATTTAGATAAGACACACTAGATCTCTTTTGTACAATCTAGTGTATTCTTTATAGCTTGCAGAGTTTGCATTGCACATATTTATGTTGTATGTATTCACTATTATATGTTTAAATACTCATTTCAGCTATATTATTTATCAGATTATGAGCTCAGCAAGTGCAATCACATAAACAATGAAGTTCTCGTCAAATTGTACAAAAAAATAAAAGAAAACTGTTCAGATTCAATTACTCTAAGTTAAGATGTTTAATGAACTTGATGTTATCTGAAAAGAGAAGAAACTGAAGAGAATGAAGAACTGAATAAGATGATTTAACATGACAATGCTTACACTTAAGAAGAAAGACTTCTGAGAGATTGTTATAAACAATTATATAAATGGAAACATTGCTTCTCAGATAGCTAATTATGAACAAGATGCAGCTGAAGTGATCAAGATCATTAAGAAAAATATAAATAATGATTTATTTAAGAATGTAGAGAACACTGATGAATTCTTAAAGATATAAGAATGATTTTGTATAATCTGTATACAGATTGAACAAAATGTTGTTTATATAAAACTATATTCATTATTACTATATCTGTTCATAATCAAAGTTCTAGATTATAAAAAGTCAATTAATATATGCTTTAATGAGATAAACAGCTTAATTAAGAAGATTAAAGCAGCAGTATTTGTTAAATGAGATGTATAAGACAATATAGCTTTGATAACAGTACTTAAAGAATTATCAGAGAAATATAACTCATAAAAGAACTATTTATTGAATTAAAAAGAAATAATAATGATAAATACTCAATAGATCTTATTCTCTGAAGAAGTATGAATTAAAGTGAACAGAGAAGTTAATGTTAAGTTAGACTGAATTTTTGTTGTATAAGAATATAAATGACTGTTATGAGAACTTAACTGCTATAACTGCAGAGAGTTAGGGCACATAGTATGTAATTACATTAAATTAAAGCATTTTATGAATGATCTGACAAAGTGATGTAACACTGTTAACTATGACACAGACTGAAAGTCAAAGCATAAAGTGCAGAAGATGACTGAATACAATAGTAATAAAGATAGTAATTTAAAGTTGTCAACACAGAGCAAGAAATGTCTTAACATACTGTTCAGCACTTAAAGCAATTTATATAATTAATATATTAATTTTAAAGCATTCACACACATCATCAATTGCTGAGATCTGTTCACTATTATTAGTTCATATTACAAGAAGTTTGAAGTCATGAATGAAGAAATGATGACAGTGACAGAGTGAAAAGATATAAAGATTCATATAAAGATAAAAAATCTTCTACTATAAGATATTGTTCTTGTTTCTGAGTGCACATCAAATCTTATATTACTTGAACAGCTATAATGCAATGATGTTATTTATCAAAATAAAGACAGTAGAATGACACTTATAAAAGATGAACACATTATAGTCAGTGTATAATGTGTTGAAAACTTGTTCATTCTTAATATAGTGAAAAAGAATGTCATCATGATTGTATAAACCACATTAAAGTAAGATTGACTCAGCTTTTTGTGTATATTTATTAAGAAACTACAACTTTAACATTGTTGTCTTGTACACTTAAGTATTATATAAATTAAATGCATCAGTCAGATAATCACTGAACTTGATTTATTGTTTATGACTGAGAATAACAATGATGTTAATAATACATTAAGTAATGATGATGATCTGAGACTGAGTAAAGAGAATAAGAAAGATGAACAGCAAGAACTTTAATGAAGAAATTTATATAAATATAAATTATTCAGTGAAGTCTGTAAGCTCTGTGTAGTCAGCAAATAAATGAAGATTATATATCATAAGAAAATGCAGATCATCACTAAGCAGTTAAAACATATATATGTTAATTTTTAAGAATTACATGATTCATCATCTTTTGTGAACAGTTCATACACTGCAGTATTAATTAATAATTATATATGAAAGTCATGAATATCATTTTTTAAGAGAAAGAATCAGTTTTTTAATAGATTCAAGATGTAACTACAATAAGCATAGACAGAGTCTGAATTGAAGATTGTATGAATGCATATTAATGAAGAGAAAGAGTTTGTAAGTTAAATCATAATAAATTATATAATTAATTATGAGACTATTCTTAAATACATCATATCATACATCTCAGAACACAACTCTATGTCAAAGTGTTGCTGAAGAACATTTTGTATAATGAAAAATTCTATATTACTGAATGTCAAACTATCTAATCATTTCTGAACTGAGATTATAAACACTGTCAATTATCTTAAAAATATCTTGTTTATTTATGATAAAACTGTTATCTCTGAGAAAGTCTAAACTGAACAGAGATTTAGTCTTAGTTACATCAGAATATTTGAATTTCTTTTATATGTTTATATATTAAAGAAAAAATGAATCAAGTTAAATCTAAACTGAATGTGAAAAGACATATTGATTGAGTATATAATTATTAGTAAGCAAATTAAAATGTGAAGTGTTTAAATAAATTTAATACATATAGTGTTGACATATACTATTAATGAGTGCAGCAGAGATACAGATCTATTAAAAAATAAAGATATCTTGTTGCTGCTGTTAATTTATACAAAATTGTAAGATTGAATTGCACTTAACATCTTATGCAAATATGATTGATTATAAAAGTTAATTATTAATAATGATGTCATCAATGCATTGAAGAATTGTATGAATCATAAGAAAGATTCATTATTATTTAGAAAAACTGAGAAGAACATATCAGTGCTGTTTTAAAAATAAAGACATCTTAGAAAGCACTCTTTGTTAACTGATAGATCTGAATGAGAATTGATTGATATGTAATAGATGTATTTGTTATTTATTAATGATTTATATAAAGATAAATACATAATAATGAGATGTAAAACAGTCAGATTAAAGACAAATATATATGTGACAGCAATAAATGCATTAAATTAATCTGTTCTCAAGAAGCTGAGTAATGAATCAAGAATTAACTGCTGAAGATTGTATAAAGTGTATGCAGATATAATCAGACTGTTGATAGCACTGAATGCTTGTATATTAAGAATGTTTGTATAATTGAGTAAAACAGATATGAAAGAGTCACTTAATGCAGATTGAATGTTAGTGAGATTGAAAGAAGAAATTGCAGTAATTTTATTGATTAAATTGATGTTTATACAAAATGTCACTCAGAATGAAAGAAATCTGCATGTTACTTAGAGTAAGAGAAATCTGCAGAGAGAAGTTGCTCTGAGAGTATAATAAGTTGTTAAGAATCAGAGTGTGAAAGATTAAGATAAAAATGAGAAGTCAATATAAATAAAGAAATTGTGTTTGTATAAATTGATGATTGAGAATCTGATTTATGAAAGGCAGTGATGTAAGGTCATAAAGAATGAGTTATTAAACTTAAGATCATATGAAGTGTAATTGATTGAATTACTACTGAAGAGATGAAAAGTCATTGAATGTAAGTGAATTTTTAAGATAAAATATGATAAAAAAGAATAAATTATGAAGTTTAAAGCAAGATTAATGACTCAGAGTTTCTCACAGATATACAGAGTTAACTATAATAAGATGTTTGCTTCTACAGTTTGAAGAGAATTACTGAGAATGTTTCTAACTTTGATGACTTTGTACAACTTAAAGTTACATTAAATGAATGTTAAAGTTGCTTATCTGTTGAGAAATTTGAAAAGCAAAAAGAAAAGTATATATATGTACATTTCAAAGAGTGTGACTGTGAAACAGCTGAATAAGATGATGTGTTGAATTGTGAAAGAATTGTATATATTGAAGCAATTAACATGACTGTGATATAAGAAGTTAATTAATATCATGAAGAATGAAGAATTTCAGAGTATGAATACTGACTTAAGCATATTGATTAGAAAGAATCACAATGTAATCATCATTATTAATGTATATATGAATGATCTTCTGATTGCAAGCAAAACAATACATAAGATTAACTGTACAAAGACTGTGCTCAATGAAGTTTTTTAAATATCAGATCTTGAGAAGATACAAATCATTGTTGATCTCAAAGTTATGAGAAATCAAAATAAATGAATATTAATGTTAAATTAAGTTTTATATATAATGAAAGTTCTATCAGAAGAAGAGATGCAGAACTGTTTAGTTGTTGAAATATTAATGAAGTTGAGATTGTATATTATATTAAATGAATTAAACAATGTTATGAAAGTAAGCAGTATAAAACTGCAACAGATTGTAGAAAAGCTGATATATATTGTATGTGAAACTCAGTTAAACATAATCTTTATGATAGAATGTTTAAGTCAGAATCTCATTAATGTACAGATAGAACATATTAAAGCTGCAAAATGAATATTATGATATTTAAGAAAGATTATAAGCTACAGTTTAAAGTATGAATCAGTTATAGACATTTATATAAATTAAAATGTAAGATATGCATATAATTATGTGAACAGCAACTACACTGAAGACATTGCAGATTGAAGATTCACTATAAGCTATGTGAATGAAGATGTTAAAGCATGAATGTTGAAGAAACAATGTATAGTATTAATATTTATAATAAAAGTTAAGTATATAGTGCTGAGATATGATGTCAGACAGAAAGTATAAATGCAGAGATTCATTAATGAATTAAAATTAAGCAAAGCAACTCTGAGCATCACACTTCTAGAAGACAATGAGTTAAGTATTAAATTGATGTATAATGTGAAGCAACACAGTCATACAAAACATATTGATGAACAGCATCACTATTTACAGAACATGATCAATAATAATGAACTGATTGTTAAATGAGTTGCAACAGACAACATGCTGACAGACAGATTGATAAAGACTTTAATAAAGAATATTTTTAGAAGTTATAGACAGCATCTTGAAATTGTATAACTTAACAAGTTAAATGAGATCTAATAACTTCAAATGTTGACTATTTAACAAAGAGAAAATAGCATGACAAGTAATCTTAAGATCATATGTTTATCAGTTTCATCACTGAAATAAATACATCAGCTTTATGATTTCAGAATGTCTGAAATTGTATGACTTGAAGAATAAAGAAGAAGAATACTAACAGAAAAAGTATATTGAGTACAGTTGCAGAGAGAGTGTTAGATATAATGTTTAGACTTAAGTATTCAGAATATAGAAAGTGACTTAGTAAGATCATTTAAATAAGACACACTAAATCTTTTTTATATGATCTAGTGTATTCTCTATAGCTTGCAGAGTTTGCATTGCACATACTTGTGTTGTATGCATTCACTATCATATGCTTAGATACTCACTTCAGTCATACTATTTATCAGAAAATAATTTAGAAGTCTTTGATGCAGAGTTATTTGCTATATTTCAGGCTCTAAAATGAATGCAAAACTTTAATTTAGAAAAAATTAAAGAAATTTAAATTTTTTCTGACAGTTAAGCTGCAATTTAGAGACTTTAAAACATCAAATCAGAATTTAAACAGCATTTAATGATTAAATGTTATTCATTGCTATATATACTCAAATCTTAAAGTTTTACAACACACATTCAATGAATTCCTAGTCACAAAGACATTATCAAAAACAAAAAGACTAATATAGCTGCATAAAAAAATGCAGAACAGAAGATTAAAATCTGTTCTGAAAGATTTATCTTTATTAGCTACATGAAAGGTCTCATAAAGACTAAAGTGCTTGTCAGCTAAGAAAATTACTGAAATTTAGTCAAAAGAGAACACATTTACATCAAAATGAAGATCAAATTTCACTGAAATCAGAATAAAAACTTTAAAAACATTAATAGACTTCAGTTTTTCACATTTATTCAGATAAGATTAGATTATGATTATTTTAAATCTTATTTAAATAAATTATCTGACTATAATTCTGATAAATGTCATCTGTCATGTTATTAAAGACAGACAACAGAACGTTTTTTAACTACTTGTCATCATTTTAAAAATGAGCAACTAGTTTTAAGAAGAAAACTAGAAGACCTTTCATTAGAAATCAGAATTCTTTTTATTATAAAAGAAGAAATTTAGACTGTTTTACAGTTTCTGAAAGAAATAAGAGTAGAAATCAGAAAATGATTATTAAAAAAGAAAATGAAGAAAGAAGTTTGATTAAATTGAAAGAAAAGTTAAAGAAAAGTTAATTAACAACTAAGAAAACAGTCTGACTGTGAAGAAGTAATTAAAAAGTATATCAGCATATAAATTTCTTATGTTGAAAGTTTTATGTACTATTTTCTGTTTTTAACTGTCATAGCCTTATAGGCTGCATGCAATGTATGAAGAATAAATAAATAAATAAATAAATACATTATTGCAGCTAATAAATGATGTATAAAGATTCTGTATTTATTACTTAAAGAAAAACACATCTACAGAGTGTAGTTATAAGATTTATGAACATAACTTATTTAAAGTCACAACAGCAGCAATACTCTCTACACACAGCTTAAACAGTCAAACAGATTGCAAATACAGCTTTAAACTGCACATTTTATCTATTTATCATCACATCAATGATGAATTGTACAGAGAGCACTGAGATAATGTAGAGAAGACATAAAAACTCTGTTTGATCATCAATTATGTTTAAATCTTAACAGTAAAAGAGTAAAAAACAATAAATCATTACTGAACTTACTGATGTTAACTGATATACTTTAATTAACAGACTCAATAAACTTACAAATGATCTCTTGAAGTTTAAAGAAGCAAATTAACAACAAAAAAAAGATGTTGAAGATGATTTGAAAGATAAGAGCTCTTTAAATGTAAATGAATTAAAGCAAGAATTCTGTGCAGAAGCAGCTCTCAAGAATAGAGAAGAAACTGAACAATTTAATAGTGAATGATAATTTAATGAATCAGACTTAGCTGAACATATAAGAAGAATGAAATTTAATAAACTAAATATAAGTAGATGTAGCAGTGTAAAGCATTTATTAAATAGTTAAATTCATTTCACAATGCACAGTGATTAAAGTGCAACTATTAAACATTTAAGATAAATCATTTACAGAACTTCTTGTCACAGTTAAGTCTCTGATTATAGACATTTACATAATGAAATAACTATAAAGTGAAGACATATAAGACTGATCTTGACAGTTGTGTAATAGTGAATTAGATAGAGTCTAATATGTATGTAGAATTATTGCTAATCTTTGTAAAAGATAAAAGTATATACTTTTATTTCTTCACAAAGATTAACTTACTAAGCATACTAATTATGCAAGATTACACAAGAAAGTTTCAACTCTCATAAACTAAAAATGAACTTACAATTGTCTTCTCTCTTATATGCTGTGTTCTTGTAACACTTATATTCAGCTGACTCTCTGTTGAAAAAACTTTTTGCTGCAAAGAAAAACAGTGAGTAAGATCACTTCAATACTGAAAATTTCTTAAGAAAAAAAGTATTGAGCTGATTCTTCAGTACATTCTGTCTGTAAATATCAAATTCTTTTTACAGCTCAGTTTTTAAGCTTTGTGTTTCTTCATGATTTCTTCATAAACTTATGCAATATTCACAGATTATTACATGCTTCAGCTCTTCTTATTATAACTCAGTTACAACTCTTTTTAATAAGTCTTCACAAATCTAACTCTTCTTATGAACTCATTACAAGCTAAACTTCTTCTTACAAATCTATCATAAGCTTAAGTTCTTCTTCACAAATCTATTACAGACTTAAGCTCTTCTCTGTAAGTTCATTATAAGCTGAACTTTTCTTTACAAATATATTATAAGTTTAAGTTTCTCTCTGCAAGTCTATTGACTATTTACAAGCTAAAAAGGTTTTTTACATTCTTTATTAAGATAACATTGCAAGCATTTTTTTCTGCAATATTATCATAGCTAAATGACACATCATCACTCTTAACAAGATTTTCATCAAGTTCTTTTAATTACAGTAAAGTAATTCCTTCTTAATGAAAACAAAAACACACTTAAAATGAGCTATTTCAAAATTTTCACATACTAAATTAACTCTCATCAAACTTTTTTCTGCATCATATCATTTACACATGAAAAATTGAGTCAAATAAAGTCAATAAGTATTTAATCAAAGACAACATTCTTCAATCTGCACATTAGATGTCATTTTAAATGTGTATAATGAATATGTTAATTAATAATAAGTGTTTCATAGATAATTAAGTAATGACACAATCATTGCTGCTTATAAATACACAGTTGCTTTTCAGACAAATCATTACAGAGTTAGCTCTCTTTAGATTGATATTGATTGATCATTTTAAATTGAATCAGATATAACTTTCATAATTATTAACTTCAACAACTAAACATACACTGCTGCTTCTACAATAACAATTTTAATACTGAATTACTGATGTTCTGCTATATCTTACATATTGTGAGCATTATTGACAAGTTATTCTTATAGTAAAGATAAATAATCTTTACATACTGAAGTATGTCAATTACAGTCTCAGCAGTTAGATTGAGACAGTCTTTACAGAGTGTTATGAAAATATTAAAAATATCATTTAAAAGTATGCAGATTGCTTGTAAATTAACTGAGCTTGTATTCTTAATGTGATTGTACTGCTGTCTTTATTACTCTTATCATCATCATCATCAACACTTTTATTCTCATCATCATCAGCTTCTGTGAAGAGTAAGAAAAAGAAAAAAGTATTAAAGAAAAAGATTCTTCTTCTATGAATAATATGTGATTCTTGACTGTTAAATTTGCAAATATTAATAGTTATAATATCATCATCATCTTCATAAACTGCTCAGAGTCTTACTTCTTTTGTTTAAGCTTTGCTGTCACAGACTGTTCAGAACAACATTTTTTTTATTTAAATCTTATTATTATTTTTATTTTCAGCTTTTTCTTCATCATTTCTTACTTTCACATCATCATCTTTCTTAATTACAGAAGCTTCTATCTTCTTTAGTATCTCTTTTGTGACATTAAATGAGATTGAATTATGTCTTTTAAAGAAGTTATTTCAAACTTAAAAGCAGAATGAATTGTTAGCTGTGTTGAAGATCATATAATATAATTATTGAATTTTTATTGAAATGATTACAGCACAAAATGCAATAAATTTTCACATTTAATTTTCTGAATTTCATACTGACTGTGTCTAGCTCTGAAGAGATCAGAATCTTAGATAAAGATTAAGTTTATATATCTTTGCTTAAGAAGATATAGATAACACATCTTTAATTTTATGATACTTAATATATATTTTTCTTTTCAAAGTCATCATTTTCTCAAAGCGTTGAGCTTGCAGACAAGTTCTTCTTCTTAAAAATCTTATTAATACTTTTTTAATTACTTTAAATAAAGAACACTTACATAAGTCTGTACTTCTACATAATATATTATTATTTGTTCTATTAACTTTCTATTCAGTTCCTATCTAGATCTATAAGAACAAAGCATCTTTACAACAAAAAAACTTAAGTAAGAAAATCTTAGTTCTGTCTTGCAGACATTATCTCAACAAAATGTTAATTAATTATTATTGTCTTTTTTATACATTAATAAATCTGTATTATGTCTGTCTCTTAAACATTTACTTTTACTGAACAGTAAATGATCTTTCTTAATTCACTAAATCTATCTCAATTCATTAAACTGTCTTTTAATCATTTAAATATATAAAATCTTCACATTTTAAAATGTTCTTCTGAATGATCTGCTGTGCAAGATTAAGATAATTAAGTAAATTACTTATAATTAGTTATTGAGCTGTCTGATGAGCACTAACTGCTGTGAAAAGAGCTTTGCAGAGATCTGTAATTTCAGTTTTTTGAAAGTAATGAGTATAAAAGTTAATGTAATTTAAATAAAAGAGAAGTATATGCTGCATAATTTATACTAATCAATCATATAAACATTGTTTATTAATCTCTAAGACTTTTACAGAGATTAATTAAACATTGAGACTTAACATTTCTGTGTAGAGCAGAAATAGTGCTGTTACTTTATATTTATGAAGATCTTTATAAAGTTAATGAACTGATTAAGCTCAATTTAACTTTTATATAATTACTTTTTATCTTGCTAACTTACAGATTCATCTTTGTTTTCATTTTAGATTTATTTATTTAATTAATGCTTTCTATAAATTCATTTACTATCTTCTTAATT
>JAABVA010005234.1_pt1 | contig 11818 bp, 17 predicted proteins | sample 5560331 | NCBI WGS metagenome assembly JAABVA01 (sample SAMN12812661, study PRJNA571458) | rock metagenome | isolation source: Antarctica rocks | place: Antarctica: Victoria Land, Mt New Zealand sud | collected 2016-01-07
CCCAGGATTCTTTCTCAAGGTAAATTGCTCAATTAGTCAGTCAGTCATGAATCATTCCCCAAACCTGTGGATTATCAAATCACAAGTGATGTCAATGTCCAGGCACGCAAAGGAGAGGCAGACACAACGCCAGATGACATTCTGAGCATGGTGAAGGCACAAGCACAACCACCACACAGGCAGGTCACTTTATTGCTGTGACACAAAGCACAGTTGGTACCTAAGTCCTTGCAGAAGCATGTGGACCATGCTCTAGCTGCTTCAAGAAAGCAGGCAATTATAAATTTGAAGTTGACCATTGTTTGCCAATGCAGGCTAATACTGTTCTTGCAGCAAAGCAGTGTGGAGTGGTGCAGCAGTCTTTGGATGCATGTCATTCAGGAAGTGGACCCAAACTTCCAGCGCACAGTAAGCACTCGCTGCTTCTGCACTATGAATAGGGCATCATCAGGTTGACATGCATGCCGATGCTGCAGGTTGTAGTTGCCAGCAAATTTGACAATCGCTTGAAGGAGTTTGCAGAGAGGTGGGAGGTTGACAGATACCTGTCAGCTACAGGGTACCTGCACCCAAATGCAAAGCCTTTCTTTGTGGCTCTACCAAAGGTAGAGTGCATGTCAATCATCGTCTGCAATGTACATCAAATGCAAAGTATTGTGTACAGTCAGCAACATGCCGGACTTCACGGAAGGTTGACCATCTTCTGCAGGACCGTAGCTTGACAGCTAGCAGTGAGTGGCGCCAAGCAATACAGCAAGTAGAATCAGCAGTCTTGAGTCATCTCAGGACTGAGGTGGCTGGGGGCTTTGATGAAGAGCAGTTCGGCAACCGCATTGGCTTTGCCAACCTCAAAATGTGAGTATGACGCTCATCAGCTGCAATCTATCCTTGTGAATGCAGGACAGCCCCATGCTCAGAGCACTCTCAGGCTTGCACATCTCGACTATAAATGCATGCAAAGCAGTCTGGCCATGTACTTTGGAACACACATTGACACATATTATTGGCACATATTGATGAATATAGGTGGCAGTCAAGATATCAAGGTGTTGCATCCCTCAGCAATACATTCCCTCAATGTATGCTGCCACACCATAGAGAGTGCATTCCCCAAATGTCATGCAGTGCCTGCTTCTAGGTGGCCAGTGTGGTAAGGCATTGGGTGCAGCGCAGGTGGCTTGAGGAGGAGCTGGCCCGCCGGTACAGAGATGCTGCTCCTGCTACCTTGGCACTTCTACAGGAACGCTGTGAGGGTGTTGCTGCAGAGCTGGTAGCTGCTGAGTCCAGGCTACAGGCCGCTGAGGATGTCACATCACTGCGCAGAGCAGGTGATTGGCTGCAAGCCTTGATGCAAATCAGACACAGCAGCCTGGTTGCCAATGACTTGCATTTTGCAGCCAATGGCTTGGCCCACCATGCCTCTGCCATGCACATAACAGCAAACTTGACATGATCTTGACCTGCTCTGCATGACAAGTCAAGCTGTTGACAGGGGTGTTGGCATGATGTCCACGCTCCATCTAGCTTCATTTGTCTGCTTGTTTGGCTGATCAAATCTGAGCTATACATAATTAATGATGTGCTGCAGCAATGCAACATGTGTTTGCAATGGCCAACCATGTCACAGCCTTGCTGAATGGAGCCACAGATCCTGACCCCTCTCAGCACGGCATGACCACTGAGGAAGAGAGAGCCTCCAGCAGCAAACCTCAGGTCAGCATATATCTCCTGTTACCCATATATTAGTCTGGACACACAGGGAGACCTGTGACAAGGGTGTGGCCGACTGCCATTGGAAAGCAAATGCTCCTTTGAATCAATGCAAAAATGTCTCATTGATCTCTGATGCATGAGTGCAGTGGCCAGCTGTGCATGGCCCTGTCAGGCCCCAGAATGCAAGCCTACGTTTGTATGGTGGAGCAGCTTTTGAGCGCTGCCTGGACGAATTCCAGGAGGCTGCGCATGTTGTGCAGTTCCCCACAGGCAAGGCACACACACTCACTGCACATGGCAGCCATTGGAGAAATGTGATTCTCCATCGATTGTATGCTTCCATGTCAGCAGTCAAGAATGCCAAGCAGTCAAGTTCTGACCATGCTGCAAGCTGCTTTGCTGCTAGTGTAGCACATAGGAAAGTGCTTACCCATATTGAATGATTTGATGATTGGTGGCAATGCAGTGGCTAGAGATAAGGTGGCCAATGTTCTGCTGGCAAGCAAGGGCAGAGGTGCAGCAGGTGGGCCAGCCCATACTGCTCAGGATTTGGCTCGCAGCATAGCCAGGGAGCTGCTGGGCCCTCTGCTTGAGACAGCCTGCAGCCGCCTTGCCAGCTTGCTGCGACATGCCTTTGACATAGCAGCAGACAGCCAGCAGCTGCTACAGGGTAATGCCCAGCAATCATGCACACAGTGACAGTTAGGGCAGCAAGGATGCATGCAATTCGGCATCGAGCAAATGCTACACAGCATTGCAAGCAGCTACTGGGAGCTCAGCATCATATCATGTCTGTATGTCTTCATATAAATGCATTTCTTTGACTTTGTATTCGTGACTGCTGCTGACCATTTCAGAAGTCTTGCTCATGTTGGAGAGCATTGCAGAGAGTTAATATCAAGCGAAACATGTGCTGCATATAGCCTGAGGTTACCTATCCTCTGCAGACTCCAGCCATGAGACACTGCGACCCTACGTCGCTTTCCATGCTGCTCTTCGCAGTGCTTACCACGGCTTCATTGCGCATCTAGAGGACAACTGCAAAAGCCTGATGCGCCACCACCTTGAGGCAGCTACCTCTGAATTTGCAGTGACTGCACTAGCAGGTCGGCGCTTGCGTGATGCCCCATCAACATTATTCTTGTGCAAGCCAATCATGCTGCTCCCCAAGGAGCATGTGATCTTGCCAGCTAACAAACTCAGCCTGCCTGAAGTATATTGCACCACCATGAGTTGTGTTATAAATCCCATGACGCCCTATGCTGCTTGTCAACAAACATGTGAAGATGCCAGCTGTACAAGGTAGACTTGTTCAACGCACATGCCTCTTGGTGAAGCTGATCAATTTACCATAACCACGACAAGCACCGACCAACTTCAATGCTTCGTGACAGGGCTAGAAGACCTGCACATTGATGACAGACATGACACAGGTGCCGCCAGCACCTCAGGTGATGACTTTGAGAATGCTGGAAGAGAGCCGTTGCATCCCAGAGAGTCAGTCATAGACAGGGAGCCTCTCAGGGAAAGCCAGATGACAGTGCCAGAAACCCCCAGCCCAGACATGCTGGCCACCGGCAAGGGGGGTGGGCGACGGCGAGAGTTCCTTGCAGGCCGCAATGCAGATAATGCATCGCCCACCAAGGCCAGAGGCAGGCCACAGCGGAATGCCACTGCTGCCAACATGTTCAATGACCAGGTCAAGAACAGCTACGGCACCATCTGCAGCACAGCAGAGAAGATGTTCAACAGGATTCGGCAAGGGGTGACATGCCATGCTGCTCCCTCCAGCCTCAAGTCAGCCTTTCTGCAGCCATTGTCCAGCAAGCTGGCCAGTCAGATCTCCATTGACTTGCTGGCTTGCACAGACGAGGAGTTCATGGCCATGTTCACAGGTGACTGCTTTTATGTATTGTACATTGCACCAGTCTCCCAGTGGCTTGTACGAGGCTACAAGCCCCGGGGTCAGATATGCTTCTGCACCTCCTTGTCATTATTTGTGCACAGCATAAGCAACGACACGTGATGTAAATGTGTGCATGCAGCTGCGGGAGCTGTTGCTGTGCTGGAAGCTCGCCGGGATGCTCTAGCACGGAGAGTTGAAGGGCTTGTCAGATGCAAAAACGAGTTTCAGGAGCTGGCACGATGCTTGTGAATCAATCTCTGTCATCTCTGCTAAGCACTGCTCTGTTTGGCTTGCCCAGTCTGGTTACAACTTCTAGATTCTTTGCCACCTTCCTCCTGATTTGGTTTATTCAGAACTGTTGGCCCTCTTGGGAGCTTGCAAGGGTTCAGCAGTATGGCAGATATGCTTTGGCAACGCACTCCAACGGATTGCAATCAACGCCTCCCGCACCGCAGGGTTGCCTATATGCCCAAGCACTTGTTGAAAGAAAGCTCTTGGCACTCAGCTCTACCCGCAGTTGTGATTTACCATATGCCAGTATCTTGCATCTGGCTAGCAGCTCACCCATGAGGTGAGGTGAGCTGCAAAGTGACTGGTCAGGACCTGACAGACTGACCTTGAATGACCATCAAAGCCTGGCTGGCTCCGGAACCATTATACTGCACTTTGACGAGAGCGAGTCTTGGTACGACAATTAACGTTCATCATTCGACTGCGGCACTGTCGTCGGACGTCTGCTGATCAACTTATTGATACACTCTTCGCATGCTGGTCTTGCTCTGTCTTCCTATCTTGCCACACGAGGGGTGCATGGTAGCTTGTCTTATGCGGCAGCTCTCTTCGTTTGGCCACGCTTGCTGTGCGAGTTGATTCGCTACCATTTGATCGGATCTGCGGCACGATCAGGCGGAAGAGTACACCTGAGATCCGTCGTCAGTGAGTATGTCTAGTTGGTTACAGAAGCGCTTGAAAGACGCAGAGGCTCTGCTGGAGCAGGCTGATCGGACAGCGCAACGAGTTGTTGTCAAGGACAGAGATAAGCCCAAAGCCTCGCAATCCGTAGCGAGCGTCACGTCTGGTGGGTGCAGCTCAGTTGGCACGATCACCTGACTGCATCGAAGCCCGAGCTGCTGGTACAATCACACATAATGCTGTGCTGTCATGCAGATCAACCTGTGGTGTCAGGCGGGCCTGCCACAGGTGCCCGAAATGAGCAGTTGAGGCCCTCAGGCGCTGTTGCCAAGCCACAGGTAGGCTTCGCAAAGGCATGGTTGGATATTGTAACAGGCAGGCAAGATTTGCAGCATCCCACAGTGCCGGCCACTCAGCATGTCATGGCATTCTCTATTGTCACCTCATTTGCTGATGGCTTGCCAATGCAGCAACAGGGCTTATCACTGCAATACATCATGCCAGGTGGATGCTCAGGAGGCGCAAGATGCATCGAACAGAGGCCAAAGTTTTCAAGCTCCTAAGCCTCCTGCACGAGTGCCGACTCCTCGAACTCCTGTCACAGTGCCAACTCCAAAACCTCCTGCCAAGGGGCCAACGGCTCCTCCAGCTGGGCGCCCAGCACAGACTCCCTTCTCTACCCCTCCAGTTCCAGCCACTCTGCCTCCAATCAGCACATCAAGCAGAAACAGACAAGCTCCTCTCTCCACAGCAGCACCCCCTACAAGCAATGTTCAGCAGATTCCATTCATGACGCCAGCTACCAGTGCTGCCCAACCGCAGCGACCACATGATGATGAGCACATCCCTGTTGCATCACCTAAGCAGGTGTCATCTCCACCTCAGGCTCACATCATGTCCCCATCAGTCACAGCTGTAGAGCCCGATACAGCCACAGAGCCACAACAGACTGACGTACACCACGTGTCATCTAGCGAGCCTGAAGCACATGGCATTGCCAACAACGGCAAATCCCCAAAGTCAGTAGAACAGGAAGCTCCTCCGGAACCACAGCCGCCAGAGCCATCAAGTGAGCCAGCAACACAGATCTTGGATACTGCACCTGAGACCAGTGCTGTGGACACAGCTGACATTGCCGTGAACGCTGCGTCAGCTGACATGCCGAACTCTGCAGACAGCGATCGAGTGGTCAGTTCTGCAGTATCCCACAATGGCAAAGAAGATCAGCCACATTCTCCAGCACAAAGCGATCAGGCAGTGCTCCCAGTGGAAGCAACAGCAGGGGCAGCAGGCAGTCCAGTCCAGCCGGCTTTTGCCTCACAGGCCAGCATGGACACATTGGTAGATGCAGTCACTGCCGCCAGAAATAGCATTGAGTCTCAACCACAAGTCAGTATTCAGCCGGCGTCTCAGCCAGACGGTGCCGAGTCAGGACCTGAAGCTGAACCAGAAGCTGCAGCGGTTTCAACAAGTGACAAGGGTCAGATGCAGTCTCAGGCGTCTTTGCCAGCAAACTCTAATGCCCGTGCTGCAGCTGTCGCTGAAGCCATCAAGAGAGCAGCCCAGGCCAGTGGCCAGGGAACAGCTCAGTCTCAAGGTGTGGGCCGTTCTTCCTGAAAGTCACAGCAGAGTTATGTCTGCTTTCAAGGCAGCTCAGTCTCATGTCACGGGCGTTCTCCCTGGAGTCACCGCATAACATGCTTTTGCCCATTGCCCTCTGTTGTTGCCACCTCCTGAGTCCTGCCTCAGTGAACAAATGCCTTCTAATTGTCTTTGCTCTCAACACAGCAATGGTGAGGTACGCTTGGCTCCACAGCCCAAACGAAATCAAGTCAAACTCACAGCTTCCATGTTCAAAACAGCAGGGCAATCCTGCTGTCATTTATGCAGGCCCCAAAGCAGTGCACATTCAGAACTGAAGCCGTGTAGCATATCAAGCTCCTTTTGCAGACAATAGTCCAGAGTGAACACTGCTGCAATGTGCAGCAGACTGATGCACTCACGCATCCCACCTCTAGCTCTCAAGCACACAGCAGCCAGCACAATTCACAACAGAGGTCAAAAGAGTACAGCTAAGGCATAGACCATGTACATCAGAAGACAACACCCAACTGCAAGTGCAGGGGTGGAGGAGGGGGCGGCAGGGGGAGCAGGGAGGGAGGCTCTGTTGAGCCGGCTGGTGGAGCAGCTGAAAGGGCGGCTGCAGGCCCTCAAGGAGGAGAACCAGCAGCTGGAGGACATGCTGCACCAGTCTGATGGCCGCGCCTCAGGTATGCCTCAAACCAAGTGAATTAAGATGCATCATACACCTTGACCACTCCTTGATGATATGCAAGGCCTTTGTGGCGCTCCATGTACAGAGGCAAATAGCGGGAGGTCTCCCAACAATGCCACGCCACTTTTACAAATGGAGTAGTTTATTCCCATTTTCTATTCTACAGAGGCAACCAATTTGCCAGGCATGCACAGCATCTAGATGAGCAACGGACTCATGATTTCAAGTGATGGCAGGCTCTGGCGGCGAATCAGCACTGAATACTTACTGAGTCCATTGTCTTAAGCTCAGGCCACAACAGAAGCCTGCAATTGGGCAGAATGGATGTTGGTATGTGTACATGCCGGGGCAAGCATTTTGCACCTTACCTTGTTATGCTTCATGTCCCCAATGGGCACTGCTGGTCGATATGTGCAGTTTGAAAGTAACGACCTTCATGACACACAGGGCATGGCCCATGTATGCACAGGCATGACAACCTGCTGCTGTTCAGCTTTGTTATTCTTCAACAGCTCAGGTGGGGAGCTGTTCACGGTTCATGCAATTGTGCAGGCAGTGTAAGAGAAGTTGAGCGATTGGAGGATGCAGTGAGTCAAGCAGAGGCAGCTCGCATATCTGCCGAGGCAGCTTTGGCACACACAAATGCCATGCAGCAGGCCGAGGTGCGCACAGCCCAGCAAGCTCTGCAGGCAGCCACCAAGGACCTGCAGGACACTCAAGCACGCCTGGCAGACCTGGAAGCCACTAACACTCTGCTTATCCAGGAACAACAGGTCTGTCTGGAGATACCCAGAGCTGCATGTCTCGGTCAGTGAGTGCCTCGGCTCTGTTCTCTCAGATGACGACTTCACGCTGTATTGCTCAACAGGGACCAATATTTGGTGCTGAGTGGGCAAATTAAACTCTCATCCTGCATACACGGACACTAATTCTTTTGGAATACTACGTAAAATAGCATAAAACCATGAGAAATACCATTCTGGCACAATGTGTAGACATATTCCTTTGCAACACACCCTGAAGAGTCCACACGGTTGTTGTGCAGATAATTTGCTAAGCTTTTGTTTGGATGTAACAGGTGAGCGAGGGACGCATCATAGCAGCCCTGAGGGATGAGGTGACAGCAGCAGAGATGCACTTGGAGGATGAACGCGCGGCTCACACCAGCACACAACGTACAGCTGCAGCCCGTGAGCAGGTCTGTCACGCAGCCTGTTCTCTGGTCCTGCGCTTCTGGCATCAGACTTTGACACTGCAGCTGCGCAGAGCCGAGTCTTTTGCTGACACCAAAGCTGTATTACATATGCATTACATAGCAAAGCCTCACGTACAGTCAAGTCTTGCATGGAGCGTTCAGTTGCCATCCTGAGCATGCTGTCATACACACATCTGGTGCGTGAGATTGCATGTATCCTTGAGTTGTCAGTACATGCACCGCATCACCATCTATGACTATGCGCACGAGCTTTCTTCACAGTCCCTGATGCCACAGAGTGCACCAGAGACACTAGCGACACCAGGGTCCACATGCAGCATTCATTGCCCAAAAAAAATTGGCAATATGGTCTAAGTCACCCAGCTGTTGACCAAGACATTCCTCTTGTCCTGTGGCCTTGTTGACCTCTGTTGCATTGAAGCCGTGTTTGATGGTCCTCTATACCTTATGTGCTTATGGACTGTTGTTTCGGAAGAAATAGTGGTGAACGGATGCTTCAACAAAGATGTGTTTCTTGTTGATGTGTGTTGAGGCTTGTTTGGTGGTGCAGGCATTGCAGAGCAGCATGGCTGATGGGGGCAGTGCCCTGGCGGGCATGCAGCGCCTGGTGGAGGAGCGCACCCACCAAGCCTCCACTGCCCAACAGGCCCTCATGCAGCTGCAGCAGGAGCATGCGACCCTCTCAGTCCACCTGCGCACTGCTCAAGATCAAGCAGCCATGAGGTCTGTCTGTGAGCTGTAGCTGTGTGTGCTGTGCACAGCGGATATGCTTTCGGGTGACCTGCCTTGAGAGTGGCCCCTTGCATAATGATGAGCTGTTGCTGCTTCATTGCCAGGCTGTCATCGTCAACAAGTATGTGAAGTACATAAACTGAATGCAGAGAGAGTGCGCCGTGAGCTGAAACTGTAACAGTGACTGACACTTACAGGCTTCTGACGTTTGGCATGGTATGCATCTGGCATCTGCACGCCACATGCACCTTGGCCGAGACTTTGTCTTGCGTCGACCTGTGCTGCCATTGGCATGTTGGCTGCCCTGACGGAGACTGTTACAGGGACTGTCATAGGGACTGTTACACACACTGTTACAGGGACCTGTTCCACTGTGTACACACTCGATTCTCTGGGAAGACACACTTCCAATGTATACAATGGACACACGTGCCGTGGCATGCAGACAGGAGAGTGGGGGTGTGGAAGCTCAGTTGGAGCTGCAAGCGGAGGCTGCCAGATGGCAGCAAGAGAGCGTGCAGGCTGAACAGTCCCTGAAAGAGGCCCAAGCTGCTCGTGATGAAGCTCAAGAGCAGGTTGAGAGGCTGCAAGGCAGCCTGAGAGACCTGCAACGGCATGTTCAGGATAGGGGTGGCTATGATGAACTGCAAGCACGCTTCAAGGAGGTAATCAGCACTGGTGTTGCACGGGAACGTGCAGACAGGTCAAATGTGCTGCACCTTACCTGAGCCACGCATGGTGCCAAATGCACAGCAAGCAAACTATAAGAATGACAAAGACCAAATGCAAAGCAAACAGGCAGACAAAAAGCGTGTGAAAGCCTCAGTGGGCTTCTAAATACGTGAGATTGTAGAGGATGTAAGGCTGTGTGCATCTACCAGAGCCAAACAGATGATATGTGTATGACTGCAGGTGACTGAGTTGCTGTACACCAAACAGACCCAGCTGGAACGCATGGCGGCAGAGAAGGCAGCACAGCAGCTTGCACATGAGCGTCAGATAGCCCATGCCAAAGATGATGCAGAGCGAGTCAAAAGGTAATCTGCAGCCATGTGACGCATGTGTGCTGCTGCTGCTATTTGTATCTCTGCTCACTCACAGTGCATGATATTATCTTTGATGCTGGTCCTGCGTAGCTCAATTGCTCTGGCCTGCGAACAGAGGTGGCTTTGGTATGCTAGCCTGGTGATGAACGGATCAGATCACGCAATTTGAGTGTTGATGAGATACCATTGTACGGCACAAGTTAGGCTGTGGAAGGTTCAAACGTTTGTGCTTGTTCTGGCCTGCAGACGAGTGAAGTCAGAAAGGGCTAGTGCTTCCTTTGCCAGCAACATGGACGATGTGGTGGTGCCAATGGATTCTCTGGGTGAAGCCTTTGACCGGCTTGCCAATGACAACAGGGTTGGCAGCTACGTCAAGGCTGGGGCTCGGTAAGTACAACATTGCCTGTTTCAACATGCTTGCTTCTGTTTTCTGTTGCCGGCAAGCTGCAGCAAAGTCTATTCAACAGCACATGACATGCACATTGTGTGCATGCCCACCTCTGGTTGCAGCAGAGTGCAGCAATCTGTGTACATTGTGTCACCAGTTCTCCATCAGTTCTCAAAGTATTGCTGTGCTAGTGACTGCAGTGCAGCAGTCAGCAGTGGTCAGTGTAGTAGTTGCTGCAAAGTGATGAGTTAATGAGAAGCATGTCTGATGCGTGGCATGGGTGTGCAGGGCACTTGATACCTCTGCAGCTGCTGCAGTCAGACTCATCAAGCAGTATCCGCTGGGCAGGCTGTTCATCTTTCTGTACATCATAGGCATTCACCTGTTCATCTACATCTTGATAAGCCGGCTGCAAGGGCAAGCCTTGGGACACCTACACCATGCAGCTACCACCATGGAAGATCTCAACTCCAGAATGTAGTGCAAATTGGCAAAAGCCAACGGGCAAGTAGTGGATGGGTTGTTCCCACACAGCTCATGTTGTTTGACCCCTCTCTGTGCGCACAATGTCATGTCCTGTCTCGCTATGTTGCTCACTTGCTGGACCCACCTGTGTGCTGGTTATGAACGCCGACGTTCATTGTGTTGAGCTTTTGAGCAGGGCTTTGTAGTGATGCTGAAGGGCATTTGCAGTTCAGCATCAACACAATTCAGTCCCTCTATTCAACACACTCACATACTTCACATTCCATTATTGGCAGCGGCAGACCAGGAGATCGAGATGCACAGGCGTCGAGCTGGCGCAACGCCAAATGCATCAGTCTCGTGGCTAATTTTAGTAATTACAGCAGGTAGTTAGGGCATCAAGCGATTGGTAGGGAAGGTGTGGATTGGGTCAAGTTCTCTCAATGTGGTCCTTCAATGTCACATCGTTTGCCCCGAATGGTGCAAGACCGCGGTGCCATAGTAGCATAAGCTGAACAAGAATCGTGTCGTTTCGATATGAGCAAAACTTCTGACTGTAGGTGAGCTGCTTTACTGAGATCAAGGAACGCCACTCCCGTAGTTCTGCACCACGTCCGCAGCCTGCTCGCATGCATGCCTAACTTGCAAGTTAGTGGCATGCCACTTACTTCGATCCGACCTGCAGTCCCCTTTTCCACGTGCACACGCTTGTTTGATATCCAATGCAGTGTCCTGGGTGCTTGCCGCAGATCAAATCTTGCTAAACACCTCGGAAGGATCAGAGTCACCGGCCTTTGATCAACGGTCAACACTCGTCAGCACCTCGGCTGTCAATCAGGTAATCGACGCCACCGGGTTGGTCTTGAAGTCGCGGCAGGGTCAGCTGTCTTTGTACCTAACGTTTCTGCCCTTTCACCTGCGCTGGACCTATAGGACCTAGCTAGGTCAGGCCTGATCAGGTCACGACGTCGACGTCTTTCAGCATTTGCTTTCGCAGTGTGCACATTTTCTGGCAGTTCCGACAGCACGTAACAGCATGGTTGTCAAAATAACATGTAAAGATCCAATGGCTGTTGCAGCGACCTTTCTACTGCGTTCTACGCCTGCCAGATTGGATAAACCCTGCCAGCTGGCTGGACACCTGCCTTTTGAGCACAGTACTGAC
>JAABVA010005235.1_pt1 | contig 11816 bp, 5 predicted proteins | sample 5560331 | NCBI WGS metagenome assembly JAABVA01 (sample SAMN12812661, study PRJNA571458) | rock metagenome | isolation source: Antarctica rocks | place: Antarctica: Victoria Land, Mt New Zealand sud | collected 2016-01-07
TAGCGAGTCGCTTAGCTACTATTTAAGTAGCCATTGTAGCCCTTACATTCACTCATCTTTTACTCATATCATAGATTTACCATTAGGGTTATAGCTTTTAGCCATTAGGCTTAGAAGACCGTAACAGCATAGTGATATTATGACAGAAATACACATATACAATATATTCAGATCTGAGTCACAACAAGTCTTAAGAATCTAGTGATGCTGACAGACTTTATATAAAACTTTAAGCTTAAGAATTTATAAAGATTTTATGTAACAATGATGCTGCTGTAAATTCTGTACTGCTGCTCAGTCTAATACAGTTTAGACAGTGAGCACAGAACAATTATACAATAAAAATGAATTCTTTAGAAATTGACAGTCATACAGTGATGAGTAGAAGTCATTATAATGAGAATCTTTTACATAACAGTAAGCTCAACACTAAATATGAAACTCTTTCTTTTTCTGATGAAACAGTAATTAAAGAAGACACTGAGAAAGTTTATACTTTATATTGTCACTGTATCAATCTATATTTTAATAAAGAAAATCAGACTTAACTTTACAAAAAAGCTTTACTAAAAGAGCTCACTGAAATGTCTGTAGCTCTGTTATGAGATGTAGACATAACTTTTATTAAAAGTTAACTTGAAATTTAAAGTGCTCTACATTGTATTATTATGATGAAATGACTTAACTATTTACATAAATGACAATGCAGATGAAGCTGTCTGCAAATATGATATTAACAAACTTTGTTGAAACTGAGAAGTGTTGAATATCTATATGAACAACAGTGACATTGAGAATTAAATAAGTGTGATGACAGTGATACTGAAAAGAGATCTGAGATATATAATGTATATAAGTATAAATGAGACATTCACAGTGTATATAATAGAGCTACAGAGTCTGATCATAATGATGAGTATAATAAGTGCAGTGAAAATGATGAAATCAAAGCTCTAAATAGTGAATATATATATAGATAATTAAGCAGCAATTTAATTAATCATTAAATTGAGTACACAGTTAAATTAGTACTTACTGCAGCACATAATGAAGAAAGTAAATGATTTATAAAGTTAAAGGTTCAGATATAAATTTGATGAATACTGATGCACATAAAGATATCAGAAAATAAAGAAATGAACAGAACAGTTAAGACAGCAATTTAGATCAGAGATTTACACATTGAGAAAGAATAAATTATAAAGATTTAATATTTAATTGCTATCTGTAAGACAAGGCTTCATCAGCAAGTAGTAAAAGAATGAATTAATAACTGAAAGAATGAAACAGCAGAACAGATTATATTCAGTATGAAGTAACAGTTAAATAGAAAAGTGTTGAATAAGTATATAGAACTTTATTGATTTATAAGTTCTCTCATTATTTAGTTATGCATAGAGAAGATTGACATAACTTATTATTTTTATGTTATAAATTAAGTAGACTTTTCATGATGCTTATATAATTTAAGCATTTAAACTATTCATTATGTGCTGATGAAATGTTTACAAACTCAGAATTTAAGAAAGAAATTATTGAGATAAGTTAATAACATAAAGAAGATTTTATGAGACTCAGCATTAATTAAAGTGATCATTATATTTATATTATGAAGCAATCTTTCAAAATAATTTCAGACTATAAAAAAGACATTAGAAGATCTGACATTCTTAAATGCAGTTTAAAATAGAAAATTCAATAATTACACACTTCAGACTGCAGAAAAGACAATTAATTGTTTATAATAATGTTTATTTTTTATTGATGACAGCTGAAGAAAGACATTAACATTAGATTATAAGTAGAGTGACTGTCAAGTTAAGTTAATCTGACTTGACCTAAACAGAACTTTTAAGTCAGGTTAAGTTAAGCTTTAATTGTCAGTCTAAGAATTCAAGTTAAACTTAAACATTGAAGTTTAATTTAACTTAGAAGCTCTGTTTAAGTTTTAAGAATTCTGAGACTGATTAGTAAGTAAGTTCTTGAAACTTGATTCAAGAATAGAGATTATGAACTTAGAGATTACTGATATATAAATATTATAAGTGAGCATTATATATACACAGTTAAACAGCTTTCAATTTAGTCTATTTATTTACTACATTGAGAGTTAGATATTCTCAAAATAATTTAGTAATGATTGTTTTAATCTGCATCTTTAAATGTGATGTTTCAGTTATGCATGTACCTCTTAATGAAAGACATGTTCTTATGCTGAATGATAATTCACTTTGCATAAATTGCAGTCAGATTGACATCTACATTCTGTTAACTAATAAATAATAATTACTGTACAGTTCATTAGACATACTTTTAAAGAAGATAACAATATATGCTTTTACTATCTTCTGCAGACTGTTAATGACTGAGCTTTAAAAGCAAAACATCTTATGCTGAGAGAAAACTCTCTTTAAATAATCTTAAGTTATCTTGCAGCAAAGTCTTTGAAAGAATAGTTTTGCTATTAAAAAATCTGTTGATTTCTGATAGTGACATATTTCATAAAGAATGACAGCTGTAGAACAAAGCATTATTATTAAACATTATATTGTATATTAAAATTAAGCTTACTGCCTGACTTTCAGTGATGAGCTAACTTAAATACTTCAGTGCCTTCTTCTATATCTACAGCATTATTTTCTTTTCTTTTTTCATCAACATCAGTTTTTTCTTTTTTGAATGTCTTTCTAAATGTTCTTTCTGCTGCTGCTGTCTTTTCTTCACCTAATACAGTCTTCATAATGCTGCATCTCAGAGTTTTCTTAATATATATCATGATGTAATATAACAATACAATGATACTCTAAGATTAAGTTAATAAAAGCATTATGAGAAAGCAATTTAAATGCATCTCTAAATGACAATGAGTTCTAGAGTGATTTTGTAGTTTAAAGATGCATTGTAGTTTGAAAGTGTGTTGTAGTTTGAAAGTATGTAATTAAAAGATGTATTGAGAGCTTTTAGATGTTAGCAATACTTAAATGTTAGATTGCTGATAAATAACATATTTATTTATGATATATACATCAATGTTATGAGTAAATATATCAACATACTTACTTTTAACACTCAATCTAACACTTTCTTATCTTCATCTCTGTCACTCAATCTACTACACTCACTCTATCTCTACTCAATCTCTATATTCAGTCTCTATATTCACTAAATATGTTGCTCAATACTATCACTTGTTTTACTGCTCATTTCTTAAGATTTAATCTTATACATTGCTCTTGTACTTTACTCTGATGTGCAGCTGTGATGTACACATATAACACTTAATTATGTCACTCAGTATAGAACTCAGCAGCTAACTATATATTTTAGATTCTCATCATAATAAATTCAGACATTAAGCTTTCACTGTAGACTGCAAAATGCTTAACTTTTAATTCATTTTCAGTCTTTAAAGAAGAATTTAATCATCATGACTGTTCATAGAAGTCTATATATGATTTAAAGAAAACATTTAGTGAATACTTAAATAACTTAAAGACTGCATGTGCAAGGAAAAAACAACAGAAATGTATGAAGAATGAGAACTCTAAATGAATTAAAAATGCAAAGATGATGAACTGCAAAGCTGTAAAATGAGAAAAAGATACATTGAAAAAGACTGATGCATATTAGACTGCAGACTCAGCATTGAAGAAGATCATAAAAGAAGAGATTAAAGATGAGATCTTAAAGAAGTAATATAATTGTGAAATTTCTTGTAAGACTTCTTTAGAATTATTATGCTCAATTATATTGCTTTTAATTATCTGTAGATGCCTATTATGAAGATGAGTTGAGAAATAAGTTAATGAAGAATGAGAACTGAGCTTGACTTAAAGAGAAGACTGAGAAGAAAATGTTATTTGCTGAAATCTTTGTGCTAAAAGAAGAGTGAGAGTTCATGAAAGTGAAGTAAGAGATATATTATATCTATATCTTTTATAGATTCTTTGACATTCTTTAGAATATCAATAAAGATGAAGTTATTCAGTAGAAATGCATCAACATTAATTATTAAATTGAGAAGTGTCTGACAGTTGTAGTTAAGCATTGTAAAAGAGTGCTTAATGATATGAAAGAGCAAAAGCTATATAATGCTGAAGATTTTAATTCTATCAAGATTATGCATTACTTCTGTAGTAAAGTTCTTGATTCTGAACACATTAATGACTTTAATTATATATAAGTATTATATTACTCAATTATAACACTTCTTAACTTTAACATTGATTAGTTACATTTAAGAGCCTGTATTTGATCAGAAAAAAGAAGATGAAAAGAGTGTGATTGAAGATGTTGATGAAGCTTGTGTGATAGTGTCTGAAGATGAGAAATTTTTAAATGATGATTTCATTAATGAATTTGTTCTTGATGACTTAATTAATGATAATGAAGATAATGAGAAGAATGTTGAATCTATTAGTGATGAAGAGAGTAGTAAGAAGAATAGTAAGTAATCATTATTAATTAAATAGAAAGCTGATTTTCAGAGATTAAAGATGTAAGATAAAGAATAATTAGATAGGTCTTTAATTATCAATTAAAGATTTTTTAATGAGAAATCTCTTCATTGATACTTAATATTTGCTATACATAGTAATTTTTGAATAGTATCTATCATAATTGATATTGTAAGAAATTCATTTTACATTCAGATACATGTTCTGTCATGTAACTACAATCTTGTATATACTAATTTTGAAACTCTCACAACACATTATCATCAACACATCACTTAAAGTACAACAAAGTATCATTTATTTGCTTAACTTACTATAATAACTCAACATCATGTCTTTATACAGCTCATCATTCAGTCAAATTTCAAACAACTCAGAAAGATTATTTCTAAGTGCTTTCAGTGACAAAATTAAGTCATTTTAATTAAGTCAATCTTGTTCTTTAACTTTTGCAGATGCTTCAAACTCAGAGTATGTTCTTTGAAGATCTGCAACAAAGTGAGAGTTTTAAGACTGATAAGAAATAACTGTATGAAGTTAAAATATAGACATTAAGATTAAGAATTATGCTTAAATGACATAAAACAGTTTAGCTCACTCAGTAAAGATTTGACAGTTCTTTGCTGAAGTAGTTAATAAACATGATGAAAGATCAGATGTGATGTGTATTAACTGTTACAATATTATGAATTATTTAGCATCAGAAAATGATGAAACAATCATCATAAAACATTATTTGAAAAGCAGCAGTTGTCAAAAGATGAAATCAGCATCAGAAAGACAGATTTCAATCTTTAAAGTAATGAACTTAAAGATATATTATAATTTTCAATTATAATGCTCTAATATAATGCTCACTGTTTGACAGACAGCTCAAAAGATCATTATTAAATCATTTAATTTTATTTTTAAAGTCTTTAATCAGCAGATTCTTCAATTCATTATAGTACTCAATATATTCTTTTATGCTGTTGAGTATATAAAGTTTCAAAAGCTCATCTGAATGTGTTGTGTCAATATTAAGATTTTAAATTGAAATAAGATTGCATAACTTCTTAAGCATTGTGTTGTGAATGTTTAAAAAGATGTATTTACAGAGCTTAAGACATAGATTAAAGTCTTTATTGTATTTAATGAATGAAGTAATTCAAATCATCTTGCATTTCTAGACATTACTGCATACTTTATTGATGTTGAGTAAAAATATACAGAGATACTTTTAATCTTTAAAGAACTAAAGAATCAATATAGCAGTGAAAATCTTGCTGAGTATATTCTTAAGATGTTGAAGAAGTGAAATCTGACACATTAATTGTTGATAGTTACAGTAAACAATGCATTCAACAATTATACATTATGATGTTATTTAAGTCAGCTTCTGAGTCAAAAGAATATCATTTAAAGTAATGAAACTAAAATCATGAACTGCATAGTACATATAATTTAGCTTGCAGTCAGTCAGCTATTTATATATCTGAAAGTGAATGCAAAGAATGATTAACTCATCATTATATTTAATGATGATGAGCTATGAAATTTCACAATTGACAAAGACTACTTCTTTAACATTATACTGAAAAAGATTAATATATCTTTTATAATGCTTTATTATAATGCTCATATCTGTTGAATTAATATTTTAACAAAAGTCTCATATAGATTCAATTACTAACTATTGTCATTATGACATCATCACAGTGTCTAGAGTTGTTCAAAGATTTGCAGAAGACAAATTCACAGAATATGATTGAGAATGTAAGAACTTGATGAAACTCTTTATATAATATGCTGAATTAAGCATATGAGCTATAAATTAAACTTTCTTAATGAATAGAATATTTAACTTTAACAATAAGCAGAATGAAACTTCTTAAATGTAATATTAAAGAGTGACAATATATTAAATATATACTGCATTTTCTGAAGCACTTCAAGAACTAAACAGAGACAATAAGTGCTATTAGTGAGTTAACAATTTATAAGCTGTAATATACATACAATGATCTATTTAATCATCTTAAAAAACAGAATGAAGCAATTAGAAAGTTTAAATTGTTTTTTAGCACTGAGCTGTAAAATGTCATTAATGCATTAAAAAAGAAACTAATTCAGTATTATAAAAAGACAGAAATCAATTAAGAATTGTTCTGTAATCTTAATGTCATATTGAATTTATGCAATAAGCTTAACATATATAATGTAGAATATTCTCAGTTCTCAATAAATATTACATAGCAAGACTGACATATTGTTTCAATAAAGAGAAGACTGAAAAGATCTACATTTAAAGTATAAACTTGAGTTTCAACAATACTACAGGGCTAACTATCAGCACTTAAAGAAAGAATTATTAAATGATGATTTAAGAATTCTTAACTCAAAGAAGAAGAAGACAATAGTAATGATGAGTTATATGAAAAATGTAAAAAAGCATTAAGACATATTTGTAACAAAAGAAGTCTCAAATTATTTGCAAAAGTCTTTAGTGTCAGATGTAAACATTTTAATACTTAATTACTAAAAGCTGATGAAGAACTTAAAATCAGCAATGATACAATTTATAAAAAATATATTTGTAATTTCTGCAGCAGATATTGAAGTCAAATGCTTGTTCAATACAGCTTAAGACATAATTACATATTGTTGAAATTGACTGAATTCAGATACTATTGAGAACATTATGCTGATTAAATATCATGACATGTTCATTCTTTCAGCAGAAGTGATAAAAATAATTAAAGAGAGATCTGCATTGACAATGATTGTCAATAATGATGAGAAAGGTTCATCAGCAGATAAGCTGAATTCAACAATAACTAAATTACATACAGAGCTTTTATCAAATCATTACTTCAGTGATAATAATCTTTATGATGATAGTAATTATGAGAACAACATTAACTTCAGGCTTTGTAATCATAATTAAGATAAGAACATTGACTCAAGACTTAATAACAATGATTATAGTTAAACTTTAAACATAGAAGCAATACAATTAAGTATTATAAATATCTTGAACAGCACACATTCAGGATATATAATTACTGATGATGATCATAGTTATAAGTCAAGAAAGATTAAAGATTATATGAGTTCATTATCTGAAAGACTCACTACAGCAATTGATGCATCAGCTATTAAAATCATTAATGATGACTTAATAATCATTAATCTCAGTCTTTAAATCATTTACTTAAACAACTCTGCTCAGAGTACATTGACTGTCAATATATACACAGTCTTAAATATAATACAACATTAATTAAGAGAGAAAAGTCTTCTTTATTAATAAAGTGAAAAATTATTAAAAACATTACACTTACACTTAAAAGCACAGATAGAGCACATTAAGTTCTTAACTGCTTCAGTATTACAATTTTACAAGAAATAGAATCTTTCATTTATTAATATCACTAATAATTATTTAAAGTCAAGAGAAATTCATTCTTTCTTATTTAAAGATGATGTTGACATTCATTAATTTAAGTATCAGCAATCTCAATAAATATATACTTAACATAATTTTTAATTTAAACATCAGATCTCTTTACTCTTTCTATGCAGTTTATGAACACTTCAATTTTCTTAAATTGCTTGTGATAAATACAAGTTATATGTGAGCTAATATTGTTGAATGAAGTATTAGAATTGAATGTGCTTAAATATAAAAAACAATGTTTAAAAGTCTTTAAGAACATTCAGCTTTGCTTAAAGCATTAAAATTCATTTTAATTCTTTGTATTTTCATTAATATTATCATTATCATCATTATAATGATCTTCATTCTTCTCATTATTATTCTATATTTTCACTGAGTCTTCTATCTCTTAATCTGCATCATTAGTAAAGATTAAAACTTATAATGTTGACAGTTAATCTTTGTTGTTGATCTTAATTCATAAATATAATTAATCAGCAAGAAGCTAATAGACAATTGTAAAGAGTGTTATAATAAAGTAATATAATTATATTTAATCAATTTGTATCTTAACTTCATCACTCTTTGACATTGAAGTAACAGTCTATGAAGTTTAAAATTTAATTAAATTTTTAATAGATAAACAGTGCAGAATTAATATATTTTGTCTTTTTTTAATACTGTTTTTCTAATATCTGCATATACAAGTTCATTAAATTTAAGAAAGATGCATTCATCATTAATGTTTTTATTCAGCATCACTTAGACAGAAAAAGCTACTGTAACTTTATTCTCATTATTACTTAACATTATCTCTGTTTCTTCATTCTTATCTACAGAGACATTGAACACTGTTGAGAGCTAATAATTATAAAATGAAACAACATTAACTTTTGTCTTCAGATTCATTATAAAGAAGTGTTAAAAGTATAATATATATTAATGATTTTTCTTGTCTGCTATGTGCTCTGAATTAAGTATGCTGCTATTAAAAATCTGCATAGCAAGATTTAAATTCTTATCTTTAGCTATAGTAAGTTGTTCATAATTGTTGAATTGAATAATTCATTCTTAATGCTTAACTACTTTATCTAAATAAATATCTCAACAGCTTTAAATATGCTTGTCTGCTTTTTCAATTTAATCATATTAATACAAATTAAATATCAAATAAAATTGATATATTTCTTCTTTAATTATTAAGAAAGCACTCTTTGCTTTAAGAAGCTTATACAGAGCTTGTATTTCTTTAGCAGCTATGATTAAGTTATTTTGCTGAGTAGTATCTTCATTTTTTTTTTATTTAGTCATTACATTCTAATCTATAAGAAAGATCACTACAAATAAAGTTAAAGTTTAATACAAAACACTATAATCATTTATTAATATTCATCATACTCATTCTCTGCATATCTTTTAGCAACAATTTTCTTTCTTATCTTGACTGCATATTTTGTTTTTTAAACTCTCATCTTAAGCTTCTTATATTCTAAATTATGTTTAAAATCTATATTTAATCTATTCATTGTCATATCATTTTGCTCTTGAGCCTCTTCAATATCAGTATCTATGAATGCATTAATCACTGAAGAATGTGATGAAATTAATTTCTAAGTGATATCAAAACATAAAGAACTCAATAAAAAAATAAATAAAGAGCTTCTAAATTCTTGAATATGATTTATTCTCTGATTTAATACATACTTTGTGCATTATAATTGAGTATTATAATAAGTGAAGTTACATATTAAATTTTGAGTTAAAAGAAGTAAAAGAAGTAGCTAAAGTACTTTGAGGCAGTGCAGCATTAAGTGTGAATTTAGAATAATTAATGAATGCTTTTATTCTTTTTCATTAATCAACAAAGTCTTCTTTCTTCAGACATGCAGCAATGTTTAAAATAAATAAATTAATTTTATTAATCTTTTTCTTTCTCTTCTTCTTAGATTGAGATGAGAAATCTAATGTATTAATAGAATGTGTTCTCTTGCTGATGAATTAATTTCATTTAATAATGAGAGATATAAAGTCTGATGCTTTTGCTATATTAATGAGTTAATTTAATTCAGTAATGTAAGATATGAAGTTTGATACTCTTACTATATTGATAAAGATAATCTTTGCATTTAGTTTTCTTTATTTTAATGATGTATTTCTAAAATGAAAGTCAGCATCATATCTCTTCATTACTTACTTTACTTACATGATATAAAAAGAAAATATAAAAAGCTTAATACAAAAAGTAAGATGTTCTGTAAAAAGAAAATATAGAATGTATTATATTAAAGATAAATGAACTTACTAAGTCTCTATACTATTATTTGTTTACATGAATGCTGTGTTTTTGTTATCAGTGAATTTGTAGATAACTAAGATCAATTTAAATTAAGCTGTACAATTATTTAGATTTATTAATTTATGATCATTTCTTCTTAAGCTACTATCTAAGAAATTTAAAGCAATATATACAATTTGTAAAATGTAGTATCTCAATTATGTTAGTTGCAATTTCTTTACTAAGTATAGATCTTCTCACAGTAGAGAAACTGACATTAAAATTATATTGTATAGCATAACAAAGCTATAATGAAAGTTAAAGTCACAAAGAAATATTAAGCAGACTTTAAAGCTTGTAAATCTGACAATATAAGATTTATTAAAGAGAACAGAATATGAATTACAGATAAAGATATATAAGATAGAATTAAGCTTATAAAATAAAAATAAAGAACAGACTGTTAAGTATAACTTCTTTAAAAAAGAAGATTAAATCATTAATAATTCTTTTTTTTTCAAATCAGTTTCTGCACAAAAAGAGCTAAGTAAGTTATATAATTGTATTATTAAATTAAATTAAAATACTCAATTCTAACACTCTCTGATTAGCTTATGCAATGCAGCAGCAGCAGTATTGACAGAAGCTGCATTCTTTTACTTTAAATTTAGAATTCTTCTCACTACTGATTGAAGAGATTTTTAATCAGTATAATGACAGCTTAAAGTGAAATTAGTTAATCATTATAAATTTGCAGAAGACAAGTAAGACATATCTTTATACATTTTTTAAAAATATAAATTCTTGTATATTGAGAGTCTCTTTCATGACTTATTTGTGATATAGTTGCTGAGTTACATAAAAAAGAGAATCTGATAATATCAGAGAAATTGTAAAAGATGAAAGCAATCTTTTATATATTGCAGACTTATTAAGAAAATAAAGTGTATTAATTAATGTATTTTTGCTCTGTAGAGAATGAGTGATCTGATAATTAAGTTAATAATGCTTATATATAATGCTTATAAAGCAGACATGTAGTTAAACAAAAAGAATTGTACACAATGTTAATTGAAAATGTTGCAATAATAACTGCTGCCAATATAAAGCTGCTTAATAACAGAAGCTAATTAATTTTAATTTAGTCTGAGCTGTCAAGAATAGTCTGATTTAACTTTGTTTAAAACTTAATTCTGCATAGAGTTGAGTCAGATTGCAAAGTAAAGCCTAATGAGTTGAGTTAAGTTCTAAAATCTGAGCCTGACCTGACCTGATGGCCACTTTAATCATAAGAAAAGAAGATTAGTAAACATTAGAATTAAGAAAAACATGAGAAACTACAGAGAGCAAAGTCAGAATTTGTATTAGTTAGTTTATGAGATGACAGTGATGACAACAGCAAGATAATAATGAGGATGAGATCAGTATGCACTAGTCACTTGTAGTTATGCAGTGTATGGCAGCCTAGGCAGCCTTGGTCACCTATGAATCAATCAATCAATCAATCAAGCCTCACAGTATAGTAATCTCAACGCCGATCACATTGGTCCGAGACTGTTGATACGTAAAGTATAGGTATCTGGCATGGTCAGTGATTACAACCATGCTATTATTCCTTCTGCTCCCCAGAGGTCAGGGTAGCGTTGCGATATGCTGGACTGCCATT
>JAABVA010005237.1_pt1 | contig 11813 bp, 9 predicted proteins | sample 5560331 | NCBI WGS metagenome assembly JAABVA01 (sample SAMN12812661, study PRJNA571458) | rock metagenome | isolation source: Antarctica rocks | place: Antarctica: Victoria Land, Mt New Zealand sud | collected 2016-01-07
CGCTGGCCGACCCGAGCACTGTGGCTGTCGCCGGTTTGCTGCCCGCCACCCGCACCGTGTCGGAAGCAAACCAGGCGATTGCGCTGCCCACCTCGGCAGCGTCGTCGCGAGTGCCGATGCAGGCGGTGCTGGCGGCGCTGATCCTCGCGCTGACCACCGCCGCGTTGGTGCGGACCTGGGTGCTGCGCCACACCAATATCTGACTCATCCCCGTCTCGACAGCACCCCTGCCGCCTCCATGTCCTGGCGGGGTGGCACTGCTCGCGCGCCTGTGGGTAATTGACACCGAATTCCCCGGTTGTTCAGACAACGCGCCCGGGCTGTCAACCCTGGCGACACGCCGCAACCGATCTCAATCCACAGGCGTGGACGTCGGCAATATGGCTCTGACCTGCACGAGGTTGCAGAACTTTTCTCTTCATCCCCAAGCTGTCCACAGGGAGTGCACACGGACGCGCCACGGCGCCCCCAGGTTGTCCACAGACGGGTGCACAGGCGACATTGATCTTCGGTCCGCCGGCCCCTAGCGTCGCCACGTCGGCGGTCGGAATTCGCCGATCCGGGCCACGTCCGCTTTGTCGGTGCTGCGCGGTAGACCGTGCATCAAAGCCGGACGGTTGGCGTGCCGGGTGATCAGTCGGGAGGTTCGTCGTGGCACTTGTCGATGATCGGGGTCGGTCGCTGTCCGCCGCGCAGGAGCCGATCGGCGAGGACTTCGGACGGCAGCCACCGCAGGACATGGCGGCCGAACAATCGGTGCTGGGCGGCATGCTGCTGAGCAAGGACGCCATCGCGGACGTTTTGGAAGAGTTGCGTCCAGATGATTTCTACCGGCCGGCGCACCAGTCGGTGTACGACTGCATCCTCGACCTGTACTCACGCGGGGAGCCTGCGGACGCCGTGACCGTCTCGGCCGAGCTGGAGCGCCGCAACGAGCTGCGCAGGGTCGGCGGCGCCCCCTACCTGCACACCCTGATCGCCACCGTGCCCACCGCGGCCAACGCCGGCTACTACGCCAAAATCGTCGCCGAGAAGGCAATTCTGCGCCGGCTGGTGCAAGCGGGCACCCGCATCGTGCAGTTCGGTTACGCCGGTGCGGACGGCCAGGATGTCGCCGAGGTCGTCGACCGGGCGCAGGCCGAGGTCTACGAGGTCACCGAGCGCAACACCAGTGAGGATTTCATTGCGCTCGAGGAGCTGCTGCAGCCGACGATGGACGAGATCGACGCCATCGCCAGTCGGGGCGGGGTATCGGTCGGCGTGCCCACCGGGTTCATCGAGCTGGACGAGGTGACCAACGGGCTGCACCCCGGTCAGATGATCATCGTGGCGGCGCGCCCTGGGGTTGGGAAAGCGCTGGCACTGGGCACCCCGCTGCCCACACCGACCGGCTGGACGACCATGGGTGAGGTGCAGGTCGGCGATCTTCTCCTCGATGCGGCAGGCGCGCCAACCCGGGTGCTGGCAGCCACCGAGGTGCTGACCCACCGCCCATGCTTCGAGGTCGCGTTCTCCGACGGCAGCGTCCTGGTGGCCGACGAACAGCACCAGTGGCTGACCTATACCAGGGCCTCGCGCCGAGCAGCGAGGGGCACCCGGGCAACTGCTGCTGCTGTTCGCACGACGGGCGAGATCGCTCGAACCGTCCGGTGCGAAACGGCCGATGCGCGCCTGAACCACTCGGTTCGCAACGCTGCTGCCCTGCAGCTGCCGGCACAGGACTTCCTGATCCCGCCGTACACCCTCGGCGCATGGCTGGGTGACGGGACAAGCGCGGCCACTGCGATCACCAGTGCCGACCCCGAGATCATCATGCGCATCGAGGCGGAGGGTGTCCTCACCGAAGGCACGCTCCAGGGACGCCTCCGAACCATCGGTGTGCTGGGCGCGAAGCACATTCCGTCCGAATACTTACGGGGGTCGGAGGCGCAACGCCGTGCATTGCTGGCCGGCCTACTCGACACTGACGGAACCGTCACGGCCGGCGGTTCTGCGCAGTTCGCCGTCACCAGCGAGCGGCTGGTACTCGACCTGCAGGAACTCGTCGTCAGCCTCGGGTACCGCTGCCAGCTCGGCCGCAAGGCGGTCCGCGGTCGTATGTCGACGGCCACCGCGGTAGACAAGCTGACTTTCGCCACCGACGACGTGGTCTTCGGCTTGCCGCGCAAGCAGCTGCTGCACAAGCAGCGTCGGGCGCGCACAAGTCAGGTCCGCTCGTGGTCGCGGTACATCGTCGATGTGCGTGCGGTACCGAGCGTCCCTGTTCGCTGTGTCGAGGTAGCCAACGAGGCACACCTCTACCTGGCGGGTCGTTCCATGATTCCGACGCACAACTCAACGCTGGGACTGGACTGGTTGCGCTCGTGTTCGATCAAGCACGGCATGCCCAGCGTCGTGTTCAGCCTGGAGATGAGCCGCAGCGAGATCGTCATGCGGCTGCTCTCGGCGGAGGCGCAGATCCAGCTCAGTGCCATGCGCTCGGGCAAGATGACCGACAGCGACTGGACTCGGCTTGCTCGGCGGATGGGCGAGATCAGTGAGGCGCCGTTGTTCATCGACGACTCGCCCAACCTGACCATGATGGAGATCCGGGCAAAGGCGCGCCGGCTGAAGCAGAAGCACGGGCTCAAGCTGATCGTGGTGGACTACCTGCAGCTGATGAGCTCGGGAAAGAAGGTGGAGTCGCGCCAGCAAGAGGTCAGCGAGTTCTCCCGCCACCTCAAGCTGTTGGCCAAGGAGCTCGAGGTGCCGGTGGTCGCGATCAGCCAGCTCAACCGTGGGCCGGAGCAGCGCAACGACAAGAAGCCGATGCTCTCCGACCTGCGCGAATCCGGGTCATTGGAGCAGGACGCGGATATGGTGCTGCTGATCCACCGGCCGGACGCGTTCGAACGGGACGACCCCCGATCCGGTGAGGCCGACCTGATCATGGGCAAGCACCGCAACGGACCGCTGCGGACGATCACCGTGGCGCCGCAGCTGCATTACTCCCGCTTCGTGGACATGGCCCGCGGCTAGATGGTCGGTTGTCGAGATGCAGCCAAAATGAGACAAGAGCCCTTGTATTTAATATAAGGCGACCCTAACTCGGTTTCGCGGCCATGTGGTGGCAGCGCTTCTGCCGTGTGCGGCTCGTCCACGACCAACGCGAGTTACCGCCGCGAGGTCGGCGTGTCCGGCCAGGTAACCGATGGATGCGATGGCACGGGACCGCAACGTTGATTTGGTCGAGCCCCACCCGCCGCTTCCTACCGGCTCCCCCGAAGTCGCCATACCGCCACTCCGCCCACGGCCGACGGTACCCAGGTGCGGCCCGCTGAGTACGGCACGTCCGTTCAGATAGTGGGCGGCCGGCTGCTGGGGTCGGAGAGGCACTCGCGGTAATTCGTCGGCGAGCATCGGAGCAACTTGTCTGTCCCGGTTACGGACGCCCTCCGTTGTATCCGTGCAGGCCAAACCAGGGTGTAAGACACCGTGCAAGAGGGTGCGCAGGAACGCCGGCAGTCGGAGAACTCTCAGGCTGCGAGGGCATCTGCAGCTGTGTCGCTTGGGGGTCGTTGTGCGGCGACGTTGCAGGTCATCGAATGGTGGGCGTTGCACGGGCCGAGCCGCGTGAATCTGGCAGGCCAGTCAAGAATTCGATGACAGATCATCGGCGCGGCTGCTGCGAGGAGGCCGACCCCAACCAGGTCGGCGGGGCGCTACCTTGGTGGCGCCTGCTCATTACTCAGCGGGAGGTGAGTGCGTCGCTGGCGGTCCACAGCCGCTCGAACGTGTCCATGAGGACGTCGTTGCCGCACGCGTCGAGCAGCGCTCGGTGGATCTCGTAGTGGGCGGCGCCCCATGCATCCTCACCGTGGAGCTGCAGACTGGGGCAGCGGCGGGGAAGGCGCCGGACGTGACCGTCGACCTCCTCACCCAGACGATCAACGGTACCGACGGGCGGAGCTTCCCCTTCGACGTCGACCCGAGGACGCGCGAGCTGTTCCTCAACGGCCTCGACGAAATCGGGCTCACGCTCCAGCGGGGCGCCCAGATCGCCGCCTCCCGGTCCACAGACGCCCAGCAACCCCCCTGGGCATACAACTTTCCCACGAATCCAACGGCTGCCGAGCCCACACCAGCATGTGAACTCCCAACCGTGGGCCCCGCTGGCGGCGAGGTCGACGTCGACGTGGACCCGGGAGCCTGATGGTCAGATCAGACATAGGCGGCAGCCTCCGAGAGGAACCGCTGCCTGGTTCGTTACTGGTGAGAGCGGATCCTGGTCACAGGGCCTGTCTGATCGGAACCCCGCCGGTTGTCCGGTTTCTCCTCACCCAAGCGGCGAAATTGCCCATGTTCAAGACGTCCACACCAGCCCCAAGTGAGAAAACTTCAATAGTCCGAGCCTCTACCGGACCAGGGCGATTCATCCGCTCGAATAGGCGCTCTTCTTCTAACGCGGATTGGCTACAAACGCACTCGGGCGCCACCCGTCAGAGATTGGGGGTCGTGGGACAAGCGGGTCCTTGATATTCAGTGAGGTACGGGGAGCCGAGCGCCCTCCACTCGTCAGGGAAGCGACCGTTTTGCCGGTACTTTTCGATGAACTGGAACCGGCCGAGGTCGGGATTCACTGCTGTGGCCGGGTTGGCGTCCAGCTGCAGCACCCGCGACCCGGCCTGACCGATGGTCGGCCAATTGGGTAGACCGGGACCGTTGGGGTTTCCCTTTCGCGCGAAATTTGTCCAGTAGGCCATCATGGTAGCCGAGACTTGCCGGTCGGCGGCGGCCGGTGTCGCAGTCGGCCCGAGGGGCTGACGGGTCAGCGTGCCGAAAACGAAGGGCACCTCAGCGGTGTGTATGGGAACCGGCGAATACGGCGACGTGTAGGTGAAACGATAAGCGTAACTGTTATTTACGTTACTTTGCCGGTGCAGCGCCTCCCAAGTCTGCTGGGCGATTCCCATATCACCGTCCAATTGAAGCGACGAAGCCTCGGCATTCGTGGCGTCGCTAGGCGGGTAGAGGGACTGGAATTGCGGAAGGCATTGCTGGCCGAAGAGCTTTCCTGCGGCATCGTAGAAGACCTGCGGAGGCGCTGCAGGTATGGCTCGCGCCTCAAAGGGGAACCACTCAGCGCCGTTCCAGCCACCGAGTATGGGTATGTCCATTTGTTTCCCGTTTGCGAAGACGTTCATGGGAGAATCGGTAAGCACGTCGCCGTCGATGCTCGGTGTGAACGCTGTGATCGTGGGGTCCGACGTGTAGTCCCACGGAGCTGCGGCATTGATCACATCGGCGGGAACAGACCTCATGTCTTGACCCGCAAATTTGGTCACGAACTGGTTTCCTTTGGCCAGGGCCTCCTGGTGCGTGTCGATCGAACCGTGTTCGGTATCCCACGTTGCGCCGCTCTCCATTATCGCCCGTGAGAACAAGCCAGGTGAGTGCGGGGAGGTCATCAGCATACCAACCGAATGCGCCCCGGCCGATTCACCGAACAGGGTCACGTTCCGCGGGTCGCCACCAAATTGAGTTATGTTGCTCTGCACCCAGCGTAGTGCCGCCTGTTGGTCCTGCAGTCCCCACGCTCCCGAGCTGCCCGATTCGGCGTCGAACTGCGGCGCCCCGAGGAACCCGAACACGCCGAGGCGGTAGTTCAACGAGACGACAACGACCCCTTGTGCGGCGAGCAGCGACCCGTCGTACGTCGGGAGGGCGGATGATCCGAACTCAAAACCACCGCCGTGAATCCAGACCATGACCGGCTTGGATGCGCTGGTTCGCGTGGACGGCGTCCACACGTTGGCGGTCAGGCAGTCCTCGCTCTGCGGAATTTTTGCGTCATTGGGGTTAGGGTCCGGTCCCGGGGCGGCCAAACACGCATTGCCGAACTGGGTAGCGGACTGGACCCCGGGAGCGGGATGCACGGGCTGCGGTGGCCGCCAGCGGAATGCTCCGACTGGGGGGGCCGCGTAGGGCATGCCCTTGAATGCGGCTATCCCATTGGCGTTCGGGGCGGCCCCCTGAAAGGAACCGCTTGTCGTCGATACAACCGGTGGACCAACAGCAGCGCTCGCCGAGGCCGAGCCTACTGCGAGGCCGACCACCAACAGGGCCACTACGGCCATAGCCGTCATACCGGCCCTGGCGCGGGACGCGAGGCGTAAATATTGCTGACTCATCGGAGGCTCCTAGTAGGACGTGCTGCGCAGCAGAAGCGGCCCGCAACAACGCTTGGTTGCTCTCTGTTCGGATCTGTTGTCGTTCGATCGTTCTGAACGCTTTTGTCATAGGACTCGGTGATGTCGGTGCAAACAACGACCGCCGGCAAGACGGCCGATCCGTTGGGTCCGTCACATCCGAGGACATACCGGGCATCGCCCGCGTACTGGTCCACGTTGTCCGCCTGAACCTGCACTCGTACCGACCCAGGCTGCTCGGCCAGGCCGACGACCGTGTCGCCCAAGGCCAGCTGCACGTGCGGCGAATCAGCAAGGTGCGCCCGGAGGACTTGCTCGACCACGGGCGGGGGTACCTGCTGGCCGGACTCTGCAGCCAGGTCCAGCCGCTCCGTCGACAGCCCGAAGCAACCGTTGAAAGCGGTGATCAGCGCTCCCGTCAGCGACTCGCAGAAAATCACCCGATCTGACCGCGCGACCGAAAGCAGAGCGGCGGCTCGCACCCCATCGGCCACTCCCCAACGACGGAAGCGCTCCATGGTCCGGACGCTCGTGGTCTTCGCTCGGGGACGGTCGCTTGACACTGCGCGCCCTGGTTCGACGACCAGGCAGTCGACGTCGTGCCAAGACAGCTCCGCAGCTGCGGCGAGCCCAGACGGCCCTGCGCCGACGATGACGACGGGTGCGAAGTAAGTCCGTACGTACACGAAGTTCCCTCCCTGCTGCGGTAGCGGTGCGGGAAGTGTCGCCTAGGTGATGCCGGACACAGGGCGTAGTTTCATTGAGTGGACCAAGCAGATCTACACGCCACCGAGGGCGTGGACGACGTCCAGCTGTCGGCGAGCCGGTCCTGGACCGTGCCTTCCGGTTGCTCGGATGCTTCCAACCCGGCGATGGCGCGCTGTCGTTGGCCAGCCTGAGGACCAAGCCAGGCGTGGTGCCATCTTAATCCTCAATGGCTTACGGGACGGCGTAGGTGCGCCTCGGGTGGTGTTCGCTCAGGAGAGCATTACTGACACCGATTTCGACCGGGTGTAGCTGAGCAACTCGTCGAGACCTTCCTCGACCCCGACACCGGAGTTCTTCCACCCGCCGTAGGGCAGTCCAAGAAAGTGGGGACCGGCACCGTTGATCCAGACGAATCCGGTCTCGAGTCGGCGCGCCACCCGGTGCGCTCGCGTGATGTCGTTTGTGTAGACGCTGGCGGTGAGTCCGTAGGACACGCTGTTGGCAATGCGTATGGCCTCCTCCTCATCCGACCACCGGATGACCGACACCACGGGGCCGAAGATTTCCTCCATGGCGACGGGGGAATCGGGGGCGACGTTGTCCAGAAAGGTCGGCGCAATGAACAGTCCCTGCTCGACGCCGGCCGCCCGCCCCCCGCCGGTGACGACGACGGCGCCTTGTTCGACCGCACCATCGATGTAGCCGATGACCTTGTCGAACTGGCGGCGGTTGACCATGGTTCCCTGCACGGCGCCTGGATCAAGGGGGAGATCAGCTGCCGGGATTCGACGAGGGGCGTGACGTTCGCGAGGACCTCTTCGGCGATAGCGTCATGCACGAGGAGGCGTGAGGTTGATCCGCACGATTGACCAGACCAGGTGAAGTTCATCCCCTGCACCACGCCGTGGGCGACCGCACGGGGGTCGGCGTCGGGGAAGGCGATGAGCGCGTTTTTGCCACCCAGCTCGAGCGAGACGTTCTTGACCGCCACCTCGGCGGCAGCGCGTTGGATCGACCGGCCGGTCGCCTCGCTGCCGGTGAACCCGATCCGGGGTACACGAGGATGTCTGACGATCGCGTCCGGTACGGTCGGGCCGTTCCCGGCAACCACCGACAGGACTCCCGCCGGTAAAATGGTCGACGCGAGCTTGCCCAGCAGGAGTGCTGACAGCGGCGTGACCTCCGCGGGTTTCAGCACGACCGCGTTGCCGGCGACGAGTGGGGCGGCGATCTTGCTCGCGGCGAACATGAACGGATGGTTGAACGGGATGATCTTGCCGACTACACCGTAGGGCTGTCGCTCGGTGAAGTGCAGGTCGGTGCTGGCCGGCACGGTGTAGCCCTTGATTTCCCTGGCGAGCCCCGCGAAGTAGCGCAGGCTGTCGAGGGCCATCTCGACGTCGTTGCGCATCACGTTGACCGGGGCACCGCCGTCCACGGCGTCGAGTACCGCGAAGTCCTCGGCCATGTCCTCGATCGCGTCCGCAAGCGCATACACCAACGAGGCACGGCTGGTCGCCGCCCGCCGCCCCCAGGCATCGGATACCTCGTGGGCGGCCGATACCGCCCTCTCGACATCCTGCGTCGAGCCGTCCGGGACGGTAGCAATGCGGGCTTCGGTGAACGGATTGAGGACGTCGAAGGTCCGCCCGGAAGCCGCCTGGCAGAGTTGGCCGTTGATGAGCATGCCCCACTCAGTGTCGAGTAGTCGGGCCACCCGGCGCTCGTTTTCAGCCCGGGTAGGTCCGGCACCTGTCGCGCTGGTCATGCTGATGCGACCAGGTCGTCGGGTCGATGGACGGCGCCGCCTTGGATTACGGCGTCGATGCGTCGTACGTTGCTGATGTCCTCAAGCGGATCGCCGTCCAGCAGGAGGAGATCGGCTATCTTCCCTGGAGCGACCGTGCCCAGGTCGGTGTCGTACCTCATCTTCTCGGCCGAGACGCTCGTCGCCGCCATGAGGGCATCAGCACAGCCGACACCGGCGCGCACCGTCAGCTCCAGCTCACGTATCGCGCTGGGACCGTGAAAGACCATGGGATTTCCCGAATCCGTGGCCATGGTCATCTTGACTCCGGCGGCATGTACCGGGGCGACGAACTCCATCGCAGCGTTGAAGCGATCGATGTAGCGGCGGCGGTGTTCATCGCCCACGACGTGCCAGACCGACTCCGGTGAATGCTCCAGCTCGTCTCGCACGCCGGCGGGCAGAAGACGTTCCAGGTGTAGCTCGTCGAGATACGCCGGATCACCTGCCCGCGCGAACGATTCCCAGGTGGCGAGCGTGAACGGCCAGTAGGCTCCAGTGGTCAGGCACAGCTGCGTCACCCGGTCGACATCGTCGCGGAGTCGGCCGGCACGCGGCCGAAACATGTGCTCGATATTATCCACGCCGGCTTCGAGTGCGTCGACGGCTGCGTCCGCGTCGTCGATGTGCACCATGACCGGCAGGTCGTGGATGTGCGCTTCCCGTACGAGTGCCGCGAGTGTCTGCCGGCTGATGATCGGTGCATCGCCGAGCGGCGGCCCGCCGACGGTGTAGTTCACTTTGACGGCATCCAGGTCGTACTCGGCGATCGCCTGCCGCAGGAGCGTACGAGCCTGCTCCGGACCCGCCACCTCCTGGATCACTGAACGCAGTTGCCGTCCTCCAACGATCGGTTGGCCGCCGATCGCTGTGTACTGCCGACCGACCATGAGCACCCGCGCTCCGGTGACTTCGCCTCGGCGTTGCCGCTCGCGCAGTGGGGCAAGCACCTCCGGGGGGCCGCCGAGATCGACGACGCTGGTGATGCCATGGGCCAGGTAGCTGCGCAGACTCGACTCGACGCGACGCGGGTCGCCATCGACGTACCAATCGATGGCCATCTGAGACCGAATACCGTTGCTGTAGCGGGTCAGATGTGCCTCTGTCTCCCAAAGGCCCGGCATGAGGTACTTACCACTCGCATCGAGCGTCTCGACCGCGGTCTGTGCGACCGCGGTGTCGGTGATCGAACCAATGCGGCCGCCGATGATCTCAACATCGACCGGTCCGAATGGGGCGCGTCCGGAGCAGTCGATGACGGTGACGCCCTTGATGACCAAGTCGTGACCGCTCGTGGGCTCTGCTCTTCTCACAGTTACCTTCTTGGGATTCTGAAGCGGCACAACGGGAGTTGTGACCGCTTATGGCTGCAGACTTCGCCTGCAGTGGCCTCGAGATGACGGAAACGCCCCACCGGTGGGCGTATTAGCCCGTGAGCGGGCGATAAACCTTGGCCACGTCCACGGTGGTGTCCTTCAAAATGCCGTACTTCGCCCCGGCCGCCACCCACGCGTGCACATCGGCGGCGCTCATCGTCGTCGTGAACAACGGAATTGAGATCTTCTCTACGACCGGCGCGGGGATCTTCGAGTCCTGCACCACGAAAGCGCGGAAGCGGGCCGGCTGGCTGTTGATGTAGTCGTTGGCCTGTTGGATGGCGGCCACAAAACTTTTGGCGACCTGCGGATTCTTGCTGAGCCAGTCGGAGGTGGCGTTCCAGCACGCGTACAACGGCCTCCCCTCGATGTTGGCTTCGAGGTCGCTGACCAACAATTGGGCTCCGTTACCCAGCATTTGGGTGGCGAATGGGTCGACCGGAACCGCAGCGGCGACCTGCCCGGTGCTGAGAACCTGTGGCATGTTGGGGAACGGGGTGCTGATGAATTTGACCTTGGTGTAGTCCACACCCTGGGCGCCCAACCAGGCGCGGGTCATCAATTCGTTGACGCCGCCGGTGGCGTTGACTGCGATCGTCTTGCCGACCAGGTCAGCCGGCTTGGTGATTGCGGCCTTCGGGCTCGCGAGCAGTGGAAGGAGTGTCCCGTTGGTGGGGATCCCGGAGGCTCCGGCGAAGCACGGTACGTCGAGGCCGTTGGTGGCACCCTGGATCTCGGAAAACACGTTCGACTGCGCGACCTGGATCGCGCCGCCCTGCAAGGCCGGCACCGAGTCCGAACCGCCGTTCACCGTCTTGACATTCACCTTCAGATGGTTGTTGGTGAAGAAGCCCTGTTGCTGCGCGATCGTGACGGCGTCGGCCGTGATGGCAGCCGGGACTCCCACCGTGATGGTGCTCGTCGCGTCGGCCGCAGCTGGAGTTGAACTGGAACCCCCACCGCACGCGGCGAGGAGGACGGTGCTCGCCACGGCGGCCACACCAATGAGGGCCCGCGACGGTCTTGTCATGGACTTCGCGCGACGAAAGGTCTCGTTCATGATTTGCGATTCACCAGTCTCTTTCCGGACGTTGACACCAGCTGCGGGTAACTCGCATGTCGTCCTGTAGGTCAGGACCATATTCCTGTTTTACGAAAGATTAGTGATGTCGGCCACAGCTGTCAACCCTTCCGCAGGTCAGCGACGCAAACGCACGTCGAGGCGCCGGGCGAAAGAAGTCGTGCGATGCCGATCAGCGCGGTGAATGGCGCTACGAACACCGCGGCTGGTCGAGAACTGCGCCTTGCCAGCGCGCACGTCTGGATCGACGGCGTACTTGCGGTCTGACCGGCAGGCGTCAGCGGGTCGCCAGCGGGCGTTCTTTGACCACCTGGTTCCGAATGCTGCCGATCCCGTCGATTTCGACGCTGACGGTGTCGCCGTGGGTGAGAAACAGTTGCGGGGTGCGCCGGTAGCCGACCCCGCCGGGGGTGCCGGTGAGGATGAGGTCGCCAGTGTTGAGGGTGGTGAACTCGGAGAGGGTGGCGATGAGGGTGGGGATGTCGAAGAACAGCTGGGCGATGGTGGATTCCTGCACGATGGTGCCGTTGAGGACGGTGCGGATGCCGGCGCTGTTCAGGTCGACCTCGTCAGGAGTGACCAGGTAGGGGCCGATCGGGGTGGAGTTGTCCCAGGCTTTGCCCTGCACCCATTGGTGGGTCTTGTACTGGTAG
>JAABVA010005238.1_pt1 | contig 11813 bp, 13 predicted proteins | sample 5560331 | NCBI WGS metagenome assembly JAABVA01 (sample SAMN12812661, study PRJNA571458) | rock metagenome | isolation source: Antarctica rocks | place: Antarctica: Victoria Land, Mt New Zealand sud | collected 2016-01-07
AAGAAATCAACAAAACTTTCACCCAAACATGCTGCTGCAGGCATGTGAGCCAGATGCACAAAATACATGTCACAAATATTGAGTCTACATACTTGAGTCTAAATATTCAATAGCGTGTTTGCTGCACATTACCGTGACCTGAGGAGTTGTGTAATCAAGATGCAAGCGCTACCCCAAAAGATGTGCAAACCTGTTAGCAGGAGGAGCTTGCAGCATCCACTCCATGGCAAGGTACAGTGTGGAAAGCACCAGGCCTGCAGCAGCATCACCCTGCCAGGGGCTGCTCACTTCCCTTCCCAACGTTCGCATTCCATCCTCTCCAGCAGTCTGTGCACTGCCCTGTTCATGCGCCCCTACATACCAGTACCAGCAATGATCATCGCTTTCACGGTGCTGGCAATGACCATGTCAGCAACATTGACGGGGACACTGCGGAATAACAAGGATGTGTGCAAGGACCACATTAGCACTGCACGATGCACAGAGGTGCCTGCCATCTTGTGGTGCCACAAATGGTTGTCACCAGGCACACAGTGTCTCACTCAAAGGAACAGTTACATGAATCAGTGCAGTGATGTGGGACAGCAATAGCACAGCAGCATTTGCGTACAGGAGTGCATGGCTGTGTGAGCTTTCCCGCCAAGCACACACATGTAGGGGCGGCCCAGGCCTGAAAGGTACCTGGCTTGGCAGGTGGGGCGTGAGGGCTGTCGCGTCCAAGCACAGGTGGGCCGTGAGGGCTGCCGCGTCCAAGCACAGGGGCATCATGAAGAATGATGCCATCACGTGTCACGATGCTGCCTTCCTGTGTCTCCCCTTCTTGGTACAGCCCTGTCAGCTCTGCCGTAGACAGGACACTACTGAGGGCTCTTGAGCCGTCGCCAGCCAGCCCAGCCCTCTGCCCTGCTCCTGCTTCCTGTTTTGACGCCTCCTGTGTGTTGTTCCCATGATCCACTAAGCTGATTTCAGCAGTGCTCAACGCACTGTTGAACAGCCCCTTGGGGTCTGACTGAGTGCGGTGATGAATCACACTTGACTCAGCGGCATCTGAACTGCCGCCTGTACTCAGCACCCGCTCTTCTTCATCATCTGACTCAGCAAGCCGAGTATCTGAGGCAGGCGCTGAGTCTTGAGAGGGCTTGCCCCAGTCGAGTGCAGGGGATGTGCGCATGAGGTGGGGGTGCAATGATGCTAGGGGGTCAATGTAGGGGGCAGCACTACCAGCAAAAAGTGAGCTGGCTTGATCTGGTGGCATGCTGTGCGCGCTTTGCATGCTGGCCATGCCAGGGTCTAGTGTCGATGCCAGCAGGTCTTCCTGCTTTGCTGACTTCTGCTGAGGACTTAGTTCCTCTGAGACTTCATGGGCCGGCTGAGCAGCAGACCCTGCAAGGGTATGAGGCACAGCTTTTGGGCTGTGCTGGGATGGAGATTGCCCCGTAGGCACCAGGCTGCACCTGAGCTTGAGATGCAGCACCAAGCGCTTGACTACTTGCATGAAGCAGTTGCCTGTGGTCACCTTGTCTGTGTGGTAAGACAGAACCTGCCTCAGAAGCTGTGTCAGCTCTGGCTGGTTGGACAGATGTGCTGGTGCATCAGGCTTAGGGGGACCCCCCAAAGGGTGTGGCAGCAGCCCCATCTGCTGAATAACTGGTTGATGTGACATTCCTGGAGACGATGGATAGTCATCTTCATCAAAGTACTCACCGCTCTGATTAGCGAGGCTGGGTTGCGACTGGTGTTCAGGACGGGCCATGTGCTGGTGTGCGGCTTCTGTCAGCAGCTTGTACAGCCAGGTCTGACCAACGCCAGCTGCCCATTTGTCTGCTTCACACAACAGCTCCGCCAAGTATTGCCATGCTTCATCCAGGTCCACAGCTTCTTCTTGGTGTTGGCCAGGTGGCAATGAAGAGGAAGCAGACCCTTGAGCAGCTGCAGGCAGGTCTGACAGGGAAATGTCTGAAGTCTGGCTAGAGGCAGCAGAGGGTTTCTGGGGGGTCTGATAGGGTCTGCGTATGCAGTCCAGGGTGTGTTGCACTGCTGGCTGCAATGATGTGGGGATGATGTTGCCTGCCTCTGCACAAGCCAACACCTCCAGCTGCTCAAGGATTGTGCTGGTCAAGCCATCTGAGCTCTGCTGATGCTGACTACCATCTTGGAAGCCATCTTTGCTTCCTGCCTGGGATACAAACATCAAAATTGAAGCACAGTGATGTCTGGTCTCAAGCAAATGCCAGGATCTGACACCAGGATGGCCTCAGCTGTGCTTGTTACCTTTGAATTGCTGTGCCAGCAGCCTTGCATGCAGCTCATTGCTTGAAGGCTCGATCACTGTGCTTCATGATGTTGCCTCAGGTTGCCTCAAGGCTGCAAGAGTTGTGGTGGTCAGACAGCAGCAGTGTGGCGTACCTGAAGGGAGGCTTGGTGGCAGGCTTGGGCTAGAGGGGCAGCAAAGCCAGGGTCCCCCACTTGGAAGGCTGTCTGAACGGCATCTGGCACATTGTTGGATGTGATCAAGGGCAGCGCGGCATACAGGCGGGTTTGGAAGGGACCCCTACCCTGTGATCCCTCCTGCAGACTGGACCCCAGCTGCTTGTCATCCCCATCCTGCTGCAAATGACAGATGGCATTTGGGTATGGACTCGTCAGGGAGCAAGAAGGCATTGCAACGCATGCAGGACGAACATAACTAGAAGCCTTTTGCAACTCCAAATGACACTCGCAGATTGATCACCAATCACTCAGGAACAGTGTTATGCCTGCAGGAACCACCGTGGCTCACACACACCGCAGATTGATCCAGTACAAAACTGACATGCCCACATATGTTGTGGAAAGAGCAAAGACTGGCCTGTGCAATTTGGTGTATGGCGTAGTCCAGCATGACAGCCAGCAGGTTGCGGCAGGCTTCAGAGGTGGGGGCAGCCTTGAAATGGGCCACCAAAGCCCTTATTCCCCCAAACTCTGACACTAGCTCTTGGCTCAGCTGCAGGGATGCAGCAGGTTTCTGTGGATCCTTACTACCATCATCTGCATGACAGAACATGGCCTCAAGCAAGTGCCTGTGCACCCACCAGTGAATGTAGGGTTCAGCTATGTGCACCCGCGAGTGAATGTAGGGTTCAGCTAGGTGCACCCACAAGTGAATGTAGGGTTCAGCTGTGTGCAGACGTCAATGCATGCGTGATTGCTCAGCTTATTTCCTTTGCTAGGGCATTGGCTGGGCTCAAAGACCCAAACACCATCCAGGAGCGCATAAGTGTATACCGTCAGTAGTAGGTTCAACTTTGTCTCCACGGACTCAGACAGTTGTGAGCAAACTGCCATGAGCCTCAGCAATTCTTCAGTGCCAACGTCAACAAAGGTCAGAGCTCACGTCTGAATGTGTGCAATGTTGCAAGGACCTGTCAAGCCATGCTGGCAACTGGCATGACAGGCTTGGGCATCAAGAGCCACATGGGTTTAGGACTGCAACTGGCGTAATGGGCAGCAAGAGATATACACATGGAAAAGCATACCCTGAGTATGAGTAGCGGCGGTTGGCACATACATCATATTGACAGCCAGGCGCACCAGCTGGCAGTACACCGTGTCACACCACTGGTTCTCCAGGCAGCACTGCATCAGGGCCCCCACCACCTTCAGGGACAACCCCTCCAGATACCCCCTCACCATGTAACCGCAGTGACTGACCAGATGGATGAGGCAGCCCAGCACGGCAGACCACACTTGCGGACTGCTTTCACCTTGCTGCATCACACCCCAGATGCAGTACTTTGTTTGCTTGTAGCACACTAGAGCAAGGTAGGTAGGAGGTGATCATGGTAAGACAGTGACAGTGTCTTGCCACTGTCAATCACAGCGGCCAATCAAGCTTCTTCATGCCCTTGCACCATGCATGGCTTCAGTAAAAGGCATACCAGAAGCTGAATTTTGCTGGCCCAGGACAGGCACAGCCTGCCATTTGGGAGGCTCAAAGGGTGAATTATCACTCCACCTCAGGCGACCAGTGGCAAGCTGTCAGTCAACATAATGCACAATGACCTGGCGTCCTAGGAGGCTGTCAGGATCATGCATTGGACTGGGAGAAACGCAAACCTGGATTAGCAGCAGGGTGAGTTCCCAGAGCAGGTGGCGCAGCCAGTGTCTGAACACCTCCAGTGGCGCCTCTAACCCCTGAGGCAGGGGCCAATCTGCAGCCTCCCGGGACTGTGCCCACGCTCCCTCCAGTACAGAGTCCAGGTCAAGGCTTTCAGGCAGCACCTGAATAAGTACATTTCCGTGTCAAAATAATGTGTGTCAAAAGCGGAGAGGCTTTGACAGCATGAAGGCGTCGACCTGTACTTAGCCCGGCTCACCTGTGCAAAGCAAAACATACCTTTCCATTGCATGTGCACAGTCTTCAACTTTGACACAATTACGCAAAGGGAAGTGTATGATTTGAGCATGTGCACAGTCTTCGACTGTGTCGCATGACATCATGGCAAGGAGCTAAGCATGTGCAAATGCCGGTTTCCCTAATCTTGCAGCCACTGATGCACCAGGACATGTTGGAATGCCAGCTTATCATGTACATAGCCAGCCTGCTGTCTGCATCCTTTACAGCATAGTGCAAGTAGACACAAGTGTCAACAGTACTCTGAACACAGTGCGGGTTGTCTGCAGCAAGAAAGCATTGCAGACATGCAGTGGAGTGGGGAATAGCACCCTTACCTCATTGGGGTCTCGGGAGGGTGAGTACAGTAGCTCTGCATGGAGTGAGAGATTGTACAGAATGTCAAATGGGCGAGCCCGTATGCTGCTTGCTGGGCTGTTCAATGCCCTGCACCATTCAAGCAGCATTGCATCAGTGCCATTACCGTCGGCAGCACTCTGGACTGTGCAAGGCACTGACAACTCTACACAGCGCATTACCACCCCAATGCCTTGCAATGGCTGCAATGTAACCATCATAGCATGTTGCAGCCATGCTCACAACAGTTAACCGCAAGACAAGCAATACTAATTGGCAAAAATGCATGCAAGTTCACAATCAGGCATGTGATTGCAGACAGAATCAAGGAATGAGTGGGGCCTACCTGTGCAGCATGACCAGGGTAAGAGGGAAGGCAACAGCAGGGGTGGCCTTCAGGTACATGTCCAACACCAGTTTCACTAATATAGCAGCGCACACCTGCCCTGCACTGTCCCCTTGGGACCCCCCCGCGCCGCCCCACCCCTGCCTACCATTGTCACGCTTCCAGAGCTCCTCTGTGTCCTCAACCTGCAAGCAAAATCTCCCAACTGGTCAGGGTACGTCCACCATGCACTCCTCTTTAAACGTGTACGGGCAAACATCACCGAGCATCTGTCCTTCCAGGCAACCATACACAGCAAGGTGGCGTCAATGAAGCAAAACCGAGCTTTCCTCTGATACGGACTGTTTGAAGCTGGCTAGTGGACATAGCTGTACATGCTTTTTTGCAGACCTTGGTGCACACAGATGAGGATCTAGGCTGCAATGATTCTTAGATGCAGATGGTACAGGCGACTGTCATGACAACAACTTGCAGGAAGCACATACCCCCCAGAGGCTTGAGTGGCCCCCAGTGTCACCTCCAGCACCACAGGTGGCTTCCAAGACAGCTTCCACATCCTGCTGGTCCAGCCGCAAGGCTTCCTGTTGTATGTAGGGCAAGTACTGGAACAACAGCCTTGGCCTGTACACACTTACCTAGCTGTCAAGCACACAGTGAGGCTGGATAGCAAACCAATCTCACAGTGTCACCAAAAAATGTGCAGAATGAGTAGTGCAGCGGAGGAGGCAAGCATAGCAGAAAACTGATTTTCAAGGTTCTGTTCTCGTGGAAGAGCAGGCCCTAATATGTACAGTACTCATGGCAATGCGTCAAGTCCTGGCCATCCATGACCTCACAGCTTCTTGTCCTTGACTTATGTGTCACTGCATGTCTACACTGCTTCTGACCTGTTGTCTCTCAGTTTGGGTCGGGAGATGTCAGCAGCAGGGTCATTGCTGAAGTTGGCCTGGCTGGCTTGCACCCGCTGCAGGGCTGCTATAGTGCGCACATGCTCCTGACTGCTGCTGGCACCAATGTCCCCGTCCCTATCTGCTTCCTGTGCATCTTGCTGCCCTGCAGCAATGCTGTCTTGGTGCAGTCATGATTGCCACCGGCCAGGAAGACTTGCTGTGTGGCCATGACTGTGGCATGACAGCAGTGGCCACACTAGGGAAACAGGATGGGATGTGCCCGACATGCTGCACACTTTCAAGTCAGCAGCGATGCAATTTACCACCGACTTGTAAATGGGTGCCTGAATGCATAGTTGCATCCTTGTATCAAGGTGTGTCATAGCCCTGACATCTGCTCAATAGCTCAGGAATATGTGTGTGCTAGCTTTTGGCAAGCAAAACACGGGAGGTCTAACAACAACTACAGCAGGACAACTGATGATTGTTGCGGCTTGACAGTGAGTTAAGGCAGCACTTGCAAAGCACCTGCAGAGTAGTGTGGCAAGCTGGGCAGGAAAGCTGATATGGTACTGCAGAGGCTTGCATCCGGCTCCCCAGGGCCAAACCTGGCTGTCAACATGTCATGGTGAATAGCCCAATTGCTGGGCGGATCCTGCACTAACAACAGGGCTTCTTGCCATCGACGCTGACAGCAGCAACCACCAGCAATGCATGACAAAATGAGTCACTGTGCATGTCAGCAGTGAGCTTCACTGCTCTGACAAACAGGCAATCCAAGCGCGATAGCTGCATGGTAAATGTACAAAAATACAAGCTTCAGGGTGCATCAGCAAGAGGCCATTGCATGCTTTCCATGTTTGAGTGCAGCTGGCCATTTCATTCGTTACCTAGGTACCCCTATCAGCAACAGAAATGCAATGGGGTTGCACTGTGGGAGTGAACGAGCAGGTTTACCTCCTCAAGATTCAGCTGCTCACTGAGCCTGTAATTGACTGAGCGAGTGGAGCTTTTGGACTGTAAATGAGCCAATGTGGGTGCAGGAGACGAAAAGGCACGTGACATTGTGCTGACAGGCATGGTCACAGGAGTGTCTGATGAACTCTTCTGATGCTGGCCAGGTGGAGACGGCTTGGACAACCTGCACAGGTGCTTTGAGCCTTTATTTGATTGCTTGTAATGGTTCTGATGCTGGTGGGAGAGAAGTGTGCTCATGTGCTGGGTAGCTTTCAAGGAAGCAAGCTTTAACACCTTGAGAATGCAGAGGGAACCAGTAGGAGCTGACGCTGCCATGTGCGTCAACACACCAGCAGTCTGTCATTGCCGTGCTGATGTGTTTGACTGAAGGCTTCTTATCAAAACATGCACCTTTGTGCATATGCACAGCCATACAAGACAGCACTTTCTTTGGGGCTCATGGTCTTACCTCCGTTGTCTCTTGTTGCCCATCAGTCTTGTGACCATTGCTTGCAGGTACACCAGACTCTTCTGCATGACTGCAGGCGTGACACCACACAATAAATGCTGATTCACACAACAGCCTCAGGAATAAGAACAGCTATCACAAATAATCAAAGATTGGATCAGTGAGAGCTGTGACTGATTGATAGGGGTGAATGCTAACCTGGTGACATAGCACTCAAAGAAGTGCTTGCTTGCGCACAGAAGTCCTCAGCTCGCTCAAGGACCTGTTGAGAGGCCTTGTATCTGCACAGGTGTTACTGAGCTTTTACAACATGCAGTATGTGCCGAGCCAGGAACACCTGCTCATGCAACTGCATGCGCATACCTGGGAAGATATCGCTTGAGTAGTGCTATGCATTTGTCCACCACCGCCAGACTGCATAACAGTCAATGTCAATGCTGTGAACCCACAATGCACCTGGCATACCTGGCACATGCACATACCTAAGGGGCTCCCCAGAGGCCCTGTTCAATACTGTCATATACACGGTGTCAACCTGAGTCGAGTCCGACAAGTACTCCTGCATACGTTGTCAAGGTAATGCGAAGCACAGTTCGATCAACCTATTCATGTGAATGGTACTCAAGCTCTGCGGCACCTGGAGAGTGTGCAGAGCATTGCCTTCCAGTAGCGGACCGTACGGCTGCGTGGTTTCAGCAACAGCCCGAAGTAAGCGAGGGGCTGCTGTCTGCGCTGCCATTGCAACAGACTAAGCCTGACACTGCAGCAATCACTCGGTGTACCGCGAGATCACAGATGCCGCAAGCATAGTGCTCGACCGCGTACTTTGCTCATTCACAAGGCGCATGTGGCAAAACATGCGCGCTAGATATGGCGCAATCACGTTTACAGCGACTGCGCCAACAGCAGCGGAAACAGGAAGTTAACCGACTCGCGACGTCGCGAGTCGACTGAAAGCTAGCCAAAAAGCCAGTGAAGACACTCAAAGTATATTTACATTTCTGAATGCATTCCATGATTGAATGTGATGCAATATGATGTCCAGTCTTTATGAACTTCCGATTGAATTGAAGGAGGGCTGACTTTCTCATGTGTGAATACGCATGCATCATTACTTGTTAACAAGAGTACACAACGAAATCTTGTACAGCTACTTGTTGCATCGTGTGCATTGGTGAAAGATGAGCAGCGCACTGGTATACATGTTACAGAGAGAGATCTCAAAGTTGTGCGTTTGCTCGCTAGTGCTGTATTGCATAAAAGGTTTGTGCAAAATGCATTTTGGCAGCGCGTTGTGCCACAGTTGTCAACATGCCATGTGGTACTTCTTTCTCCTCTGTTCTCCTGCTGCATACTGCTGAATGCTCCGCTGGCGGAACAGCTTTGACTCAAGATGGACGTGCTCATTGTGGCCAAGGTAAGCGCATTGAGCAGATGGTGTGTACCTGTCGCTCGATTTCCAGGAATCAACCATACGCAGGAGTACGCCAGATTGGCATGGGAAACTCGTGCAGACGGCAATGACGCAGTCAATATGGTGCTCGAGGAGTTCTGCAATGCTTTTTGTTTGTCAGCTCAACACTGTCAATTCTTCTATCGTGAGATTGCGCTAGCAGACCAGACCCTGAAACAGGTATGCATGCAGTTCGGCTAGATCAGCTCGTTCAGGCTTTGCAGGGTCAAGATGAGATGCCAGACCTTATTTAGAAACTTAAATGCAGGTCCAACGCAACTCGAAAGGGGTTCTGCGCCTGACTGCTGTCTTCAAAAGCAGTATTGCCTTCACCACCTGGCATAGCCTCAAGGTAGTGTGCGAAGCTCACCCATCAGCTGTCTTGGCTGCTGCTTGCTCGTCAGCTGCAACCGAAATGATGACTGAAAGCGTCTGGTCCTCTCAAGATACAATCACTGAGGAACTGCTGTCTGCTTTGACCAAGGCAGCACCCTCGAACTTAGCCCCAGCTATGTCAACTCTTGTTGATGATGCGGAATCTCATGACGCATCCACGCCGCCCTTTGTTGCAAGCGCCGTTTTGCTTGTGCAAAGCTTTGTGAGCTTTGTTGAGAAAAGTCTCCTCCTGTCAGCACAAACATGCACTGCCATAGTAACAGCAGCAGCAGCAGCAGGCACGGTGTCAAACCATGACCAACTCATTGCTGCTGCAACCACTCCCAAGTCTGCACTGGTTCCAGGCAGCAATGTTCAGCTGCTGAGGAGAATACTGCTGCTGCTCAAGCTTGTAGAGTTTACCAGCAGTGTTGATGACGCAGCTGCCATTCAGCCTGTGACTGAAGCGCTCTGGACAGTGCTGATTGCCAACTGCCATACCCTGAAGCAGCAGATACAACCCAGCGGTTTTGAGCAGGATCAGCTCCGAGTATGTGATGAGCAACAGGCAGAAGGGTGTAGCCTGTGCGTATTGGTCTTGAGAGCGCTCATGCCCGTTCAAAGCCAGCTTCTCAAAAATGTCGAACACGCATTTGTGCTCTTGTCGCTCTGCTGGGGTTTGCAAGAGATGCTGCTGTCAATGCACCAGGAACAGGTTGCATCTGAGACTGTCAGAGCAGGCAAGTGTTCTGCTCAACAGTTCCTACCGCATACTGGACCTTGGAAGCATGACTTTTGCAATTTCACGCTGCACACTGCTTGCATGCAACATGCTCTGATGAACAGAACCAGTGAGGTATCATGCCCATGTGTAGAGCCAACTTGTTTCCCGCTTGATGGACTGAGCAGCATATGCATGGTGGATTGATCAGCATATGCCTGCTTTATCATCATGCACAGAACACTGCACAGGTGAGCATTGCAACCTGTGCAAGGCCTGGCTTGGTGTTCATGTTCTTTGAGACATGTGTGTACTGTTTGCGGAACCCAGGTAGCACATTTGTCTGCCATACCCCTGCCTCAACTTACTGAACTGCTTCAGGGAGTCTCTCAGGGCTGATCAAAGCAATGCGACACAGCAGGGAGATGGTCATAGCTGTAGTACTCGGACTGCCCGGACTGCTAGTCAAACTTGGACTGTGAGGAAACATAAAACACACTGAACACGAACACTGGCGCAAGCATCCTTTCATTCATATGCGAAGTCAGCTATCCGCAGCAAGAAGCTGAGACTGCGTCGCCCGCGGCGTAGTCAGCAAAGACGTCGCCGCTTGGACCTGCTGGGCACCCTGGTTTTACCTTACCAATGCATAACAGGGACACAGCTTTCACTGGACACTAAGCGGACTTGCTGACAGACTTCACCCTGTCAGCCTGCGTATCAGCCGGAATCGAACGACTTGCTAGGCCCACTGCCAAGCTGTGGGCAGGAGCAGCAAGTCAGCTGCTGAAGACAGCTTTCGGCCTCAACAACAGCACCAGCCAGTGCAAATCCGCGGAGGACATGCAGAGCGAAGTACGAAGTCCTGCAGCATACATGTTGCACCAGGTGCCTATCAGCCCTTGCTACACCAGCGTACACTTGCTCGGCAGATCAGCACCTGAAATGGTTCAAGTGCTGATCTGCCATTTCACATGGCAAACGGTGACCTCTCACAACAATCATTTTTCGACTGCAGAGCTTTTGCAATAGCCTGCGCCCAAGCTGCAGCCACAGGCTGGACTCAAGACTAGGTACACAAGTACACCTGCATGGTTCTCATATTACAATCACCTGTATGGTTCTCATATCATGATCATGCACGGCTTCAGCTGGTTTACGGTATTTCCTCCTGCGTGGTTCAGGCAAAATGACGTACCAAGAAGGAGACACTGTCACACAGCAGGGAGAGCTGGGTGATACCGCGTACATCGTGTTGCATGGTTGCTGCAACTTGCTGTCAGACAGTGACAGCAAAGAAAACATGTCAGGTCAGGCAACTCACACTGCACGCTACAGCTATTCAGCTTGCAGAGTCAGAACACACTTGGAAAACTTCTGACCTTGAGCCTGTGTGCTTATTGAATCCATGACGGTTGACCCCCAGTCATGCTGAAGCTGAACTCACAGCAGGCTGCTCTCAAGTAGAAAGTGCTTCAAACCTCAGCATCCACAAGTCTCAAAACCTTGACTGTCTGGTCAACAACTGAACTGTATGCCACAGTGGATCAAGCAACTGAAGGGGATGCCATTGGCATTGCATCCATGATGGTAGCAGGGCAAGCCTACAGTGTCACAATGAAGGCTGGGCCAGGCGGGGCAACATTGGGCCTGCTGCGTCGCTGCCAGTTCAGCGCTCTGCTGACTCAGGTACCCTGCCTTGCTGCACATGCTGTGTACTCACCCATGCAAATACCATGTGTTCAGCGGTAAGGCATGTAACACCTTGAGTAAACCCTGAACAGCTGTTCGTGTTTGAGACCTACACCAACCAAGGCACCTGATCAATGCACCTATCATAGCCAGCAGCTGATGCACTGCGTAATATGAGGCA
>JAABVA010005242.1_pt1 | contig 11807 bp, 14 predicted proteins | sample 5560331 | NCBI WGS metagenome assembly JAABVA01 (sample SAMN12812661, study PRJNA571458) | rock metagenome | isolation source: Antarctica rocks | place: Antarctica: Victoria Land, Mt New Zealand sud | collected 2016-01-07
CGGTCGCTGCTCTCGACAGCCAGGAAGCAAGGTTGGGATATGCTCAAGACACTGACCACTCAGCCCGACCGCTTGATCGACGACCTACGGATGGCTTGACCCCGCTGAGAGACCTGGGCAGTTACTTTTCATGAAGCTTTCCGCCTTGGCGTTGTCGTAGGGGTTTCCGCGGCGGCTCATCGAGCCGACCAGCCGTGGGTATCGAGCAGCGCACGGTAGACTTTGGACGCACATTGCGAGCCGCGATCGGAGTGGTGGATACAGCCTTTGGCAGGATTGCGGTTCCGAACGGCCGCTTTGAGAGCGGCAACGGCGATACGGGCGTCCATTGATCGGCTGATCGCATAGCCGACGACCTTTCGCGACCAAGCGTCGAGAATGGCGGCGAGGTAAACGAAGCCGCCGGGAATGGCGACAAAAGTCAGATCCGCAACCCACAGCTGGTTGGGGCGATCGGGAACCAGAGCCTTCGCCAGGTCTGGAAAGATCGGTCCGGCATGGTTGCTGTCGGTTGTCGCGACGTATCGACGGCGTCGTTTGGGCTGCAGGTCGTGCTCTCGCATGAGGCGGCGAAGTTTTTTGCTGTTCACGACCACGCCCGGGTGGCGGAGGGCAGCCCCGACACGCCGATATCCGTAGCACTCGAACTCGTCGCAGATTGCGCCGATGCGGACAAGAACGTCACCCACCTCGGTCGAAGCTGGCGATGCCTCATAGAAGGTCGAGCGAGGCAAACCCATCAGCTCGCATCCTTTGCTGACAGTGACGCCGCAGGGCCGGTGACGACGGAGGTGATCGCGCTTCGCGGCCGGGGTAAGTGCCTCAAAGCCCCCTTTAGCAGTTCGAGTTCCAGTGCCTGCCGCCCCACCATACGCTCGAGCGCCGCGATCTTGGCCTCATATTCCTGGATCAAGTCAGCCGCCTGTACGTCGTCATCCAGCGCGCCGGCCTCGAACTTGGAGTGCGCCCCTGGCAGTGGACAGTTTAGGCGATCGAATTTGACCACCCCTGCTGGGCTTCCGGAGAATGGAAGCCATGACCTGAGTTCATCTCCTGACGTGACCCTATGTTGCGTCCACGAAACATCCGAGCGCACATTGCGGTATTAGCACAATACTAATACCGGAACGTCTTGTTCCCTGCATCCGCTTGTAGAACATAACCGTGAAGCGTGAGCGGCTTACTGCTCGCCGCGCATAATGTGGGAGGCTGGCTTATGGACAATCCAAATGCTTCAACTGGCCTTGTCGTAACCTCCATGCCAAAAGTGCCGATCTGAAAAGCGTGTTGTTTCAATACGATGCGCCACATGCGGCGGGACCGTCGCGAGATTGGGGGTGCGGCGGCCAATTGGCTATTTCGCGTTTGTTCTCTGGCCGTGGGTGGATGCGTGGCTTGGATGTTGAGGTTGGTGGAAATTAGGGCTGAGGGCGAGGGGCCGTGCACGGACATCATGGAGATCAGAAGGCCCGATGATCTCGTCGATATCGCCAATTTGGGTCTGACCCTGGCCGAAGCGAAGCTGCTGCTGGCGGGCGTTCAACGGGAGATCGTCGCCGCGCAGGCCAGGGACCACGCCGTTCGGCGGCCGGAATGCCCGCGCTGTGACGGTGTTTGCCGTGTGAAGGATTACCGGGACCATGCGGTGTCGACGCTGTTCGGCGAGGTCACGCTACGGCTTCCCCGCTTTCGCTGTGCCGCGTGCGGCGGGATCGAGGCTGGCGTTGGCTGGCCATCGCATTGCCGGTCGACGCCGGAACTGGACCGCCTTCAGGCGCATCTCTCGGCCCTGATGACCTACAGGACGGCCGCGGATGTGTTGGTGCAGATGTTCCCGGTCGACGTGGGAAAGCATCATGCGACCTTGCGCCGCCATACCCTGAAGGTCGGCGAGGCTCTGGGTGAGTGCGCCGCAGTTCGGCCGGAAACACCAGCGTCGGCGATCATGGTGACCCTGGATTCGACCTTCATCCGAAGCTGCGAGAACGGCGAGCGGCATTTGGAGGTGCGGGTCGGCAATGTTGAAACGAATGCAGGGGGCCGGCAGGTCTTCGGCGCCGTCGCCAACTCCGGCACGGACATCCAAGCTCTAATCCGCCGCAATCTCGACGCTGTCGGACGAACCGGGGACACGGCGCTGACCGCCTTCACCGATGGTTGTCCCGGGCTCCGAGGCAGTCTCGCCGATGCCGGCGTCACCACGCCGCCGATGCTCGACTGGTTTCACATCGCCATTCGGCTGCAGCACCTGAAGCAAATCGCCGGCGCCCTGCCGACCGATGATCCGGCCCGGGGAGCGGCGAGAGCGGTGATCGTCGAGGAAGTTGAGCGCCTGCACTGGCGCATTTGGAATGGCAAGGCCAAGGATGCCCAAGTCAGCATCGATCGCATCCGCGCGGTCATGCATCATTTTCGGGGCGAGCCGGATCGGCGAAGATCTAACCGTGGCCGTTCAGACTCTGAAACGCACTTTCGGTTCGGTTGCTACTGGACCCCCGTCCCCACAAGGCTGGACACATTCAGAATTCAGTCGCTATATTTTATCAGATATAGCGAGACCGGCATGCGGGATGGGTAAACGATGACGACAGGCCGCCCGTGATCGCGCTGCCCCGACCTGCTGCTGAGTCCCGCGCGCATCAACGGCCGGCTAACAGCCTCAAGCTCGTAGCCGCGGCTGTGACACCGTTGCCTGCACAACCCCTGCGGCTGTCTTCGGGCCCTATGCGGCATAGGGCCAAGCTCTGGGAGCTGAGCGGCTCGGTCCACTGCTCCATCATCGGCACCTGCCTCACGACGGGCGAACTCCGCCGGGCGATGGGTCGCTTCGCCAACAGCGATGTCAGCCACCTCACCGACCATGAACTGCATTCGGAGGCTGTCGGCTGGTGCGGCCACCATAATGCGTGCTCCAAGCTGCTGAACAAGACGCTGGACCAGCGACACCTGATCGCCATCAAGCACTTCGCCCGGCTGCAAGGCGAACCGGCCGTCATGGAGAAATGGCGGGAGGCGCGGCAAGCCGGGGACATTCCTGGCGCTTACTGGGCGGTGCTCACCCATCCCGACGTCGGTGCCAGCGGCATACGCGTGGCGTTCGGTGATGTGCATATGCTCTCGCACCTGATCGGCTCGGCCAATCGCGCCGACATCAAGCGTTTGGCCGTGCTGGAGTCGGAGAAAGCCGAGCTCCTGGCCAAGGTGGAACGCCAGCAGGCGCGGTTGTGCGAAGCAGTCACGTCCAGAGATGTCACGATCCGGAAGCTGAGCGCGCTTGCCGCCGAGCGGATCGCGCAGACGGCGAAGCCCGAGGCTGACGACGAGAGCGCGGCCCTTCGCCACCTCATGGCCGACCTGCAGGCACGGCTGGCAGCGGAGACGGCGCGGCGGGAATGGTCGGCCGAAGCATCGGCGTCCAGCCAGCAATGGGAGCGCCGGGCGGTCGCCGCAGAGGCGGAGTGCCGCACCGTGCTGCTCGAATTGCAAGAGCTGGAGCGCCGACTTGGCGCGCCGGATGGGGCGGGGGAGCCAGCGAACTTGCCGCCCAATCGCATCCTCTACGTTGGCGGTCGGCCGGGCGTCGTGGAGCAAATCCGCGAAGCCATGGCAGCGGCCGGCGGCGCACTGCTGGCCCATGATGGCGGGCGGCACGATCATCCGTCGCTGCTCGCTGGATTGATCAGCCAGGCGGACCGGGTGGTCTTCCCGGTTGACTGCGTCAGCCATGATGCAGCGCTCACCGTCAAGCGGTTGTGCCGGCAATTGGGCAAGCCGTGGTCGCCGCTGCGCTCGTCCGGATTCGCCTCGTTCCTGTCCGCGCTGTCCGGACCCGGCGCGGCGCAAGCCTGATTCTACCAAGGAGACCGCCATGGCCGTCATCACACCGATCGACATGAAGCAGCATCCGTTCCTGACCGGGAAGCCCAAGCGCCTGTTCATCGACGGCAAGTGGGTGGAAGCCGCCTCGGGCAAGACGTTTGAGACCGTGAACCCGTCCACAGGGCAGGTGCTCGCGACGATCGCCGAGGGGGACAGCGAGGACATCGACCGCGCCGTCGCGGCGGCCCGGCGTGCCTTCACCGGGCCCTGGAGCAAGTTCAAGCCGTTCGAGCGCCAGAACCTGCTGCTCAAGCTGGCCGACCTGGTCGAAGCGAATTTCGACGAGTTGGCTGCGCTCGACACGCTCGACATGGGCGCACCCATCACCCGCACGAAGGGCAACCGCCTGCGCGCGCTCGGCATGCTGCGCTACTACGCCGGGCAGGCGACCTCCATCCACGGCGAGACGATCCAGAACTCGCTGCCCGGCGAGTATGTGAGCTTCACGCTCAAAGAGCCGGTCGGTGTCGTGGGCGCGATCATCCCCTGGAACGGGCCGCTGACGGCCACGATCTGGAAGATAGGCCCGGTCTTGGCCACCGGCTGCACCGTCGTGCTGAAGCCAGCGGAGGAAGCGCCGCTGACGTCGCTCCGGTTGGCCGAGCTCTGCCAGGAGGCAGGCGTGCCGCCCGGCGTGGTGAACGTCGTCACGGGCTATGGCGAGACGGCGGGCGCTGCGCTGTCCGGCCATCTGGACGTGGACAAGGTCGCGTTCACCGGGTCGCACCTGACAGGGCAGAAGATTGTCCAGGCATCTGCGGGCAACCTCAAGCGCGTCTCGCTCGAGCTGGGTGGCAAGTCGCCGGACATCGTGTTTGCCGATGCCGACCTGGATGCAGCGGTGCCCGGCGCCGGGATGGCGGTGTTCGCCAACTCGGGGTAGATCTGCAGTGCAGGCACGCGGCTGTTCGTCGAACAGAAAATCTACGACGAGTTCACCAGCCGGGTGGCCGAGTTTAGCCGCTCGCTCAAGGTCGGCAACAGCAGCGACCTGGCGACCCAGGTCGGCCCGCTCGTCTCGACCGAGCAGCTCGACCGCGTCACCGGCTATCTCGCCATAGGTCGCCAGGAGGGCGCCCGCCCCCTGTCCGGCGGTGAGCGGCTGACCGAGGGCGACATGGCGCAGGGCTACTTCGTGCCGCCGACCGTGTTCGCTGACGTCAAGGACGACATGCGAATCGCGCAGGAGGAGATCTTCGGCCCGGTGATCTCCGTGATCCCCTTCACCGACATCGAGGAAGTGACTGAGCGCGCCAACAAGACCAGCTTCGGCCTTGGCAGCGGCGTTTGGACCCGCGACGTCAGCAAAGCGCACCAACTCGCCCGCAGCATCCGTGCCGGTTCGGTGTGGATCAACTGCTACCAGGCGATGGACCCGGCGGTCCCCTTTGGAGGCTACAAGATGAGCGGTTATGGACGGGAGAGCGGCATGCAGCACGTCGAGGAATACTTGAACGTCAAGGCCGTCTGGATAAGAACGGCCTGAGCGTGACCCCGGTGCGCAGTTTGCGCCCATTCTTGACCGCGTTCCTGTTAGCCCTCGCCGTTTCCAGCGGCAGGGCACAGGCAGCTGACCCAATCCGTGTCTATGCCGCGGGCAGCCTGGGGACGGTGCTGCCCGAGCTGATCACGGCGTCCGGCCTCCCCGCAGGCAGCGTGGCCCCGCCGGTGTTCGGGCCGGCAGGTGCGCTGCGACAGCGCCTGCAATCGGGCGAGCACGCCGACCTGTTCGCATCGGCTGACATGGCCCAGCCGCGGGCGCTGGCAGGCGGCGAGGATGCCCTCGTGGTGCCTTTCGCCCGCAACCGCATGTGCCTGGCCGCGACCTCGAAGGTGGGGCTGACGGCGGACAACATGCTCGACCGGATGCTCTCTCCCAACGTCCGGCTCGCGACATCCACTCCGGGTTCCGACCCGGACGGCGACTACGCCCGCGCGGTGTTCGCGCGGGCAGAGGCATTGCACCCCGGCGCGGAGGCGGCGCTGACGACAAAGTCGCTGATGCTGGTGGGCGGTCCTGGATCGATGGCACCGCAGCCGGGTCACAGCCCGGCGGCGACGGTCTTTCTCGGCGACCATGCCGATGCGCTGCTCTACTATTGTAGCGGCAACCCGGCCACGCTGAAGGAGGTGCCAGGCCTGGTGTCCCTGCCCGTTCCCGACACACTGGAAGTCGGTCCCGTCTACGGTCTGGACATCCGGACGGACCGGCCGGAGGCGGCGCGCCTCGCGCTGTTTATGTTGTCGGAGCGCGGGCAAGCCATACTTCAGAAGGCAGGCCTGCTGCCGCTGATCGCCTCTCACTGACCAACCCACGAAGGACAGGCCGATGAAGATGCGCGTCGTTCAAGTCGCTGAGAAGAATGGCCCGCTGCACCTGGTGGAACGCGACGTGTCGGAGCCCGGCAGGGGTGAGGTTCGGGTGAAGGTCGAGGCGTGCGGCGTGTGCCATAGCGACAGCCTGGCGGTCGAGGGCACCCTGCCCGGCGTGCCGTATCCCATCGTGCCCGGGCACGAGATCGCGGGCCGGATCGACGCGGTCGGCGAGGGCGTCCAGGGCTGGGCGGTCGGCAAGCGCGTCGGCGTCGGCTGGTTCGGCGGCGCCTGCTACCGCTGCGAGCCGTGCCGCCGCGGCGACATGATTGATTGCCGCAACCTGCGCATCCCCGGCATCAACTACGACGGCGGCGGCTATGCCGAGATGATGGTTTGCCCGGCGGATCGCTCGCCGCCATGCCGGACGAGCTCGATGCGGAGGAGGCGGCCCCGCTGCTCTGCGCCGGCATCACCACATTCAACGCGCTGCGGCGGTCCGGCGCCATGCCGGGCGACCTGGTGGCCGTGCTGGGCGTGGGCGGTCTGGGGCATCTGGGTATCCAGTTCGCGGCGAAGATGGGCTTCCGCACGGTCGCTATCGGCCGGGGTTCGGACAAGAACGGCCTCGCCCTGCAACTCGGCGCCCACCATTACATCGACAGCGGCGCCGGCGACCCGGGTGCGGCGCTGCAGGTGATGGGCGGCGCGCAGCTGATCCTTGCCACGGTGCCGAGCGGCAAGGCCGTCTCGCCGCTGCTGTCGGGCCTGGGCGTACGCGGCAAGCTCGTCGTTGTCGGCGTCTCGCCCGAGCCGATCGAGGTGCCGAGCTTCGTCATGGTGGGCCAGAGCGCCAGCGTGGTCGGCCACGCGTCCGGCACGTCGATCGAGAGCGAAGACACGCTGCGCTTCTCGGCCATGTCCGGCGTGCGCCCGATGATCGAGACCATGCCGCTGGAACGCGCGCCCGAGGCCTATGCCCGCATGATGAGCGGCGAGGCGCGGTTCAGGATGGTGCTGACGATGGGCTAGGCGCTGGCGGGCCGTTTCGTCGGAGGTTGAGCTACGTGAGTGTGGCATCACGCCATTCTAGCGTATAGGGCGCAGAGGAACAGGATGACCCCATGAAGCTCAGCGCCCGCAATCAGATCAAAGGCAAGATCACCTCCGTCGTGAAAGGCCAGACGACCGGCCACGTTCACATCGATATCGGCAACGGTGTCACGATCCACTCGTCGATCACCAACGAGGCGATCGACGAACTGCAGCTCAAGGTCGGGGACGAGGCGACCGCGGTGATCAAGTCGTCTGACGTCATGGTCGCGGTCTAACGCAGATGGTCCTGCGACACACCCCTGCGCTGGTGTGGCTGGCACTGCTTTCGTCGGGGCTGTCCGGGACGTGCCTGGCCGCTGACCCCGCACCAGGCGATGCGGCCGGTGTGGCGGTCATCCGTGGCTCCGACAAGCTGGCCACCATGACGATGGGCGACCTGGACAAGCTGCAGGCCATCCAGGTCACCCCGTCGTTCGGCGGGCGCGGCGGCCAGCCCGCGACGTTCGAGGGCCCGCTGCTCTGGACCGTGCTGTCCGAGGCCCATGCCGTGACGTTCGCGAAGATGGGCGACCAGGTGCGCCAGGTCGTGTCCTTGACGGGAAGCGATGGCTATACCGCCGTGCTCGGCCTGGGCGAAATCTCGCCCGACTTCGAGGGCAAGCAAGTGATCCTAGCCGAGCGCATGGACGGAAAGCCGCTCGGGCCGGACCATCTGCGCGTGGTCATTCCCGGAGACATGAAAGGCGGCCGCAGCGTCCGCAACATCGTGGCCGTCGGTATCACGCCGCTGCCGGCCGCGGTGCACTGAGCGGCTCACGGCGTTAACCGGCATGGTGCGTGAGAGCGAGATCCGGACGGGCGAGAGCGCAGTTGAACTGCCAGAGGCCACGGATGCGGGCCTGGTCTTCATTGGCTGCATCCACACGCCATGGACGTCCCACATGAAGACGCCGCGGCAGGGCCGGCTGGATGGGCCGGTGTGCCGGATCGAGATCTTCGAGCCTTGGGTCCAGGCGCTCGATGGCCTTGCCCAATACGAGCGTGTCGAGGTGATCTACTGGCTCCATCATCTGTCCCGGCGGGACCTGGTGCTGCAGTGCCCGGCCAACGACGGGGTGGCGCGCGGCACGTTCTCCCTGCGGTCCCCTGTGCGGCCGAACCCGCTCGGCACATCTGTCGCCCGCCTGGTCGGGATCGAGGGCAGCATCGTGTCGGTGCAAGGATTGGACTGTTTGGACGGCACTCCACTCTTGGATTTGAAGCCCGACCGGACGATGTTCGTGCCAATCGCGCCGCCTCAGCCGGGCGACTTCGAGACGGTGCCGTGAACGGCTCTCCGGCTGCCGGCGAACGGCGGTGAGCCGCAAGGGGGATGGTAGCGCGGGAGACGCCAATTACGGCGCGATCGGACAAGGCTATTCGCTCTATCGGCAGCCAGAGCCGCGGATCGCACAAGCCATCCTTCGCGCATTGGGCGATGCCCGACGCGTGTTGAACGTCGGCGCGGGGGCAGGGTCCTACGAACTGGAGGACCGCGACGTAACGGCGGTCGAACCCTCGGCGTCAATGCGGGCGCAGCGGCCCGCCCACCTTGCCCCGGCGATCGACGCCGTCGCCGAGCGGCTCCCGTTTCCGGACGGCCATTTCGATACGAGCATGGCCACGTTCTCCATACACCAATGGAGCCGCCTGGAAGATGGCCTGACGGAGATGCGCCGGGTCACACGCGGGCCGGTCGTCATCCTGTCCTGTGACCCCGGCCTGGTTCAACGGTTCTGGCTCAATGACTACGCACCGGGCGTGCTGACCGCGGGGGCGCGCCGTTATCCCGCGCTCGATCGGATCGGGGCCATCCTGGCTGGCACCGTGGAGTTCATTCCCGTCCCAATCCCCCTGCAATGCAAGGACGGGTTCAACGAGGCCTATTACGGGCGGCCTGAGCGTTTGCTGAAGGGTGCCGCGCGCCTGGCGTGTTCGGCATGGAGCTTCGTCACCCATGAGGTATCCACGCGGTATGTCGAGCATTTGCAAACCGATCTCGCGTCCGGCGAATGGGACCGGCGCCACGGGGCTCTTCGGGTGCAGCCAGAGTACGACGGATCGCTGCGACTGGTCCGGGCTCTGCCTCGGCCAGCCGGGTAGGCAGCGTCACTTCATTGGCTCACAGCGGGCATGGCTTTCTTCTTGGCCGCGAGCTTGCCCAGGCCGACGAGGTGGGCGTTGGCGGTCTCGGACGCAGCGCGCTCCATCGCCCGGTATTCTCGCACCAAGGTGTGGCCGGCCTCCGTCAGCCTGGCCCCGCCGCCACCCGCCCCACCGGCCGATGTCTCCACGACCGGATCGCTGACCGTTCGGTTCAGGTCCTCCACCAATTGCCAAGCGCGGCGATACGACATCTTCATCGCACGACCCGCGGCCGAGATGGAGCCGGATCGGTCGATCTCCTCCAGCAACGCGACCTTGCCGGGCCCGATGCGGCCGCCCGCGGTAAGGTCGATCCGGATACTGAGCCGGTAATCGGCGGAGGCCTTGCTCATGAGGCCAGATTAGCTGGGACAACCGCGCACAATACAAATCCAGTCGCCCCCAGCGGCCAGACCTGCACCGCTTCAGGGTCGATCGAGACGCGGCAAGGGCCGGGAACAGCCACAAAACCCGGCTCGGCCGACGCTTTCAGCACGGCATCGCCCACGCGGACGCTCAACCATCGTTGCCCGGCGCGAACCGGACTGGCAGATAGCAGTGTAGCCGGCAGGCCGTGCTCCCGGTCGACGCGTATTGCCTCCGGCCTGACGGACCAGCCGACGGGGCCGCTCGCCAGTGGCGTCCCGGCAACGGTGACGCGAACGCCGCCGACATCGATCGTGTCCGGCGTGACAGCCTGCCCTGCCGCGGCATTCTCCGCGCCGAGCAGCCGCGCCGCTGCCTCGCTGGCAGGGCGGCGGAACACGTCCTCGACGGAACCGGATTGCAGCACGCGCCCATCCTGCAGCAATAGAAGGTCATCGGCCAGCAGCGTGGCTTCTGCCGGGTCATGGGTGACCAGGATTGTGGTCGCCTCGATCTGCCCCTGCAAGGCCAGCAACTCCTCGCGCAGCCGCGCCCGCAACGGGGCATCCAGGGCGGAGAACGGCTCGTCGAGCAGCAGCAGGGACGTCCGGCAGGACAGGGCACGGGCCAGCGCCACCCGTTGCTGCTGCCCGAGCGACAATTCCGAGGGTAGCCGATGCTCCAGCCCGGCCAGGCCAAGACGCCGGGTCCATTCTTCGGCGCGCGCAGGTCTGCCGTGACGCCGAACCGGATTTGCTGCGCGACGGTCAGGTTCGGCAGCAGCCCGTAATTCTGCGGCACATAGCCGATTGCGCGGGCATGCGGCGGCGTTGCGGCCAGGTCGTGGCCAGCGAACATCAGCAAGGCCGTGTCCGCCCGGTCCAGCCCGGCAAGTAGCCTCAGAGTGGCCGATTTGCCCGAGCCGGATCCTCCGAGAATGCACAGCCGGCGCGCCTCTGTTTGCCAGGCGACATCGAGCGTAAAGCTGTCTTGCCGGCGCAGGAACGCGAAATGTAGCGCTCGACCCGGCACCGTTATTGGCCGCGGGAGCGTCGTCTCGGTGACCGGCAAGGGTGGTGTGGAGCGCAAATACCGTGACGATGGAGCCCGACCAGCCCGCAGGCTGAGCGCCATCGCCCCTACGGCGATTACGATCGTTGGAAGGAGGATGGGCAGCATCGCCGGAAGCCCCTCGCTGCCGAACGCGACGTAGGTGTACACGGGCAACGAGTAGGGGTGGTAGGCGACCATCACCGTGGCGCCGAACTCGCCGAACGCCCGCAGCCAGGTCAGCAGCAGCCCGGCCCAGATGCCCAGGAACGCCAAGGCCAGGCTCACGCGCCGGAACACGGCCCCTGGCCGGTGCCCAAGCGTAGCGGCGACGTCTTCGAGCACCGGGTCCACTTCGGCGAACGCGGATCGGGCCGCGACGATCAGGAACGGGGCCGCGACGAAGGTTTCCGCCAGCACGATGCCCAGGAACGAGTCGGTCAGTGCCCCATGGGTCAGCCGGCCGAGCGGGCTGGCATAGCCGAGCAGGAACAACAGCAGGATGCCGCTGGCCAAGAGCGGCAGCGCCAGCGGCAACTGCACGACGAAGCCGAGCAGCGCCATCCCGCGTCCCGGTGTGCGTGCCAACAAGTAGCCCAGCGGGATGCCGCCCAATGCCACTAGCGCCGTCGCCAGCGTCGCACTCGTGACGGAGACGATGCCGGCCTGGAACAGGCCAGGCACGTCTACGCCGGACCAGTCGGCAAGCCCGGCCTGCCCAAGCTCGGCCCCAAACGGTGCCACGAGCAGCACGGCCAGCAATAGCGCGAGGGGCGCCAGGATTCGCGGCCGCCGCCTCGGCGCCGCCATGCTGCCGCGATAGGTGGCCAGGCTACTTAACGTGGATCGAGGCCGGTACCTTCGCGGCGTCGCCGGTGACGGATGGCGCCAGCATGTCCAGCCCGTGCTCCTTCATGACGGCTCGGCCCGGCAGGCTCAACAGGAAGTCAACGAACTTG
>JAABVA010005245.1_pt1 | contig 11804 bp, 9 predicted proteins | sample 5560331 | NCBI WGS metagenome assembly JAABVA01 (sample SAMN12812661, study PRJNA571458) | rock metagenome | isolation source: Antarctica rocks | place: Antarctica: Victoria Land, Mt New Zealand sud | collected 2016-01-07
GTCTGTTTAAATGTCTAAGATTCACTCTTAAAGTCTTTTTTCTTTTTTATAACATCAATAATTGCATCAAACACAGTCAGATAGATCATGATTGCTTTAAACTTTAGCTTTATAGAGAATTGTCTTTTTCTTTTAGAGTGTTAAGACTCAGCTAATACTGATCTGTTAATTATAAGAAAAATATCTGTGACATCTTTTTTCTTTTTTTTCATTTCTTTTAACTGATTTAACAATATCAATATGAAAGAATATGATGACACATACTCTGAAGACAATGACAATGATGAAAATTAAAATGAAAATAAGAAAGATAACTGCACACTTTCTTGTTCTGCATTAACAGTGTAAGATCAGATTACTTTAAAAATTGAGACTGCAACTTCAATGTTATAGATTGATGAATCTTCATCAAACTGCACATCTCTTGTTCTGATTACTTAATTTATCTTTTTCTTTTTAGAAAGCTATACTCTATATTGATTTCTTTCTTTATATTCAACAAGAATTTTCTTATTGCTTTAAGATTCAAATTTAGTCTCTGTCATTTAGATCTTCTTTGAAATATATACATATGCTGTGCATTCAAAATATCAAAGATATTTAAGATTGATGAGATTCACTGATTTATTCTTATTAAGAGATTTAAACAGTAGCTAAATTGAGATCTTGTTGTTCTTAAGAGCTGACATTGAAAGTTAATTAAGAAGATAGTATACTGTTTTAACAGTTTCTAATCATAGAGTTTTAGAGACTTCACTATTCAGAATTATAATTTTAGCTTTTACTGTCAAAAGTTCATTACTTCTTTCTGTCATCTCATTCTGCTTCAATTCATAAGAGACTGTCATTTTATAGATAATTCTGAGACTTCATAATCATTTAATGATGAGTTCATTTCTGAATTTCTTTTCATTATCAAGTTGTATCTATGCAATTTGTAGATTCATCTAAGTAAAAAGCATATTAAAAAACTGTTCAATTTTGTCTTTTGCCTGATCTTTCATTTTCATATTATAAACATATCATCAGCAAATAAGATCATCTGTAAAGACTATATATTATAAGAATCTGTCATATGCTTTCAGCATGACAAGATCAACAACATCAATGTAAATCAGTTCAGTCATCTTTGTAACTTAATTTTGCAGTTTTCTTAAGATCTTCTTCTTTTAATTTGTCCTCATACAGACATCACACAAATGTAATGATGTTTTTGTAAGTTCTTATAAGTCAAGTCTCACTATTCTGAGATTTTTTGACACATTATCAAGACTTAAATTCTCTATATAATCAAGATGTTGATGTCAAGTAATCTTTAAGATCTTGTTATCTTTAATAACTGACATGATCTTATTCTTGTTCACAGATTTTCTCATTGTTAAGATTTAAAGATAATATAACTTGTCTTTGTATACTGTATAATCAAGTGTATTCTTTACTTTATTCTTTAGACATAATAATTCATTCTTGATTTTGACTGATATTTTTTTTGTTTTGACTGTTTCAATTGAGAAGAGATTGAGCTCTATATTAGACATAAAATAAACATTTATTAGAATAATATTTCAAGTCTTTTCATCACTGTTCTTTAGTTGTAAGTTAATCATTTCTATTTCTTAAGTGTGCATCACTTCAGACACTCTTCTTATAGAAAGTTCATTGTTAAATATTTTGATCAAGCTAAATGCAGAGAGATCACAGTACATATGTTATGTTGTGTTAAAGTCAGCTATTTATAATATCTTATTAATCACAAGACTATAGTTCTCTATTACAGTCAAGATCACTGAGTTCTTATTATATTACTTGTCTTCAAAACTTAAAAATTTCTTTTTTTCTTTCTCTTTCTTCTTTTCAGTCTCTTGCTTCTTCTTTAACTCTTTAGACATCTTTTCTGAGTGTAACTTTCAGTAATTATTCTCAGAGTGAACTGCTTTCTTATAGTGAATGTATATTTCATTCTCATTCTTATTCTTATTGATGTTTCTCTTCTTATTCTTCTTCTTCTTGTCTTTATGATTTCTCTTTTTACTCATTAAAACAAGCTTCTCATTTCTTTCTTTGAGACACTCTTCATTAATTAGTTCAGTGATCAAGTCATTAAGAAATAAGATCACATTACAGGCTCTGAAGCATTTTGCTGTTACTCATTGAGAATAGAAGAATTCTAGATTTAATAGAAAAGTAATGATCTTCAGAATTTTGTTAATGACAAGACTGAAGGCTGCAATTTCTTATAAGAGTGTCTTATACTTCAGAGCATAAGCATTGACAGAGAAGTATTGATTGAGTTGACAGACATATAGATTGTTAAATAAAATGTATTTAAGATTAAATCTGTAAGATAAATAGAGATATACAAGATAATTTTACATCTCTTTTATTGTTTTTATGTTGTCTATAATGACAGTGATCTCTGAGCTAACAATAAGAACAATGATGACTGTGATCTTGTTGTTTTGTGTGATTTAATCAGCTTAAGTGATATCAGTCAAGATCATCAATGTAGTCATTGTTGTTTCAGATATGAATTCTTCAGTCATTACTGACTGACTTAAAACATCTAACTTTGATGAGATTTCAATGTCATTCTTTACTATTAAATTTCATAATTCAGCACTCATCAAACTGTACTTAATCAATGTTCTTCATAATGAGTAGTTTGTCAATCTCTTAAGTTTCATAACTTTTGAAAATGTAAGATCATATGATATTGTAGTCATTTTGTATGGTGAAAACATCTAAATTAATGATGAAGTTGTTTTCAATGTAAAGATCTGACTTTGAAATGATCATAAGAATTGTTTTTGATCATTTTATCTGTGAATTTATAACAATTTAATGTGAATAACTTCTCATTATACATTAAACTCACTTTATTCCTTAAGGCTCTTTCTAGTGTTCATGAAATAACAGCAACAATGAGATGTTTTTTTTTTTATCATTTTAAATAGAAACAAATGACTTAATGAATGAATTTTAAAGAATATCAATATGTATCTGAGCTCATAATCTGTCAAACATAGAAGAAGTAACTAATGAAATGAACATGTAATCATAAGTGTCTAGCTACTCTATGAAAATGTGACCCTATAAGAAGACCTTCAATCAGTAAAAGAAAAAACTTTTATCTGTAGCAAACTGTTTGTTCTAGCAAACTCTGCATGTTCCTGAAACCTCTGTAGGGCTCTGAACCACTAAGGTAACGAAATGAGGCTGAAAGTTTGACATTTTTGATTGTCAGTATGGTAGATTTAGTCTTCCGTAGTATGGTGTCACGACCCGCGACGGCATGACGTAGTACGGTCACCGGCTACTGCAGGGGACGCTACCCCGGGTTCTCAGCTCTCCATTGAACGCTCTTCAAATACCTTCACTTCGGCTCTTCCACTGAACCATCCCAGAGACAGCGATTCTTCTGCCGAACGACTTCAAGAAGTACGCATCACGCACAACGACCCCCGCTCCGAACTCCAAAGAATCTGACCCAAACCCTCAAAGCTACCACAACACCCCCTCCCCCCCCCCAACTAAACCCCACCCCAAACCACCCTCCTCCACCACCATCCTACCCAACCCAGCAGCCACAACCATGTTCACCCCCTCCTCCCTCCGCTTAACAACAACTCGCACGTGCCACCACCTCCGCCGAACCCCCTTCCTCGCCTCCATCCGGCACCCGACCGCTCTCCACCAACCCTTCCACAACGCCGCCAGACTCGCCTATCCGCGGAAAGGCAGCGAGGACAAGGACAGCATTAACCGCGAGTCGATGGAGTACACGAAGACCGGCAGCGACGACCAGGTGGCGGCCATGGGGGACGCCGCGTTCAATCCGGACAAGACGAGTCCCGAGGAGGAGATGAAGACGGCGGGGGAGGGGAATGGGGTGAGTGGTTTTGTTTTTCTTATGGCTCTCAGGGGGGAAGGGGGGGTGGTGGTGAGGGAAGGGCGTGGGGGAGGGTGGTGCTTTCCGGGGTTCAGAAGAGTGGGGTGGACTGTCGGGGGAAGGGGTTTTGCGTCTTGGCGCGGATGTTCAAGGGTACTTTGAGAAGAATAGTGGCTGATGGGTGTTTGCGTCGTAGGATGAGTCTAATCCGCTGGATGTCTCGCCCGCGAATACTGAGGTTTCAAAGCCGAGGGATAGTGAGGAGGGTGGGGCGGGGGGTTCGAGCTCGAGTGCTGGGTCGTCGCAGAGTGACAGGAAGAGGTCGAGTGGGAAGGGGGCTTCGGCTAAGAATGGGAGGACTTGAGGGTGGGACTTAGAGTGCGGTGAGAAGACTGAGGGTAGTGAGTGGGTTGGGGTTGAGTCGAGCAGGTGGGACGGACTGAACGCCTGGGAGCATGTTTCTGCACACAATTCGTTCTGGAGATGATTCATGCGATGTAGATAAACCACAATGTCCCCCATTTCGTCCGCCACAACCTAACAATCTCACTCTGATGCACAACCCACACCCTCCCCTTCCCACCTCGTCCCCTCCTCCTCCAAGTACCTTATGTCCTTGTAGCTTTGCTCTTCCTACCTATGGGTAGGTGGGACCCTAACGGTATTAGTAGGGAAAGGTACGGGCTTCACTGTTTAGAGAGCCACAGTGAATTGCGTCACGGTACGTCGATCTACCTTATCTTATATCCGGAATCAAAGGATCATAGTTGTACCGCTCCGACGACTAGCGGCTATGGCATCATTTTAGCGTCTGTCTCGAAATAATCAACAATCATATCGCCATCACAGCCAGACCATCCCCGGCCACGGAGGAAATTGTAATTGATGGGAGCCAGACATTTTCATTTGCTCTTTGGTTAGACCCTGAGGGATCTAACTGTCTTTGGTTCTGTTCGTGCCTTGTTCAGCCGAAGTGGCTGGACTTGTGTCGCCTTTGGAGGACTTTTTGGACGTTCCTCTCAGTTTCTTTTTCTATCTTCAAGGAACTGTTGCAAGCCTTGATATTTTCTTACTACCTTCATACCCATTATTATTTGAGCTTCTTCACAGCATTGATACTCCAATACTGCTGTTGAACAACAGACACCATGCATCTGCAAGCGCAGGAAGCCGAAGACCCCATCGCGGTAGGATCCTTCATCAAGGAAGAACCAAAACCAATAAGAGAATTCAAGCAACATTCCTCGAGTCTTCCATTCAGCCAGGAGATATCTCTGACCGACGTTGCTGGACCGACATATCTGACCCCACAAACTCTCATCCAGCAAGTTGCATACACCCTCTCCGACAAGCTCTTCACTTATTCGCCCGAAACCTTTGACCTGGATGTTGCTGTCAAGCGCTGGTCGTCACAAAGCGCCAACAATGCCCACGGATACACGACCGGCGTTCATCCCATGCAAATACGCAATGGTGCGGGCTCCATCGCATTGGGTTACATGTTCTCCAAGGATTTCGATTTGAAGAAGAGACATATCCCGCAGTCGTTACTGGCTTCGTCGTCAAGTTTGAGTTATCTGCAATCTGCGCTTGATCAGTTGTCGCTTTTGTACGCTGTTGCCAACCCGTTCGTCGCACACGTGGCGGCCGTGGACTATGTTGGAGGATCGTCGCCTCGGCTTGTGACCGACTATGTTTCCGCGCTGAATCTCGCCGAAGAGTTGGGATTGGGCTTAGTGGCGAATTTCTCTGCGTACGAATCCCAGCACATGGCGCTGTTCTCGACTCTACTTGCTAGCGTTCTGCCCACAATACACATCTACGATGGTGTGACTGGCGGACGGGAGACTACGAGGATCGTCGACGTTCTGGATCAGGCTGGATTACACAAGACTTATAAGGCAATCCTGGAAGAAGTGTCGGGATCGGAAAAGAAGCATTCGGATACGCAAGGGAAAGTAGCACGCTTGCTTAGAGCGTTCAATGGCGAGTTGGGTACGGCCTACGGTCTCTTTGAATACCAGGGTCATGCTGCCCCGGAATCGGTCCTGGTGGTATTTGGCACTGTGGAATCTTCTCTCGCCACGCAAATGGCGTTATCCGTGGAAGGAGATGGTGCTAAGGTGGGCGTACTCAACGTCCGAGTGTATCGTCCGTTTGTCGAAGAGGAGTTCCTCAAAATTCTACCGAAAACCGTCAAGACCATCGGTGTGCTCGGCCAAGTACATGATGGGCTAGCTGTGCATGATAGTGGTGTGCACTCCAGTTTATACAGTGATGTCTTGGCTGCTGTTTCTTTTTCGGATGGATGGACCGGTATGCCTGCTGTCGTTGACATCAAGTACCCAAGGGAGCAGACGTGGACACCAAAGTCGATCGAGGTTGCCTTCCGACATCTTGGACGGAAACCTGGCCAATCAACTCAACCCGAGGAGCCGACAACTCTGCAAATCCTAGATCCTGCTGTTGTGCAACAGTACACGTTCTGGGATGTTGACGAGTCTACTTCCGCTACTGCCCCACTTATCCTCGCTCAAGCATTGTCAAAGGACTCTGCAGGTAACGTCACAGTCAGGAGTGGACACGATAACTTAACCCGGGGAGGTGTTTTAAGGACAGACATTCGACGGTCAAAGAAAAGCATCGAGGCATCTTATCCTATCGAGGCGGCAGATGTAGCTTACGTGGGAGACGAAAGCTTGCTCCAAGATATCGACCCCGTGCAAAGCGTAAAACAGGGTGGCAAGGTCATCATCAGATTACCCGGGGTAAAAGATGATGATCTGGAGAAAAAGCTTCCTATCGGATTCCGCAAGTCGCTGGCGGATAACGACGTTCAGTTGTTCGTTCTCGACCCACAAGCCTTGGAGTCTGTCGCGGATGATGCCAGTCTTCAGACTTATCTCACACAATTGGCGTTCTTAAGGGTTGCGCTCCCCAATCTAGAAAGGACTGGATTACAGAGACTAGGATCGATCAACGCAAATGCAGAGTTACTTGGCGGCATTGCGGCGGATCTCGACAAGGCCCTGCGCCAAGTCGAGGTCCCTGAGTCTTGGGCGAACGTTGAACCAGACATCGAGATACCATCATTGCCTGCATATATCGACGTCAACAGCTTCTCCGCATTCGGCAAGATCGAGACAGAACCACCGTCTTTGTTGCGAAACTGGGAAATCGCAGCGAAGGGGTTGGTGTTCAAAGAAGCTTACGGCACGAAGCCTGCCTTGCGCCCCGATCTGTCGGTCAAAACGTACACTGTTCATGTCAAAGAGAATAGACGCCTTACACCTCCCACCTATGACCGGAACATTTTTCACATTGAATTTGATCTGGGAGACTCTGGGCTCAAGTACGACATTGGCGAAGCACTTGGGATTCACGCCGAGAACAACGAACATGAAGTCCAGGAGTTCATCAAGTTTTACGGATTGATCCCGGAAGAGGTTGTGGAGGTTCCAACCCGAGAGGATCCAATGGTTCTGGAGAATCGGACTGTATACCAGGCCTTGATGCAGAATGTGGACATTTTCGGTCGGCCACCGAAACGCTTCTACGAGGCCTTGGCCGAGTTTGCCGACGATGAGAACGAACGAAAGGAGCTTTTGACACTCGGAGGCCCTGAAGGCGGCACCGAGTTTAAACGCAGAGCAGAGGTCGACACCATCACATATGCCGATATTCTTCTCGAGTTCCCTTCGGCACATCCCAGCTTCCATGACATAGTCCGGATCGTCAATCCCATGAAGCGGAGAGAATACTCAATCGCTTCGTGTCAGAAGGTGACGCCCACAAGTGTGGCCCTCATGATTGTCGTGGTCGGTTGGGTAGACCCCAAAGGTCGTGACCGATTCGGTCAAGCCACCAGATTTCTCAACAGGCTCAGGATCGGCACTCCGGTCACCGTCAGTGTCAAACCTAGCGTCATGAAGCTCCCGCCAAAGTCCACTCAACCCCTCATCATGGCCGGCCTCGGCACGGGCCTCGCACCTTTCCGGGCTTTCGTCCAGCACCGAGCGTGGGAGAAAGCGCAAGGCCAGGACATCGGAGCCGTGCTGCTGTACATGGGATCGCGGCACCAACGCGAGGAGTACTGCTACGGCGAGGAATGGGAAGCCTACCAAGACGCCGGTGTCATCACCCTCCTCGGTCGGGCCTTCTCGCGCGACCAGCCGCAAAAGATCTACATCCAAGATCGCATGCGGGAGACGCTGGACGACATCACTCAAGCGTACCTGAAAGAGGATGGGGCGTTTTACCTGTGTGGTCCGACGTGGCCGGTGCCGGACGTGACGAACGTGTTGGAGGAGGCAATCACGAGAGACGCGAAAGCGGCTGGGAGGAAGGTCAATGGCAGGAATGAAATTGAGAGGTTGAAGGAGGAGTTGAGATATGTTCTCGAGGTTTACTAAGTCATGGGTACATGCCTTTTCCTTAATCGAATGGAATTTTATATAGACTGTTGATAGATCATGAACTGATAGATCATGAACCGTGCCTGTACGCGGCTTCCTCTCGGTATTGATTTCCCTCTTCTGAGTCGACAAGCAACGTTATACCCTCCTAACATATTCGTGTTGTATATTTCGTATCTCTCAACCACTACGGAACCACATTGATGTTGTAGAATCATATGACTGGATAGGGTCTCAAAGCATGCAAAGTCCTTTGATAATCGGAGCTTAAGTGAGGCTGTGTAACCCCCACGCATGGATTGGATCGCCTTATTTACGCTTCACCGTTGCCTTTGCCTTGCCTGTCATGGCTGCATCATGGCTGTTTCGTAAAATATATTTGTCACGTATCCTGTATTAATAATCATCAAGTGCTAAGGTACCTAGGTACAAAGCATGTTCAAATTCTAGGCGGACTTTGCCGATCATCCTTTAGGTATTCGTTCGTTCGAGACCGGGCTTATGTGCACGCCTTCCTTACCTTCCGTGTTGTTATGACTTACTACTGTAACGACTCGATGCAATTCAATTGAATAATAACATGATGTTGAAGCTCAAACTCAGCTCAATTGCCGCTCCAACTATGCTCTGCCCCTACCATGCCCAACCTAATCTTTATTCCCCGACAGGTCGGTCATGCAGTCTGCCTTGATGATCTGAAAGGATCCCGACGTTGGCTTCTACCAACCACGTACCGACCCGGCCCGGCAGTGACCGCACATCCTTCTCTTCTTCCGCACTGCTTGCTGCAAGCCCCAGCGTGTCGGCCAATCCCTTGCGCCAGCGCATCCGCACATCTTCTCTTTTCAGAACGTCGACAGCGTCAATTGATGCGACAATGCCTTCGCATGACACGCCCTCCCCTGCGACAACGACGAAACGTCCTTCTCTGACCGAGCGGGATCTGTCCAGCCAGTCCCTCTCACGACGGTCACCTTCCGCTGAATCTCATTCGACCTCCCACAAAGGCTCGTCGCACAGACCTCACAGAGCTCATGTCGTCGGGCATAATCGTGTGGCACATGCTAGGAACCCGTCGTACGGGAAGAACCTTAACAAGCTCACCAAGCTCACCGCGGTGCATGGTGGAGTTGGTGGTGGTGGTGGTGGTGGTGATGGTGGTGGTGCGATGGTTACGAGACAGTATACCCGCTCCAAGTCCACTACCCCGTCTACGAGCCCACAAGCGCAGCACGTGAAGCGCAATAGCTCCCATATCTCATTACCACGGACGGGCTCAAAAGTGTCGGTGAAAAAGAATTCATCTGTTCTGTCTCTAAAACGGAATGGCTCGGTAAAAGAGCTGGAGAAGTCAAAGGGTGCAGACGTGATCCCACCAGTGTTGAGATTGCAGTTGCAGCAGGCAAAGCAAGGTCACCGGGCTCCTGCCGTTAAGTTCTCCATTGGCAGTGAAGGTCAAGACGAAGAGTGGACCGAAGATAGCACATCACAATCGCCCGAGACAACGCGTCACAGCTCAATTGCACAAAGCCAAGAGTTACAACCTGAGCGACAACCTCCGTCCCCTGCTCCTGAAAACCCCCCAGATACATCTCAACCTTCCTTGGCTCAAGCACCACTTCGATCACCACCTCAGCTTATACGTCGACCTTCGGACCGGTCGAGCTCGCATCGGTCAAGGATCCTAGACGCAGACGCTATCACTTCCCGCCTCCTTCAACGTCACCCACCCCACATGGTTCCCCCCAGACTGTCCTCGGTCTCAGCGACAGCAACGCCGACCGGTAGTCACAGCCCACGCTCTTTCGGCCACAGCCAAGCTTCAACACTCAATGGAACCCCAGGAATGCCTCATGATGGTGTGTCGCGGTTCATCTCCGGTGGTGGAAGCTCAGGCGGTACTTCGGGTGAGAATTCGCACGTAGCATCAAGAGTCCTCTCTACTTCGTCGCCCCCAAATGGCAGCCTCGATCAGTCCAAACGTGCCAAATCGACCAGTCACATTGCCTTCAGAGACGACGGAGCGGAAGAAGAGGACGACGAGGATTACGACGAGCCCCGCGCCCTTGCGCCCCGGTCCCGTCAGCATTCTACGCACGGTGCCTTCAACACTTCGCATTCCTCACGCACCCAACAGAAACTCAACCTCCAGCGCGCCAGCTCTAATATGGAACCTCATCAAACTTACGTGGCCCCACCGTCTCTGACCCAAGGCGTCAGTAGCACCACTCTGCAGGGTCAGAACTTACAGATCTCGGAGACAACAAGGTTGGCGAAGCAGTACGAGCAGGCTTGTCTCGAGTACGCGGTAGTGCGACGGTATCGCAATCCGCTGGGCGAAGCACTCAAGAGAGTAGACGACATCCCCAGCATCAAAGAGATGCGAGAAAAGAGAATGCAAACCGAAAGGCCAAATACACACGCCGGAGAGAATCATGGTACAGGAAGCTCCGGAAGGATGGGGTTGAGTCAGAGTCTGAGGGAAGACCGGAGGGCGAAGACTAACAGCCGAGGGGAGGGGAGAGTGCGTTTCGAGATTGGGAGTAAGGATGATAGCCGGATCGGTGGTCACGATGACAGTAACGATGATGACGAGGACGGAGATGGAGCCGACAGCACCGACCGGCTGGTGAGACGGATATGGGAGAGCAGGAACGAGACAGCTGGTGATTGAAGCGGCGATGAATGGATGATGTGATCGTGGCGTCAGGATGGCTTGGCTCGGGAAGTCTGGCGGGACAGTTTCTTTTTTGGCGGGGCGGTTGCATCTGATGGGAGATTGGCACGACATTGTTCACCGTATTCGGTGGATGAGGAGTTTATATCATTATTGGCGTCGGGCCTGCATGGCGTTTCGGTAATATCGATGGAGTGTGATTGATGGCTGTGAGATTCCATAGTCGACGATGATGGTGGCTCCCATAATAGAACAGACAGATCCAGAAGAAAGCGTGGATATGACAGCCTTTCTCAATGCGTGACAGGCCCTGACTGAATTCGTCTCCCAGACCACTCATGTAGACTTTCGAGTTCGTATTCGCAACACAAGCTTTCAGGCTTGGACGTAGAGTCCAGGGCCTTGTCGTCGAGGACAGGCACCCGCTGGAGTTGACTGCTGAGAGTAGAAACGATGGACAGGAGCCCATCTATACGCATCATTGCAACACTGAGCACCTAATGCACAAGCCATGAACCCATGAGGTACCTTACCTCACCTACCTCACCTTGCAATTGGTTGGAGCTGCCGGTTTGTGGGGGGTGGGATTCTGCGTGCGTTCGGTGAGCACCTCTCGCAACCCTCGCGTAAAAAATCCTCCCGCCGCGCCCTCCTTCCATAACCTAACCGTACCACGCCCACACAACGCTCGACCTTTGCCAATCCCACGCACCAACCCCAGCCAGCATGGCCAAAAGCAAAAGACCCAATACATTGGCGCAACACATCGCCGACCTTTCCGACCCCACGCCCAGAGGTAAGCCAGACCGAGCCGCGCCGCGCC
>JAABVA010005246.1_pt1 | contig 11804 bp, 6 predicted proteins | sample 5560331 | NCBI WGS metagenome assembly JAABVA01 (sample SAMN12812661, study PRJNA571458) | rock metagenome | isolation source: Antarctica rocks | place: Antarctica: Victoria Land, Mt New Zealand sud | collected 2016-01-07
CGTTCTGAACGCGGAGATTGCGGCGGAGCAGGCCAAGGTGGAGTTCGTCAACGCGCAGCGGATGTTTCTTGTCGCCTTTACCCAGCTCGCCACCTTTGCCGGCCAGACTTCCCTTGCACCTCATCCGCTGACTGGCGGGTTGGTCGAACCTCCGGAGCTTGATGCCGAGGGTATGGTCGTCACCGATATGCAGGAGAGTCCCGCCGTCAAGCAGGCGCAGGCAAATGTAGCTCTTGGGGAAGTGCGCGTGAAATCGGCCCAGCGTGAGAAGGTGCCGAACTTTAACCTGAAGGCCGGAGAGTGGTACTCGGGTGAGCGTCTTGGAGCGACGAACATCGCGGCAGGCCCCGAGAGCTTCGTCGAGGCGAGCGTCCAACTGCCGATCTGGAATCGCAATCAAGGCAACATTGAGGCGTCCAAGGTCGAACTGGAGCGTGCCCGCCAGGACGTGATCCGAACGCAGTTGTCCACACGAAACCGGGCAGAGCCTTTCGCCCAGCAGTACCAGACCGCCCGCTACACGGCCGAAAAGTACCGCACCGAAATGCTGCCCAGGGCGCGGCGGGCGTACCAGCTTGAGGTGACGAAGTACCAGCAGATGGCCCAGGCCTACCCTCACGTTCTAACCGCGCAGCACATGCTTTTTACGCTCCAGCTCACCTATATCCAGGCACTCAACGAAGAATGGCGGGCCGCGATCGCTCTTCAGAACTACACGCTGATGAATGGGCTCGACGAGCCAAGGAGTATCGGCCAGGACTCGACGACGATGAACCTTCCGACCGCGCCCGGAGGCAGCAATTGAGGCTCTCGGGAGACGGTGCAAGCGAATTCCAGGGCGTGGCGTATTTGTTCTATTGTGGGGGATGCAAGCGCAGGTTCGAAAGCGCCCCCCATCCATATGTAACCGCTTCAAATCCAGCTTTAGCGAGGTCCTAAATGGTTCAGCCAACGATCGATCCGGTTTGCGGGATGACGGTCGATCCTGCAAAAGCTGCCGCAATCGTAGAACAGGACGGCACCAGGTACTTCTTCTGCAGTCAGGGATGCGCAACCAAGTTCCGGGCAGACCCGGAAAGATATCTAGTGCCCAAACCGGCCGCAGCTTCAGCACCGCCAACGAAGGAAGCGCAGCAAACCGAATACATCTGTCCGATGGACCCAGAGGTCCATAAGATGGGTCCGGGCGCCTGCCCCAAGTGCGGGATGGCGCTCGAACCTGCGACCATCGCTGCGTCAGCCACGCGGACCGACTTTATCTGTCCCATGCACCCGCAGATCAGCCGTGGGGAGCCGGGTAACTGTCCGATCTGCGGCATGACGCTGGAACCCCGCGAGAGTATCGCTGAGGAGGTCAACCCCGAGCTGGTCGACATGACCCGGCGATTCGGGATCAGCGTCGCGCTTGCCGTCCCGTTGCTCGCCCTCATGGTCTCCGATCTCCTTCCGTCCATGCCGCTTCAGCACCTGCTTTCCGCACACGCATGGGCTTGGATCGAGTTTGCGTTGGCGACCCCGGTTGTTCTCTGGTGCGGATGGCCGTTCTTTGTTCGAGGGTGGCAGTCCGTCGTGAATCGGAGCCTCAATATGTTCACGCTCATCGCGCTGGGAACCGGTGCGGCCTATCTGTACAGCGTTGTCGCCACCTTCGTTCCCCAGCTCTTTCCCCTGTCCTTCCGGGCAGAAGGCGGCGAGATCGCGCTGTATTACGAGCCTGCCGTCGTCATCATCGCCCTCGTCCTTCTAGGGCAAGTGATGGAGTTGCGTGCGCGTAGCCAGACCGGAAGCGCCATTCGTGCGCTCCTCGGCTTGGCTCCGAAGACCGCGAAACGGCTCGACGCCGAGGGGGGCGAGGCAGACGTGCCGCTTGATCAAGTCCAGGTTGGCGACCGGCTGCGCGTCAGACCAGGCGAGAAGATCCCGGTCGATGGCGTTGTGCTGGAAGGGCATAGTTCAGTCGACGAGTCGATGGTTAGCGGTGAACCCATCCCCGTCGAGAAGGATGTAGCGGCGAAGGTCACTGGCGGGACCGTGAACGGGACAGGCGGCTTCGTGATGCGGGCCGAGCGTGTTGGCGCGGATACGCTGCTCTCGCAGATCGTGAAGATGGTCAGCCAGGCACAGCGTTCGCGCGCCCCGATCCAGCGGCTCGCCGACCGCGTTGCGTCTTATTTCGTCCCTGCGGTCATCCTTGCCGCGATCGCTACGTTCATCGTTTGGTATTTGGTTGGTCCTCAGCCTCGCCTTGCTCACGCTCTCGTGAACGCCGTCGCGGTCCTGATTGTCGCTTGCCCCTGCGCTTTGGGACTGGCAACGCCGATGGCGATTATGGTCGGAACCGGACGAGGAGCCGGGGCTGGCATCCTGATTCGGGACGCGGAAGCTCTCGAAACCTTCGGCAAGGTAAACACCCTGATCATCGATAAGACCGGCACTCTCACCGAAGGCAAGCCGACGCTTCACTCCGTAATTCCGCAGCCCTGTGTCAGTGAATCGCAGCTCCTGCAGCTCGTCGCCAGCCTTGAGCGATCGAGCGAACACCCGCTCGCAGCCGCCATCGTGAAGGGAGCCGAAGCGAAAAAGCTCACCCTTACCGACGTGCAAGGCTTCAGCTCCACCACCGGAAAAGGTGTGAAAGGAGCCATCTTAGGGAAGCAAATCGCCATTGGGAACGCGGAGTTGTTTCGTGAGCTGGGGATCGACCCCGCGCCGCTACTCACGCAGGCTGAAGCTCTCAGAAAGGAGGGCCAGACCGTCATGATGATCGCCGCAGATGGTAAAGCGGCAGGCCTCGTCAGCGTCTCCGATCCGATCAAGGAATCGACGCCCGATGCCATCCGGGAGTTGAAGGCAGCCGGTCTCACCATCATCATGGTCACAGGAGACAATGCGACCACCGCTCGGGCCGTTGCAGATAAGCTTGGCATCGAGTTTGAGGCCGACATTCTTCCTCAGCAGAAAGCCGAGGTCGTCAAGAAGCATCAGCAGCAGGGTTCGATTGTGGCCATGGCCGGCGATGGAGTGAACGACGCCCCTGCACTTGCCCAAGCCAACATCGGAATTGCTATGGGCACCGGCACGGATGTGGCGATGGAAGCTGGTGGGATTACGCTCCTCTCCGGCGATCTGCGCGGCATCCTTCGAGCGCGCCGCCTCAGTCAGTCAACGATGAGCAATATCCGGCAGAACCTCTTCTTCGCCTTTCTCTACAATGCGGTCGGAGTGCCCGTTGCAGCCGGCGTGCTCTTTCCTGCTGTCGGCTTGCTCCTGAATCCAATGATCGCGGCCGGAGCCATGAGCTTCAGTTCCGTATCCGTCATCGCAAACTCACTAAGATTGCGAACCGCGAAGCTGTAGAGTCGGGCCTATTATCGGCATGGGATTTTGAGAATATACTTACAAAGTGCATCGTCTCACCAGCTTCGTTACCATTCTCCTGCTGCTGATAACGGCAGTGCCGGTACTTGCCTGCGCGTCGGGCAGCGCGGTTACGCGCGAAGAACGTGTCTGTTGCCGATCCATGCATGGCGATTGTGGAGAGATGACAAAGACGGGTTGCTGCCGAACGGAGCTTCGGACGGACGCTTACCCGCAGCTTGCCGCCGCCGCTCCACATCTCCAATTAGTTCAGATTCTTGTTGCGTGGATTGCACCGGCTGTTCTTCCTGCTCATAGCATTCCTCCTGCTGTTTTCCGTTCCCCCGATGAGCATTCACCGCCAGGTCTGCTAATTGCAAAGCTGACCGTCCTACGCATTTGATTCGCCTCCTTTTGACCTAATGACCTGCACACCCCAGGTGTGCCTGCGTTCGTTTAGTTCAAACAAGGGAGCCTTCATGAAATCGTTTCTGGTCCTTGCCAGTGCGTTCGCGCTGACAAGCACGGCATTTGCTACTGACCACGGCCCTGTCTTCGGCTATGCGACGCCGGTCAATTCGCAGGGCGAAGTCAGCTGCGATACCGGCATCTACGGACGCAACGGTACAAGGGGAACGCAGTTCTCCACGGGGATCGGATGCGGCTATGGCATCACTCCTCACATCACAATCAACGCCTTTTTCCCAGCTACCTTCGGCAGTGGCGCTCTGCCCGAGAGCCGCGCCATGCCGAGCGGCGAGTGGTCGGCGGGAGTTTCGTGGCGGTTTCTCCACTCAGTCACCAGCGTCGGCAAGCGAATTGAATCGACTGCATCGCTTGGTGTTGTCGTTCCCGGACCGCAACGGGACTCTGGCGTCCTAGCCAGTCTCCATCGAGCACCAGGCGTCACCGGCACCCTCGCAACCGGCTTCGCTTCCCGAAGTCAGTACGCTTGGGTGGGGGGCGGCTATACGAGCTTCGTTCCGGGCTCGCATGACCGCCGTCCGGACACCGTTTCCTGGAGCGGTGTCTACGGCTACCGTCCCGCTCGGCTTCGGCGGGGTTACGACCAGTGGGACTACCGGGGGTTTGCGGAACTTACCGGAGAGCACACGGGAAGCGTCCGAGCCGCCGGAACCATTCTGCCAGACAGCAGCACGACGACCGTTTGGCTCGGGCCGTCGGTGCTCGCAATCCTCAAAAATGTAGCGATCGAGGGCGGGGTGCAGGCCCCTATCTACCGCGACGTGTCCGATTCGATCTACGGACGGGAACGCATTCGCTTCGCCATCAACTTCAGCTACCTCAAATTCTCCTCACACAGCAGCTCTCATTGAAAGGACTGATCATGAAACAGACTCTTGCAGCAGCCGCTCTCGTCCTCTCCACCGTCGCTGCCCATGCGGAATATCAGCAGGTCAACCTCACCGTCTTCGGCATGGACTGCGGACCGTGCGCCCATGCCATTCACGTTTCCATGAAGGGCATCCAGGGGGTGAACACGGTCGACGTGGACCTGAATACCGGCCTCGTTTCGGTCAAGCTGAACCCTGGCAGCAGTGCGTCCCTGCACCAGTTCAACGAAGCAGTTGAGAAGAACGGCTTTACTCACAAGGACGCGAACATCGTAGCGCGCGGCAAAGTGACTGGCACGGCTGCCAATCCCTTCTTCGAGGTTGCGGGTACACAGGACCGCTTTGCCCTGAGACCGGCAGCCGCTTCGAGCGACATCGCCGCATTTCTCGGGAAGACCGTAACGATCGCCGGGACGCTTCCCCAAGCCGCAAAGGGCAAAGTGCCCGATACCCTACGCTATACGACCGTCGCGGAGGCCTCATGACCTCAACAATGGTTCCTTTCGCACCGGAACGCAGGGCCAGACGAGCGGCCCTGCTCAACTACTTCTCTCTGTTTAGCTCGTTCAGCACTCTTATCTGCTGTGCGCTGCCGTCCGTCCTCGTTCTGCTCGGGCTGGGAACAACGGTTGCGTCGCTGCTTTCAGCAGCTCCGTGGCTGGTCAGCCTCTCCCGGCACAAAATCTGGACGTTCAGCATCGCCGGAACGCTGATCGCGGCCAGCTTCGTGATGACGTATGTCATTGCTCCCAGACTCCGAGAGGGAGAGGTGTGCACCGCAGCCGACCCATCTACTTGTGGAGAGGTCAGCACACTAAGCCGTGCCATCCTTTGGGGATCTGCGCTCATCTGGAGCGGAGGTTTCTTTGTTGCATACCTGCTTGGCCCGATTCTGGAGCGAATGGACCGGTAACGGCGCTAGGGTGCATCCTCGACAGGATGCACCCTAGCTCAAAAAACTGAGCAGCGCGGGACGCACTGCTGGATCATCTGCGGGGCCGCACAGATGTAGATGGCGTCACCTACGGAACGCAACAGAACCCTTCTATTCCAAGAGTGGTCAGGCTGACGATGTTGGGGCTGACGACGCTCTTGTCACGCTCGATGATCTGCGCAAGCTGCCGGTCGCTCAGCTGTGTTGACTTTCCCTCACGAGATCATCCATGGTCTTCATGCTCCAAGTCTCCAATCGGCTTGATCGTGTCGACCTGCTGGAGAGAAGAGCTTGACAAGGCTTGGTGCGCTCCATCAATATCGTTCACGACTCGGTCAGCATTGGCGATGAACTTTTTATTCGAGAAGTCAAACGCTTTTCTAAGATTCAGTAGCTTTGTACCTGACGTGCTTTGGAGGCATTTATGAAGATCACTCAAGGAGCAGCGGTAGCGTTACTGGCTGTCGTATTCCTGCTGCTACCATCCGCCGCGCTCAGCCAAGCCACCAACTCTGGCGACATACGGGGCGTGGTCACCGACTCGACGGGAGCGCTCATCCCGGGCGTTACCGTCACGGTGGTGAATGTGAACACTGGCGTGACAAAGGTTCTGGAGACGAACCAGGACGGCCTTTACGACACATCGTCCATAGTCGTCGGCGCCTATAGTGTGACGTTCGAAAGGACGGGTTTCACAAAGTTGTCGCGTTCGCAAATCTCACTCCCAGTCGGCACGTCCACCGTAAACGCCGTGCTCCAGATTGGGGCTGCGACCGAGGAGGTGGTGGTGAACACCGATCTCCCTCTGCTTGAGACGGAGACCGGGGCACAGCAGACGACCCTTGAAGCGAGGTCCATTCAGGCGCTGCCAAACGTCGGTCAGAACTGGGAGAACTTCGCGATTTTGATCCCTGGCTCCGCTGGCGTCGCTGGAGGTGTCAATCCGGGCCAACAGATCTCCGCAAACGGCAACCTGCCGTACAGCAACGTACTGGCTGACGGTGCATCCGTCACCCTCGGAACCAGTGCCAATGCCGACGTCAATATATTTGAAACGGTGCAGGAGGTGCAGATCTCAACCTCTGCCTTTTCCGCGCAGTACGGCATTGGCGGCATTATTTTCAACCAGATCAGCAAGGGTGGAACGAACCAGTTCCATGGCTCGGCTTACGAGTACTTCCAAAGTAGTCAGTTTAACGCGAATAGTTACCAGTTTTCGGGATCTGCCGTTAAGCTTCCATCATTGCACTACAACAACTTCGGTGCGTCGATCGGCGGCCCGATTGCCATACCCTTCACGGGTCTGCGCAAAAAGGCATTTTTCTTTTTCGACTATGACCAGATTATCAGTCACAGTGCGACAAACGCCACCAACGACATTCCTTCTGTGGACGTCCTGAACGGTATCTTTACCGCTCCGAAGATGCAAGCGATCTACGATCCGACGACGCAGGTCATCGGGCACGATTCCAAGGGCAACGCGTATCCCATTCGCCAGTCGTTTGCCAGCGAATATGGATCCAACATCGTTCCTACTGCGCTTTTCGACAAAGTATCCGCTAACTTCAAGAACTTCTTTCCAACGCCCAGCAACCACATTGCCGGGGGGCAATTTCTGCCGGGGACCGCTAACGGACTGGGCATCATTCAACACAACTTCAACGCGCAGGTGCCGCAGACAAACCCGGAGAGGCGGTATTTCGGCCGGATCGACTATGACATTAACGCCAAGAATCGTTTGACGGGATCTGTGACCCAGGGAGACACCCCTGCGTTTACTCCCGCCCAGGTCGCCTTCGCTCCGGTCGGAACGCACACCGGGGACGTTTCGCGGCTGAATATGCAGATCACAGACGTTGCAACCATCAGCCCGCATTTCATCAACGAGGCCCGCTTCGGGTTTACCTACCAGGGAAACTTTTTCGCCGACGGCACGCTGGGTCAGGGGTATCCGGCTGCGCTAGGCTGGCAGTTCGCCAAGGCCAACGAGATTCCGGGAGTCCAGTTCGTCAGCAACTATTCTTACGCCTGGATTCAGCCAAACAGTGACCAGTTCATTTATAAGGAGAACGTCTTCGATCCATCGGATGTGGTCACGCTGATCAAGGGAAAGCACGTTCTTCACTTCGGGGGCGAAGTGGGCATCTACCGCAACGACAACACTCCCTACCAGGCGATCAATCCCGGCACGTTTGGGTTTACAGGCCAGTACACGCAGCACTGGACACTGGACGCCCAAGGAGTCGCCCATCCGGACTCGAGCACAGGTGTGGAGTTCGCCGACTTTCTCCTAGGTGACGCGCTGAACTGGAGTGCTCATAACTACTCGGAATACGGTGCCCGTTTGAAAAATCCCCAGGTGTTCCTTCAGGATGACTACAAAGTTCTCCCGAACCTAACCCTCAACCTAGGCCTACGCTATCAGGTTCGTCTGGGCATCAGCGAGGTGAAAGGGAACGTAGGCACTTACGATCCCACAGTCGTCAATCCTGCAAGCAAAACTCTGGGGGCCTACTGGTACGGAACGACGCATGCCAATGGCAGAAATGCTCTGGAAACGAACAAGTACACCACCATTCTTCCACGGGTTGGCTTCGCTTACCTGCCGCATCCAAACATGACGGTCCGCGGCGGCTTTGGCATCTACGCTTACAATCTGAGCCTCGATACCTACGGAGGCGGCCTTGGCAATGTCAGTCAGTTCTCCGGCAACTATAACGACCCGACGAACGGCGTACTTCCGGGTGTGAAGCTTGACGGCCCCGGCACGCAAGGTCTCACCGGTGCCCCTCTTCCCTTCGTTTCGCCCGGCACAAGTCCTACTCGATTCAACGGACAAAATGCACAATACACGCAATACGACACCCCGGATCCGAAGATTTACCAATACAACCTGGGTATTCAGCAGGCGCTTGGAACCAATATGGTGTTCAACCTGTCTTATGTTGGGAGCCATGGGTTTCATCTCAATTTCCCGACGGATATCAACCAGGTTCCGACCGCTCTCCTGTCCGTCAATGACGGCAATGCTCGTCCCAACCAGAATTACAACCAGATCAATGGGAGCACCAACGACGCTATCTCCAATTACAACTCACTTCAGGCGCAAATCAGCAGGCGCCTATCCAGTGGTTTAAGCTTCGATTTCAGCTACACCTGGTCGCATTTTCTGGATGATCAGGATTCCTCGGGTTTCGGAAGTCGCGCGGGTCCGATTTCCAGGCAATATGCCGATGCCCCCTCGAACTACAGTAACTCCAACTTTGACATTCGCAACGCCTTCAAGGGCCGCATTGTGTACGAGGTGCCCTTGGGGCATGGCCGGCAGTTTTTCAATCACAACTATCTCGTGGACGCTTTCCTAGGCGGCTACCAGATCTCCAGCACCATGCAGCTGCAGAGCGGCAATCCTTTCTCGTTGTTCGCGACCAACCAGAATACTTATGCCGAGCCGGGGAGTGGTAGCGCACCGTTTGTCAACTACTCGGGGTCTCCCTTTACTCCGCCCGGCGGCCGCACTCGACAGGAGTTCTATAACCCTGCGGCCTTTACGCTTCCTGCCAATGGAACGTTCGGGAATGTTAGGCGCAACTCGCTCTATGGTCCAGGCCTCGAGTACGTCAACATCTCAGCCGGTAAGAGGTTCTCTCTCTATGAAAATGTGAAGCTGCAGATTCGCCTGGATGCCACAAACGCGTTCAATCACCCCAGTTTTGCAAACCCAAACGGCAACCTAAGTACAGCCAAAGGGCAGCAGCCGGGTCAGCCTTTCTCGCAGTCGGGGAGCTTCAACACCGCAGCACAGATCAATTCAGTGACGGTAGGAGGCCGCAATCTGCAGGGTGGCCTCCGTCTGGAGTTCTGACGTTCAATCACACTTAATGGACGGCGATTCCCGCCGTCCATTATTTCTGTCTCAGCAAGTTTCGATGGCCAAACGCAGGTGGCCACAGTAAGCGGATCGGTGATCCAGTGTGGAGAAGGCAAAAGCTATGATGTTCAATACCTGACTTCGAGGCGCTTCGCTAAATTAGCCGCTCTCCGCTACCCTGTTTGCATGTGGTCTATCACCGACCGGTTGCTCCCTCGGCTGCTTCTCCTGAGCGTTCTTGCTACTGCATTTGCGCGAGCGCAGCATACCCCTGCACAGGCGCGGCACACCGGGACTGCGGGTGACGCAACTGCCTCGCAGCAAGTGCGCGCGGCGCTCGCTCAGGCCGAGCACGGTGATCGCACAGGCGCGAGGCAGCGTACAGCCGCGACCCTGCGCGAACATCCGAATTTCGTGCCCGCGATGAAGCTTGAGGCCATGCTGCTCGAAGATGCCGGGGACGCGGCAGCGGCCAGCAAGGAGTATGCTGCTGCACTGCAGCTCGCGCCTAAGGACCCTGATCTACTTTTCAAAGTCGGTGTCGCCGACCTGCTGCGCGGGAACACGCCACAAGCTGTGACGCGGCTAGCGAACTATACCGCTCTGCAGCCACGCGACGAGGAGGGGTTTTATTACTTGGCGCAAGCGTACCACCATGCCGGCAAGGACGAGCAGGCATTGAAGGCCATCCGCCGTGCAACAGAACTTGCGCCCACCAGCGCTCCCATTGTGCAAAAGTTCGGCGAGCTGCTGTGCAGCACTGGCGACAATGACAAGGCATTGGCTGTGCTCGCAAAAGCCCAGCAAGCCGATCCGTCACTACCCCGGATCAACTTCGATCTCGCTGTTGCGAGCTACAACAACATGAATCTTGATCAGGCGGTGCACTACGCCAAGCAAGAAACGGAGCTTGCGCCCTCAGATGCCGAAGCTATAGTCCTGTTGGCGTCCGCGGAAATTAAGCTCGGAGCGTGGAGTGAGGCCTTACTGAACCTACAGCATGCCATTGCTGCCCGACCTAACGACGCCACGCTGTTGCTGCAATTGGGCCATTGCCAGTTGGAAGTGCACCAGAACGACGCAGCAGTTGCTACGCTTCATCAGGCGTTGCAGCTTGACCCGACGCAGCCGCTGGCGCATTTTTTTCTCTCGCGGGCTTATGGCGTGCTGGGCAACACAGAAGAGGCTCGGCACGAAGCGGCACTGCACCAGCGCATGCTGCAGGAAATCTCGTTTGCGGTGCCGAAGGTGCAGGAGCAGCAACAGGCGGAGCTACGCGCGCAGGCTACCAAACTGCTCACCGCTCATCATCAGGACGAGGCGCTCCAACTCTACGCACGGGCGAACAAGGAACTTGGTGCCTCGCCCGGCACACCGTACGTGGCAGTGGGCGCGACGTACCTGTCCATGGGCGATGTGGCAGAGGCGAAGCAGGCGCTGGATCATGCGTTGCAACTAAATTCACGCTCCAAGGGCGCCCACACCTACCTCGGCATCCTAGCGCTCCAGCAGAACGATCTGGCAGTGGCCGCGCAGCAGTTTGACGAGGAGTTGGAGCTCGATGCAAACCATCCGCTGGCTCTTGCAGAGCTTGGCGAGGTGCGTTACCGGCAGCGCAAATGGAACGAGGCGATTCCGCTGTTTGTGCGTTCGAAGACAAGTATTCCGCGGTTCCTTTACATGCTGACCGATGCTTATCTTCAGGTGGGCAACACAGCGGCGGCAGATATCGTCGCTGAGTCGCTCGCCGCCTACGCACACCAGCAACCGGACGTCATGGCCAGCCTCATGGAACTGCTGCAGAGTCACGGCGAGACGGCCGCAATTCAGCGGATCGAACATCCCTGATGCGGTGCCCAGCTACGCCTCACTTCGTTTCGGCCGCTACCCCACGTTCCATAATCGTTAGCACTTGGTCTGCTTTCACATTCGTCAGCACTTGGTGGATGCCCGTGGGCCACCATAGTTCTACCGTGTCGATGACGGTGGCATCGCCCAGCCCGAAGTGCACGCGCTTATCGCTGGAGGAGTTATACCCCACAGCCGTGGTGGCTTCATTGTATTGGCTACCGTGAGCGGTTGTTAGTTTGACGCGCGTACCCAGGCCATCGCGATTGTCGGTGACACCTACAAGCTTCAGCAGAAGCCAATGATTCCTCTTGGCCGGCGCAAGTTCCGCGCCCGTGATGTTCATCAGCAGTTGCGGTGGGCCATTCAGCACCGTGACCGCGGCATCGATGCGGCCGTTGTTGCGAAAGTCGCCGAAGGCTGCTCCGCGATGCGGCGC
>JAABVA010005248.1_pt1 | contig 11794 bp, 2 predicted proteins | sample 5560331 | NCBI WGS metagenome assembly JAABVA01 (sample SAMN12812661, study PRJNA571458) | rock metagenome | isolation source: Antarctica rocks | place: Antarctica: Victoria Land, Mt New Zealand sud | collected 2016-01-07
ACTTAACATCAGAAAGAAATCTGCAATCTTTAATGAAGTGAAGATTGTTGTAAAGAAAGTATTTAATAAAGTAATGAGAAAAATAATCATTGTCTGAGCTGAATGATCTGTAATAATGTTACTTAATATTAACTATGTAATGATTCAATAAACTGCAATTTTAATTCATTAAACATTAATTTTCTTTCTATTTATCTATTCACAAAACAATGACAGTCTCATCAGTCTTAAGTTGTGTCTCTTTCTTCTAAAACTTTTATAAATCTTTTTTAATGTTTAGATTGTTCTGAGTATTGATGACATCACAGATTATAATGTACTTAACTGATAACACTTAAAGCAGCATTTAAAACTGTCATTCTGATTTAAATAACTCAGTCATATCAGACTAAGTTGCAGCAATCTTTTTGCTGAATTTGCTTAAATAAATTTATACTTCTTTAATGAATACATTCTCTGGCATTCTGTATTTAACAAACTTCATTAAATATTATCTTTCAATTATCTACAGCTTCTTCTTATACTTAAACTTTAATACATCTTAAACATTCTTTATATTGATAGAAAGTAGATACTCATGCTATACTATGCTGTCTAATGAAATTTCTAAACTGTGTTGTCTATGAATACATCTTAATTAAGAGAGTTACAGAAGAAATAAAAAGAAAGTTAACTGTAATTAATGTAAATAAAGTCTTTACTTAGTCTCTGATGTTAATTCTATTTCACTTTATAAAAATAATTAAAACATCACTTCTTAACATTCTTACTCAGTAAGACTGCATCTATTAACTTTCACTGACAGTAAACATTAAATAATTAAATGCATCATTAAGAGTTCAACAAATCATTTAAAAGTTTAATTAATTATTAATAGTGAGTTTCATAAATTCAATGAATCATTTAAAGATTTATCTAAATAAAGATTTAATAAGCTTATTAATAATCATCTTTTAATTGAGCACAAAGTCTATTTAAATCTGATTGTGCTTATGCAAATTACAGATGTTGTGATAGAAGACATCAATGTACTTTAATTATTTATATATATGTACATTCTTAATCAAGATCAAAGCAACTTAATTGTCTTCTTTAAGCTGAATAAGTAAAGATACTTAATGAACTTCATTCTTTTAAATGCTTATACAATGTAAATTAACTTTAAGATATTTACTTATATCTATATCTCTTAACATCTGTTCAAGTCAGATCTCAGTCTTTGTGCACATTGACATGACTATGTATTTAGTCTCAGTAATTAAAATAATGACAAATTTCTGTTTTTGACTTGTTTACAACACTGATTCATCTTTAAGCATATAGATGCATTTTAAAATTGATTTTTAATTCTGCTTATTTAAAGCATAGTTGAAGTCAGAGTATTTAAGCATTACTTAACTCTCATTAAAGCTGTACATGATGCTGAGATTGATGATTGATTTTATGTATTACAGTAATCTTTTAAGTATGTGTTTATAATGCTCTGCAGAATTACTGAGATATTAATTTAATTAATTTAGTATGAAGAAGATGTCTAATCAAATAAAAATTGCTGTATACATTAAACTTTTAATTATCTGTTAATACTGTCTTTAATCTATTCTTTAATCAATTAAATTGATGAGACAAAGAACATCATATTTATTAAATGAAATGCTGATGACTTTATGCTTATCAAATTACATATAAAGATTCTTTAATATCTTATTTACATAATGAGTCTGATTCAGGCACAGAGTTCTCATTTTGCAGTTATATATAACTTAAATGTTAAGAATTTTCTGTATCTTTCTTAAGTTCTTAACTTTAAACATGCTTGCAAGAGCTTATTTAAATCAGAGAATGTATAATAGATTTATTGAAGTTATAATAATATTGTTTACATAAAGAAGCAGCATGATTCTTTTAATGCTGTAAAGAAGAAGATAGAGATTAATTTTACTTTGATGAAAACTTAATTTAAGTAGTTTAATAACACATTATTTATGTCAGTTCTGTACAGCTTGCTTAAGATTATAAAGACTGTGCAGTATGTGCAGAATATGATTAAATATGACATTGACTTTAAAAAAAAGTGTTATATAGATTGTTTTCTTCAGAAAGAATTCTGTGAAGACATTATTAATATTTACTTAATGACATTCTAGATTCTTGAGTGCAACAATAGTCAGAAAGACTTGCAGAATGTTAAATTTAACAATAAGAATAAAGATATTTTTATAATTAACACTGTATATCTATAAAAAGTCTTTTGTTACAAGTCTTGCCTTAAGCTTGTTTAAGAATTCATTAATGTTTAGCTTAAGTTTAAAAATTTATTTGCTGATTATAATGTTGACTTTTCTTAATGACACAGTCTCTTTTTATGTTTCATTTACTATTAAGACTGTCAGCTCTGCATAAATAATGTTCTTTTACATTTCTTCTTAAATTGAGTCTCTCACTGCTTCAGCATAGATAACAAACATTAAAATATCAGATCTGATCACAGAGTCTTCTTTGTCTGTAAAGAATGCTGTAAGTGTCAGTATAACTTTTAATATTTTAATTAAGAACTCATTTACATCTTAATTGTCATCATTGTTGTCTTTCTTTCATTTTAAGATCTCAACACACAGAAAGATTCTGACTTCTTTAAATGTCATTATCTTAACTTAATTAATGTTGATCTTTTTATTTAACAATTTGTCTAGATTAACTGCAGTTAACTTAATCTCATATTGTTTATCTTAAGACTTGTTAGCCTTAACTGTAATTAAGTTAGACTGTATCTTATTATTTTAAGTTATGAATGTCTAATTTAAAGCTGTGATCTTCATAATAATTAACTTCTTTCATAAACATTTAACAGATCTTCTGTTCAGAAAAACATTTAATGTTTATTATTACAGTTTAAAATTAACAATATCTTTCTTCTTATTTTCAGTAAATTTTACAGTGTGATTCTTAATAATACACTTAAGATCTGAAGCTTAAAGCTAATACTGCTTTGTAATTTTCTCAATGTAGTTCATAAAAACTCTTACTTATTCTTAATTCATAAACTTGTTGTGTCTATCTTCAGATAATAACTTGAGATCAATGTAGCTGTAGTACTTACATTCTTATATATGAATGTAATTGATAAATAACTTCACACTGATGAAAGCTTTCTCAGAAGTTGTTTATTTGTCATTAATTAAGAAATTAATTGCTATTTAATTGTAAAGATAAACATCTATCTGTGCTGTCTGTACTCAGAACTTTATTGACAGTTATGTCTCTTTAATTATAATGCATACTGAGTTCTCAGTAATTCAGATAACTCTTTTAACAATGTCATTCTAAATTGACTGTAGAGCACTGTGTATTGCAGTGTAATGTTAAAAGATTTGCATCAGTCATTTAAAATAAACTTTAACTTCATTTTGTTGTCACTTTGTACAGCAAAAATCTTTGCATCAATTTAAAGTTTAATCTTCAATTATCATTTTTGCAGTGTCTGTAAGATTTCATCACATTGCTTTAGTAATATCATTTACATCTTTTAAAAATGATGATCTACTATCTTCAGAAAGTATTAATATTCATTAAATGATAAGAATAATAAGCTATATATATTAATGAAGATAAGAACAAGAATGTTAATCTTTCTTTTACTTACAATGTAATCTTATTTATTGATGAACTTAATTAAAGCATAAATCTCATATATGTTCTTATTGTTCTCAACAATGAGAATTGACTTTTCAAGAATTGTCATCTTATAAAGATTATGCAACTTTGCAGAATCAAGATAAGCAAATTATTGATGTTAAAATCTATAAATCTTAATCTTTTCATTCAATAATGCAGTGTCAAAGTCTAAGAAGTTAATCATAAGATTATGTTTATAAATCTAAATATACAGACTTACATTTAAAGCAATAATAGAGAAGACAATCTTTAAATATGATATATATATTACAGATATTAAAGTAAATTCATTAAGACTCTTTACAATATGCTTAACTATATAAACTTCATCTCACTTTAATATTTTTATTATAGTTTTACTGTACTTATTACACATTTAAAGACAGTGTTGATTAAAGCTTTTATGCAGTTCTATTTTGCACATTTACTTTTCTGACAGAAGATTAATCTCAAGTTTAGATATATAAAGTGTTGAATTTAATCTCATAGAATTTTTTAATCTGACTTGCATAATGATTACTTCACAATAATAAGAGTATAAATGTTTTTTTTTTAACTTTAATTTATTGACATCTCATTCATATAAGAAGATCACTGAAGAGTTAAAGTTAATTAATTATGTATGAGAAAAATTTAGAGTCTGCAATTCATTTAAATTTAAGCATTTTACTGACAGTCTTCTTAAATAGAGCAGTGATTTCATTGTTAACTTTTTCTTTCTTTTTAGATTCAGAGAAGAAGTCATCATCATTATTGTCATTAATTTCTGCATCAAAAACTTTATATCTCTTTTTTTTTTCTTTATAGACTGACTTTCAATACAACTTAACTGCAGTTAATCTGTACAACTTAATTATAATTAATCTGCTTGTCTTCTTTCAAGCATTTTACTTAACATCAGAAAGAAATTCACAATCTTTAATAAAATAAAAGTTGTTGTAAAGAAAGCACTTAATAAAGCAGCAAAAAAGATAATCACTGTCTGAGCTGAATGATCTGCAATAATATTACTTAATATTAATTATGCAGTGATTTAATAAACTGCAATTCTGATTCATTAAATGTTAATCTTTCTTCTATTTATTTATTTACAAGACAATAACAGTCTTATCAATCTTAAACTGTGTCTTTTTTTTCTAAAGCTTTTATAAATCTTTCTTAATGTCTGAATTGTTCTGAGCATTGATGACATTGCAGATCACAACATACTTAATTAATAGTACTTAAAGCAGCATCTAAAACTGTCATTCTGATTTAAACAACTTAATTATATCAGACTGAGTTGCAGCAATCTTTCTATTAAGTTTGCTTAAATAAATTCATACTTCTTTAATAAATATGTTTTCTGACATTTTATACTTAATAAACTTCATTAAATATTGTCTTTCAGTCATCTACAGCTTCTTTTTGTATTTAAACTTTAATGCATCTCAAACATTCTTTGTGCTGATTTTATTCATCAAATATTCTTAATTATCTATATTTATGCAGATAATAAGTCAATATAAGATCTTTGCATCAGTTTTTTAATTTTTAAAGTCAAGATTACTGAGAAAAAATGAGTCTAAGAATTCACTAATCAGTATGTTGACTGCTAAGACTTCAACAACATTTTATAGATTTTCTTTTATTAATTATTTTTTCATAAGAGTGAATCATTGATTGCAGTTCTTGTGAATGAGAATTGAAATGAATCATTGCTTTATAAAGAAGTTGTTAAAGTTCATGATGATGATAGTCAGTATGTAGTATAAGAAGTGAATAAAGTAAAATAACAATATATACATTGAAGATAATATAAGTAAAACAAATAGAAAGCTTTTATGTCTTTTATTCTGTAAAATAATAATGTTTATTCATCTTAATAACTCATATTAAGCTGCTGAAGAACAGTGCTTTCTGAGCAACTGTAAATGTTAATTTTTGTTAAGATTAATTTTTTGTGAATCTTTTAAGTTAAACATACTCAGCTGTCACAGAATGCTGATTTTGCTAAAGTCAAATTTATTATAAATCTCAATAATTAGTGATACTGTTAAAGCTGAATTAACTATAAATCTTAATAGCTGATGTACACAGCTACTGTCAGTGTGCTGATTCTATTAAAGCTGAATTTATTATAAATCTCAATAATTAGTGATACTGCTAAAGCTAAATTAACTGTGAATCTTAAAAGTCAATATACTTAACTATTGTTACACTAGAAGTATACACTTTCTCTAAGAAGCTTCTTATTAATTTGAGCTCATAATTTATTAATAGAAAGTAAATATTCATGCTATACTATGCTGTTTAGTGAAATCTCTAAATTATGTTGTCTATGAGCACATCTTGATCAAGAAAGTTACAGAAGAAGTAGAAAGAAAGTTAACTGCAGTTAATGTAAACAGAGTTTTTACTCAGTTTTTGACATTAATTCTATCTTACTTCATAGAAGTAGCTAGAACATCACTTCTCAACACTTTATATTAATTTTGTTCATCAGATATTCTTAATTATCTATATTTATGCAGATAATAAGTTAATATAAGATCTTTACATCAATTTTCTAACTTCTAAAGCTGAGACTACTGAGAAAAAATGAGTCTGAGAATTCACTGATTAATATATTAACTGTTAAGACTTCAACAACATTTTATAGATCTTCTTTTATCAGTTATTTTTTCATAAGAATGAATTATTGATTGCAGTTCTTATAAGTGAGAATTGAGATGAGTTGTTGCTTTATAAAGAAGTTGTTGAAGTTCATGATGATGATAGTCAGCATGTAATATAAGAAGTGAATAAAGTAAAATAACAATGTATGCATTGAAGATAATATAAGTAAAATAAATAGAAAGCTTTTGTATCTTTTATTTTGTAAAATAATAATGTTTATTCATTTCAATGACTCATACTAAGCTACTGAAGAACAGTACTTTCTGAGTGACTATAAATGCTGATTTTTGCTAAAATTAATTTTTTATAAATCTTTTAAGTTAAATGTACTTAGCTACTGCAAAATGCTGATTCTGCTAAAGTCAGATTTATCATAAATCTTAATAGTCAGTGATATTGCTAAAGCTAAATTGATTATGAATCTCAATAATTAATATATACAGCTATCATCAGTGTGCTGATTCTGCTAAAGTTAAATTTATTATAAATCTCAATAATCAGTGATACTGCTAAAGTCAGATTAACTGTAAACCTTAATAATTGATATATATAGCTGTCATCAGTGTGCTGATTCTGCTAGAGTCAGATTTATTATAAATCTTTTATAAATCTTAAAAGTTGATGTACTTAGCTATCATCACATTAAAAGTATACACTTTCTCTAAGAAGCTTCTTGCTAATCTGAGCTCATAATTTATTGAAAGAAAGTAGATATTTATGTTATATTATGTCATCTAGTGAAATCTCTAAACTGTATTGTCTATGAGTATATCTTTGTTGAGAGAGTTACAGAAGAAGTAAAAAGAACATTGACTGCAGTTAATATGAATAGAGTCTTTACTCAGCTTTTGACACTAATTTTATCTTACTTCATAGAAGCAGCTAGAATATCACTTCTCAACATTTATCTTCATAATTGAATAGTAATTAATTCATTAATTAATAATAAATAAACAATTTCTGAGAAAGCTTTCATTGATGTAAAGTTATTTATCAATTACATCTATATATAAGAATGTAAATGCTACAGTTACATTGATCTGAAGTTACTATCTAATGATAAATACAATAAGTTTATAAATTAAGAATGAGTAAGAGTCTTTATAAACTACATTGAGAAAATTACAAAACAGTATTTACTTTAAGCTTTAGATCTTAAGTACATCATTAAAAGTTATGCTGTGAAGTTTGCTGAAAGTGAAAAGAAAGATATTGTTGATTTTAAATTGCAACAATAAATATTAAATATTCTTTTAAATAAAAAATTCATTAAATATTTACAAAAAAAATCAATCTCTATAAAGATTACAGTCTTAAATCAGGTCTCTGTAACTCAGAACAGTGAGATACAGTTTAATTTAATTATAATTAAGATTGATAAGTCTTAAGATGAACAAGATGAGATTAAGTTGACTGTAGTTAAGTTAAATAAATTATTAAAGTTAAAGATTAAGCAGACTGAGTTAACTGCAGTTAACTTAGATAAACTGTCAGAATTGAATATTAACAGAGTTAAGACAGCAGTACTTAGAGCAGTCAGAACTTTTTTGTGTATTGAGATTTTAAAATGAAAAAGAGATAACAATAACAATTAAGATGCAGATAAGTTCTTAATTAAAATATTTAAAGTTATATTGATATTTGCAGTGTTCACTGCAGACAAAGAAGACTTAATAATGATTAAATTTGATATCTTTATATTTGTTATCTATATTGAAGCAGTGAGAGACTCAACTTAAGAAAAAATGTAAAAAAATGTTATTTATGCAGAGCTGACAGTCTTAACAGTAAATGAAATGTAAAAAGAGATTGTATCATTAAGAAGAGTTAACATTATAATCAGTAAATAAATCTTTAAATTTAAGCTGAACACTGATGAATTCTTAAATAAGTTTAAGACAAGATTTGTGACAAGAGACTTTTTATAAATATATAATGTTAATTATAAAAATATTTTTATTCTCATTATTAAGTTTAACACTCTGCAGATCTTTCTAATCATTGTTGTACTTAAGAATTTAAAGTATCATCAAGTAAATGTTAGGCTGAGTGCATAGGTTTTAGATTTCATATATGACATTAGTGTCTGTGAAAGAAACGCAAAAAATAGATTACAAAGTTCTGTTTTGTGATGTATTATTTGTAAGGGTCAGGGCTAATATTATGATTTTATGTAATTTATAATCACATGACTTAGCTCTAAAAAATGGTGCTCTAATGTCTCAATTTAACCTAGTGCACATAGAGTTAGTAATAACCTGACTTACAAGTCAGGTCAAGTTTTTACAGAGTTATAAGTGATCTTTTTGAACTCAACTTAACTTTATACTCAGTTTAGTAAATGTTAACAACATCTTTATAAAATTCTTTCTGAAAAAAACAATCTATATAACATTTTCTTTTAAAATTAATATTGCATCTAATTGTATTCTGTGCATACTGCACAGTCTTTATGATCTTAAGTAAGCTGCATAGAATTAATATAAACAATATATTATTAAATTTATTGAGAAGTATGATGTTCTATTTACTTCATTGACTTCTTTAATCTTAATGTAAAAGACTAACAGAGTCTTCTTCTGCCTTAGACAGCAGAGCTTCTGTTATTTATTTAACTATATTAAAGTTGACTGTAGTCAACATCAACACATTAAATTCACTAAATAGACAGATAGCACAAGTACTCATTATTCTTTCAATAAATTATGAGTTCAGATTAGCAAGAAACTTCTTAAAGAAAGTGCAGACTAATTTAGTGCACACAGTTCTTAATATGTTGCTTATTGAAGCAAAATAAGTAGACAGCTCTTAATACACTGCTCATTAAAGCAAAATAAGATGAACATAACAAGCACAACAATTCAGCAACTTAATACAAATTAAGCATTAATAAATAAGCATTCTCTGCATTGTTATAAGCAGACAATACATACATATATCTCTTTTATTATTATATTTATCTTTACAACACACTCTTTTATCTTCAATTCTTATACTGTGTGTCAATCATCACTATAAATCAAGAGCACAACTTATTATTCTTTATAAAGTAACATTTGATTTCTGTTCTCACTTAAGAGAACTGTGAAAAATGATTTATTTACATAAAGAGATGATTAACTGACAAGAATCTTTAATATATAATAAAGATTCTTATTTAAATCTTTATAAACAATACATTCATTAACAACATCTTCTCTTTCTTCTTATTAAGCAGTCTCAATTTTGAGAATCAGCAAATCAACAGTAAAGCTTTGTTCTTGTTAAAAGGTGGCACCACACTAATAGCATAGCTATCATGAGTTATATATCTAACACTCCCCCTAACCCGCGATCGGCCGGCACGCTCATACGTCGCTTACTCAGCTTCTCACAGGCAGAAAGAATGCGCACACAACATGGTTTGAACTCACAACCTTGAGCTTACACAGGTAAGGCAGCCAACACATGTTCAACACCATTACACCAACCCGGGCTCATAACCTGTTAAAAGGTGGCACCACACTAATAGCATAGCTATCATGAGTTATATATCTAACAGTTCTGAATTACAGTCTGCATCAATGCTGATAATGAGAATTATTTTATGAATAAAATTACAGCAAAAAAAGCTTGAAATGCTTTCTTCTTAAAGTACAAAAAGAAATTGTGAATAACTGAGAGACAATATCTTACAGAGTTCATTAAATATAAGATATTATTAAATATAATTGTCAATAAGATATAAATTTAATTTAACAATCTTGATAGAAAGATCACTGCAATACAGTTAAGATTTAAGAACTTCATTATACTTAAACAGTAATTTTAAACACTGCTTTAAGCACTATCAGTAAAGTATACTGTCATCTATGATGTTATTGATGCTCAGAATGCATTTAATATTGAGATGAATCTGTAGAAACTTTAGAAAAAGAGAATTTAATTAAAGATGTCTGACAATGCTCTATGAGCTGAGCAGTAAAGACAGAATAAAAGTTATTAAGAATGTTAAATCTTACAGTAGAATTACAGAAGACATTTAAGCTTAAACAGTAATTATTTATTATTATATAGAACTTTAATCTGCTATCTTTATGATGATACTCATCATAAACAGAACTGTAAATATATCTTTATAATTCATAAAATTATATAGTCAGCAAAGTTAATTAAAACAGTTAAGAAGTAAGTTAAGTTGACTGCAGTCAATTTGCACAGAAATAAAAGAAGAAATTAGATTTATGATGTAAAGATTGTTTTTGAAAAAAAATATAATATATAAAAATCTAAATCTGTAAATAAGTCTGATGAGAAGATTGCTGCTATTTTTAAAAACATTATTAATAAAAATTTTTAATTAAATTAAGTTGCAGACTCTGATGTCTCATCTTATATAATTAATAAACTTCAGCTTTTCAGTGACTCTCTAATGTGCATGTAATGATGTATCATTAAAGTCAGAGAAAAAAGATTGTATATTAATTATTATGATATAGTTATTATGTAAAATAAGAATAAAAATTTAGTTCTTTTAAATTTAACACTTTATGTTTTAAAGCTTGAAGTCAATCTTCTGTCAGAAAAGAAGATGTGTAAAAAGAAATTATTTAAATATTTTGATTACAAGAATCTTTATATGCAAAATAAAATTAAAAAGCTCATGTTAAAAGCATTTAAGAAAGAAAGAATCTATATAATTAAATATATTTTAAATAATCTTAATGAATTCACTTTACTCTCTGTCATGTATATACAAAGTGAGTCAAAGATCACTCTTTTAAAAGTATGTAAAAACTTACAGATTTAGATTCTTAAGTTCATTACAGATATACTCAGTGAGAATATACAAATGAATGATGACATAATCATGTCACATAATGATAAGATCAAGACATATAGACTTTAACATTATTAATTTGCTCATCTTAATATAACTAAGCTTCATGATCTCTACAAGATTATTACTTTGAGCAAGTCAATTCTCATTATTAAAAACAATATTGATGTATATAAGATCTGTACTTTAATTAAGTTTGTAAATCAATAAAAACACAACATAAGCAAAAAAAAAGTTAACATTCTTGCTTTAATCTTCATCAACATATGTGAATCTCTGTCTTTATCATTCACTGACTATCAATACTTTCTGAAAATTATAGACAATCATTTGTGAAAAATATAAACAATATTACTGAAATGATAAAATAATGTTCTGCAGAAACTGCAGAAATGACAATTAAAGATTGAACTTTAGTTTAATGCAAAGATTTTTGTTGTATAAAGTAACAATGCAATAAAGTTAAGATCTATTCTCAATGAATGATGTATGTCTTTCAGCATTGTATCACAGTATATAGTGTTTTATATATTGATTTAAAATGATGTAACTAAGAAAGTAATCAGAATCACTGAGAACTCAATGTATACAATGATTAAGAAGATTAAATTCTCAATAAAGTTTTAAGTAGAGACTGCATAA
>JAABVA010005249.1_pt1 | contig 11790 bp, 7 predicted proteins | sample 5560331 | NCBI WGS metagenome assembly JAABVA01 (sample SAMN12812661, study PRJNA571458) | rock metagenome | isolation source: Antarctica rocks | place: Antarctica: Victoria Land, Mt New Zealand sud | collected 2016-01-07
ACCGAGGCGACGTCGCTGACGCGGCCGACGACCTCCCCGACGGCGGGGACGGCGACGATCCCGCTGATCGGGGTGGATCCCACCGTCGGACCGGTCCCCGGGACCGCCGGACCGGTCCCCGGGGCCGGGCCGGTGGAGAAGGACTTACCGCCGGCTGCAGCCGGCTGAGCGCCCGGAGGTCGGCACCCCGGGGGCGCCACGACGCGGGGCGCTGAAGCGCAGCGTGAGTATCGCTGGCAGTGTGTAACTAGTGGGGCCCCGGACTGCAGCAGGTCGGGTCACGGGTCGGGTCAAGGGTCGATAGGGAGTGCTGATGGAGCAGGTCAGTTGGCCGTGGCCTCGGTGGGACCCGTCCGCGGGGATAGGCCCTCCGGGTCGGGTCGGCGATCCCCGCCTCTCGGCCGATGTGAGCGGGTTGCGGCCGACCCGTCAGCGGGTGGTGGTCCTGTCGGGTGACCCTGCCGTTCGTCTCGTTCTGGGTGAGGTCCTCACCCAGGCCGGTCATGAGGTGCGTCTGACCGCGTCCCCGGTGGAGGCGTTCAGGGTACTCGCCGCCGGGTGGGTCGACGCGGTCGTGTCCGACACCGCGACCGCGCAGAAGGCCGGGTCGGAGCTGGTGGAGCTGATCCGGTCGAACCGTCCCGGCGTGGCGGTCCTGTTCCTGACCGCAGAAATCACCCCGCGGGTCGGTTCCGACGCCCCGGTCGGGCCGGTCGGAGCTTCCGAGGTGGAGGTTGTGGACGGTCGCGCCGGGGAGCTGACCGCGACCGCGGAGGCGGGGCGCCGGCTGCGGTCTCTTCTGGAGTTCGCCGCGGACCGCGACCGCCGACCGGCCGCTCGACGCCGCTCCCGGCTTCCGTCGGATCCGGGTCGGTCGATCACCGCGGAGCCCCCGGGCCAACCGCCGGTCACCGGGCCGAGCCGTTGCCGGGAGACAGCCGCTGTCGGTGCTTTCGGCGGTGTCGGGGGGTGCGGCGCCCCCCCAGCCGTGGGTGTGGCCGCGCCGGGCGGGCTGTTGATCTGATCGCCTTGTCCGGGGCCGTCGTTGGGGTGGGGGGGCTTCTACGCTCGGTTGTCGTGGCAGGGGCAGGGCATCGGTCGAGCACTGGGGTAAGCGTGACGGGCCTGGTGGCGGGGTGGTTGGCCTCGGTCCTGGGCTGGGTGGTGGCCAAGGCTGGACTGCTGCTCGGGTTCGTTGGAGTGGCGGTGCTGGGTGGGGTGGTCGCGGCGGCGTCGGCGGCTCCGCTGGTGGGGGCGGTCGCCGCCGGGGTGGACGCGGGAGCGCACGCGGTGGTGGCCCTGCCCGCGGCGGTGAAGGTCCCGAGCCTGACCGGGCGAACGTACGTGTACGACCGCCGGGGTGGTCTGCTCGCGACGTTCTTCACCCAGGACCGGGTGTACGTGCCGACGGCGCGGATCGCGCCGGTCATGCGGCAGGCGATCGTGGACATCGAGGACCAGCGGTTTTACCAGCACGGGGCCGCTGACCCGCGGGGGCTGCTGCGGGCGCTGGTCAGTAACAGCTCGGGGGGTTCGGTGCAGGGCGCGTCGACCCTGACCCAGCAGTACGTGAAGAACATCTTGAAGAACGCGGCGCACACCCCGGCGGAGGTGGCCGCGGCGAGCGCCCCGACGTACACCCGCAAGATCGAGGAGCTGCGGTACGCGGTCGGGCTGGAGCAGCGGCTGACCAAGGCGGCGATCCTGGAGGGCTATCTGAACATCGCCCCGTTCGGGCGCAACGTGTACGGCGTGGAAGCGGCGAGTGAGTACTACTTCGGGACCACCGCGGCCGCGTTGACGCTGGCGCAGGCGGCGATGCTCGCCGGGGAGGTCCAGGCGCCGTCCCTGTACGACCCGACCGCCGGGGGCACCCATGTGGTGCAGGCCGCGGACCGCCGCGACGTGGTCCTGGCGAAGATGTGGGCGCTGCACCACATCCCGACCGCCGCGTACCGGGCGGCCGTCGCGTCCCCCCTGGGGATCCACCAGACCGTTCCCCGGCAGGGGTGCATGGCAGCGGCGGCCGCCTGGTACTGCCAGTACGTGTACGACATCCTCCTCAAAGACCCCCGGTTGTCGTTCCTCGGGGACAGTGAGACCGCCCGCGGGGACCGGGTGAAGGCCGGTGGGCTGTCGATCGCCACCGCCCTCGACCCGGGAGTGCAGCACCTCGCCGACGCGGGGATGGCGTCCGCGACCACCCCCGGGGACACCCCGATCGCGGCGACCGCGGTCGTGCGGCCGGGCACCGGGGACGTCCTCGCGGTCAGCCAGTCCAAACCCTTCGGCTTCGACCCGTCGAGGAACGAGACCAGCTACGACTGGGCGATCCCCACCGGGTACGGGGGTACCCCGGGCTTTCAGCCCGGGTCGGGGATGAAACCGATCACGATGGCCGTCGCCCTGCGCACGGGGGTCATGTTCGACACCCGGTTCGTGTCGAACTCGAACCTCCGCTACGTCGACTACCCGTTCCGGGACTGCGCCGGCCGGCCGGTGAGCACCAACCCGGCCGGGAGGTTCGGCAACGAAGCCGGCCGCGACTACGGGCCGATCGCGATGGAGCAGGCGCTGTGGGAGTCGGTGAACTCCTACTTCATCCAGCTCGAGTCGAAGGTCGGGGTGTGCGCGGTGTACCGGCTGGCCACCGCGATGGGACTCACCTCCGCCCGGTACAGCACCCACGGCTACCTACCGGCTCCCCTCACCCAGAACGCGACCCTGACCATCGGCGGGAGCAACACCTCACCGCTGCAGATGTCGGAGGCCTACGCCACCTTCGCTGACCACGGCGTGTACTGCGCCCCCCGGGTGATCACCCGGGTCGTGGACGAGGTGTCGGGGCGGGTCCTGTTCGACCAGGCACCGCAGTGTCGGCGGGTCCTGCCCCGCGGGGTCGCTGACGCGGTCGCGTGGGTGCTCCACCACAACGTCGAGGGCGACCTCGACCCGGCGAGCACCGCGCGGCCCGCCCGGGTCACCGACGCGGCCGGCAAGGTGATTCCCACCGGCGGGAAGACCGGGACCAACAACTCCTTCCAGGCCGTCTGGTACAACGGGTTCAACGCGCAGTTCGCCTCGTCGATGGCGGTCGCGATGCCCACCACCGTCGACCGACACGGCCGCGACACCACCCTCAAAGGCCAACACCTCGGGGGGACCACCATCGTGGACGCCACCGGCGGGGTCACCGCCGGACGAGTGTGGCTGGCCGTGATGGGCCCCATCTACCGGGCGCAGGCCACGCATCCGGACCTCCCAGCGCGGCCCGCCGCCACGTTCCTCGGCGCCAGCCAGCCCGCCGCCACCCAGCCGGGGACCGTCCCCGACGTCACCGGCGCGACCCCCGCCGCCGCCGAAGCCCAGATCACCGCCGCCGGGCTCGGCTGGGCCATCTCCCCGTTTCCCCTGCACTCCCCCGTACCCGCCGGGCGGGTCGCCGCCACCAACCCTGCCGCCGCGACCCCTGTCCAGCCGGGCGCACCCGTCACCCTCTACCTCTCCACCGGACCCTGACGATCTGACGGCCCGCACAGTGCCCGGCTCACCCACGGCGCCGGACGTGGGTTAGACCGGCGTCCACAAGGTCGACGGCGCGCGGCTACCGGAGTCTCCTCCCCGTCTGCTGCTGCTCGCCCGGGCAGTCCGCCACGCGAGGGAACGCCCGACCGGACCACGAGTTCCCCCGGGAACGACCGGAAGGCCCGCAGCCCGGCCGGCACCGTGACCGTCGGGGCGACGGTCTCCGGGAGGTGGCGTGGTCTGTGCAGCAACTACCGCCTGACGTGAACCTGTTCATGTTGGCTGGTCGGTTCGTTTTGAACCGGCTCGGGCGGGTGGTCAGCTTCACCACAGCCAAGGTGGCGGACGGTCGGCGCCATGAGCAGCCGGGCGCGCCTGAGAGTCCTCGCGGTGGCCGTCGTGGGCGCCGGCCTGGTGGTGACCGTCCCGGCGGTCGGTGCTGCGGTCGTGCCCGCCCCGGCCCGGCCCGCTGGTCCGGCCCGTCCCGCTGTCCCAGCGCGGCCTGCTGGTCCGGCGCAGGTGGTGACCCGCAGCTACGCCGGGTCGAATGAGGTGATCGCCAACCCCGACCGGGGTTTCACCCACTACACCGAGACCCACTACCTCCCCGACGGCTCCGGCTACACCCCCCTGGACGCCGCACAGCTGATCGGCTGGCGCACCCGGGAGCAGGTCACCGTCGTCTACCGGATCTTCTACCTCGAGAAGTTCGCCACGCAGGACACCATCGACCCTGCGTACCTGAGTCTGGTCGCCGCGGACCTGGCGACGGCCCGTGCAGCCGGGGTGAAGCTGATCGTCCGCTTCGCCTACACCCAGAGCTCGGGTGCTGATGCGACACCGGCGCGGGTGGTCGCGCATATCGGCCAGCTCGCCCCGGTCCTCAACGCCTCCGCCGACGTCATCGCGGCCCTACAGGCCGGGTTCATCGGGCAGTGGGGGGAGTGGTACTACACCGACCACTTCGCGAGTGACCCGACCAGGCCGTGGGACCTCAGCCCCGCGGACTGGGCGGCGCGGGCGTCGGTGCTGCACGCGCTCCTCGACGCGACCGACCCGACGATCACCGTCCAGGTCCGCTACCCCACCATCAAGCAGCACCTGATCGCGGCCAATGACCCGCAGGCGGCGCGGATCGGGATCCACGACGACTGTTTCGTCGCCAGCCCCGACGACGAGGGCACCTTCACCGGTGACGCCGACCGGCAGTGGCTGGCCGCCCAGACCCGGTCGGTCCCGATGGGTGGGGAGACCTGCGCCGTGGACCCGCCCCGATCGCAGTGGCCGTCCGCCGCTGCCGACCTCGCCGCCTACCACTGGACATTCCTCAACGCCGACTACAACACTGATGTCCTGAACTCGTGGGGCACCGACGCGCTCACCGAAGCCGCCCGGCGCCTGGGATACCGGCTGCGCCTCACCGACTCCGCCGTCCCGGCGGCGGCACCGGCAGGGACACCGATGGCGGTGCACCTGACGCTGACCAACGACGGCTACGCAGCGCCTTTCGCGCAGCGGCCGGCGCAGCTGATCCTCCGCAGCGCCACCGGCACCTACCGGATGCCGCTGCCCCTCGACGTCCGGACCGTGCAGCCCGGTTCGACCGTGACCGTGTCCGCGCTGATCACCGCCCCCCCGGCCCCCGGGCTCTACCACCTCTACCTCGCCCTTCCGGATCCTGCTTCTGTGTTGTCGGCAACACCGGCCTACGCCATCCAGCTCGCCGACACCGGGACCTGGGACCCGGCCGACGGGTGGAACGATCTCCAGCAGAGCGTGCAGGTCGACCCCGCCCCCGCACCCAGCCCGTCACCCAGCCCACCACCCACCCCGACGTCGACCGCTGCACCGGACCCGTCGCCCAGCCCGTCACCGAGCACCCCGGCCGCGACCTGGGTGAGCAGCCTCGTCCCGACGTCGGTGACCAACGGGTGGGGTTCTTACGAACGGGACACGAGCAACGGTGAAGCCGCCGCCGGGGACGGGCGCATCCAGTCCCTGCGCGGGACCCTGTTCAGCCGGGGGTTGGGCGTCCACGCAGCGTCGTCGCTCACCTACCCCCTCAACGGGAGGTACCGGCTGTTCTCGTCGACGGTCGGTGTCGACGACGAGACCAGCGGCCGGGGCAGCGTGGTCTTCCAGGTGTACGCGGACGGGATCCTCCGCTACACCAGCCCTGTGCTGACCGGTGTCTCGGCGGCGGTCCCGGTGAGCGTGGCCGTGGCCGGGGCCCGCGTCCTGCGTCTGGTGGTCAGCGACGCCGGCGACGGGAACGCCTACGACCACGCCGACTGGGCGGGCGCGGCTCTGAGTTGAGCAGCGGCCGGTCCGGCTGCGATGACCGCAGCCGCCCGGCGGACGGCTGGGATGCCAGTAGGAGCACCGCCCACCGTGATCCACCCGGGCAGGCGGAGCGGCTACCGCCCCGACGTCGCCGCCGGCGACGGGTCGAGCGGGCCCCCCGTCGACCGGTCGGACACCGGGGACAACATGAGGACGGTCGCCGGCGGCAGCAGCGGCGACGGCGCTGCCGACGGACCGGCAGCGGAAGACGGCCTACCGGTGGGAGCAGTCGGAGGAGCAGCGGCGGCTGGTCCACCGGCCGCAGCGGGTGCGGGCTGCTGCTGGTGGGCTGCGCTGCCGGCGAGCACACCCTGCGCGGGGGCGGCCGCGGTCAGCGCGGGCCGCCGGGACACGGCGGGGGCGTGGCCGAACCGTGCGCCGACGACCACCAGGAGCGTCGCCACGAGCAGCAGCTCACTGACGAGGACGACGACCCGGCGGACGACCGGGTTCGCAGTCCGGGCCCCGGGGCTGGTCCGGTCCGCCTGAGCGGTCACAGCGCTGAGTCCTTCCGGTACAGGACGCCCTCGTGCGGGTCGAGGCTGACGCGGTCAGGGGCAAGCCGACCGTCGACGGTGACCATCCCCGCGGGCACGGGGTAGGTGACCTTGCGGCGGCGGTTGTCGTTGAGGTTGACCGCCGCCCAGCCTCCGGTGAACTCCCGCGACCACCCGTTGCCGCGCTGGCGCGGCTCGGCGACCGGGTCGCCGAGGTCCCAGCCGAGCTGCGCGATGAACGGGGTCCCGGAGTAGCCGTCGTGTGCGGTCGCGGTGAACACCGCGGTCCGGGCGCCGCCGAACACCCAGAACGCCGCGAGGCCGTAGGTGAAGTTGCGGTGGGTGTCGGTCCCGTCCGACGCGATCCGCATGATCGACAGGCCGGGACCAGCGAGCTCCGGCATCTGCGCCAGCGACGTCATCGGGTCCAGGTAGTCCGCCGCGCCGTAGGCGAGCCACACCTCCTCGAACCCACCACCGAACGCGGCGTGCGCGGCCCACCGGCCCGTCTCGCGGCGGGACTCCGCGATGTTGGGGACCAGGGTCTTCCCGACCCCGTTGAGCGCTGTCCCGGCGCGGGGCACGAGGCTGTCGAGGGCGGCGCGCAGCTCGCCCATCCCCCGGTTGCCCTCGATGGGGGGCTGGAGACCGTAGTAGTCGTCATAGACGTCGTTGTCGGCCATCACCCCGTCCCACGGTGACCCGTCGAGCTCCTCGACCACGTTGTCGACCCACCGCTGCTGGTACTCCTCGTCCCAGACGGCCATCTGCCAGTGCCCCGGGTAGCGGGCCCACGCGATCCGCGACCCGTCGAGGCGGTGCGCGAACCAGTCCTCCCCGTTCTCCTCCGCCTCCTCGAACCCCACCCCGGAGCTCAGCACGGGACCGGATTCGTAGCTGCGGGTCGAGGACAGGCACTTGTAGGCCAGGACGGTCATGTCCGGGCGCGCGGCTTTCAACCGGCCCGCGGCGGCGGTCTCCCAGGGCTGCAGGATCGCGGCCTGGTAGTGCTCGATCGCGAAGTCGACCTGGTCGTCGGTGAGGGGGTTCCCGTAGCGGATCCACGCGCCGTGGTGTGCGGACATGGGCGGGGACGGTAGCGCCCGGACCGGCGTGTCCGGCTGGGCGGTGGCCGTGTCCTGGCTCATCGGGGACCCCCGGCCGCCCGGGCGCCCGGACCGGCCGGGACCCGCCCGGTGGACCGGTCGGACCCGGCGGTCTCCAGCTCGGACGTCTCCCCCTCGAGGGTGGTCGCCGGGATCCCGCCGAGTTCCTTGTAGAGGCGGTTGTAGGCGCCCATCGCGTCCTCGAGCTGGAAGAAGTTCTCGACCCGTCCGCGGGCGTTTGCTGCGAACGTCTCGTACAGGGCCGGGTCGGTGAGGATCGTCTGGACGGCGTCGGCCATCCCCTTCACGTACTCCGGGCGGACGAGCAGCCCGCACGGGCCCCAGGTGCGACCGCCCGGGGTGGTGAGGGGGTCGTCGATCAGCTGCGCCATACCGCCGACCTCGGTGCCTGCGACCGGGAGGCCCGCCGTCATGGCCTCCAGCACCACCACCGGCTGGCCCTCGTTGTAGCTGGGCAGGACCAGCAGGTCGAACTCCCCCAGCATCTCCCGGACGTTCACGGTCCCCCGGAAGGTGAGGTAGTCCTCGACCCCGAGGGTGCGGGCCTTCTCCCGGCACATCATGTAGTAGTCGGGGTGGTGGTCGGTCGGGCCGAGCACGTCGAGGTGGAAGTTGGTGACCCCGCGGCGAACGAGCAGGTCGACGCTGCCGATGAAGTCGGCGAGTCCCTTGATGGGCACGACCCGGGCGATGAACACCAGCCGCCACACCCGGTTCGGGTCAGCTGCCCGGATGGCCGGCAGCATCGCCTGACGCTGCTGGTGGACCCCGTCGAACGCAGCGATGTGGATTCCGTTGGGGATCACGACACTCTTCTCCACCGGGGAACCCAGGTCGGCGGCCTCGGTGATCGCCTTCGGGTACAGGTAGGTGATCTCCTCCGCGTCGGGGTAGCAGAAGCAGCCCATTTCGATCCACCACGCCATCCACGCCCGCTCGGTCGGGGACACGTCGAACTCACGCCAGTCCCGCGCCGTCAGCGTCTTCGCCATGCTCCGGTCGAGCATCATGTTGACCGTGTCGCGAACGTACAGGTTGTGCTCGGTCAGGAGGAACTTCGTGTCGTTCTGACGGGCCGCTGCCGCCCCGAGCAGCGCCGCGTACCCCGTCGTGTGGGCGTGGTACACCCGCGCCCGCGGGAAACTGCCCCCGAGGACCGCGCACGCCAGGGAGAAGAACTCCCGCAGCAGCCAGAAGGTGTCCACCAGGGACAGTCCCAGGTGGGGCAGCCGGTCACGGGTCGCGGCCATGAACTCCTGCGTGCCGAGCAGCGCCCACAGCGGGAACGTCCGGGTCCGCGGGTTCATGCCCTCGTCGTACAAGCGCCACATCGGCGCGGTGTCGCCCTGGGTGATCGCGTGCAGGGCGTCGAACAGCCGGTCGGCGAGGTCCCGGCGGTCCGCGCTCCGCATCCTGAGGTCCCGCGGTCGCAACCGGCTGAAGTCCTCGACGTGGTCCTTCATCGACAGGTACACCGGGTACACCCAGAGCACGTTCGACGGGACCCCGTACAGGTCCTCCTGCGGGGAGTCGGTGTCCCAGGTGATGTGGATGATCCCGAACGTCAGGTCCTGGTTCCCCCGGACGATGTCGTGGACGACCGCGGACACACCGCCCTTGAGGTACGGGTAGGTCGACTCCGCGACGATCGCCACATCGACCTCGGGGTAACTGTCGAGTGCACGTGCAGGCATCGGGAGTCCTCGCGCCGGTCGGGAGGCCCCGGGTGGGAGGCCATAGGGATGCGGATGGGGGTGGGACGTCGGGAACGCCGGGCCCGTGCGGGCTCGACGCTCACCACGCCGTCGCATGCCGCCAGAACAGGGTGTATTCCGACAGCCGCCAGTGCAGCAGGCACCGGTGCAGCGCGACCGCGAACAGCAGGACGTCGAACACGATCAGCGCGACGTAGAGCGACGCACCAGCCGGCAGCAGCAGGAACGCAAGCGTGCAACCCACCAGATGACACGCGCTCAGGATCTGCGCCTGCCCGGACTGGCCGATGTAGTCCAGCTTGTAGCAGAGGACGGTGATCATCATGAACAGCCAGGACCCGACCGCGACCGCCGTGATCAGCGGCAGCGACCGCGGCCGCACCTCCGCGGTGACATAGGTGACCACCAGCCCGAGCAGCGCACCGGCGAACGCGGTCCGGCTGATCGAAGTCTCCACGACCGCGACCAGCGCCCGGGAGCGAACGGTCAACGCCCGGTACGGCTCCTTCTCCATGGCCACCCGCAGATCGCCGACGGAACGGTCGAACACCGGCGCCAGCCGCACGAAGTAGTAGTTGTAGGCCAGGACGGCCGGCAGCAGCGCGAGGAAGACCGCGGTGACAGCGAAGTGGCTGCCGGCCTTGAGGAAGAAGAACAGCTTGTCCGACCACAGGACCGCCCCCAGCAGGGTCCCCCGGACCAGATCCACAGCGACGTCGGTGTTCGCCAGCATCACCGGCCGGCGCGCGGCCCGCAGCTGCCGGCGCAGCGGCACCAGCTGGGTGACCAACCCCACCAGCGGAGGCAGGTACCACGCGGTCGGTGCGACGAACAGCGCCGCGGAGTACCCCGTCCACGCCAGCGCCCACTGCACCCGCTTCCGGCCGACGTTGACCAGCACGAGGGACTGGACGAAGGCCAGGTGCAGCGCGCACAGCGTGAGATAGGTCCCGAACGCGGCCGGCGGCCACCGCATCGCGATCTCCACCGGCACCGCGAACACGGCGATCGCGGGCAGAGACTGTACGAACGTCAGCGGCCACACCTCGCAGAAGCGGCGCTGGATCCGCGCCATGTCCCCATCGGCGATCAGGTGCCCGATCGCCCGGTACAGCGGCAGGCACACCGCCTGACTCAGCCACGGGACCGTGAGGGAGGACGCCAGCAGCAGCGACGTCAGACCCACACCCGCGACCTGCGCGTGGGCGATCCGCCGGCTCACCACCGGGAAGATCACCGTCAGCAGCAGGACCGGTGACAGGTGCAGCAGCATGTCCCGAACCGCAGGGGTGAGGGACCGGGTCGACAGCCGTCCCCGCCCGCGCGAACGGGCCAGCCGGACGACACCGACCACACCGGCGATCACCACGCCCACGAGGGCGACCAGCAGCACCACCAGAGGAGTGGGACGCCGACTGATCACCGGGGCCGCCGTCGTCGTGACCAACGCGGCGCCGGTCACCACGGGCAGGCCGCCGACCCGGCGGAGCACACCGACCACGAACACTCCTCAGAAATCCGGTGCAGACAGCCGTAAACGGCGCGAGGGCACGCCGGGCCACACCGGCCATCTTTTCGGCTGCTGGTGCAGGCCGGGACACACACGTAGGGGATGGACACCGACCGCAGCGTCAGCAGCGAGCCGACGGCGAGGAAGCAACGTCAACAGACGTGGCACCCGGGCGCCCTCGGGGTCAACATGACGCTCACGCAGAGCGATCACAGTATTTTTAGCACCGTACACGGACACCCACCAAAGTCATCCGACAAGCCGAACGGACCAATCCGACACCGGACGTGACGCGAACGCCACACCCAGTCATCCGCTCTGAATGGGTTTTGCTCCATGCCGACCGCAACGCTGGAGGTCTGCCGGCGGTTCCAACCCGCGGCCGCTGATCGGCTGACCGGTCGATGCGCCTGCCGACGGACCGCGGGGACGGTCACAGCGTCCCAGCCCCGACCGGTCGGGTGTCCTGCAGTTCGCGAGGCGGCTCCGGAGGGCTGACCACCCCGCCCGGCAGACACCGGTGGCCCTGCGCCGCGGACCCATCCGCGCTGGTCGCAGCCGGTGGCGTGCCCGCCGCTGGACCCGAGGTCTCTGCGACCGCAGCGTTCGTCGACGTCCTCATGGTCCCCCGGTACTTGATCCACCTCGGCTGTTCAGTAGGCACCCTATCTAGATCACACGGTGGCTGTCGCGCCGAACCGCATGAGAGAACAGCTGCCACCAGGAGGCAGACGTCCGACCGGTCGGCTACCCGAGGTCGGCGGCTCCTCGGGTGCCGAACCCGCCGCGGTCGACCGGGTCCAGACCGGTACCGACACCCGGGCGCGGAGGCCGTCGCAGTGAACCTCCAAGCGGGACGCCGGCCGTGCTCGAACAGCCGGGACCGAAGACCGCGGGAGCGCCCGACACGCCGCGCCGCGGGACACTGTCAACCGCCGGTAGGGTACCTACTCGATGGCGCCCAGGGTGGGTGACCACAGACAGGGAGGAACCCCCATGGGGATCATCGCGTGGATCGTGCTCGGCGCACTGGCCGGCATCATCGCGGAGAAGCTGACCGGCTCCAAGACCGG
>JAABVA010005250.1_pt1 | contig 11790 bp, 4 predicted proteins | sample 5560331 | NCBI WGS metagenome assembly JAABVA01 (sample SAMN12812661, study PRJNA571458) | rock metagenome | isolation source: Antarctica rocks | place: Antarctica: Victoria Land, Mt New Zealand sud | collected 2016-01-07
TTAAAATTAATACTTTAATCTTAAACTAAAGAGAATAAAAACAATTGCTCAGCAATAAATTCTAAAAATTATCTGATCAATTATATAAGAGTGATTTGTTAAATTTATAAAGATTATTTAATTTTATGACATTAAGAAGAAAAACATATAAAATATAAATGAAAAAGAGTTTACTATGAAACTATTAAAGTTATAAAAGATTATTATTGAAAGAATAATGAGTACTTGTACTATCTGTCTATCTAGTAAATCTAACACATCAACATTGATTACAGTCAACTTAAATGTAATTTAATTAATGACAGAAGCTCTGTCATCTAAGATAGAAGAAGACTCTGTTAGTCTTTTACATTAAGATTAAAGAAGTCAAGAAAGTAAATAAAGTACTGCACTTTTTAACATTCTTACTTAGTGCATTCATATTTATTAACTCTCATTGTTGTTAAGTCTCAGCTAACACACAAAGTACTTAAACATCTATCTTAATAAAAGCTTGATCAGTTCATTAGCTATTATGTTTTAATTAAATATAAAGTTCATCTAAATCTGATTTCTCTTGTGCAAATCTTAAATGTAATGATAAATAACATCAATATATTTTAACTGCTTATGCAGATAAACATTCTTAATCAGTGTCAAAACAATCTGATTATTTCTTTTAAACTAAAGAAATATATTTTTTCTATGAGTCTTATTCTTCTGAATGCTCACACAATATAAATTAACTTTAAGATACTTATTTAATTTCATGTTTCTTAGTATCTAAGTGAGTCAGACTTTAGTCTTTGCACATATTGATATAATTATATATTTAATCTCTATAATTAATGTTGTCACTAACTTCTATTTCTAACTGACTCATAACACAGATTCTTTCTTAAGCAGAAAGACATAATTTAAAATAGATCTTCTATCTAATTTGTTTGATGTATAGTCAAAATTAAAGTATTTAAGTAGATCTTAACTTTCACTGAGCTCATATATGATCTTAAAATTGATGATTAATCATACATATTGCAATAACTTCTTAAATACATGCTCATAATGTTCTATAGAGTCACTGAGATACTGATTTAGTCATTTTAAAATAAAGAAGATATCTAAACATATATAAATTACAGCATACATAAGACTTTCAATGATCTGCTAATATTTTCTTTAATCTATACACTGATCATTAAAATCAGCTAAGCAAAGAGAGTCATATTCATTCAGTGAGATCTCAGTACATTAATGCTTATTACTTTGTATATAAAGATCTTTAAGCATTTTATCAACATAGTGTATCTAATTCATGCACAGTGTTCTTTTCTTGTAATTATAAATTATTTAAATGTCAAGAATTTTCTGTGTCTTTCTTAAGTTCTTAATCTTAAATAAGCTCTTAAGAAACTTTTTGAATCAGAGAATATTTAAGAGACTTGATGAGATTATAATGATATTATTTATATAGAGAAGTAGCATGATGCTTTTGACAGTGTAAATTAGAAGACATGAGTTTACACTGCTTTAATGAAAATTTAATTGAAGAAGCTTAGTAATACATCATTTATGTTAATCTTTGACAGCTTGCTTCAGATCATATAAACTGCACAGAATGCATAGTACACAGTTAGAAATAGTTATAATTTTGAGAAATGATGTTATGTAGATTGTTTTCTTTAGAAATGACTCAGTAAAGACATTATTAACATTTATCTGATGACATTCTAGATCTTTAAGTGCAACTAGAATTAGAAAGATACAGAGAGTATTAAACTTCACAGTTAATGCAAAGATGTCTTTATAATTAATGCTGTACATTTTAAGAATTCTTTTGTCATTACTTTTGTCTTCAATTTGTCAAGAAAATTATCAGTATACAGCTTAAATTTAAATATTTACTTACTAATTACAATGTTGATCTCTCTTAATGAAACAGTCTCTTCTTAAATGTCATTTACTGCAAGTGCTGTCAACTCTGCATTAATAACATTCTTTTACATCTCTTTTCAGATTAAATCTCTTACTGCTTCAGCATATATCAGAGAAGTTAAGATATCAATTCTTACTGAGTGCTTACTATTCTCATTGTTAACTGTAAATGCAGTTAATGTCAGTATAACTTTTAAGATCTTTATTATAAATTTATTAAAATCAGTGTCATTGTTCTTCTGTCTTCTCTTTAATATCTTAATGTACAGAAATATCTTGACTCTCTTAATTAAAACATTTATGTCTAAATGATTAATCTTGTTAACAGAAATCTTAATATAAGAGAAGAGCTTTAATGCATTGTAATTAAAATTAACTACAATTAACTTTAATAATGAATTGTCTGTGATCTCTTTCTCTGATGATGTGACAACAGAATGAGAACTCATCAATCTAAATTTATAAGTTTGCATATCAGATTTCAGAAACTGTTTCAGTGAAGCAGTCACAATCTCAGTCTTATGTAATTGTTTAATAGATTTTCATTCTAAAAAAATGTTCAATGTTTATTTATAAAGTCTCATATTAACACTGTCTTCTTTCTTGTTTTCAGCAAACTTAACAGCATAACTCTTAATGATTTACTTAAGATCTAATGCTTAAAGCAGATACTGCTTTGTGATTTTCTTACTATAATTTATAAATACTTTTACTTATTCTTAATTCATAAACTTATTCTGTCTGCTCTTAGACAGAGACTTTAAGTCAATATAGAAATAGTATTTGCATTCTTATATATATACATAATTGATAAACAGTTTCATCTCAGTAAACACTTTCTCTGAAGTGACTTATTTATTATTGATTAAGAAATCAATTACTATGCAGTTATGAAGATAAGCATTAATTTATGTAATCTTTACTTAAAACTTTATTGAGAATTCAGTTTTCTTAATCATTATATACACTGAGTTCTCAGTGATTCTGATTGCTCTTTTAATCATATTATTTTAAATCAATATGTAGAGCACTGTGTACTGTAATATAATGCTAAAAAATATACATCACTCATTAAGAATAGATCTTAGCTCTGTTGCATTGTCACTTTATACAGTAAGAATCTTTACATTAAGTTAAAGTTCAATTTTCAGTCATTACTTCTACAGTTTCTGCAGAGCATTGTTTTATCACTTTAATGATATTGTTTATATTTTTTATAAGTGATTATTTACAATTTTCAGAAAGTATTGATACTCAGTGAATGACAAAGATAGAGATTCACATATGTTGATAAAGATCAAAATAAGAATGTTAACTTTTCTTTTATTTATGTTATGCTCTCATTGATTCACAAACTTAGTCAGAGTACAGATCTTATACATATTGATATTATTTTTAATAATAAGAATTGACTTGCTCAAAGTAATGATCTTATAAAGATTACAGAGCTTAGCTGTGTTAAGATGAGCAAATTAATGATGTTAAAGTCTATATGTCTTGATCTTATCATTATATGACATAACTATATCATTATTCATTTATACATTCTTACTGAGTGTGTCTGTAGTGAATTTAAGAATCTAAATCTGTAAATTCTCATATGCTTCTGAAAAAGTGATCTTTGACTTACTTTATACATGCATAACAAAGAGTAAAGTGAATTCATTAAGATCACTTAAGATATACTTAATTATATAGACTTTCTCTTTCTTAAATGCTTTTAACATGAGCTTTTTGCTCTTATTTTGCATATAAAGATTCTTATAATCAAAATATTTAAGTAATCTCTTCTTATACATCTTTTTTTCTGACAGAAGATTGACTTTAAGCTTCAGAACATAAAGTATTAAACTTAAAAGAACTGAATTTTTATTCTTATTTTGCATAGTGACTGTATTATAGTAGTTGATATACAATCTTTCTTCTTTGACTTTGATGATATGTCATTACATACACATTAAAGAGTCACTGAAAAGCTAAAGTTTATTAATTATATAAGATGAGACATCAGAGTCTGTGACTCAGTCTGATTAAGAAATCTTATTAATAATATTTTTAAAAATAGCAGTCATCTTCTTATCAGACTTATCTGCAGCTTCAGATTTCTATGTGCTGAATTTCTTTTTAAAAATAATTTTTACATTATAGATCTGATTTCTTCTTTTATTTCTGTATAAATTGACTGCAGTCAACTTAACTTACTTCTTAACTGTCTTAACTAATTTTGCTGACTGTATAATCTTATGAATTACAGAGATATATTTACAGTTCTGTTTGCAGTAAATATTATTATAAAGATAATAGATTAAAGTTCTGCATAATGATAAGTAATTACTGTTTAAGCTTAAGCATCTTTTATAATTATACTATAAAATTTAACATTCTTAATAACTCTTGTTCTGTCTTTACTGCTCAGCTCATAAAACATTATTAAACATCTTCAGTTAAGTCTTTTTCTTCTGAAGTTTCTATAAATTCATTTTAATGTTAAATGTATTCTGAGCATCAATAACATCATAAATGACAGTATACTCTGTTGATAATGCTTAAAGCAGTGTTTAAAATTACTGCTTAAATATAATAAAGTTTTTAAGTCTTAACTGTGTTGCAGCAATCTTTCTATCAAGATTGTTAAGTTAAGTTCATATCTTATTAATAGTCATATTCAATGACATCTTATATTTAATGAACTTTATCAAATATTGTCTCTCAGTTATCTGCAGTTTCTCTTTATACTTTATGAAGAAAGCATTTCAAGCTTTTTTTATTATGATTTTGTTCATGAAATAATTCTTATTATTAGCACTGATGCAAACTGTAATTCAAAACAGAGTTCTGCTGTTAATCTGCTGATTTTCAAAATTGAGACTGCTTAATGAGAAGAAAGAGAAGATATTGTTGATAAATGTATTATTTATAAAGATTTAAATGAAAGTCTCTATTATATGTCAGAGATTCTTATTCATCAATTATCTTTTTATATAAACAAATCATTTTTCACAGTTCTCTTAAGTAAGAACAGAAATTAAACATTGCTTTATAAACAATGATAATTTGTGCTCTTGATTTATAGTGGTGATTGACATACAGTATAAGAATTAAAGATAAAAGAGTGTGTTGTAAAGATAAATATAATAATAGAAGAGATATATATATGTATTGTCTGCTTATAGCAATGCAGAAAATGCTTATTTATCAATATTTAACTTGTATTAAGTTGTTGAATTGTTGTACTCATCATGCTTATCTTATTTTGCTTTAATGAGCAGCATATCAAGAACTGTATACTTATTTTGCTTTAATAAGCAGTGTATTAAGAGCTGTCTGCTTGTTTTGCTTCAATAAACAGCATATTAAGAACTGTATACATTAAATCAGTCTACACTTTCTCTGAGAAGTCTTTTGTTAATTTGAGCTCATAATTTATTGAAAAAATAATGAATATTTGTGCTATCTATTTATTTAATGAATTTAATGTGTCAATATTGACTACAGTTAACTTAAGTATAGTTTAATTAATGATAAAAGCTTTATCATCTAAGATAGAAGAAGACTCTGTCAGTCTTTTATGCTAAGATTAAAGAAGTTAAGAAAGCAGATAGAGCATCATACTTCTTAATAATTATAGTGATTATAAATACATTAACTTTTTTTTTAAGTTTAAAAACTGCATCTAAGTGTTAGTGCTTAAAATTATTAATTTTACAAAAATAATTTCTGTTTATATAAATCTTTTAATTAAAAATCTTTTTATTTATTTATTTTATTCTTTTTACTCAGTCTCACATCATTATCATTACTCACTATATCATTAACATTATCATCACTTTCAATTACAAATAATAAATTAAGTTTAATAGTTATCTAATTGATATATTTAATTTATATAATACTTAAATATATAAGTTCAAATTTTTTTTTAATACAATTTAATGAGAACTTCATTGCTTATACAATTGTGTTTATTGAGCTCATAATTTAATAAATAATATGATTAAGATGAGTATCTAAGCATATAGTAATGAAGGTATATATTGAAAGAAATGAATACTCATGCTATATTATGCTGTCTAGTGAAACCTCTAAACTGTGTTGTCTATGAACACATCTTGATTGAGAGAATTACAAAAGAAGTAAAAAGAACATTAACTACAGTTAATGTAAGCAGAGTCTTTACTTAGTTTTTAATGTTAATTTTACTTTACTTTATAGAAGTAGTTAAAATATCATTTCTCAACACTTTTACTTAGTGAGGCTGCATCTATTGACTCTCACTGACAGCAAACATCAAATGATTAAATGCATCATTAAGAGTTCAACAAATCATTTAAGAGTTTAACTAATTATTAATAATAAATTTTATGAATTTAATGAACTGCTTAAAAATCTATTTAAATAGAAAGTTAATAAGCTCATCAGCAATCATCTCTTAACTGAGTATAAAGTCTATCTGAATCTGATTGTGCTTATGCAGATTGTAGATGTTGTGATAAAAGATATTAATGTACTTTAATTATTTATATATATGTGTATTTTTAATTAAGATCAAGACAACTTAATTGTCTTCTCTGAGCTAAATAAATAAAGATGCTTAATGAACTTTGTTTTTTTGAATGCTTACACAGTGTAAGTTAACTTCAAGATATTTGCTTATGCTTATGTCTCTTAATATCTATTTAAGTCAGATCTCAGTCTTTATACACATTGACATAATTATATATTCAGTCTCAGTGATTAAGATAATGACAAATTTCTGCTTTTAATTTATTCACAACACTGATTTATCTTTAAACATATAAATGCATTCTAAAATTAATTTTTAATTCTGCTTGTTCAAAGCATAGTTAAAGTCAGAGTATTTAAGCATTACTTGACTTTCATTAAAGCTGTACATAATATTGAGATTGATAATTGATTTTATATACTGCAATAGTTTCTTAAATGTGTATTCATAATGCTTCTACAGAATTGCTGAGATATTGACTTAATTGATTTAATATAAAGATGATATTTAACTGAATATGAATTGCTGTATACATTAAACTTTTAATTATCTGTTAATACTATCTTTAATTTATTCTTTAATCAATTAAGCTGACAAAACAAAAAGCATTATATTTATTAAATGAAATACTGATGACTCTATACTTATTAAATTGCATGTAAAGATTTCTTAATATCTTGTTTACATAATGAGTCTGATTCAGATGCAGAATTCTCATTTTACAATTATATATAATTTAAATGCTAAGAATTTTCTATATCTTTCTTAAATTCTTAACTTTGAACATGTCTGCAAGAGCTTGCTTGAATTAAAGAATGTATAATAGATTTATTGAAGTCATAATAATATTATTTACATAAAGAAGCAGCATGATTCTTTTAATGCTGTAAAGAAGAAAACAGAAATCAGTTTTGCTTTGATGAAAACTTAACTTAAATAATTTAATGACACATCATTCATATCAGTTCTGTGCAGCTTACTTAAGATCATAAAGACTGTACAGTATGCACAGAACACAATTAAATGCAACATTGATTTTAGAAAAAAATGTTATATAAATTGTTTTTTTTAGAAAGAATTCTGTGAAGATGTTATTGACATTTACTTAATGACACTTTAAATTCTTAAGTATAACAATAGTCAGAAAGACTTGCAGAGTGTTAAACTTAATAGTGAAAATAAAGATATTTATATAATTAACATTATATATCTATAAGAAGTCTCTTGTCACAAGTCTTGTCTTAAGCTTGTTTAAGAATTCATTGATGTTCAGCTTAAGTTTAAAGATTTATTTATTAATTACAATGTTAACTTTTCTTAATGACACAATCTCTTCTTATATTTCATTTACTGTCAAGACTGTCAGCTCTATGTAAATAATGTTTTTTCACATTTCTTCTTAGATTGAGTCTTTCACTGCTTCAGCATAAATGACAGACATTAAAATATTAAATTTAATTATAAAGTCTTCTTTATCTGTAAAGAATGTCATAAATGTCAGTATAACTCTTAATATTTTAATTAAGAACTTATCTACATCTTAATTATCATTGTTATTGTTTCTCTTTCATTTTAGAATCTTGACATACAGAAAGATTCTGACTTCTTTAAATGTCATTATTTTAATTTAATCAATGTTAATTTTCTCATTTAACAACTTATCTAGATTAACTGTAGTCAACTTGATCTCATATTGTTTATCTTAAGACTTATTAGTCTTAATCATGATTAAGTTAGACTGCATCTTACTGTTTTAAGTTATAAATGTCTGATTTAAAGCTGTGATCTTTATAATGATTAACTTCTTTCATAAATGTTTAATGAATCTTCTATTCAGAAAAACATTTAATATTTATTGTTGCAGTTTAAAATTAACAGTATCTTTCTTCTTGCTTTTAGCAAACTTCACAGCATAATTCTTGATGATACACTTAAGATCTGAAGCTTAAAGCTAATACTGCTTTATGATTTTCTCAATATAGTTTATAAAGACTCTTATTTATTTTTAATTTATAAATTTATTACATCTATCTTCAAATAATAACTTAAGATCAATGTAGCTGTAGTACTTGCATTCTTATATATGAATGTAATTGATGAATAACTTTACATCAGTGAAAGCTTTCTTGAAAGTTATCTATTTACTGTCAATTAAAAGATCAGTTACTGTCTAATTGTAAAGATAAATATCTGTTTATGCTGTCTGCATTTAGAACTTTATTGACAGTTATATCTTTTTAATTATGATGTACACTGAGTTCTCAGTGATTTAAATGACTCTTTTGACAATGTCATTTTAAATTGACATGTAGAACACTGTATATTGCAGTGTAATATTAAAAGATTTACATTAATTATTTAAAATAAACTTCAACTCTGTTTTGTTGTTGCTTTGTACAGCAAGAATCTTTACATCAATTTAAAGTTTAATCTTTAATCATCATTTTTGCAGTGTCTATAAGATCTTATCATGTCACTTTAATAGTATTGTTCACATCTTTTAAAAGTAATTATCTACTATCTTCAGAAAGTATTGATATCTGTTAAATAACAAGAGTAATGAGTTATATATATTAATAAAGACAAAAACAAGAACATTAATTTTTCTTTTGCTTACAGTGTGATCTTACTTGTTAATGAACTTGATTAGAGCATAAATCTTATATATATTCTCATTGTTCTCAACAATGAAAATTGACTTTTTAAGAATTGTCATTTTGTGAAGATTACATAACTTTGTAAAATTAAGATGAACAAATCATTAATGTTAAAGTCTATAAGTCTTAATCTTTTCATTTAATGATGCAGTGTCAATGTCTAAGAAGTTAGTCATAAGATTATGTTTATGAATCTAAATATACAGACTTGCATCTAAAGCAATAACAGAGAAAGCAGTCTTTAAATATGATGTATATACTGTAGATATTAAAATAAATTCATTAAGACTCTTTGCAATATATTTAACTATATAGACTTCATCTTGCTCTGATGCTTTTATTATAATCTTACTGTATTTATTACATATTTAAAGACAATATTAATTAAAGCTTTTATACAGTTTCATTTTGCATATCTGCTTTTCTAATAGAAGATTAATCTCAAGTTTAAATACATAAAATGTTAAACTCAGTCTTACAGAATTTTCTGATTTGACTTGTATAATGATCATTTCATAATAGTGAGAATATAAATGTTTTTTTTTTAACTTTAATTTGTTGACATCTTATTCATATAAGAAAGTCACTGAAGAGTTAAAGTTAATCAGTTATGTATAAGAAGAATTTAAAGTCTGCAATTTATTTAAATTTAAACATTTTACTGACAGTCTTCTTAAACAGAACAGTAATTTCATTGTTAACTTTCTCTTTCTTTTTAAATTTAAAGAAGAAGTCATCATCATTACTGTCACTGACTTCTGCATTAAAGACTCTGTATCTCTTTTCTTTTTCTTTATAAACTAATTTTCAATACAACTTAACTGCAATTAATCTGTACAGCTTAACTGCAGTTAATCTGCTTGTTTTCTTTTAAGTATTTTATTTAATGTTAAAAAGAAATTTGCAATCTTTAATGAAGTAAAAGCTGTTGCAAAGAAAGCACTTAATAAAGTAATAAGAAAAATGATCACTGTCTGAGCTAAATAATCTGTAATAGTATTATTTAATATTTAATGAACTGCAATTCTAATTCATTAAATGTTGATCTCTCTTCTGTTTATTTATTCACAAGACAATAACAATCTCATCAGTCTTAAATTGTATCTCTTTCTTCTAAAGCTTTTATAAATCTTTCTTAATGTCTAAATTATTCTGAATATTGATGACATTGCAGATCACAACATACTTAATTAATAACACTTAAAGCAGTATTTAAAACTATTATTTTAATTTAAATAACTCAGTCATGTCAGACTGAGTTGCAGCAATCTTTTTACTGAGTTTGCTTAAATAAATTTATACTTCTTTAATGAATATATTCTCTGACATTCTGTATTTAACAAACTCTGTCAAATATTGTCTTTCAGTCATCTGCAACTTCTTTTTATACTTAGACTTTAACACATTTTAAATATTCTTTATGCTAATTTTATTTATCAGATATTCTTAATCATCTGTATTCATGTAAATAATAAATCAATATAAGATTTTTATATTAATTTTCTAATTTTTAAAGCTGAGACTACTGAGAAAAAATGAGTCTAAGAATTTACTGATTAATGTATTGACTGTTAAGACTTTAACAATATTTTCTAGATTTTTTTTTATTAATTATCTTTTTATAAGAATGAATCATTGATTACAGTTTTTGTAAGTAAAAATTGAGATGAATTGTTGCTTTATAAAGAAGTTGTTGAAGTTCATGATGATAATAGTTGACACATAATATAAGAAGTGAATAAAGTAAAATAATAATGTATACATTGAAGATAATATAAATAAAATAAATAAAAAACTTTTGTATCTTTTATTCTGTAAGACAGTAATGCTTATTCATTTTAATGATTTATATTAAATTATTGAAGAACAGTGCTCTCTGAGTAACTATAAATGCTGATTTTTGCTAAAACTAATTCTTTATAAATCTTTTAAGTTAAACATACTTAATTACTGCAAAACAGTGCTTTCTGAGCAACTATAAATGCTGATTTTTGTTAAAACTAATTCTTTATGAATCTTCTAAATTAAATGTACTCAGCTACTACAAAATACTGATTCTGCTAAAGTCAGATTTATTATAAATCTCAATAATTAATGATATTGCTAAAGCTAAATTGACTATGAATCTCAATAATTAACATACACAGCTACTATCAATATACTGATTCTGTTAAAGTCAGATTTATCATAAATCTTAATAATCAGTAATACTGTTAAAGCTGAATTAACTATAAATCTTAATAGCTAATGTACTTAACTATCATCATATTAAAAATATACACTTTCTCTGAGAAGCTTCTTGCTAATTTAAGCTCATAATTTATTAAAAGAAATGAATACTCATGCTATATTATGTTGTTTAGTGAAATCTTTAAATTATGTTGTTTATGAGCATGTCTTGATCAAGAGAGTTACAGAAGAAGTAAAAAGAACATTAACTGTAGTTAATATAAATAAAGTCTTCACTCAGTCTCTGATGCTAGTTCTATTTTACTTTATAAAAGCAGCTAGAACACTGCTTCTCAACAGTATACAACATAAGTATGTATAATGCAAACTCTACAAGCTATAGAGAATATATTAAATTGTATAAAAGTAGACTAATATATTTTATCTAAGTAATCTTACTAAGTTGCTTCTTTATGCTTCAAGTACTTAAGTCTAGATGCTATATCTAATAGAAATATATTAATGTTTTAAATGTCTGCAGTATTT
>JAABVA010005252.1_pt1 | contig 11783 bp, 17 predicted proteins | sample 5560331 | NCBI WGS metagenome assembly JAABVA01 (sample SAMN12812661, study PRJNA571458) | rock metagenome | isolation source: Antarctica rocks | place: Antarctica: Victoria Land, Mt New Zealand sud | collected 2016-01-07
GCATCCAGCCCGCCCATGTCATCACGTGGTCGCTCTGGCGCAGGGCGCACCAAGCCATCGCGCAACGATGCCATATGAAAGCAAGAATGCAACTGTAATGCTAAGCAGTTAACATGGTAGCATGATAGCCCGATGAGCGCTGAAAGGGATGACCGTGCCCGACGACACCACTCGCTGGACCGTTTCGGTGTCCAAGGAGACCGACATCGCCGTGCGCAGCTTCCTGGCGCAGCGCGGCATGAAGAAAGGCGACCTCTCGAAGTTCATCGAGGACGCCGTCAAGTGGCGCGTGCTCGACCAGATGGTGGCGGAGGCCCGCGGCAAGTTTGCCGACCTGCCCCCGGACGAGGTGGAGGCGACGGTCGACGAGGCGGTCACGGCGGTGCGCCAAGCCCGCAAGCCGCGTGCCTCGAAAGCCAGATGACGGTTGCGGCTGGTCATCGACACCAACATCCTGATCAGTGCCTTGCTCGCCGGCACGTCGCTCCCGGCGCAGCTCATCGTGCGTTGGCGCGTTGGCTGGTTCGACCTGCTCACCGCGGCCGAGCAGCTGGACGAGCTGATGCGCGTGACCCGGTATCCGAAAATCCGGGAGCGCCTGACCCCGGCGCTGGCCGACCGGCTGATCAACGACCTGCGCGCGATCGCTGTCACAGTTGGAAAACTGCCCGTCGCCAACGTGTCGGCTGATCCCCATGACAACTACCTGCTGGCGGTCGCCGCGGCGGGAGCGGCAGATTTCCTGGTGACCGGCGACAAGCGCGACCTGCTGGGGATCGCGGTCTACGAAGGCACGAAGATCGTCACGGCGCGGGACTTCCTGGGCATGCACGGATGGCTGCCATGACCAACGATGTCCGTCACGACGATGCGGAGCCGGGCAAGCCTGCGGCCTTCGCACCCAAGCGGACGCCGGCATTCCGGTCGCGGCGGGGACGAGCTATGGGGCTATCATCGTCCGCCCGGCGGGTCAGCCGGCCGGCGTCCTCGACGGATCTCGTCTTCCTGCCCTGATCACCGCCGCAGGCGAGCGGGCCAGCGTGCGTTTCCTGGAGTTCTTCGCCTCCACCCTGCGCAGCCCGCACACGCGCCGCGCCTACGCGCACGCTGTTGGAGCTTTCCTGCTCTGGTGCGAAGACCACGCCGTGCCGTCGATCGACGCCGTGCAGCCGCTGCACGTGGCCGCTTGGGTCGAGGGGCAGGCGCGCGAGCGCTCCGCTCCCACGGTGAAGCAGCATCTTGCCGCGGTCCGCCATCTGTTCAATTGGCTGGTCATCGGCCAGATCGTGCCGGTGAACCCGGCCGCCTTGGTGCGCCGTGGCAAGACGCCGGTGCTCGACCCGGCTGAGGCCAGGACGCTGCTCGACAGCATCGACGTCGCCACCCCGATTGGCCGGTGCGACCGGGCGCTGATCGCGCTCATGGTCTACAGCTTCGGGCGCATCGGCGCGGTGCTCGCCATGCGGGTGGAGGACGTGTTCACTCAAAATCGGCGGCTCTGGGTGCGGCTGCGCGAGAGGGGCGGCAAGCGCCACGAGATGCCCTGCCACCATAGCCTGGACGAGTACCTGCACGCCTACCTGGACGGCACGGGCATCGCCGACGATCTGAAGGGGCCGCTGTTCCGGACCATCGGGCGCGGCACGGGCTGGCTCACCCGCACGCCCCTGCCCCAGGCCAACGCCTACGCCATGGTCCGGCGCCGCGCCGCGGCGGCCGGCATCGAGACCAAGATCGGCAACCATAGCTTCCGGTCCACGGGGATCACCGCCTACTTGAAGAACGGCGGCACCCTGGAGAACGCCGCCAGGGCCAACCACGCCAGCACGCGCACGACGCAGCTCTATGACCGGCGGCGCGACGACATCAGCCTCGACGAGGTGGAGCGGATCCGGGTTTGATCAGGCCTGCCCACGCGATGCCAAGCGCCCGGTGATCTAGGAAGGCGCAATGCTCGATGGCCCCCGCCTCTACCACACTGTCCGGCTGCTGCATGGATGCGCCGGCAATCCCTCGCTGCGCCACGTCCGGCTGCCGGACGTGACCCGCAAGCTGACCTAAGAGTCCTGCGCCACGCGGACGATCCGGCGTCTCCATGGCAGAAATGGTCGGCGCAGCGAGAGTTCGTCGCAAAGGCGGATCCATACGGCACATGGCCCAACGAGGACCTGAAGGCCGGCCGCTGGCTGCTGTTGGACCTGGCCCGGCGTGGACGGGACGCGGTGCAGCAGTTAAGACGGGGAAAACGACTGGGTCGACACCGCCATGCCTAGCGCCGTCACCAACGTCGAGGACCTGCGCCGGATGGCCGAGCGGCGGGTGCCGCGGATGTTCTACGACTACGCCGATTCCGGGTCCTGGACGGAGGGGACATACCGGTCCAACACGGACGACTTCGCGTCCATCAAGCTGCGGCAGCGCGTGGCGGTGGACATGACGAACCGCACGCTCGCCAGCACCATGGCCGGGCAACAGGTGGCCATGCCGGTCGCCCTGGCGCCCACCGGGCTGACGGGCATGCAGCACGCGGACGGCGAAATCCTGGCGGCGCGGGCGGCAAAGAAGGCGGGCGTGCCGTTCACCCTGTCCACCATGAGCATCTGCTCCATCGAGGACGTGGCTGCGGACGTCCAGTTGCCGTTCTGGTTCCAGCTCTACGTCATGCGCGACCGGGTGTTCGCGAACAAGCTGATCGATCAGGCCAAGGCGGCCGGGTGCTCGGCCCTGGTGCTGACGCTCGACCTGCAAATCCTGGGTCAGCGGCACAAGGACATCAAGGAACGGGCTCAGCACCCCGCCCAGGCCGACGCTGGCGAACCTCGTCAACCTCGCGACCAAGCCGCGCTGGTGCTGGGGGATGCTGCGCACGAAGCGCCGGCATTTCGGCAACATCCATGGGCACGTGGAGGGCGTGGCCGACATGAGCTCGCTGTCCTCGTGGACGGCCAACCAGTTCGACCCGAAGTTGGATTGGGACGACGCCCGGCGCTTTCAGGACCGCTGGGGCGGCAAGCTGATCCTGAAGGGCATCCTAGGACGCGGTGAAGGCGGAGCGGGCGGGAGTGGACACGCTGGTCGTGTCCAACCACGGCGGCCGCCAGTTGGACGGCGCCCGGTCCAGCATCTCGGCAGTGCCGGAGATCGTGGACGCGGTCGGCAGCCGGATGGAGGTGCTGATGGACGGCGGCATCCGCTCCGGCCAGGACGTGCTGAAAGCGCTGGCGCTGGGCGCACGCGGCGTGTTCATCGGCCGCGCGTTCCTGTACGGGCTGGGCGCGCTGGGCCGGTGAACGCGGCCTTGCGCATGATCGCGGCTTACTGGGGTGGCGCCTATTGGGTTCCGGGGTGGTGAGGCCGGGACCGGGAAGTTGGGCTGAGGGCATCCGGTGCGCGAGCAGGAGCGGGAGTAGCTGACCTGCTCGTGCAAGGAGCTTTCGTCATAGCGGCATCCGACTTAATCAACCTTTCGGGCCTGATCGACGACGCCAAGTGCTTCACGCTGGTGCGCCAGCATCGCTGGCCAGAGGGTGTGCGCTAGGTCGATGCACCTCGCGCTCGAGAACGGCGCCACGCTTGGGATGGAGCGGAACTGGTTCGACCTGCCGAGCATAGCGGCTTTGATCATCGAAGCGATGAAGCGGGAATGCCCTTCGGCCACACGGTGGGTCCGCTTCTGCAACCCGCTCAGGCAAGCGGAATGGTTTGCTCGACCACGTGGTTCAGCACTGGGTGGTTCAGCGCTGGGTGGTTCAGCGCTGGCGCGTCAGGTGACGTAAGCACCATGCGCAACCGGAGCGCATCGCCCTGGCCTGCGTGCTCGCGCGCCAGCTTCTCGATCTTCCGCTGCGAGGTCACGCCGACCTCCTTGAGGAACTTACGCAGGGCCATGTTGAAGCGGTCCTCATCCATCGGCCTCTTCCTTCCGCGGTCACATGGCGGCATCCCGTAGCATGTCGGCTGTCGCGGCGCGATGGTGGCCAGCGTCACGGGGCGGCACCGCTTCTGCTCCCGACCGGCACCTTCATCCAGCAACGGTCAGCAGGCCTGTTGCCCTGCCGTGGCCTGGGCGGGCCAGTCCACGACCGCGCCACGGACGAGGCAGCGGTACAGGGCGGCGATGGCCAGCGTGTCCTCCAGGCGCGTGCAGTTGTCGGCGACGCGCAGCTCCAGCGTCGGGTAGCGCACCGAGGGCCGCAGCGCCCACCACAGGAAGCTCGCGTCCGCGATCGCTCCCGCCCGGGTCATGATCTCCACGCAGCGCCCATACTCTTCCATGCTGCCGAACAGGTCCGGCAGGCCCGTGCGGGGCATCTCGCCAAAGGCGGACAGGCGGTAGCCGGCCAGCTGTGTAGCGACAATCAGGATGGTTGCCGTATTGCCTCACTCGGGAATGCTCCCGACGCCTTGGGCATTGCCTCACCCAAATGCTCCCGATGCATCATGGCCCCGCTCCCGTTGCCGCGTCAGTTTCGGCCCGCCCGTCGGTCCCAGCGGCCCCAAACACCATCATGTGCGCCATCTCACGCCGCCAGCCCTTCATGCGACGCTGCAACGTCCGCAGCTGCCCGTCCGGAAACACGCCAGGCTGCTCGCCCTGCAGCCGTTCGAACAACTCGCGTGACGTTCGCCATGGCTCGGCCTCGAACCATCCGTGAACCCGTGACGTAACGGATGCCAACGGATCGGGCCGCCGGCGCCCGCGCTTGGCTTTCTCCTTCGGCCGAGCTCTCGGGCACACCTCGCCCTCTTGCCACGCTGTGCGCAAACCATGCAGGAACCGCTCCAGTGTCGGCGCAGTCGGGGCCGCCGCCTCGCCCATCACCGTCCGGTCCGCAATCTCGACCAGCTTCTGCTGCACCGTGCGGATCTCGCTCAGCAGCCGGACCGGGTCCAAGCTGGCGTATACCGCGCTCACACTGCTTTTCACCTGTTCGCTCGTGCGTAGGTCAGCCAGCAGCCGCTGATACGGCGTTGCCGGCGCGTGATAACGCTTCAGCACCTTGGCCCCGTCCCGGGTCTTTTCGGCCAGCTTGAACGAGGGCTGGAAGTAGTTCACGAACAACCGCACCGACCGGTAAAGCCGCGCCAGCATCGCCGCTGCTTCCAGGCCCTCAAAGCGCCGGTGGCCCACGATGCGTCGGACAACAGCGCCGTTCTTCTTTTCAACCCATGCTTGGTCGTTCTTGCGGTACGATCGGCAACGGTTGAATTCCACGCCAACCTCCTTGCAGTAGTCCCGCACGGTCTCGTTCATGAACACGCTGTCGTTGTCGGTGTCGAAGCCCAGCAAGGGAAACGGCAGCAGCTTGCGCACCTCGCCCAACACCGCGGTCAGCAGCGTCTGCTCGCGCACCAGTATCGGGATGCACTCCGTCCATCCGGTCGCAATGTCCGCCACCACCAACTCGTCACGCGTCGCCATGCTGATCCGATCCATTCACGCCCCGCCGATGAACACCGGCCAGGAGCAAATCAGGTGAGGCAACGGCCCACCACTCGGGAGCATTTCAAGCGAGGCAATGCGCCCTTGCTCGATCAAGTCGCAGGATCCGTGGCCTCGTTCACTGGCGACGGTGCCTACGACCAGGATCGCGTTTACGCCAGCGTTGCCGGGCGCCATCCTCAAGCGGCCGTGGTCTTCCCGCCACGCGTGACCGCCGTGCCGAGCGACACGGCCGGGACCGCGCCGACGCAGCGCGATCTCCACCTGCAGCACATCGCCGAGCACGGCCGCATGGCTTGGCAGCGAGCCGCTGAATGCACGAAGCACGCCCGGGTCGAAGCCAGCATGGGCCGATGGAAACAGGTCATTGGCGACGAGTTGCGCGCGCATACGGACGAGCGACGGGCGACCGAGGTGGCGGTCGCCGTCCATGCCCTCAGCCGCATGCTGGATCTCGGACGCCCGAGCTACGTCCGCGTCGCTTGACCCCAGACAGGGCTGGGGTCAGTGCGCCCGTGCCCCTGATCCGTGCACCACGCTGGCCGGAGCGGGAGGAACTCGATTCAAGAGTCATGGGTTGTCTCTTCCCAGATGACGCCCAGTCCGGTCCGGGCGAACACCCGCCCGTCTAAATTGTCGCGCTTGGCACCTACTTGCCGGTATGAGCAGTTCCCATTCAAGCCACTGCTGCGGATCGGGCCGCTCCAAACCCCCGCCAGCCAAATACTTCACGTACGTGAAATGCGCTGACCTAGCCGCGTATGGAGTTGATCTAGCTTTGTGTGGGCCGTAACTGCTCACCCCCCCTGTCTGAGGTAAAATTCTGCCTGTTTTCAGTAGGATGACTGCGGATTCGCGGGTCGGTTGTAGATCCTGAACTTCGTAGTATAAGGCATGTACAAAGATGAATTATCCACAGTTCAGCGCCATTTATTACTTATAGCATGAGTAATTTTACTTCTATGCTCCCCATATCATCGATTATGTCACGCCAGCAGCCTTATCCATCGGGAAAGCTATCCCATTGATGGAGGAAGCGTTTTCGGTGGAGAGGGGGGTTGAGCAGTTACTGTGGGCCTTACTATTTAACAATAATAACAATCAATAAATCATAGGAGGCTTCGAAATGTCCGAAGTCATCGAACACCCAGTTTCGCAGGTCAGCACGGACCGTTCTGTTGCAAGAGGCGCTCTGGCCCTGTCCGAAAGCGAGGCAGTCGGCCATGTCGCGCCGGATTGCGCGGGCCTCAACTTTTATGACATGGACAGCAGCCTGCACACCTCGCTGCGGCTGAACGTGGACCCCACTGTCTACGCGCATTTTGCAGCATATTTCAGCCGGATGGGGGAGGTGGCCGGTGGCCGTCTCGACACGCTGGCGCGGATCGTGGACCGCAACCCGCCCGTGCTGGAGCACCGCGACCGGTTTGGCCGCGACATCGACTCCATCACCTACCATCCGGCTTATCGGGAGATGGAGAAGATCGGATTCGAGGACTTCAAGATGCACGCCATGTGTCACGCGCCGGGCCATTTCGGCCTGGACCGGCCGGCGCCGCAGTTTGCGAAGTACGTGTTCCAATACCTGGTCTCGCAATCCGAATTCGGCATGATGTGCCCGCTGAGCATCACCGATGCCACCATCCACGTGCTGCGCAGCGCGGCCAGCGAGGAGCTGAAGGCCTATCAGGGGCTACGCATGAAATTTCTCTCGCCTGCTGCGCCCTGACGTATGATGACGCGCCCTCGCAACGGCGGGGGAGCGGAGTATGTCGATCGAGAGCCTGGGACAGTATTTTGGTGCGATCGAGGACCCGCGCTGCTCCGGCAAGGTCGAGCACCGTTTGCTCGATATTTTGGTGATCGCGGTGTCTGCGGTGATCGCCTGTGCCGAGAGCTGGGACGACATCGCGCTGTATGGCCGTAGCAAACTCCTGTGGCTCAGGACGTTCTTGGATTTGCCGAACGGCATTCCCTCGCACGACACCTTCCGGCGCGTATTCATGCTGATCGACCCCGACGCTTTCGAGGCCGGGTTCACGGCCTGGGTCGGCTCGCTCGTGGCCAGGTTCGAGCGCGAGGTGGTCGCCATCGACGGCAAGACGATCCGGCGCTCATTCGACCACGGGCGAGACCAGTCGCCCCTTCATGTGGTGAGCGCCTGGGCGAGCGAGCAGGGCCTGGTGCTGGGCCAGCGCTGCGTCGATGGCAAGTCGAACGAGATCACCGCCGTGCCTGAGCTGCTGGACCAGCTCGCATTGCAGAACAGCATCGTGACGCTCGACGCCATGGGGTGCCAGACCGCGATTGCCGAGAAGATCCTGGCACGCGGTGGCGATTACCTGCTGACGCTCAAGGGCAACCACCCGCTGGCGCACAAGGCGATCGTCGAGCACTTCGATCAGCACTGCTTCCGCGTTGGCGCACCTGGCCGGGTTGCCTGCGACGCGTTTGACGACACGCATGGCCGCCTGGTCCGCCGCCGCGTGTTCGCCAGCACGGAGGCTGCGGCCCTTGATGCCCTGAGCGGCTGGCCGGGCCTGCGCACCGTTCTGGCGGTCGAGAGCATCCGCAGCGTCAACACCGCGCCCAACAAGGTCGAGAGCGAGATCCGCTACTTCCTGTCGAGCTGCCCCGACGATCCGGCCGTCCTGGGTCAGGCAATCCGCTCGCACTGGGCGATAGAAAACACGCTGCATTGGGTGCTCGACGTCACGTGTCGCGAGGACGACAGCCGCGTGCGCGACCGCACCGCGGCGCGCAACCTGGCGCTTTTGCGCAAGATCGCGCTCAACATCGTCGGTCGCGACCGAACATCGAAGGCCAGCGTGCGCGCCCGGCGGAAAAAGGCCGCCTGGAACGACGGCTACATGCTCCAACTCCTGGCCGGATAGCTGACGAAGTCTATGCAAAGCCGACACGAGATTTCATGCGTAGCCCCTGGAAGGCCTATCTGTTACCGAAGATGCTCTCGACCGACATGGCGACTCTTTGGAAGGGGACGCAATTCATGACGGAGCGGGCCGGAGGCTCCGACGTCGGCACGCTGGAGACCACGGCGCGGCTGGAAAACGGGACTTGGCGCCTGTACGGCGACAAGTGGTTCGCCTCCCACACCGACGCGCACGTCGCCTTGATCCTGGCCCGGCCCGAAGGGGCGCCGGCCGGAACAACGGGGATCGCTCTGTTCGCGCTGCCCCGCTACCTGCGGGACGGCTCGCGCAACAGCTACCGCATCATCCGCATGAAGGAAAAGATGGGGACGAGGTCGCTTGCCACCTGCGAACTCGTACTCGATGGCGCGGAGGCCTACCTCGTCGGCGATGCGACGAAGGGGCTGAAGCAGATGATGGAGCAGGTGAACATGTCGCGTCTGTCCCACGGCGTGCGCGCCGCCGGGATGATGCGCCGCTGCCTGCATGAAGCGCTGCAGGTCGCCCGCAACCGCGATGCGTTCGGCAAGCGGCTGATCCGCCATCCGCTGCTGCGCCGCCAAGTGATGAAAATCCTGGTGCCCGCCGAGCAGGCGCTGTCATTGTCGATGCTGGCGGCCAGCTACATGGACAAAGCCCGTGCGGGCTCCAACGAGGCGTCGCAAGTGATCCGCATCCTGACCCCGCTGGTGAAGTTCCGCGCCTGCCGCGACGCGATCAACGCCACGCGCGCGGCAATGGAGACGCGTGGCGGCAACGGCTACATCGAGGAATGGGTGAACGCGAAGATGGTGCGCGATTCCCATATCGGAGTGCTGTGGGAAGGCACCAGCAACATCAACGCGATCGATGTCGTGCGCCGCGCGGTAAGTAAGGCGCGGGCGCACGAAATGCTGCACGCCCTGCTGAAGGACAAGCTGCAGGAGGCCAGCCTGCCGGACGCCTTCCGTCGGCGGCTGGCGACGGCGATCGACAAGGCCTTCCGTTTCATCGTCCAGATCGCCCGCGATCCGGAGCGGGAGCATATGGCGCGTCAGGCCTCGAGCGGGCTGTACCATGCCGCCAGCGCCGTCGTGCTCGCCTGGGAGGGCGCGCACCCGGACGGCGAGCCGAAGAAGCTGCTGGTGAGCCGGCTAGTGCTGGAACATCGGGTAGAGCCGGTGGACCCGCTGGCGCCCACCGATGGGGATTGGGAGAGCGACGCCTACGCCATGCTGCTCGACCAGGGCCCGGCTGCGCCGCGGTCAGCGGTGCACGCCCTCCTCGTCGCGGCCTGACCCGATGAGCGGCACGGTGCCGGGAATGCAGATGCCCGAACGAAGCGGGCCGCTGACCGGGTTCCGCATCGTGGACATGACCTCCGTCCTTATGGGCCCGTTCGCTACGCAGGTGTTCGGCGATTACGGCGCCGACGTCGTGAAAGTGGAAAGCCCGGAAGGCGACCTGATGCGGGTGGCAGGCGCAATGCGCAACCCGAAGATGGGCGCGTTATTCCTGCACAACAACCGTAACAAGCGCAGCATAGTGCTAGACTTGAAAGACCGGCTCGGCCGCGAGGCGCTGCTGCGCCTTTGCGAGACGGCGGACGTGTTGGTCAGCAACGTCCGTTCCGATGCGATGGCCCGGCTGGGCCTGACCTACGACGACGTGAAGGCGGTCAACCCCGGTATCGTCTACGCTTCGCTGGTCGGCTACGGGCAGGCGGCCCTTATGCCAAGCGGCCCGCCTATGACGACCTGGTCCAGGGCATCTGCGCCATTCCCTCTCTGACCCAGGCGCAGGGCGGGGCCGAGGGCCAGCCCAGTTACATGCCCCTGACGGCAGCCGACCGGATCACCGGGCTTACCGCTGTCAACGCCATCATGGCCGCGCTGCTGAACCGCGAACGCACCGGCAAGGGCCAGAGCCTGGAGGTGCCGATGTTTGAGGTGATCGCGCATTTCGTGCTGAGCGATCATATCGGCCGCCGCGGCTTCGAACTGCCGATTGGGCCGGCCGGCTACAACCGGCTGATGGCGCAGGACCGCCGGCCCTACCAGACGGCGGACGGATACATTTCCGCCCTGGTCTATACCAACCGGCACTAGAACAACTTCTTCCGCATGATTGGCCGGCCCGAGGAGTTCGACCGCGACCCGCGCTTCCACGACCACGCGACACGGGCGCGGAGCTACGACGAGGTCTACGCCTTCCTGGCGGAGATCATGCGCACCCGGACGACGGCAGAATGGACGGCCGGGTTCGCCGCGGCAGATATTCCGTACGCGCCCATGCACACGATCGACACCTTGCTGGACGACCCGCATCTGCACGCGGTCGGCCTGTCGCGCCCGATGCAGCATGCGAGCGAGGGGACCATCGTGATGGTGGGGCCGGCGGTCGCGTTCAGCCGCACGCCCGCTGCCATCGATCGCCTGCCGCCCCGACATGGGGAGCATACGGCTGAAATTCTCGACTCCATCGGCTATGCTGGCGACGAGAAGCGGCAACTGCTTGGCGCGCAGCCGGCCCCGGCGAGGGAGCTGGCCGGGACCTGATTGCGGGCGCCCCCCCGAGCAACCAAGACCGGCAACCAAGACCGGCTCAGAACAGGGACGACGTATGCGCAGACCCAAGGTCCGCACCGCCACCTTGATGCTCATGCTTCCCATACTTCTGCCCGCGCCGCGGGCCCGCGCGGAGGACCTGAAACTTGGCATCCTCACCGACCTAAGCAGCATCTACGCTGATGTCTCCGGCAAGGACAGCATCGAAGCTGCCGAGATAGCCGTGACCGACATGGCAGCCCAGCTCGGGCCCTGGACGGTCGAGATCGTCAGCGCCGACCATCTCGGCAAGGCTGATGTCGGCGGCGCCATCGCGCGGCAATGGCTCGACGAGGGCGGCGTGGACGTGATCGCGGGCATTCCGAATTCCTCGGTGGCGCTCGCCGTCCAGGACCTCGCACGGCAGCGGCAGAAGATCGTGCTGATTACCGGGGCGGCGACGGTGGACCTTACCGGAAAAAGCTGTTCCCCCTTCACTGCTCATTGGACGGATGACACGTTCAGCCTGTCATCGGGGGCGGTGCGCGCTGCTGGCGGCGGGGAAGCGCACCTTCTTCTTCATCGCCGCCGATTACGCCTATGGCACCTCCATCCAGGCAGAGGCAAGCCGGGTCATTTTGGCGGAGCATGGCCAAGTGGTGGGCTCGGTGCGCCACCCGATCGGCACGCCGGACTTCTCCTCCTATCTCCTGCAGGCCCAGGCCTCGCGCGCCGACGTCACCGTGCTGGCCAATGGCGGCGCGGACACGACCAACGCGGTTAACCCATCTTATTCAGGGCATGGCAGGGATTCGGCGGCGGGTATCGCGTAAGCTGCTGATCGTGTTTATGGATTGGGTGTCGAAGCCATCCATTCACCCG
>JAABVA010005253.1_pt1 | contig 11780 bp, 15 predicted proteins | sample 5560331 | NCBI WGS metagenome assembly JAABVA01 (sample SAMN12812661, study PRJNA571458) | rock metagenome | isolation source: Antarctica rocks | place: Antarctica: Victoria Land, Mt New Zealand sud | collected 2016-01-07
CTGTTTGCCTTCGCCTGCGACGCCTACAACGCCCACGACATCACCCTGTGCACGGAAGGAGGCACCCATGCCCTGGGCCGTGACCAAGCCGCGTAGCGCCTGGCTCGCGCAAGCCACGGACGCCTGGGCCGCGTTAGCGCCGCAGGCCTCCCAGGGCGCGCACCTGCGCGCCCTCGCCGCCATCGACCACGATAATTTCGCCCGGCTGATCGAGGCCCTGGCCGCCCTGACGCCCGGTGAGGTGAGCCAGGAGCTACAGGACCTCGCCGGCCTACGCCCGGTGGGCGAGATCCTGGGGATGCTCGACCGGGGCGACGTAGACGACGCCGGCGACATAGGGGAGTGGTAGGAGGGACACCCGATGCAAAACGTTGACATAATATAAACACCCGAGGCGTGCCGCCAGATCGCCCGCCTGTTCCGCACGCAGAAGGCCCACTCGGTGGAAATGATTGAGCGGGCCTCGCGCGCCTTCGACCTGCTGGACGGGCTAGGCGACGACGAGATCAGCCCATGGATTCGCACGCTGCGTGCCGTCGCGTTCGAGGCCCTGGACGAGGGCCAGCGCGCGGCCCTCCGGCATCTGCGACGCGCGCAGTTCGCCGAGGCCCGCCGCATCCGCCAGGTCGTCGCCGACGCGTACCTACTGACGCCGACGCAGCTCCGCTGCCCCGCCGCCCGGCCATACGGACGAGGCCCACGCGCACGCTGGCCGGCGTGCCGCTTAGACAGAAGCCCGGAGGGCTGACCGCCATCGGTCAGCCCTCCACGGACGGTCAAGAGGAGCCACCAGTCATGACGACACTGACGCCCACACGAGCATCGCCCGCCATGCTTTTCCTGCCGGAATGCTGCGCCACGCGGTACGCTACGAGTATGCCGAAACAACACGCCGATCCCCTCTACACCGTCGCCCGCTACACGACCGCCCAGGCCGCCGAGATGCTGGGCATTGCCCGCGTGACCGTCCAGGCCGCGATCAAGCGCGGCACGCTGGAGTCCGAGCTACCCAGTCCCAATGTCCGCCTCGTGTCGCAGGCCGCGATCGACGCCTACCGCACGCACCACCTGGGGCAGGTCGGGCAGCCCTCGCGCAAGAAGCGTCGGATGAAGCAGAAAGCGGAGGAGCTGAAAGCTGCTGCCGCCACCCCCTCGCTATCCGACGTGTCCGCAGGGGCTACGGGCACCTCTGACGCGGACGACGAGAAGGAGGCATGACACGATGAGCAGAGTCATTGCTATAGCTAATCATAAGGGTGGCGTTGGAAAGACGACCTCCACCCTGGCCATCGGGGCGGCGCTCGCCGAGCAGGGCCAGCGCGTCCTCATCGTGGACCTGGACCCCCAGGCGAGCCTGACCACGGCCGCGGGGACGCCTGCGGAGCACATGGCCGCGACGGGCGGTTTGGCCCGCGCCCTCCACCACTACCTCGCTGAGGGGGAGATGCGTCCTGTCGGGCCGCTGGCCTATACCATCGCGCCCGGCCTCGATATTCTCCCCACCGATCGCAAGCTGCGTTCGGTCGAATTGACCCTCGCCGGCGTCATGGGCCGCGAGCGCGTCCTGGCCGCCCATCTCGCCACACTCACGGACGCGGACGGCCAGGACGTGTACGACACGATCCTGCTCGACTGCCCGCCAGGTCAGGGCCTCCTCGTCATCAACGCCGTAGCGGCCGCCACGCACGCGCTCATCCCCGTGGCCCCGGAGGAGATGGCCGTCGATGGCATGAAGCTTTTCCTGTCCACGCTGACCGAGGCCCGGCGCGCGGGCTTGTCATCCGGCCTCGCCGTGAGCGGCGTCCTGATGACGATGGTGGACGACACGCAGACCGACGCGCGGATGCAGATGGCCGAGATCCGCGCGACGGTCGAGCCGCGCGGCATCGCGGTCCTGGGCATTATCGCGGAGCGCGCCGTGGTGAAGAAAGCGGCGACTGCCCACCGTTCCGTCCTCGCCTACGCGCCCAAGAGCGACGTGTCCACCGCCTATCGAGGCGTCGCGGCGACGCTGCTGGAATCATGGAGGGGTGTGGCATGACACGGCACACCACACCGCCGGCCGCCCCGATCGCGCGCAACTACGAGATGGATGACCTGTTCGAGGTATCTGGCCCCGCGCGCGCCAAGGACCTCCTCGGCGCGCGCTCGATCCCCGTAGACCTGCTTGACCCCAACCCCTCTCAGCCGCGCACGACCTTCGACCGGGCTGCTCTTGAGGGGCTGGCCGCCTCGATCCGCGCGCATGGCGTCTTACAGCCGCTCACCGTGCGTAAAGCCGGCGACCGCTACCAAATCGGAGCCGGCGAGCGCCGCTGGCAGGCCGCGCAGCTTGCCGGCCTGGCCGAGGTTCCCTGCATCGAGCGCGCGATGGACGACGGCCAGATGCGGGAGTTGGCCCTGGTCGAGAACGTCATGCGCGAGGACCTGAGCCCCCTGGACCTGGCCCGCGCGCTCCAACAGATGATGGACGTGTTCGGGCTCTCCGCGCGCGCCCTCTCGGAGCGCCTGGGGAAGAACCACGGCTACGTCGTGGACAAGCTCAGGATCGCGCGCGACCCACGCATTGCGGCCGTCGTGGAGGACGGCACCCTCGGCACCACCGTCGCGCTCGCCCTGGCCGAGTTGGACGATGAGGCGACGCGGACGGGCTTACTGGCGCGCGCGACGCAGGGCGAGCGTATCAAGGTCAAGGACGTGCAGGCGGCCCGCGATCAGGCCGTGTCGGTTAAACCGACAGCGCGCCCGAGCGCGCCCAGCCACCCCAACCAACACGATGAGCACGATCGCGCCGCGGGGCTATCCCCGACGACTAATCCTGCGCCTTCTCTTGCCGACGTGTCGGTTAAACCGACAGAGGCATCTCCCAGGGCTGGCGTCTCGCCCACTCCCATACTGTCGCCGACGGCCCCCGTGTCGGTTAAACCGACAGAGGAATCAGTAGCGCCCGTCGATCCGGGTCAGGTTAACCTCCGTGACCTCCGCATCATCCAACTCCGAGAGGGCCGCGACAGCGAGCCGCGTCAACTCGCCATCGCGGACAAAGCCATCGTGCTCCGCATTCTGGAAGCGGATCTCGCCTGGCTTAAAGACAACGACCATCGTGCTCCGTGAGAGTGATGGACACGGACACGATGAGCACGCGAGGGGACGATGGGGCAGACGGCGCGTTGCCCGCATCCATCACCCTCACGACGGATCACGTCACGGCCGATGCCGCCGGCCTGCTCGCCGACGCCTTGCACGCCGCTGGCGTCGCGGTCGAGCGGCACACCTTCCTGCCCGTGCGCGATGAGGAACAGCACCCCTGGGGCGTGCTCCTGCTGGCCGCGTCCGGCCCACCCCTGCCCCTGGCCCGGCTCCTCGCCCCCGCCTCGGCCCCACCCGATGTCGCTTCTGCCCTTGCCGCCGTCCTCGGGGTTGGGCAGCGCCCGGCCCCAGCCACGCTCCAACTCAAGGCCGATGGCGTGTTTGTCTCCGTCCGGTGCAGGGATCTTATCGACATAACACGGACGCTCGACGAACTCCCGGCCCAACTCGCGCGCCTGGACACGCGTCGCGAGGAGCGCCGGCTTGTGTACGCCGAAGGTGTCTGGCGCATCGACCCATGAGAGGGAACACGTTGTGGAACACGACATAACGCACGCGCCCGCGACGGCGGAACACGACAGAACGCACGCGACGACCGAGACCCTGCGGGCGATAGAGACCGCTGTGACGACAGAGACCAGTAGGGCGGTGGAGACCGACGCGGCACTTGCGCCCATCGCTGAGGCGAGGGTGCCACGGCCGGTGTCCTACGTGTCCGTGCCCCCCGCCGTGTGGGCACTGGCCCGCGCCATCGCCGCCGTGCTTGGCGAGACCATGCCCCCGCCCGTCCGCACCATCACCCGTGTCGTGGACCGCCTTGGCCCTGACCGCGCCCGCGCCTTGCTGGGCCAAGCCCTCACCAGTGAGGCCAGCGGCGGCGTGCTGCTCCCCGACGGTCGCCGCCGCACCCCCGGCGGCACCTTCTTGTTCCTCGTGCGCACCGCCCCCGACCTCAGCCCGGACGACCGTGCCTACATCTTCCCCAAGGCCGGATACCAGGCACAGGGAGCGGGACGCGGCACACCGGCGTCAGCATCGCTCGCCCCCGCGGCCCCCGCGCCGCTCGTGTGGACGGACGACACCTATCGCGCGCTGACACAGCAGCTACAGCAGGACAACGAAGGGAGGGCAACCACCGTGAAGATCACCGTCATTGGCCGGCCCGGTACCGCCGTCGAGCAAGGCCAGGCCGTCGTCCTCGCCCTCACAAGCGAGAAGGTGCCGGACCTGCCCAAGGGGCTGCCGGAGCCGCCCGCCGGCACGCGCTACACCATCTTCGTCGCGCGCAAGCCCTGGGGTAAGGTTGCCGAGGCGCTGGCCGCTGACCCCGAGGACGCGGCCATCATCGAGGGCTACGCCGCCCTCGACCCGCGCGTGGAGGGCATCGCCGTCTACGCCACCAGCGCCACCACCACGCGCCTGCAAGCCGCCAAGCGCGTGACCCCACCGGCGACGACACCGTGAGGGCCGCGCGCCCGACGCGCGGCTCCTGGTAACGCACGAGCCCAATGGTTACACGAGGGGATGGGAGTGACAGCAGGGCTGCTGACCGCTATGGCTGCAACAGGACCCCATTGGGACAAATCGTGGGTGCGCTGCCCAGACAGGCGGACGGCGATGAGAGGCGGATGCGCGCCACCCGTTCGTCGGTGTAGCGCGGAGGGAAGGCGTGGGCGACGAGGGACCCGACGATCGGGAGCGTGTACAGGCCATCAGGGAGCCTCGTTACCCGTACCCGCGGGAGCTGCTTATCCCAGATCCACACGTTCGGTGTCGCGGAGAGCACGCTCAATTCCGGTGCCCCATCGGGGGAAACGCTGGCAACAGGCGGGCCTCCACTGAAGCCGTAGGAATGATGCGTTTCCTGCGGGGCCAGATAAATCCAGCTCGCGCGGGGGCACGACGAGGCGACGCGCCCGTTGGTGCATACGTTGTACGCGCCGTTGCCGACAATCCAACCGCGCACGTAGATGGTGCGGCCGACCCAAGCGCGAGGCTGCTGTTGCTGTCCCGTTAGCACCTGGGCGAGGGGATACACGGATGGGCCGGCTGCGGCGCGCGAGGCCAGAGCGGGAATAGCGATTGCACCCGCGCCGAGAGCGACGAGGGCCACAGCGCAGGCGACTACTACAAAGAGGCGGTACCTATGACGCATGTTCCGCAGTACAGCAGGTATGGCGTAACGTGTCAACGCCGTGTTGCGCGGCGTCTTAGGGCAGACATCACCACTCTGCACAGCCTCAGTTGCTCAACAGGGTAAGCGTGCGGGGCGAGGGTAACGGAACAGGGCAGGTGTTACCTGCGGCGAGAGAAGGGGCCATGGCACACGACAGAGACGCGGGGCATGGCGGCGCTCACTCGCGATCAGCGATACTGAGGGTGGCGCCCCCGCCGCACCCCATCCCTCTGGAGGCCCACATGTCCCACCCGTTGCCATGCCCGGCGCGCCCCCTACTCCTCGTTGCCGCCCTCCTGCTTGCCGGCGACGGCTCCCTCGTCGCCTCCGCGCACGCCGCGTCGCCCGCACCGGCCGTGCCCGCACCGGCCGCCCCACTGCTGCCCACCGTCGTCGTCGCCGTGCCCGCGCTCAACCTGCGCGCCGCCCCCCGCCTCTCCGCCCCCATCCTACGCCGCCTGCCGCGCGGGACCGTCCTACGCTTGCGCTTCTACCACGTGAGCTGGGCCGCCGTCACCGCCCCCGACGACACCATCGGCTACGTCGATCGCTACGCCGTGCGTCCGCTGGCCCCCGCGCCCGCCCCCGTCGTCCCGTCCGCCCCCGCCACCTCGGCGCCGGTCACGCCGACGCGCCTGCCCGCCCGACCCGTGTCCCTGACGGTGGCCGCGGCCGCAGCGAACCTGCGCGCCACGCCCACCCTCACCGCGCCGATCCTCGCCCTGCTGCCGCGGCAAATGCCGCTCACCGTCCTGGGCCTGGACCGGACGGGGACGTGGGCGCGCGTCGCCACACGCGTCGGCCGCGTGGGCTGGATCGCCCTCTACCTGACGCGCCCGGCCTAGCCCCGCGCGGGGGCGGCAGAGGGCGCGAGGGCGACAGGGGGGAGTGAGCCGCGCCGCCGCGCCCCCGCGCCCTCGCGCCGCTCTGTCCCCCTGGACGCCCTATGCAGGGAGGCCCGCGCGCGGATATGCTGCCGGTAACAGGGGCGGGATGCGCGGGGCAGCGCCCCGCCCCCACACGCGGCGCGAGCCGGCCGGCCGACACGCGCGCATGCATGAAAGGGAGGGGGCGCGCCCATGAACACGGTCCTGGGGGGGCGGCCAGGCGGCTGGCGGCGCGCCGGCCAGCGCGCCGCCGCGCTGGTGGGCAAGCGGGACGCCGGCGCGTACGCGCGGGCGGAGGAGGATTTGCGCCGCGTCGAGGAGATCCTGGACGCGGCGATCGCGCGGGGGCTGGCGCGGGCGGCCGAGGCGGGCGCGCTCGTGCGGGAACGGGAGGCGGTGCGGCTGGCGCGGGAGGCGGACACGGCGGCCCTGCGGCTCGTCGTGGCGCTCGCCGATGCGCAGGGCTCCGACCTCGCGCTGACCCAGCGGGCGCACGCCGCGCTGGAGCGCGCGTATGCGGCCGCGTTGGCCGCCTGCGCGCCGTTCCTCGCCGCCGAGGACCACCCCGCCCTCGACCACGTGATCGCCGCCTACAGCGCGCGCGCCGCGCGGCGGGAGGACGCGGAGGATGCCGAGGACGCGGGTGGCCCCGGCGACGCGCGGGACGGGACCGCGTGAGGCGGGGGCGGCCGCTCCCCCACGGGCCGGGCCACACACCGCGCGCCGCCCGCGCCCCGCTCACGCGCCCCGCGCCCGACCCGCCGATGGCGTGATCAGGGCGGCCGCGGCCCCGTCGCCGATCATCCCATTTGCGATACTGAGAAGGGCGTTGGGGACACAGGGGACGGGGGACGGGCACAGGACGATGGGGCCAACACGACGACAGCCGATCGGCACGCCGGGCTGGAACGACCAGGCCGCCGTGGCCATCCTCGTCGTCTGCGCCCGGCATCTGCTGGCCGTCGAGTCGCCGCCGCTCACCTCCGACCGCCTGGTCCAGCTCGTGGCCGGGTACACCTTCCCCCAGCTCGTCGCCCTGTTCGCGCAGAGCCCGGATGCGCGGGTCCGCGATGACGCCGCCCGCCTGCGTCGTCTCGCCCTCGCGGGCCAGGTCGTCTACTATGGGGTCATGCGGGGTATCCCCGTTGCCCTCACGGACCCCTTCTTCCGCCTCGACCTGGCCCGTGCCGCCGCCCGCGCCGGCCTCGACCTCTTCCCGCAGACCCCGCCGCGCCCGTGAGCGGCCCCCCCGAAAGCCGCGGGTGCAAGGGTACCAGTAGTGCCGTGCAAAAGGGCGTTTCGACGCGCCCGAGATGTTAGCCAAAGGGGACAAGATACGAAAGCTGTTACCAAACAGGCCGCAGCGAATTATGCCATGCTGCAAGGGATGGCGCGTCACGGCCTGATCCGCAGCGGGGGGATGGGCACTGTGCCGATGCAGGAGGCACGACATGCGCGTAGGCGGCAGGGGAGGGAAAATGACTCGACAGGACAGGTTGCACACATTGCTGGCGACGCTGGCCGACGCCACGGTGTACGATTTGGAACAGCCGCGCTACCCTGGGATGCCGGTCGCTACCGTGCATCAACCGGGCTACCACTACCTCCTCCACCAGCGGCACGGCGACAGCTACGACCCCGCTGTGGAGGGACCGCGGTCGAGCGCCTCGGGGCTCATCATGATGGCCGACCACACCGGTACTCACATCGATGCCTTGTCCCACCAGGCTGATGCGTTGACCTTGTACGGGGGCGTACCCGTCGACCGCCACACCGAGACGCCCACCGGATTCGCCGCCCATGGCATGCACACGGTCGCCCCACTCGTGGCCCGCGGCATGCTCCTCGACGTGGCAGAGTATCGGCACGAGCCACGCCTGGCCCCACGCTACGCCATAACCGCCGACGACCTGGAGGCCACCGCTGCCGCCCAGGGGACCGCGATTCGGCCGGGCGATGTCGTCTTGGTTCGGACGGGCTACGGGGCGTTGTGGGGGCAGGCGGCGGAGTATTTCCGGGCCGCCGGGATCAGCCGTGCGGGCTCGGAATGGGCCGCCGCCCACGAGGTGCGGGCGGTCGGCGCCGATAATGTGGCCTGGGATGTCCCCGGCGTGCGCGATGAGGACCTGGAATGCACGCTCCCCGGCCATCTGCTCTTGCTGGCGCGCCGGGGCATCTATATCCTGGAGAACCTCAACCTTGAGGAGGTGGCGCGTGACCACTGCTATGAGTTCGCCTTCGTCTGCGCCCCGAGCAAGTTCCGGGGGGCCACGGGGGCACCGGTGTGCCCGGTAGCTATTTGCCCGTCGTGAAGCGCACCCCGGTCATGTGCCCTGACTCGTCCAATGTAACGCGATACATACAGTGGATGCTCATGGAACCTTTCGGGGCGGGGATCGTGCCGCCCGAGCCCGATCATTACATCGCGCGCCGGGGCGACGGGGGCGGGGCATGGCGCAATGGACGCGGGGGCGATACGCTGGGGGCAGCGTCGGTCCGCCTCGGGTCGATCCGCTGTAGCGAGATAGAGTGGAGGGCTCTAATGTCTACCGTCGCGATTGTCGGCGCGGGGATCGTCGGCGCCTCGGTGGCCTATCACCTGGCACGCCGGAGCGTGTCCGTGACCCTAATCGATCGGGCGCCGTCGCCGGCCACAGGGGCGACGGGCGAGTCCTTCGGGTGGATCGGCGACGCCGGGGGCGAGTGGCCCGGCGGAGCCGAGGATCTGCGCGCGTCCGTCCTGGCGGACTACCGACGCCTCGCAGCCGAGGTGCCCGGGGTGGCGATCCGCTGGACCGGCTCGTTGCGGTGGGGCGACGCCTCGGCCCAGCCCGGAGGAGGCGCGCGCTTGGCGCACGGCCAACAGTGGATCGGGCGCGGCGACATCGCGGCGCTCGAGCCACACCTCCGGGAGCCCCCCGAGTGGGCCGTGTATACGCCGACCGACGGGGGCGTCGACCCGGTGCGCACGACCGAGGCGCTCGTGCAAGCCGCTCGCGCGCTCGGCGCGCGGGTGGTCCTCGGCGCGGGGGTGGCCTCGCTCAAGATTGCCAGTGGGCGCGTCGAAGGGGTGCTGTCCCAGGCGGGACTCTACCCGGCCTCGACGGTGGTGCTCGCCGCCGGAGCCGACGTCGGGGCGCTGTGCGCACCGTTGGGGGTCGCGCTCCCCGTCGCGGCATCCCCGGCCTTCCGGATCAGCGCCGCGGCGCCGCCGGGGCTGATCAGGACTATCCTCGACAACCCCGACGTCGACATCCGCGAGAGCCGCGACGGCCACCTCGTGATGGCGGCGTTCCACGACGACGGGGCCTCGGGGGTGGCGCTCGAACGGTTCGCGCAGCATTTAGTGGGGTGCGTGCAGGCGTCGTTTGGTGGCTCTGTCCCTCTACGGCTGCTCGGACACGGCATCGGCCGTCGCCCGATGCCGACGGGCGGGCCGGTTGTGGGGTACGTGACGCCGGACAAGTCCGTCTATGTGGCCGTCATGCACTCAGCCATAACACTCGCCCCCACCGTCGGACGCCTGATTGCCGACGAACTTATCAGCGGCGAGCCCGTCGCCGGACTGCGACGCTGCCGCCCACAGCGTTTCTCCAAGCAATGAACGCCGACACAACAGGCTATGCCCCCGACGGCGATCCCCCTCAGCAAAGGTGGCTCAGACGCCGACGCAGCGCGCAAGGTGGGGGTAACAATCCGGGGCAGGTGTAACGAAACAGGGCAGGTATTACCGGCAAGAAGGGGCATGCCACACGACAGTAACGAGCGGCATCGTCTGAGAGACGGGCGAGCCGCCAGAGGTGACACCTGACCGACGCCCAGGCCCGCGCCCGCGTCTGGACGCTCTGCCTCTGCGCCCTCGTGCTCGCGGCTCTCACCGGACCGCTCGTCGCCCTCCTCACTCCGCTGGCCCATGCATCCTCGACGGCCCTCACCGTCGTGACGGCGGCCCTCGCCGCCGCCCTCGTCGGCGCGTACGCGGCCCTCGCCGTCCTGCTCGCCCGCGCCGTCCTGCGCGTCGTGCGGCCCCGTCTGGACGGCCACCGCTAGCCCTCCTGGAAGCGCCACAGCGCCGCCCGGCGTGGTGCGACAAGCCCATCCAGGGGCCTCAGATCATGGTGCTATTTTAGTACCACGGTAGCTCCAACGGGCCTCAAAACATGGTACCATCGGTAGCTCTAGTACCAAAAGCATGGAGCTACGCCAGAGCCTCGTTTCACACAGGAAAACGGGGGGTTGGCGCGCCCATGGAGCTACTCTTTATCTTGGGGTGGGGACCACCCGTAGCTCTAGTACCATCCCTGCTTTAGTACCATCGTCGCGCCAGACGCCCGCGCCGACCCGCGCGGGCCGGATGTATGGCCGGCCCCGCGCGCAGCGACGGGGCGGAGGGGAGGGGCTACCAGGCCGCCCTCACGGCCGCTCGCGGAACGTGACGGTCGCGCGGCCGCCCGTCGTCGTCGCCCCGCCCACCGGGTCCGGGGAGGGGACCGTCGCCGGCCACGCTCCACCTCACGGCCGCCGGCGTGTGTGTCTCCGTTAGGGGCTGCAACCTATTCGACATAACACAGGCACTCGATGCGCTCCCGGCCCACCTTGCGCACCTGGACACACGCCGGGGGGAACGCCGGCTTGTGTACGCCGAGCGTGCCTGGCGCATCGACCCATGAGAGGGGACACGCGGTGCAAGACGACATAACGCACGCGACACCGACGGTGGAACACGACATAACACCGGTGACGACCGAGATCCCGCTGGTAACAGAAACTGCTGTGGCAACGGAGACCGCCGCGGCGGTCGCGACCGTTGCCGAGGCGAGGTCGCCGCGGCCGGTGTCCTACGTGTCCGTGCCCCCCGCCGTGTGGGCATTCGCCCGCGGCATCGCCGCCGTCCTTGGCGAAACGCTGCCCCCACCCCTCCGCACCATTACCCGCGTCGTGGACCGCCTCGGCCCTGACCGCGCCCGCGCCTTGCTGGGCCAGGCCCTCACGAGCGAGGCCAGCGGCGGCCTGCTGCTCCCCGACGGCCGCCGCCGCACCCCCGGCGGCACCTTCTTGTTCCTCGTGCGCACCGCCCCCGACCTGAGCACGGACGACCGCGCCTCCATCTTCCCCAAGGCCGGATACCACGTACAGGGAGCGGGACGCGGCACACCGACGCCCGCATCGCCCGCCCCCGCGGCCCCCGCGCCGCTCGTGTGGACGGACGACACCTATCGCGCGCTGACACAGCAGCTACAGCAGGACAAATCAGGGAGGGCTACCGCCGTGAAGATCACTGTCATTGGCCGGCCTGGCACGGCTGTCGAGCAGGGCCAGGCCGTCGTCGTCGCCCTCGTGAGCGAGAAGGCGCCGGACCTGCCCAAGGGGCTGCCGGAGCCGCCCGCCGGCACCCACGACACCGTCTTCGTCGCCCGCAAGCCGTGGGGCAAGGTGGCCGAGGCCCTGGCCGCCGACCCCGAGGATGCGGCCATCATCGAGGGCTACGCCGCCCTCGATGCACGCGTGGACGGCATCGTTGTCTACGCCACCAGCGCCACCACCACGCGCCTGCAGACCGCCACGCGCGCCGCCACACCGTCATAGGGCTTGACACGCCCGTAGGAGGACTATCACCGCATGACCGA
>JAABVA010005254.1_pt1 | contig 11780 bp, 10 predicted proteins | sample 5560331 | NCBI WGS metagenome assembly JAABVA01 (sample SAMN12812661, study PRJNA571458) | rock metagenome | isolation source: Antarctica rocks | place: Antarctica: Victoria Land, Mt New Zealand sud | collected 2016-01-07
GGGATGGATACTACGTTCACCAGCGGAGAAGAGTCTTGCCAGGTCAACACAATCTGCACAATCAGTCGCAACCGGAGACTAGGGGATATCCCTGGATGATGACGCCGCTTGTGATCGCCAACCAACAGCAGCACATCGAACAGAGTGAAGCTTTCTTCGCACAACTTGACGAACGCATAGCCAGACTGTACTGGTCAATTGCTGACCCAACAGGTCTTGTACTTGGCTTCTCGCAAAAGCCAGAAGTGCTTAACCCTGTTGCCTTACATGAGCTAGCGATACCAATTTACCACAGGCGAGCAGGTGGTACCGCCGTTCTTGTCGGACCACATTTGTTAAGCCTGGACGTTTTCTTACCCGTTGGACATCCGCTTATCACCGCTGACGTGGTAGAATCGTATCGCTGGTTCGGCGAGGCATGGGTTGAGGCACTTGAATTGTTGGGTGTGCGAACGCGCGTTGTACCTATTGAAGAGGCGCATGCACAGCGAGCATTGCTCAAACAGCCAGAGACGCAAGTGTATGAGCGGCTAATGCATCGCGCCTGCTACGGGACGCTCTCACCCTACGAAGTGGTGGTAGGACAACGTAAAATTGTCGGTCTCGACATGATTCGACGACGCACTGGCACACTGTTACAGGCAGGCGTGCTTCTGCACTGGGATACTGAACTTCTGGCCTATTTACTTGGTCACAACGATGAGGAACAACGTCTGTTACGAGGGGGCCTGCGGAACCGTGCAGTAGGACTGGATACACTTGCTAGCCGCACTGTCACAGCCAACGAAGTGCGGGAAGCTTTTGAGCATGTCCTGCTGTTATCGTAATCAGAAGTCATAGCATATAACAACACAAACACTGTAAAGAGAGGTTATTTATGGGAGATAGAACAGCACCGGGAGCGGTACCAGTCATAACAGTTCCTGATTTTGAAGCAATGGTTATCGGTGCTCATCCAGACGATGATGATTTTGGCGCAGGAGCGACCAGTGCTTTATGGGCAAAACAAGGCAAAAAGGTCGTCTGGGTTATCATGACCGATGGCACCGAAGGCAGCGAAGTTCCGAGCATGGTTGACACAGAACTCATGATTACCCGTGAACATGAGCAACGCGCAGCCGCTGAAACGCTGGGCGTACAAGCGGTCGAGTTTCTGCGCTTCCCCGATGGGCATTTGGAAAACAACGACGAGACACGCAAACAGATTGTGCGCTTAATCCGTCAGTATCGTCCTCGCGTCGTCATTACGCACGACCCGACACAACAAATCTACGCACCTGACCCGGACGAGAAGCCAAACGATACGGGTTTCCTCAATCATACTGATCATCGCACAACGGGGAACATTGTACTCGATGCGCTCTACCCCTTCATTGGCAATCCACGCTCCTTCCGTGAATTGTTGGCACAGGGTCTCCAACCGTACAAGGTTCATGAACTGTATATGTTCTTTTCAGCAGGCATCAACACCTATGTTGACGTGACTGAGACCATCGACCTGAAGGGCAAAGGCTTGCTCTGCCACGCCACACAATTCTCGCCCGACTCTGACATTCCCAGGCGTGTCAAAGAGCGTGCGGCAGATACCGCGAAAGAGGCCAGAGAGAAAAAGGGTCTCGACATGCAGTATGCCGAGTCGTTCCGCAGAATCAAGCTCTACATTCCTGAAGAGCAAAAGGCCGAGGGAGAAGTTCCTGGCATCGAGGAAAAAGTAAAGACACAATAGGGTAGCACACCAAAAAGCAGGAGAACGATTCCATGGAATCGTTCTCCTGCTTTTTGATGTGCTAGTTATTTTACGATGCTGGTGTCGCTACAACGGCGAACCCAACCCAATATTTCAAAAACGTTTTGCGATCCATCGCTCGCATATTGAGTCTCGATGAGTCGGCGAGGTAGACATAATCCTTGTTACCACCGATAGCAACAAGTATATGACCACCTGCCCATCTGTACGGCGGAAAGTTGATAATAACAGGTGTTCCACTATTAGCTGTTGCAACAAGCTCATCAACAGAAGGATTGTTTAGCCAATGTGTAGTGAAGTGAAATTGTGCAAGTGTTTTATCGAGACCGTTGGAGTGGAGTAAACCTGCATCAGAGGTTATCTCGCCGATACTTGTCTCAGCTTTAAGGATGTCGGTAACACGGTAATTGTGACCATAAGAATTGATGATTTCAGTCATCGAAGCTGCGGAACAAGCAGAAGGCCACCATGTATTGTACTCTTGCATGGAATTATATTGCACCGGATCAACCTGACTTACACGCACTAACGCCTTTGACGCGCCCGTAAATATTGCCAGGGGTTTCGAGTTATCAGTAGTTGTATTCAAAGTAGTATTTGCGCTGTCGGGCATCAACGCGAGTAGTGCTGGAGTTGGAAAAACCGTTCTAAGTAAAAAGACTCCAAAAACAAACAGCGTGAGCAAGATAAGCCCCAGGCCCAGCCACGGCGTGTCTCTCCGTTTTCTCCGTTGAGCAAATAGCTGACTTATGTTTAGCGATGCGAGAATATTTGACCAGGCACGTTGCTCTATGACCACAGGAGAACGACGTGTACTCATACGCCTGTTTTCGCCAACAGTAGTACGTGTTGTATTTGTACGATGTGCCCCCGAACGGCGACCAGCAGGCTGTGCGGCATAAGGAACGCTTCGGTATGTGGGAGCGGGTTTGCGCGGCGAGAGCCATAATCCGGCAAGTATCATGATAATGGCAAATGCCAGGAGCGCGAACAGAAGAATAACCATGCGAAGCGGTACTCCTACCTCGGTATGATACTACATGAGAAGCCACTCCACTCGTACCACTTACGAGGCGGAACTCTCGGCAGACTCATATTGAACGTTGCAATGCATATTATAGCATTACATCCGCTGATACAGCAACAAAATCCTTGCGCTATCCCGAAGTCCTGGCAGCATATAATCACATTATGAGCAAGGGGAAAACTGTTGTATCATAGGACATATCTGAAAATACAAAACCCATAAAGGATGTTTCTATGTACACCTACTACGTCTTACGAGGAACACACAAGGATCAGCCTATAGAGCTTGATGGCGAGGTTGACGAAACCAGTTTCCCTGATATCGACCTTGACAACGGTCCACAAGTCATCACTCAGTTGGTGCAAAAGCTCCAAAGCGAAGGCGAGGTTGGCGAATGGGAAGAGTGCGATTTGACCGATGACTTCTTCAATCGCGAGGACAACTATATCAATTTTAATGGACGTTGGATGCGCCGTTCTGATGCGCCGTGGCGCAAGGATAGGAATAACTAAGATATTCCCTCTTCCTAACTTGTAACGTCTATGTCACTATTTTGAAAGGCTATAAGAAGCGATGCCCGTACTTGCCGGATGGCTAACTGGCGAACAAGTTCCAACTGAGGCTATCGAGCAAACACTGGCTGCTATGGAAACTGTACTCAGTATCAATGGTGGTCAGGTAGCTCGCATCGTGCAACCTGGGATGGGACTTGTCACCTTTTCTGACACCACTCATGCGATGCAACACAACGATGAGCCACCAGTCCTCGATTGGGTGCCAGACCGTCGTACCTTCGTCTATCGCCGCCCTCTTTCAGGTCTCCATCCACTTTACTATATTGAAGATTGGCCCGCGCAGGGCAATCTCATATTCGCGAGCGAGATCAAGGCTCTTCTTGTGTTAGGGCGTGCAAGAGAACTACACTTTGCTGCTCTCGACGCTCTGCTACGCTTTGGATTTATCCCTGCCCCGTGGACCATTTTCAAAGGCGTTTCGGTCGTGCCCGCTGGCTCTATTCTACGCTGGCAACACGCAAAAACCGTTGTCAGTCCCTCCACCGATTTTCGTTTCGAGCCTTCCCCTACGGCTTCACGAGAAGACGTGGTAGAACATCTTAAAACGCTGCTCATGGAGAATACTGCCGCGCTCATTCCGCCGCACGAACAATGGATCGCACTCACAAATAGCGATATGCCCTCTTCGTTGACTGCGCTGATCGCTAGCAAGGTAAGCGAAGTGCAATTCACCATTGTCAATTTTGACTATAAGGATAGGGATGTTCCAATGTGGCGCGGTGTATCAAGGCTACAATTGGGCGTTAAACGTCCTCTCTTGACCATTGTTGGTCGCGATGATCCAGAGTTCTGGCGGGCCGTAATCTTACAGCTTGAGGCCCCGTGTGTGGACACAAGACCGTTAGCACTACATCAGCTTTTATATGGCGTGAGAACAGAGCTAGATGCAAGAGTTGCGCTCACTGGGCTAGGTGCTGGAGCATTGCTAGGAAAACGTAAAGCGTTGCCCAAGCGAATACCACATATTTTTTCGCATGATGCACAGCAGAAGATACAGCAGGAAGAGCGATGGGAAGACTCGCTACACGCCCGTAGGTTACAGAGGCGTGCGGACCAGTTCGAGAGTACACGACAGAAACAATATTATCTCGATCTCCACACCTATCTACCAGATAGCGTCGTGGGACCAGCACAGCAAATAGCTACCCAGGAAACGATGGCATTGCGCTCTCCTTATCTCAGGAACGAGGTCATGACAATGCTCACCCAGTTGAATGATGAGATACGTAATGAAACTTTTTTGTCCGCTATCCACATAAACGACTTCGCTCTGTTAGACGACAAACAGACGCAGCCACCACTGGAACTCCCTGTACCATCGCTCTTGCGTGTCGATGACTTTGACCTGCTCAAAGAGGTACTTTCACGGGAAGCGATACTCGAAAGAGGGATTTTTGACGTTGAGCGTGTCGAGAGTTTGTTGAAGCAGAAGAAAGTATCACGCGAGTTGCTACTGGTGTTTACCACACAGTTGTTTTGTCGGTTGTTTGGAGTGTAGATGGAGTGGTGTTCTTGTTCGAGTACGCATGTGCGTACTCGAACAAGAACACCACTCCATCTACACAAGTTAGCTTTGTTTAATGCTGTCAGGAGTGCCAAACTGGCTGCGTAACACTTTCTTGTCGAACTTGCCGACGCTGGTTTTGGGTACGGAGTCGATGAAGACGACATCATCGGGGAGCCACCATTTGGCAACCTGGGGACGCAGGAAGTCGAGAATTTCTTCTTTCGTGACCTTGCCAACATAATCGGGTTTGGGCACCACACAGGCAAGTGGACGCTCTGACCAGCGTTCATCAGGGATACCAACGACACATGCCTCCAAAACTTTTGGATGACCCATGATTAAGCCTTCCAACTCAACCGAGGAAATCCATTCGCCGCCGGATTTTACAAGGTCTTTGGTGCGATCAACGAGTTGCAACATACCATCTTCATCCACCACCGCTACGTCGCCTGTACCAAACCAGCCATCAGCAAACTTGGTTGATGCTTGCTCGTCCTTATAATATGCCTTTGCTATCCACGGACCACGCACCTGCAGTTCACCAAAAGCCTCGTTGTCACAGGGAACCTCTTTGCCTGTCTCCATATCCACCACGCGGAATTCTACCCCTGGTACTGCCGTGCCTTGCCTGGCTTTGATGCGGAACTGCTCTTCCAGTGGTAGATCGTCCTGATAGGAGCGTAACTTACTGACAGAAGCTAGCGGTGAGGTCTCAGTCATGCCCCATGCCTGCACGATGTTGATGTCATGCTTGTAGAGACCCTCGATCAGTGCTTTGGGAACGGCGGAACCACCGCAGTAGATGGCACGAAGCGCGGGGAATTTCATGGGTTCCTTTTCGAGCAGCGAGAGCATGCCAATCCAGATGGTCGGCACACCTGCTGCCACCGTCACCTGCTCTTGCACCATGAGCCTTGCGATTCGTGGTGGGTCCATGAAACGCGATGGCAGGACAATTTTTGATCCCATCATAATACCTGCATGCGCTTGTCCCCACGCATTGGCGTGAAACATCGGCACAAGAGGCAGGATGGTGTCACGCTCACTTAACCCTTTGTTATCCGCCATCCCCAGCGACATCGAATGTAAGAAGATTGAACGGTGGCTATAGACAACACCTTTGGGGTTGCCCGTTGTACCAGAGGTATAGCACATGGCGGCGGCAGCATTCTCATCCAGTTGCGGCCAATCGTAGGTCGTTGGTTGATCACCGATAAATGCTTCATAGTCAACCGAGGGATGCAGAGTGCCCGCGTTGGGAGAGGCATCGCCCATGATGACATAGAGCTTGACCGTTGGTAGCTGATCGGCGAGTTTCTCCAAAAGCGGCACAAGGTCGCCATCGACAAAAATAATCTTGTCTTCTGCATTGTTGATGATGTAGACCAGTTGCTCGACGAAAAGACGAATATTGAGCGTGTGCAACACTGCTCCCATGCAGGGAACGGCATAGTAAAGTTCGAGATGGCGATAGTTATTCCACGCAAATGTAGCGATACGCTCTCCAGGTTCGACACCCACTTTCGCAAGTGCGTTAGCAAGCTGCGCTGTACGCTTCCCCCATTCGCGATAGGTATAACGATGTGATTCGCCTTCAGTCTGTGTCACGATCTCTTTACGCCCAAAAAGACGTACAGCTCGATTGAGAGCGTGCTGTAACGTCAAGGGATAGTCCATCATTAAGCCTTGCATAGTCGGAAACCTCCTCGATGAAGTTGGAGAAAACAGAACGATATACAACGTTATGGTTGCGTTGCATTTTCTGAATTATACACCATTTAGGATGATACAGGGAGGTAAGCCAAACGGCATGACAGGGCAAGCCCTGTCATGCCGTTTGGCAACTATTTGGAAACATGTATTAGTAACGTCCGCGACGGGTCGTCGTTACACTTTGACGCCCTGAAGCTACAGGTGCAAACACGACCCTGCCAAGCGAGACGATACCCCATGCGATCAGGGCATACACAAGCATCGCGATCACCGTCGAAACCTCGAATACATGAGTGGTGCCAATCGCTTGATCGTTGAAAATGCCGTTGAATGCACCAACGAAGACATGACTCAGGCTATAAAGAAACGAGATGAAGCCGTTGTCCTGATTCGCGCCCAGCAGTCGGAATAGAAGCCGTAGTGCCAGGATGACCTCCAATACACCTAAGATGAAGTAGGTCACGGTCGTTATCCAGTAACGAGCGTTAGCACGACTCAGATTTCTATCTTCATAGACCTCCTCACGACTCTCGACACGATTGCCTGCCGGGTCTACGTAGCTTTGCTGCTGACTCTGTGAGTATGCACCACCACTATTCGCTGACCTGACGGAATTATTTTCAGGGCGATATTGCGGCGGTGGGTTAACCTGAGTCGGCTCATCATTCACTCGATACCGTGGATCGGGCGGATATTGTTCATTGCTCATGAGTTCGCTCCTTCATGACGTAGCTCGCGGTCAATGACCGCAAACGTAAGTATCGTTCAAAGGGACATTGGAAAACGTCCATGCAATGATCCCTAAGTTGAAGATACATGCTGAAATGATAATATTATGACTTTGTTTTACTAATATACATATTACCACTATCACGAAAAACTCTACATAAAAGATGCACATTATGACCGAACGCATTTCCGATAATCGCTAGTGATCGCGACCCTCGATTGTCGCGGCAACGTCTACATTCCCATGAGAAGCAGCCCAGCGCAATGCTTCTGCTGCAAGATACAACGAACCAGTGGCACAAATCAGGTCATCTTTCCCGGCCAGTTCACGCGCCATATCCATCGCCTGCCCGCTCTCCTGTGCGGTATGAACAGCAACATGGGGAGCATATTCAGCAAAAAGCTTTTCAAGTTGCTCGATAGGTGTTGCACGAGGATTTTTCATTCGTGTCAGTACAATTATATCTATATCCGCAAGCGCACGTACCATACCTACAAGGTCTTTATCTTGATTAGGGCTAAATACGAAAATCAGTTTCTGCGCCTTGAACGTGTCTCGTAACGCTTGTAGCAGTTTCTGTATCGAGTCGGCATTGTGCGCTCCATCCACCATAATCGTTGGCTGATGCCCAACAACCTCCATTCGTGCCGACCAGCGTGCAGTCCGAAATCCTTCACGAAGCGCACTCTCGTCCCAGGATAAGCCGTGTGTACGCAAAAGGTCAAGCGTCGCAAGAGCTGCAGTGGCATTTTCAAGCTGATGCTGACCCGCAAGCGGAATCTCTAGTCCATTGTATATTCGATCAGGTGTCCACACGGTGAAGCGTTGCCGCTCTTCGTTATGCTCCTCTAGCCGATAACGATATTGCAACAGCGGTAACTTGCCCGCGTCAACATCGACCTGTGCAGGGTCATTGTCATAGTCACCAACCCGCACCATCTTCGCTTGCCGTTGTCGCACAATTGAGGCGATAGCATGGAGAGCTTCTGGGGCTTGCGCGGAGGTGACAAGTAGGCCATGAGGCTTGATGATACCAGCCTTTTCAGTTGCAATCTCGGTAAGCGTGTTGCCAAGTATCTGCATGTGATCGTAGCTGATAGAGGTGATAACCGAAACAAGCGGATGCAATATATTCGTGGCATCGAGCCGTCCACCAATACCAACTTCAACAACAGCATGTTCGACACGCTGACGAGCGAACGCGAGAAAGGTCAGCGCGGTTGCGACCTCATAGGTGATGAATGGACCGAATTGCTGTTGCGCCTGTATCTGTTCAACATGCGCTTGTATCTCCGGTACCAGTTGTGCCACCTCCCGTTCACTAATCAAGTGACCATTGACGCGAGTACGCTCACGAAACGTATGCAGGTCCGGTTGTGTATAGAGACCAGTCCGCACGCCCGCCTCCCGTAAGACACGTTCAATAAATGTTGCCGTTGATCCCTTACCCTTTGTGCCAGCGATAAGCGTACTTGTATAGCGTTGCTGTGGATTATCAAGCAGTGCAAGTAGCGCGGTTTCACGCAATTGATTCTCGTTGCGATCCCGCGTAAACGAGGAACTGCGCTCGAAATCGCTAAAGCTATAGATGTATGAAAGAGCCTCTGAATAATTCACAGCCAGACACCTTTTTCTCGTTCTACATAAAAATAATTATTGCCATTCCGGTGTGATAGTAAACGTGCCACGAACGATAGCATCGCTCATCTTCACGACGCGCGTCATTGCATGCACATCGTGTACACGTACAATGTCCGCCCCCTGTGCAATGCCTAATGCAACGCTTGCCGCTGTGCCTTCCAACCGTTCAGAGGCAGGGAGGCCACCAAGCACACGCCCTATCGTCGATTTGCGCGAGACACCAAGCAGGATAGGTCGTCCTAACGCTCGTAGTTCTCCTAATCGGCGGAGCAAGGTCAAATTTTCTTCTGGCGTCGTGCCAAAACCAATGCCAGGGTCGATGATGAGATGCTCCCACTGTATGCCTGCATCAAGTGCCATATCAATACTGTGCGCGAGATAGCGTAACACATCGCTCACAATATTCCGCTTTGTGTAGCTGCGCATATTTGCCATCAACACCACCGGCACGCCATGCTCCTTCGCTACCGCCGCCATTGCCGGATCCTGGCGCAGGCCCCAGATATCATTGATGAGACAGGCACCTGCCGCGAGAGCTTGTGCGGCAACATCTGCCTTATATGTATCAATCGAGATCATCACATCATCCGGTAGTGTGGCGCGAAGTGCCTGGATTACTGGCAACACGCGCGCTAGCTCTTGCTCGACTGAAATCACAACGGGTGCATGTGGGCGAGTTGACTCACCACCAACATCAATCAAGGTCGCCCCTTCCGCCACAAACGTCTGCGCCTGCGTTACCGCACGCCATACCAATGCCTCTTCTGAAAGTGGCTGCTGAGCGAGACCATCACCAGAAAAAGAATCGGGTGTGACATTTACAATACCCATGATATGGGTATGTTTACCCCATTCAAGGTGATGATTTGCCCATACCGTAGGGGATAGTGTTGCTGACATGTATGTACCCCTCCATTCGCTCTCTCATAATACTGCTTTCGTCGTCTGATGGCAATGCTCATGCTATACTATCACCAGGACATTTCGCTTTTCACGGTAGCTATCATCCAGTGGACTCTCGGTCCTCTTCCTACACGAAAGCAGCCGCTCTAGCGTTTGCAGATGCATTCACAAAAACGCATATTGTTCAAACGCCACCAAGACATAGTATCGGTCTGTAAACAGCGAAACAGCTACTGTTCACTGATTATAAGGGAAGGAGAGACATGGCGGATTTAGCTAAACATCATGAACAGGTGGGGAAAACATACGATGAGTCAGGGTTGGTCACGTATGGCTTTGATTATGAGGTTGAACGGTTAGAGAAACATCAACCCGTTGAGTATGCTATCACAAAGCGATACCTACAACGCTATATAGCAAATGGAACAACTATCGTAGATATCGGAGCGGGAGTGGGGCATTATAGTGAGCTATTAGCAAAACGTGGATGCTCCATTTATCTCGTTGATGTTGCAGAGCGCTTACTTGTAACAGCAAAAGAACGGCTCGTGAATGCAGGATTGGAGCAACAACTTCTCGGCGTTCACCATGCTTCGGCAACTGACCTCTCATTTTTGCCGGACGAGTGTTGCGATGTTGTGCTACTTCTTGGCCCACTGTATCACCTTGATGTAGCACAGGAACGACAACGCGCACTATCTGAGGCAGCACTATGATCGGTTGTGCCACCAAGAACGGAAATGTTTACTAGATGTGTGTATGGCAGGTCAAATGCTTTGGTATAGTTGTGAATGTCGCTGGGAAGGTAGTTCGACTGCTCGAAGAGTGCAATCGTCTCGCCTTTGCCCTGATCCTTGAATTTCTTGTATACAGGGTCGATGTTGTAGATGCCACTGATTTGTGACGCGCTCAATCCGGTGCCATTGGGACCTGCACCATAGCGTCCTCCGAGCTTACGCGCTGGTTGCTTATGTGGCGCGGTAATGCCTATATTTGAGAGACCAAGCACGGCAACCACTTTGCTTGCGAGATTCGTTGGTACCGCTACCTCTGAACTGTTGGCATAAATCGCTGTGCCATCAGGTAGTGCATAATCAGCAACACCTGTATGAAAAGTAGCTTCTACCTGTGTCGTTGTACCCTGTGCTAGCAGCAACGTTGGTGAGTCAGAAGCCACAAGGTGCAAGCCCGCGCTGGTAAGAAAACTTTTCGCGGCTGCACTATCGGCTGCTGAGGGCGCAAAACGGTTCGCGAACTGCTGTGACGTTAACCATGCATGGTACGAAGAGCTGTTCTTCGCATACAAAGCCTTCAACAAGTTGCGTTGCCCGGCTGGATCGCTTAGTTGTAGCACCACGCCAACGGTCAACGTATCGTTCGCAGTATGATGCCTGATTGTTTTCGCTGCTGTGTTTTTGATAGGCGCACTATTCGGTAAAAACACAAGCGTTGGACTTGCTGCCCTGGTAGCACTAGTGAAATACACCGAGCTGAACAGAATGCTCAGCATGGCTACCACTCCCAGTATCGAGAGTACGAGCCGACGAGACGAGGCAAGATTGCTCATGGGGGAAATCTCCTCACTATATTTGCATAAAATAGAGAAATGTCTTCTCTTCAATTATTGAGGGAAATAGCAGATATAGAAAGGGGAAGCAGGTTGAGATGCGGTTGAGATGTGGTTAAGATATGCCGTGTGGGTGCATAATACGATACAGTGATAAAATGTGTACATGTATCTCTCAACGCATACCATTCGACGCTTGCAACGTATACAAGCGGTACTCGATCAACTGAATCCTGATACGGGGCCGCAAGCATTACTTGTGCCGGGATCGGCACGCCCGAATGCAACAAGTATCGTGTTTCCTGGTTCGTTCAATCCGCCGACGAACGCGCATATTGCTTTGTTGAAACAGGCTCGCCTCTTCGCTCAG
>JAABVA010005258.1_pt1 | contig 11775 bp, 19 predicted proteins | sample 5560331 | NCBI WGS metagenome assembly JAABVA01 (sample SAMN12812661, study PRJNA571458) | rock metagenome | isolation source: Antarctica rocks | place: Antarctica: Victoria Land, Mt New Zealand sud | collected 2016-01-07
CGAGTGCGGCAAGGGCGCGCGATGTTGAGCATTCCGGGGCGCGGCCAGGCCTGGGCCTGGCGATCTCGCGGCGCCTCGCGGAGCTGATGGGCGGCACGATCTGGGTCGAGTCGGCGGCCGACCGCGGGTCCACCTTCCACTTCACGCTCCTGCTGCCCTGGGCGCCCGCGCCGGCGCGCCGCACACAACCCCCCAGCGCGCTGCCGGCAACGGCCTGCCCCAGCGTCTCGCGTGGGTGGTGCCTCAGGCGGCGCTGAGCTGCCGTGCTTGCATCTGCGAGGCGCCTGCGGCACCGTGGGGCGCATGCAGCGCGGCTGCACAGGGGCGCCTGTGCATGGCAGAGCGCGCCTGGGAGAGCGCACAGGGGCCGCCTGCCAGATGAGGGAGGGGCCTGCCATGCATCTGCGAGCACAGGTGGGAAGGGGCGGTGCATCGGCGTGTGACTGACAGCTTGAGCTGCTGCAGGAGCCGGCCGCTGCAGTGGCGGCGTCCGCGGCGGCGCTGCCGGCACCATCCGCATTCACCAGCGCGGCCCCGGCTGAGGCACGCGCAGCTGCGGGGCCTGGCGGCGACCGCGGCGGCAGCAGCAACGGCGCCAGCCATGCGGCGGCGGATGCCGCGGCTGAGGCGCATGCCACGGCGGCGGGGCCGCAGGCAGCGCAGTTTGGCTCCGGTGGTAAGGCCTGCTGTTGTCATGGTCTGTGTCAAGTCGAGCTCTATCCTTACGTTCGACGCTGTGTGTATTGCAGTGGCTTGGCATTTCTAGTGTGCCATGCTTTGCATCAGGCATAAGACCAGGTAGCCTTTTGCGCACAACAGAGCTTATGCCTGCTGGTCGCACACGATGCCGCTGCGTGACAGTGCTTGCCCGCGCAGCGGCGACAGGAGCGCACCAGCCGCCGCCGCCGTCGCTGCGCGCGGCGGGCGGTGGCAGCAATAGCGCAGCGCCGCCGCCTGGCCTGGGCTGGCGGCAGCTGAGCCCCGACGCGGCGGCGGACTGGAGCGGCCCCAGCGAGGCCGAGTGCGCGGTGTTGCGGCGGCGTCGCGTCGTCGTTGATGTCTGCCACCAGCCCACCGCAGAGCAGGTGAGCGCACGCGCTCTGTGCCGCGCCACGTGTCTGCGAGTGTGCACATGTACCGAACGTGAAGCCGCGCGAGCTGCACCAGGTTTTGCCCATGCGACTCAGCCAACCCACTGTTGATCTGTTGCAGCAAATAAGAGAGGCAGTTTACTTCCAGTGGGCGCCCGCCTGCCGTGCGCGCTGCGGGCCGCGCGCTGCTCACACTGCGCGCATCCCCGTGCGCAGGTGCTGCAGAGCTGCCGGATGCTGGGCATGGAGGTCGCGGCGGGCCCGGCCGCGGCGCGCGACGCATCGTGCGACTTTGCCATCGTCGGCGCGGAGGACGCCGTGGCGGCGCTGCGGTGCGTTGGCATCTTACGCCGGGCAGATGGGGGGCGGCGTGAGCCGAGGCAGTGCATGTAGCTGCTGTGGTACATGCGTTTGGGCTCGCCGCACGTTAGCATGGAGTTGCGCCCATTGACAAACTCAGGAGGTTAGGCGCATGCCGCATGCGGCCCAGTGTGCTGCATGCACCCAGTGCAGAGGCATGTGGGGCAATCGGGGGGGTGTTCTTACATAGAGAGATGTGGTAGCATGAGCCCATGCTCGCAGCCCACAGGGCCTGACTGCGGCGGCGCCGCGGCCAGGGGCGGCTGGAAGGGCCGGCCGGTGGTGGTACTGGGCCAGCGCGACGGCGTGCCCATGGGCCTGCACCCGCTCGTGTCCTTCGTGGCGCGCCCGGTCAAGCACGTGCGGCTGGCGACCGCGCTGCTCAAGGCCAGCGCGCTGATGCGGTCCAAGTCGCAGGCGCGCGCCCGCCGCGCCTGGCCCTTTGCTTAGGGTTAGGGTATATGCCCAACCCTAGGGTCGTCATGCAGATGCGGGGCACTCAGCAGCTGCACGATGTGTGGCAGGGCAGTACGGTCGTGCCCACAGCTCTGCGCGCAGATGTGCTCTGTGACTGGCGCTGACGCGGGCAGCGGCGCGCGCAGCATGTGCCGCTGCACAGCGGCGCAGGCGCGCGCGCGGCCGCGGCGGCCAGCGGCGCCTTCAACGTGCTGCCCCTGGGCGCGCGCGGCGGCGCCGCCCGCACCGCCAGCAGCGCCAGCGACCCCGGCGGCGGCGGCGGCGGCTATGGCGGCGCGGGCGACGTGCGCGCCTTCAACAACGTCATGGCCTGGCACCGGCGCACCAGCCTGGACAACAGCGCGCTGGAGCGGCCGGACATGCCGGAGCCCGGCTGCGCGGCCTGCGGGTGCGCGCGCGGCCGCGCCGTTGCGAACGCACGCCGCCCGCGTGCCAAGTATTGCGGTCTGCGGCTGTGGTTGGTACATGTAGCACGCTGGAGGGCAGCGACATGCGCAGCTGCAGCCTGACTGTGCGGAAATGTGGCGTCGTGTGCAAGTGCTTGAACTTGCGCACAAGGGCTGCCATGTGACAGGTGGGTGAGCAGTTGTGGCGGAGCTCCGTGCAGCAGCCAGCAGGGGTGGGGAGCACCGCAACATGCGCTAGCTGGAGGTCATGTGCCGGCGACGGCCGCTTCGCTGGCGGCGCCGAGGAACGCGCCTGCCTCGGCTCTGACGGCTGCCTCCCGGGCTGGCAGGGAGGGCGCGGGCGGCGGGCAGCCAGGGGCACGCCTGCGGCGGCACGGGCGCCGCAGCGGCGGCTTCGGCTGGGCCGACACCATCAAGGAGGAGGGCCAGCAGAACGGGACCGGCAACGGGCACGGCAACGGGGCCAGCAGCGGCAGCGGCAGCAGCACCCAGAGCACGCTGTCCATGTCATCATCCTCCTGTGCGCGCTCGTTGGGGCCCATGCCCTGGCCAGTAATTGTGATAGAAGGCTTGTGATAGTCAAGAGCATGTTCAGACGCATCTATGGACAGCGCCAGCATCATTGGTAAAAGTACACGTTGTTTTCTGTTTGGCTTGTGGACGAAGGGCTGACCTAAGGCAGAAGTCCTAGGAAATGGGCAACGGGAGTGGACCCGTGATACGAAATGCATGCGCGTTCTCAGCTGTGTTAGCGAGCGCAAGTGGGCTCTTGAGCCGTGCATATTCGCGCCCCTCGTGGGCGCGTGCGTGACAAGGGCAGGCGCTGGGACTGTTTGCCCCCGTCTCTGGTATGGGCGTGCTGCGAGCGTCTTGAGCGTCTACAGCTGCAGTGCTGCAGCGCTGGACTGCGTACGGGCGCGCGCTGACGCGGCGGGCGCGCGCGCGCAGCCGGGCCGGGGCCCGCGGCGCTGCGCATCCTCATCGCCGAGGACAACCTGGTGAACCAGAAGGTGCTGCTGAAGGTGCTGCAGCGCGTGCTGCCCGACGCGCACCCCAAGGTCGTCAGCAACGGCTGCGAGGCGCTGCAGGCGCGCGGCGGCCCCGCCCCGGGCGCCCTAACCCTACCCCCGGCGCGCGCGCGCCGCGCCGCTGCTGCAGTGCGGCGGCGCCTGGCTGCCACGGCGTTTGCAGCTGTGCGCGCAAGCCACGCATGCGTGCCGGGGTTTGCAGTGGGGAAGGGGTTTTGCGGGCTTGCTGGAAGGGAGAGGCTGGGGAGCGTGGCGAGGACGGCCGTTGCGTGCCTGGCTGCCAGCGCGCTGAGGCGTGCGGGGCCCTGCGCATGCAGGAGCTGGACGCGGCCGCGTACGATCTGGTGTTCATGGACATCCACATGCCGGTCCGCCCCAGCTTCTGGCGCAGCCTGGAAGTGCCACAATCAAGCTGATGAGCCTGTGTGTGTCAGCGGGACTCTCGAGGCGTGGCCCCATGCAGCGCTGCTGTTCTGCCGCTCAACAATAGCAAGCCCGGGAGCCAGCGGAATGCCTGGTGGACGTTGAGAGTGCACATGATGGCAGGTGTCGTTCTCATGGCGGGCTTTTTCCCGTGCAGATCATGGATGGCTTGGAGGCGTCGCGCCAGATTCAGGCCAGGTACCCGCCGCACGTGCGGCCGCGCATCGTGGCGCTGTCTGCCGACACGCTGCAGGCGCGCCCACAGCGCTTGCGGTGCAGCATGACTGGCGGCCGACGGGCGGCGCACCTTGCTTTTGGGGCCCCAAGACAACGCGGCGCACGCACCGGCGCTGGGAGCTGTGTCATGTGTCGTGAACCCTCTGCTGCTGTGGTCGGTGGATGTGCGGCCTCACCGACTGCCATTTAGGCGGGAAGTTGTGTTACAGAACGCGTAGCTGTCTGCCGGACTTTACTGATCGGCAGACTGTGAGCGCGGCAGGTCATGCACGACAAGGGGCGCGAGGTGGGCATCGAGGAGTTCATCTGCAAGCCGTTCCGCGTGGAGGACCTGCAGCGCGTGCTGGCGCTCGTGCGGCCGCCGAGCTCGCCCCCCGCGGCGCACGCAGCCTGCAGCCCGGCGCCCCGAGCCTGGGCCGCCGCGTGAGGGCTGCGAGTGCGTCGCGTGTCTGCCCAGAGCGGGCGGGCAGCCTGTAGCCCGGCCGCTCGCGGACCGCTGCACGATACGCTGCGCGAGGTACGCTCGTTGCCAGGCGCGAGGCTGGCGGGTCGGCAGCGGGAGAGGGAGCTGCCGCACGGTGGCATGCGCCTGCGGTGCTCGCCTGGAAGGGCCAAGCGGCCTGGGGTGAGGCGCGCGCATGTGGCAGGTTGTAGACGTGTAGGCGCTGCTGGTGTACCCCATGTGCCACCTGGGAGCGGCCTGCGGCAGTGCTCAAAATTTTGTGATTTTCATTTAGTATGTTCCGGGGCTTTGCTCCCTGACCTCTGGTCGGCAGAGTGTGCACGGCATGCGGCCTGCATGCACACGGCGTGGTTGCGTGGCAGGCACTGGTAGGTTTCATCTGCACGCGGTGTTGAGGCACTCGCCTGGCTGCCCCTTTGTTTTCTAGTGTGAAGAGGACGTGGACGGGGCAAATGCAGGGCAGCATGTATTGTGTTCACGGTAGCACACGCGTGAAGAGTGGAGCAAGTTTGCTTGGTTTCAAGCGTGCAAGGTATGGAGCGCCTGTGAGTGCTTGTATGGTGTGAAACGCTTGCAGCGCGCCTGTGTATAAGCTAGCCATCAATCTACCTATGCCGCCCCTCATCCCCCCATCAACAGCCAAAGCAAGCTTGCAAAGACTGTGCAAACCTGTTAGGGCTGACTACACTCGAAATACACGCACAAGGAAAAGGGAGGAGTGCGCACATGAGCACACCAGCCACATTGTGTCTAAGCTGTGCAGTCAAGCCCAGAAGCATGCTCTCTCACGCGTTTGGGCGCACCTCTAGGTTGAGCTTGACAAGCGCTTTTAGGCGCATCCACAGTGCGTCAGTGTGCCGAGGGCATGGCAGCCACGTGAGCGACAATGATCCAGAGATGCTGGAGGCCGAGAAGCAGAAGAACCTGAAGGGTGAGCCAGGTTGGGACCTGGTGCCATGCAACTCCATGCGCTGCCTCACTCTCACGCAGCGCCGCACGCATTGTTTGACGTATGGCGTGGAAGGTTCAAGCACGAACAAAAGGGTACAGATGTTCATACTTACTATTGGCGGAGCGCAGGCGAGCAGAAGAGCCCCCATAAGGAAATGCCGGGGTGGAATGAGAAGCTGGCCTCTGACAGCGAAGCCTCGGTTCGCTTCTACTGGGCTTTCCTCTGCTACATGCCTGTCGCTTTGTGCCTGCGCGTTCACTGAATACGTTGATTCCAGTGCCTGAGCGCAGTCGAGTGCCGTGCAGGTGAAGGCAGAGCGGCACGTGGATGAGCACACGTCTGTGGAGGAACTGCAGAAGCACACAGTCGAGCACCTGCACGGGGACAAGCAGTGAGCATGTCTTTGTCAGGCCGCCGGGGGTGGCCCAGCCCCGCTGAGCAGCCTGTGCTGTTTGCTGGCGTGTGACAGTATGCATATTTGCAAGTACTCAACAGAAACGTAGCAGGTCCAGTCAGGTGGAAGTCTTGCGGGAGTGTGTCAGCTGTGTATGTGGTAGGGCAGTTGAGCGGGGCCAACAGGGGCGGCAGGTGTAACGACTTACGCTGCACCACATCATGCCTGCATTTGCATGACAGCGTGCAGCACCACCGCATCTGTGCTGGACCGCAAGCGATGAAGGAAGCGCATGCTGCCAACCTCCAATAGCCTAGAGCAGTCGCATACGTGCAACTGTGCCTCAGCGGCGGCCTGCATGAACAGCTGCAGGGAGGCCTCGTTGCGCACAGCTGTGGCTAGGTATGCTACAGGAGCCACGCCCGGCCTGCTCGGAGCATCCTGTCCCAAAGAAACAGCTGAGCTCAAGGCCAGTCCTCCTTCGAGTGCAAAACTCGACATAAATTCAGAGCCATACGTGCAGGGCGCCTCACCGCGAGTGTATCGTGCGCATCCTGGCTGGCCGCCTCCGCGTTGGCCGTTGGCTCGACAGGTCGCAGTAACAGCGAGCGCAGCAGCACAACCAGGGCGCGGATGGAGTCTGCATGGCAATCCGGACGCCTCAACGTCAGCGGGATTGGCTCGCGTGGTAACACGCAAGTTGCATGACTCAAGTTGCATGATGGACCGGCACTCCACAGGCATGCCTGGGTCGTAGATGAGGTCCGAGCCGAGGATAATGTCTGGCTGAAGTGAGCATGGCTCATGCCAGCGCAAACGCTCCACCCTGGCGCCCTGCAAGCGTCCACATGCTACTTGCTGCGCGGGCCTCCTTTGCCTTGGGCGGTGAGACAGATGCACCTTCTCACTCAGCGGCTTACCCTGGTCATGACACCCGTAAGTTGAGCCATGCAAAGGCTGCCGCATGAGCACGCCAGGCACTGGGACGGCACCGGGAGCGCGGCGATGCCGTTCAAGCGAAGGTTGCAGTCCAGGTTTGCCAGAGTTGCAGCGTCGCCGTCTGTCAGCACCATGTCTGCTACGCCCTGCCTTGCCAGGACGCAGCCGAGGAGGCCTGCGCCGCTGCCCAGCTCGAGGCAGCGTTTGCCTGCAAAGCATGATAAGCCTCAGGTTCGCCTCTGCTGGCGGCCCTGCTGTAGAGGCTCCATGTGCTCGCAAAGCAAATGCTGCCACGCGCAACGCAAAGGGCATGAGCCTGCCTCTTGGCTCAGCCGATGCATGTGCACAGCGCTGGAGGCGCACCCAAGACCAAGGAAGGGTTGTTCAAGACGAACTCTGCTAGGTGGAAGCCTGCCTCCCACTCGTGGCAGCCTGTGTCGCCCTCGAGCAGGTTGACAGACAGACGCAGCGTGACGTGCGAGCGCGGCTGCGCCTGCTCCGCGGGGTGGCAGGCTCCCTGACCATACACGTACGTCTTGTAGCACCACTGGTCTGCCACGCCAGGCACCTGCCAGTGCTGTCGCGGTGAGTTCGCCTGGCGGTACCAAGGCACGGGAGGCAATGCCTGAGTAGCACATACCGCGGGGGACATGAGCAGCGCCGTATGCCTTTGCATCAGCGCTTCATTAGCTTCCACGCCATCGCGCTCGGCTGCCATGATGATGTGTTTCAACACGCGCCTGCCGTTGCAGAAGCTGCTGATGGCTGTCGAGCGGGCAGTTTGGGTGCTGCTCCACTCGCTGCGACTGTACTGGCAGACCGGATGCTACACATCAAGGAGGAGCAGGAGGAGGGGCTGACACAGAGGTGCACACCTGCAGTAGGCACTGCCAGGGCGGGATATGGCGTGTGCTAGACAAGAGGTTGAAAACACTTGCTGAGCGGGAACGCTGACTCTGCCACTGCCCAGTCGTCGCAGAAGCTCGACCAACTGCGCTGCTGCAAGCACACTCGGGGTTGACAAGAGGCCGTGATAGCTGTGCTGAACTATGCTTGGTGTTAATGGCAATATAAACTGTGCGGACCTGAGCAGGGGGCGCGAGCTGCCAGTAAGCGCACTGCAGTCCATCCTCCAGACACTGGGAGTCCTCCATTACACACGCCAGTGAAACTGCTCGAGCCTCTCCTCCCCTGAAGCACACCACCGCTCCTTCTTTCTTCACTTCATTCCAATACCTTTGACACACAGTATCCCAGGCTTACCTTGCAGGTCAACATACCACCAGGCCCTGTAATAAACCTGTCATGATGGTGCAGAGTGCGCACTGGCATGCCCTTTCCTTTCATGCATGGACTGCCATTGTCATGGCGCTGCTCGATACTGGCCGCAAAAAGACATGTGACATGCCTTTCAGCGGCATGCTGCTTGCGAGCTGCAGTGCTGGGCATCCTGCGATGTGTTTCTGCGCCGCCAAAGGTGGCTGCCCTATGCACGTTTGTTCGGTGTCTTGCCTCTGCCCGTGTTCCACATGTTGCCATTTTCCGTTTGCAAATGGGGCTGTCGCAGGTCTTCACGTCGTGCGATTCGGCTGGGCTTTTTCATGCTGGGCCCGACCCCTGAAAGCCTACTCGCAGACGAGAGCCAGGTAGCGATGCACAGCCTCTGGCGCCAGCCCCTGCCGGAACTTCTCATACATCTCGAACAGCGCATGGGTTACAGCATGCACCTGCGGAGCACCAACCCTGCCATTCAGACTGAGCCATACAACGGCAACGAGTACATGCTTGCACACGCCTTGTCAGGATCAGGAACAGGGAGCCTCAGTGCAGCCCCAGCGGAAACCTGGCACAAGCAGACACATGAGAGAGTGCTGTGTCGCATGCACTGGCAGGGCGTCTTCTCAACCGCTGCGCTGCCTCCCATGTAGCACACCACGTCCAGGTATTTTGAGCAACGATCCAATCAAGCGCAGAACCCAGAGGGGGTCCACCTGGTCCATGTCGCAGGCCAGGCCCTCGAGCCAGGGCTGCAGGTCCCGGTCGGTCAGCGCCGCGGCGACCACCATGCAGCCGATGGCGACGACGTACGGCGCGTGCACCAGGCTCACATCCGTCCGGTACGAGTCATTCAGCACGGCCCTGTGCGCGGGGCACACTCGCTGCTGGCAAAAGCTGTGGCGCATGACATTGTAAGTGAGTGCAGCATTTCCACACACTGCATGCATGAGGTGCGAGACACCTTAAAAAGCAGGCAACTCGCTCTCCGCAGCAGCATTCTCGCCTAGCCGTGTGCTTGTGCGCTCTCAAAGCAGCTGAGAAGCGCACCGCTAGCTGTCCACGCGATAGTGCACATTCCACGCCGCAGGCCATTGGCAGCGCCTCAGCACCTTACAGCCTGCTGCGCACGCTCAACGGCTGCTGTCCGTGCAGGAGACGCACCAGGCACACTCGGCAGCGTCCAGCATCCCGGCGTCCTGCAGGAAAACCATGAGGTCCCGGTAGGGGCTGAAGACGACCAGGTTGAAGTCCAGCTCCTCCTGGCGGCCGCGCGGGCGGAATTCAGGGCAGACATGAACGCCATAGGCGCCGCATCTTCCCCGCGCATGTACCGTCTGCGCGAGTCTGGCCTCGGCAAGCAGGCGCCCTCCGGCGCGGGCATCGGGCGCCCGCAGTCAGCAGAGCAGCGCCCATCGGCTGCCCTCTTTCCTCAGCATAGGCTACGCGGGGTTGGCAAGCAGTCCAAGAGCTTGCAGCATGGACGTCCTCGGCTGCCTGCCCCCCAGCTCCGCTGGCAACCGCTGGCAGCAGTGTTGAGAGCGGCCAGCGCACCATGATGGCCATCTCCAGGTCCAACAATTCCTTCATCTCCAGGACCGGCATCTGCTGGTACCGGCCTGCTCCCCCCCACTGCCAGAAGTCACCAACCCGGCCAGCAAATGCACCTCATATCACACTCTGCTCATGTCCAGCAGGCTTACTTCACATTGCAATGTGGCACGCTCCCGTGCGGCCAGAGCCCGCGCATGCGCGCGCGCGCGCGTCTCAGCCCATAGCAGCCGGGCGCCGCAGCGCGGCGGCTGCGCAGGCGGCGCGGGCGCGCCAGGGCGGCACCCGCGGCGTTCAGCTTCTTCATGAAGTGGAACAGCGCCTTGGCCTGCGCCTGCGCCTCCTCCGCCTTGGCCGCCAGGTACAGGCAGGCCGGCGCGACGGCGCGCGGGTCGTACTCGCACAGGCACCGCCGCACGTAGAAGCGGCGCAGGTACATGCACGCGGTCGCCACGACCCTGCCCGCGGCAGGGCCGCATTAGGCTCGAGGCTGCCCGGCGCGGGGCGGTGCGCGCTGCCCGCGCAGGCGGCAGTGACGCCGCGCCACAGGAAGCTCCGTGTATGCCCTGGGATCCTGGATGCCACGTGCGGGCTACCACGCGCTCAACACCGCCGGCGAGGACACAAAGGATACGTGCGGCAGGCAGTGCCCGCCACTTCGCCAGAGCCCGGCGGAAGCACTGGCTGTGCGCACAGGCCAGGGCCGGGCACCCGCGGCTCACCGTCTGCGCACATAGCTCTGCGAGCTCTTCGCCAGGTCCTCGACGTCTGCAGCGCGTCACGGGTTGGCAAACAGCAGACCAGACCGGTCGCAGAGTGTGTTGCAGACGGGCGTACATTGCACCATGAACATCTTAATCTGCTGCACTTGCTCAGCTGTGAGCCCTCTGGCAATGTCCTGGGCGTGCGCATCCCGAAGCTGCTCCGGGGCCAGCAGCCAGCGCCTGCATTCATCAAAAGTTTAGTTTTGCACCGCGCGAACTAAACAGCAGCACGCCAACCACGCGCTCTGTTCGTGCAAGGCTGCGGGCTGCGCAGCACACAAGGACCGCACGCACGAGTGGCTACTCTTCCAGAAATCAGATGCAACCATGTGGGATTAGCAGTGCGCCATGCCGGCGCTCGCTTGGCGAGCACAGGCTCTGACTGCTGCTGCTGAATCTTGTTCCTTGCTCAGGCTTCGCTTGCGCAGTGGGCACTCGCCAATTTGTCGATTCAAGTTATTGAGGACTTTCCATCAAGTTTTGGCAGGAGAGGCCGCAGCAGGGTGATGCGGTCGCCAGCGCACTGGATCGCCATGAGAGACCCTGCGAGGCGTGCCCACGAGCTCTCAACGAGGCTACTGCCAAGATCCTCGGCCTACGACGTCGCGAGTGCTCTGGCTGGCCAACCTAGCGGCCATCACAGGCCGTGTACAGCCTCGACTGGCGAGGCTGCAAAGCGGGGGCCGACTGCCAAGGTGGCAACCGGCCTCGGATGGAGCCCGACACCGGCCTTGGACACAGTGCGCCCTGACAGTTCCTGCGCATTGTCTGGTGTTGGCCTGGCAGCGCAGAAAGCTGCCTGGCAAGTCGCTCCAGCCCTCTTCCTAGAGCATTGTGGGCCTCATGACCCACACTGGCCGGCCGCGCAGGCACGCCGAACGGCGAGGCGCCCGGCAGCGCCCCGCCCCGCGCGCCGCGACCACCGAGGAATCAAAAGACGCCTATTCAAAGGGAGGCCCTGGATGCTGCGTTTCGCAGTGCGCCCCCCCGCGCAACCCCGCGGCGCTGCACGGGAACAAGGCGCCCTGATGAGCGCGCGTGGTCTCCTAGTTCAATCGCTCCCGGCGGTGTGTTCAGGGCGGTCAGCGAGGGGGCTTGCGCACCGACCCACTTGCTTGATGAGAGCCCTCCCAACTGCTGGCGAGACGGGCTCTGCCTTCGGCGCAAAACATGTTGCGCCGGGCGCGCCCATGCCGGGCCCCTGACCATGGGCTTTCCGCGCGGCAGTCAACCAGTTCCCGCCGCCGGAGGTGCGGCGCGCGCTGGGCGAGCGGATCTCGCTCACCGAGGACCAGGTCCAGGCGCGCGCCCTGCGCCCCGCGGCGCCGCGCCGGCGCCCCAGGGCGCTGCGACAGCGTGCTGCGGCGCCCTGCCCGCCCGCCCCCCGCCCTTCCGGCCGCCCCTGCCCCGCCTG
>JAABVA010005262.1_pt1 | contig 11773 bp, 16 predicted proteins | sample 5560331 | NCBI WGS metagenome assembly JAABVA01 (sample SAMN12812661, study PRJNA571458) | rock metagenome | isolation source: Antarctica rocks | place: Antarctica: Victoria Land, Mt New Zealand sud | collected 2016-01-07
ACGAAGCTGATGTTGCCTATGCTGACGTCACATATCGCTCCGAAATATTTGCCATTAATAATACGGATACTGTATTACTTGCCCAAATGCCACGTTTGACGTTCTTGCAGTGAAGCAGAAAGCTTTCGGGGTGTTGTTGGCACAGGACATTGTGAGTTGGATTTTCACAGCCACATGACCCTCGTCAATCTCCAAGGCGAGCACATTCCATGCGTGCACACAAAGTAGTGCACTACGATGTTACGATGAGACAGCCAGAGGAAAGGTACCATTACTCAGTACATGGTAATACCTTGTTGGCCAGACTCTGGGACACGACCACGAGTTTTCATGTCACCCAGGGAAAAAGTAGGAAGGCATGATGCCTGGGAATGCTTGCAAACAGCCCTTCCACTATCACTATAGAAACGATTATGCATTCAAGACCTACCAGAAACACACATTTTCAGACAGTTCTCAATAGGTTGTGCTACCTAGCTACACAGACAGACACCTAGTTCAGCCTGGAGTTGTCAAGCTGATGCTCATCACTTTGCTCAGCCTTTGCTGACACAGCTGCTGCTGCCACTGGTTCCTGGTTTGCGGGCTGCTCAACATGTGCATGCAGACCACTGCTCTTTTTGAATGCAGACACAAGGCTCCTGGTGCTATTCTCTTGAAGAAGCTTTGCAGTCAGGTCAGTGAGGGAATGCATTCCGTGTGTCTCCATATCCCTGGTGCGAACATTGACAGTCTGCTCCTTCATTTCCTGCTCTCCAACAACCTGTGGTGCACAACAAGCTGTTTACCAGCATAGTCGGAACAAGGAGGAAGTGGCAACACTTGCTGCATGACACAATCCAACAGCATGCACCAAGTGACTGTCAGACAGTCATTACGTTTGCGCTTGTTATTTCTGTTGGGCCTGGCTGGCCCCTAACAACCATGCAAAATCAAATTAAAGTGCTGGTCCATGCCTGATTTGACAGCCTCTGGCATCTTTATCCACTGCTATGTCACTGCAACAAGTGTAGAAGATACTGTGATGCAATGTGTCAGGCAATTTACCAGGCTCTGCTAATCAGGGCATCCTTGGGATCTTGTTTCTGAATCCAACCCTCCAGGAAGATACTGTGATGGTGCCCTCGTCATGCATGTCGCGTACTCAGTGCAAATAGGCAACATGCTTGATAGGATCTACATAACCATAGAAAAGTCACTTGGACAGTCTTGAAATGGACTCACCAGAATGTAGTTGTACTGTGCTAGCTGGGCCTCCCTGACCTTCTTCTGCATCTTCCTGTCTGTGGCGTCTACATCTACATGAAGCTTGGCCTTGCGCAGCTGCAACCTGACTTGCTGCGCATACTCAAGGCTGGCTTCACTGATGGGTACCACCATGACCTACAGTCGTGATCACAGCAGCTTAGAGCATTTAGTTGGTGCAAAGCTCCCACAGCTGCAGATGGATCAGATCAGGATAATCAACGCAGCTTGGCACAACATTCACCCTCCATTGTCCAAGATCCAGGTAGCTGACCTATCAGCAGCGGGGCGCAGCTGCCATGGTGTGTCTGACAGGTGTCACAACTCTCCCAAGCATGTTGAAGTTTATGCAAAGTTTATGCCTTGCCTGTCTAGGACTGAGCCAGAAAGGCCACTTGGCAGCATAGTGCTCAGTGAGGATGGCGAACATGCGCTCCACCGACCCGAGGATGGCTCTGTGGATCATGACAGGCCGCTCATGCCCGGTCTCTGTCTGGTACTGCAGGTTGAATCTGATGGGCAGCTGGAAGTCTAGCTGCACTGTGGCACACTGGAACTTGCGCATCAGGGCGTCATAGACTGTGATGTCGATTTTGGGGCCGTAGAAGGCGCCGTCGCCAGGGTTCATCTGCACCACAATCAGGTTGGCAGGTATGTCAGACCTCATAAGTGGACACATACAGGAGTTTTGTGCGATTGTGAATGCACTCTGTCATTTGTACGCACGCCACTAATGTGAGCAGCTGCAGAGAAGGATTGCAGAGGTTGAAAGAGACCATGCACAAGGCCGATCGAAATCATGGAACCCTTATCAGCTGTAACATGGGGTGACATAGCGGCTGTAACCATGTTGCAGCAGAGATAGGTGTGCAGACGCTGCAATGCTGCCACACGGCAGCTGTAACCATTACAGGGGCAATAGCAGCGAAAATGATCATCTCCTGCCTCACCTCCCACTCTAGGCTGGTTTCATCCAGGGCACCTTGAAGTGCCCCTTCTGCTTGGTCCCACATGGCATCATCTCCTAGCTTCTCCTCAGGTCTGGTGGAGAGAGCCATCTTGTAGTGGAGCCCAAATGTGTCGTACACCACCTTGAGCATTTGGAGAAAACGGTTCAGCTCAGGTTTGATCTGGTCAGGCCTGCAGCAAGGGTAGCTTCCCTCTGTGCAGTTGGTGCTCTATGTATCAGCCTTGTTGGCTTGGCGAAGATGTACATCCGCTCCTGCTCCTCGTGCTCTATAGGTGCACTTTGTGTACTGACAATGGACACAGTATGTGTACTATCTTTGGGTGCAGTTTGTCTACTTTCTACAGGTGTCTACTTTCTACAGGTGTAATGTGACTGATGTCACCAGGCATGATGCATTGCATGACAGATCTGGGTTGACTGCTGAACAAATACAGCATGTACACACTGGAGTCAGCTGTGATCATTCAACATCAGAGCAGCAGGCCTGCAGTCTGCAGTCCTGCAGGCCTGGAAAACAGTAACGAGCATTCACTCCTCTGAAGAGTGATGACTCACCGGCAGAAGACGTGTGCATCGTCCTGCTGGAACCTGCGCACTCTGGTGAGACCTTGAAGGGCCCCGCTGTATTCATTCCGATGCAGCACTCCAAAGTCAGCTAGCCGCAATGGAAGCTCTCTGTAAGAGCGTGCTCTGCTTGCAAACATCACACAGTGTCCTGCACAGCAAGGACTGTGGGCAAGAGAAGCATCCTATCACATTGACATTCCAAATACAGCACTGATTTGAAGACTTGCTGCTGCAGATCCTGAGCCCACCGTAGCTTCCTTACTGTTGCACTCAAAGCAGAGTATCAAAAGCAAGATAGGCTTTCAGTGGGCAACAGCATTGCTGACTGACTGAGATGTCTTCACATGGGACTTGTACATTTGCACAGCGTATAGCAAGGCATTGTGCATGACTACCAATGACCCGTTGGCAAGCATTTCTGAGAACCTCTTCTCAATGTAAGCTCGAGGTGCCTTTGTCATGATCGCAAGACACAAGGTACAATGGTGAACTTAGGATGCTTGGTCAGACTATTAGCATGCTACTGAGACACTGAGCAGTGACTTTGTCCTGCTTAGCTGTGCCTGTGTGATGGCAAGAAGCGGAGGGACTGGCATCTGCAAACATCACGAGGTCAGCCATGAGCGTGTGACTGACCTGGGCAGTTCATGGGCTTCAAGCCAAACTCCTGCTTCTCAATGTCAAAGCTGAACATGTTCTGTTTGTAGTGCTCTGCGTGGCCGGAGGTCTTCCACAGGTCAAAGTTGTAGATGTTGGGGGTGACCACCTCCTCATACTCAAACTCCCAATACACCTCTCTGATGAACTGCACAACCAGCAACGCCTACTTTCTATTTTGTTTTCTTGTGTGATCAGCAGCACCTTCAGAAGCTGTGCAGTCATGCAACCGGAATGTGCATAAAAGCCAACAACAGTTTTGCCAATGCAAACAACGTACTGTAGATGGTGTGCCAACAGAAAACTCCACGAGCAAAAGCCTGATTTGTTTTTGACTTGAACAAATCAAAAGCCAATGCATCTGAACACAGTGAGTCACCTCAACAAGGTTGTTGTAGACTCGCGCTCCATTGGGCAAGAAGAAGCAGCTGCCGGGAGAGAGACGGTCGAAGAAGAAGAGCTCCTGCTGAGTGCCCAGGAGGCGGTGATCCCTCTTCTTGGCCTCCTCCATGCGGTGCTGGTAGTCCTTCATGCTCTCCTTGTCTGGAAAGGTGATTCCATACACACGCTGCATAACATCCAAAGGCATGTTTTGGGTACTGCTCCTTTTCTTCAAGCCCTCATTAGATATGGAAGGCCAGGTTCTTGGCAACATCAGAAGCCATCTGTAACAGGCTGAGGTTCATGACAGGCTGAGGTTCATGCACAGCCTTCCATGCTTCTGAGGGTAAGGCGCTATTGATGCAGCAGCACAAAGCTGCAGAAGAGGTTTGCATGGCTGCTCTTGGCGTTGCAAAAGACTCTTGCAGCTGTGTGAAGATCATCATGCCTTGATTTTATCAGTTGCCCATGTTGCTGTTGTCAGAAAACAGAGCCACACACCATTGTGCACATAAGCAAACAAAGCATAACGAGTCGGATCGAGGCTGGCAATGCTTGCGTACTCTGAGGAAGACAACAGTTCCTTTATGCGATGTAAACACATGTCATAGATTGCAATGCAACAATGCACGTGATGCTGTACATGTGCAGCGGGTCCTTGTAGACATCAGATGTGAAAAGTATTCAATGCATTACAACAAGCATACCTGCAGAGGGTCCTTATTGACATCTGCACGCCAGAAGGCTCTGGACAGGTTGTTCACTGCCTGAGTCTTGAGGTAGCCGGTATTAGGCAGATGAGGTCCGTGGCACAAGTCCACCATAGGTCCACACCTGCGCTTGCATGCTGCGTTAGCCCGCACTCATCATTGTATGATGTTGACGCACAAGCTTGGCCTACTATCGATTGACAGACAACATGGCCGGGATAAACACTCACGGGAACATGCTCTGAGCCGTATGCAAAGCGTATGTTGAGGTCAAGCTATATTGCTGATTGCCATACTCTCAACATTTCTGGTGTGCATGGATGTGCGCAGGCAAACTTGCTCTTTGCATGTGCCACAACCCATGCAGACAGTGTGCAGGGTACATCGCCCTGCTGGGCAGTCACGACTGACCTGTACAGGGAGATTGTAGCTGACTGTGGCAGGCCGGAGATGATTTCCACCTTGAACTTGTTCTCCTGGAACATGGCCAAAGCTTCATCTCTGCTGACAACCACACGCTGGAATGACTGGCTCTCTTTGACAACCTGCATCCCACTCAAGCATGATTGTCAGAGATTGTATGCCCATGTGGCTTTGATGATACGCTTTGACAGTGATACATGAGCAAAGGATGACACTGAACAGACGGCCCCTTGTAGCTGCAGCAACATTACAGAAGTGACTGCAAGGTGAGCACATCTACGCCTGCTGATGTTCAGCCTGTCCACTGCTGTGGAGTAAAATGTGTCTGCATGCCTGGCTGTGTCTGTTGCTTCCGTACGGGTGGAAGCTATAATGCCAATCAACAAGCTTTCTGTGTGTACATATGAATGTGGAGGCAGCCTTGCCTGCTGCATTCGCTTCTCAATAGCAGCCTTGTCAGCATCTGTGAGGGTGCGTCCATCCTCAAGGTAGCAGTCATAGTAGAAGCCTTCTTCAATGGATGGCCCGATAGTGAGATCAACACCAAATTCTAGCTCCAGTGCTTGTCCCAGAATGTGCGAGCTTGAATGCCAGAACGTCTGCATATAGCACAGGTTGAGTGCTTGCATTATGCATGCGTCAGTGATTGGCAGCAGTTGCTGTCAGGTCACCCACGTCCTTGCCAGTCTTGTCATCAAATGTGCATAGTTCCAGATTGCAGTCTGACTCCAAGGGTCGCAATAGATCCCAGGTGACGGCCTCGCTTGCAGACTCTGCCTTCACTTTTGCAACTACAGCCTTTTTTACTACGCTCTTTGGCAAAGTTTTAGCTACGTCCATGGGTGTAGTCACTCCCGCCACACCCTTCTGAACGGCACCATCGGGGAGAGTAACCTGAATAGGCTTCTCAGCCTGCTTGGCATCCGCTACTCTGTTAACCTCTCTTTGATAGTACTGCTCAAAAAGCTCGACCCTTTTGTGGTAGTAGGGTTCGCGTTTCTGGACGTATTCCTTGTGTGGACGGGCTGCGACTGGAACCTGCTTGCCTTTGCTTTGGTGGCTGTTGTGACTGCCGTTAGAGAACAAGGAAACTCCATTCTGCAGGTTGTGAGGATGTTCTGCACCTTGCTGGACCTCCGGGGTACCGCAGCAATCGGCGCCCATTGCGCTGGACTTTGTTTGAGCTGTGCTTTGCTGCCACAAATTGAGAATCGTAAATATGCGCAGGCGCTACCTATTGGTGATGGTGAAGCTCATAGCAGTCACCTTGTACCAACGACATGCATTTCGCCATTACACCGGCAGGGCTTGCCCAATTGGATTGTAGACCTAAACTAATTAGACGAAATAATTGAACCGTGGCCTGAAGGTTTACGAAAGTGCAATTTAGTGTACGACTGTGCATCAGACAATGTTGGATAATAGACTGTAGCAAGGCGTGACTTCACATCAGTGACCATACATCAGCGTGAGACACATCCCAGGGTGGCCTTGTTGAGTATAGTATAGTATTACATTCAATCTATACATTGGGGCAACATCATTGCAAATACAAGCAACTAAATGCACAGCTTGGGTCCTGATGTGCTGCCTTATTTCAGACATGCCATGTATTTCACGCACTGCCAGCAGGTCAGTTCCGCAACTCGCTTATGAGCCAATTCAAGTGCGCCCTGAACTGCCGAGCAGCTGGAAGTGGCATGTCACGAGGTACCCCCACTCTATCCCGCAGGTAAGCCACTGACGCACAGACTGGAGCCCCAGGTAAAGAATCCCCTTCAGAAGCTGAGCGCATCCCAGTGTGAAGAGATCTAGCTGCTGCTTCTGGTCCATCTAGTAGTGCCTCTGCAACATGTCTCAAGCCTGCATTGAACAGGAGCACAAATTTTACCTGAGTGCAGCAAAGTGGTGCAGCTGGCAGGTGCGCAGTGCAGCACTCATGTTTATGGTACCAGTTTGAAAGTCATCACAATGGCAATCTGCAGCAGCACCTGGCTTGTGAGACAAAACACCAATGATACATCTGGCATGCGAATGCGATTTACACAACAGCAGGTGCATGTGAATACACAATGTGATAAGATGTGTGCCTGGCCTGTGACTCAAAGACCAAGCTAGCGTTGGGGGTGAATTTGCAACAACAGCAGAAGGACAAAACAAGTCTGAGCAGCTGACCTGCATCAACGGCATCAAGGTACTGCATGCCTGGCTTTGCATTGGGGTCAGAAAGAGGTGCATTCACAGGCGGACTGCCTTGCTGTCCACAGCCCCGGGCTGCAAACTTGGCAACAGCCTCGTGATTCTCTACCAGTCTGTGGACCGCTCTGAGTTTGTCCAGCTCAGGGCTTTCACCTGAGGCAGAGGCAGGCAAGCAGGGTTGACTGACATGAAGCAAGACCATGTAAGCCATACTATATATGCTTTGCATTGACATGCAGGTATGCACTGACATCAAAGTGGAATAAGCAAGTTATCATGATCTGAGTCGAGAGGCAAAGCAGATTCAATGGCGCCGCTGGTATGGCAGCTTGTTTACCTGGAGAGTATGGTTCCAAAGAAGCAGAGTTCAAGGGTGGCAGCGGCAGGTGCCAGCTGGTGCTGTTGTCACCATCAATGGCATCAGACATATCCTTGGCTGCTGGCACGGACACACATCCTGCATTGGCAATGTACATTGCCTTGGTCTCATTTGGCAAATCCTCATTGTGACAATGCAGAGCCTGGGAGCAAGCAAAATGTGCTGTTGTGACCTTGACACAGTAAGCAACAGTTTGCAGAATGTAACACAGAACAAAACATAGCATGGCTGGCCAAAAGTCTGTCCATGCATTTGTATTGCACCCTGTGTGTGTCTGCTGCGCTGGCAATGTCACTTTGCCTGAGACTTGCATAAGATGTGACATTGACTCGATGCATGATGCATGTTGCATGTACATGAAATGCATTCATGTCAGAAGAAGAAAGTACACACCTCCTAGCTGTGGTGGCAGGTCATGGACATGGGTGTAGAAGTCAGATTTGGTGCCCAGGTATGACGGCTTCTTCTCCATTGCCTCAAACCATCTAAATGTCAACAGCACAGTCAGATTTACTGATGCGTACAACTGTGCATATCATATCATCATCTTGAAGATGGGCAGGGTGCCAAGGGCATGTCGCGTTGGATAGATCGCCAACCAGTCAAAAGCCATGGCAGCATGGTCTGGTATCTACAAACCAGCGCTCGCATCCATGTGGACAATCACAGCATCAAGGCCAGATGTTACATGTGAGGGCAAACATCAGTTGCATCCTGTCTGCCACATAATGCTACTCTGTGTGCAATCAAACTGTAACACTATAAAACATTGTTCTCCGTGTACCATTCATGCAGCCCCTCAACACATGTCATGAGCACTTGATGGCAGAGCAAACACATGAACTACACATGATTACTTGCTCAGATACAGCTCACCTCTCCAGGTTAGGAAAGCGGCCATCCCCCCTGACCCTCACACCTTTGTAGTAGGGGATGGATGCCACAATGCGCTCCAGGAAGGGAGCAAAGACACAGTCCACAAGAGACATGTCTTGTCCCAGGAAGAATGGGCCCCCATCCACGTCAAGCTGCTGGTTCACTTGGTCCATGGTATTCATGAAAGCAGCCATGCTCTCTTTGTGGTTCCTGCACGTGCATACATAGCATGTTTGAAGAGACATCAGACGGCATATTGCAAATTGAGCACAGAGTGATACAGTCGTGTCAGCAAGTAGGATGTCAGGAGGCAAGTGATGGCGGACTCAAGAGTCCAGTCTCAAGCAGCAAAGTTATTGTCGAGACTGAGCCGATGGCAGACAGCACAAGGAAGAGCATCAAAAAGTTGGTGAGAGGTGAAGCATACATGGTGATGCAATGCAATGCATAAATGACTGCCTGCTGGATGCTTACCAGCTTCGGCAGAGCCACTGCAGCCAAACACCAAACAGCTGTCTCTCCAGCCGCATCAGCTGTTGTGCTCTGTGGTAGGCAGGAGAGCCCTTGGCAGGCATCATGGGCTTCTCCGGAAACTTCTCCTCTATTACTTGCATGATGAGGTCAGACTCGGTGAACAGCTGACCATCTACTTCTAGGGCTGGCAAGAGTCCAGACGGCACCTGCAAGCATGATGTGGCATTTTAGGCATAACAAGTGTTTCCACATGAATCTGCATTGCAACATGGCCATCACACTGCCATTTCTGGTGACAGTCACAAATACACTCTGCGGATGGTAGAGCAATGCGGAAAATTGATGGCAAACTCAATGTCAATCTCACAGGAGTTCACTGCAATGCATGCTGCATGTGCTGCATACTGGTAAAGTGGCTCACCTTTGCTGTGTAAGCAGCAGGCTTGTCACCATAGCAGCGCATGTTGATCTTCTCAATGACATACGGTATTTGCTTCTCTTCAAGCTGGAGCCAAACCTTTTGACAGTATGGGCACCATGCAGCATGATCTCTGCAGCCAGATGCATGATTGATTTACAGCAAACATTTATTGTTTTGCCAACAAGTCACAGGTTGATGGGGTATTTCTTGTGACTCAGAAAACTTGCTGTAAGTGCACCTATAAAGCTTCAGTGCAGGCTGGCCACCGTTGCCAAAGCTTCTTTTTAGACCACGAGCATTGGCAGGGCCCTGCAATGGGATATCACTCGGCAAACACGGCAAAGTTGTAAGAGGATAGCGTCACACAGCTCGAGCTTTTAAGGCATACGTTTTCTAGGTCTGGCGTTTCCCACTGCAACTCTTTCTGTCGTTGCTGCACTTTAGCGTGCAGCTCTTGCCACGAGCAAGCGTTGTCTTTAAACGAAGAGGCGGAGCCTTGCTGTATTGACTCTGTGGGCTCCTGTAGCGTGGTGCACGACCTTAAGTCGGGTGCGGACTGCGGATGCGCGGTTCAAGTTCGGGTACAAACCAAGTAAGATACCTTGGTGAAAGCTTTCTTCAAACCTGCAAGCATGGTACTGCCAATACCGCCTGAGCAGGCTGCGACACGAGCTCCCGAAGAGGCTTGATCACTGCTCCTTTGTGAGCAAAATTTGCGAGCTCGTGCCTTGTGCGCAATGCGGACAGCGTTCTGAGCGTGGCGATGTCGACTGAGCTGCCGGGCTGTGCACAGCACAGAACAGCTACGCGCTGGCAGAGGCACGACATACATTTTGTTCGCTGTGTTAGGTCGAGCACGACACAGCACGACCACTTACGAGTTTTATTGCCGTATTATTAAGTTCGGAAATTGTGCTTTAGACAATTGGGCTGCTTGGCCCTGCAGCTGAAACGACAAAGCGGCGACGGCATGACTCCATCAGCATCTCAGGTAATGTCTCCTGTGTCGATAAGAGGTTGTTGGTGGTACTGTGCATGAAACCAAATTTCTCAAGGGCACCAATGTGACTGCAGGCCTCCACAGCAAACTCTCCATCTCCCTGCGACGTGCTAGCACTGCAAAAGTGCCTGGAGCAGAACAAAGGCGATCGTCAGAAGTGCGCTCAAGAGGTCCAGGCCTTTCAGCAAGCTTGTGGCCAGCCGAAGAAGACGACATAAGATTAGTGCTGTCAGAACCAGAGGACCATTTGCGCTGCTCGCATGAGAAGACCTGGTCAGCCGGTTCTGTGCTGAACACCTGACAACACTTGTAAACATGGTTTCAGCCCCAGACGCATCAGCAACAACAATTGACAGCATACAACAAGCAGCAACCATTCTCACCGGCTCTGTCAAGTCTTCGGCCCCTCCACCTGCTGGCGAGCAACCACCAAACAAGCAAGAGCTGAAGACCCTGGCAGAAGGTGTCAAGCTGGAAGCCTCAAAGATTGGCCTGATGTGGGGCAGCGGGGCACCTAGCCCTGCCGAGGCGCAATCTTTGTTTGCAGCGCTTGAGCAACGCCACTCTCAGCTATTTACGCTGCTCTGTCGAGCAGGCTATGGTGGAGGACCTACCCTGCTGCAGTCGCTCCAGTCCGTAGCAGAACCAATTACTGAAGCCTGCATCAGTCTTGTCAAGTATGTGTCCTCAAACAAGTCTATTCTTGAAGGTCAGGCAGCTCAGCAAACAGGCAAAGTGTGGGCTGCTTGTGATGCAGCCAGCACAGCGTGTTTAGACAACAAGACTGCCATAGGTCGCAGGCTGCTGCACATCAGCAGAAGTGTCAAAGACAACATTAGAGAGATTCAAGAGCTCATTTCTGAGAATCAATCAACTGACCCCAGCAATGGTGTGGAAAATTCTTCACGTGACAGCAGCAACTCTGATGTTGATATGGACTTTGAGTCAGAGGCTCTTAGCCCTGTTGAGCTTGAAAGCTCAGAGGCTTCATTGACTTTGATGCAGGTTGTGCTAGATGTTTTCAAGCTTCTGATACGCATCTTGTTGACAGAGGATGTCGTGTCTTCAGCATCAACATTAGACGACTGGGAAAATCTTTTGTTTCATGCCAAAGGTTTAGCAGATGTCAGCAATGATCTAGGTGCTGCATTGTTTGCTCCTCAGGACACAGATGAAGTTATGTCAGCTGCTGATAGTCTGAACAATGGATGTGAGTTGGTCTTTGACGAGGTTCCAGGCAGTCTCAGGCATGCCCATGCTGAATCTATAGAGCTTCTGACCCAACGCCTGTGTGATGCCCATAGCAATGCCATTGCCAAAGTGTCAATTGACATTTCCAGCTTGACTGTTTCATGACATTGAAAATATCAATAATGTCAAGTGTAATGTGCCCTGCTTGACAGATAGACCTCAGCTTCGGACAGAACCAGCTCATGCATCAGGCATACATGAGCCGTACATAGGCATTGCG
>JAABVA010005263.1_pt1 | contig 11769 bp, 10 predicted proteins | sample 5560331 | NCBI WGS metagenome assembly JAABVA01 (sample SAMN12812661, study PRJNA571458) | rock metagenome | isolation source: Antarctica rocks | place: Antarctica: Victoria Land, Mt New Zealand sud | collected 2016-01-07
GACGCTGTTCGGCCAAGTCACGGTTCGGCTTCCCCGCTTTCGCTGTGCCGCGTGTGGCGGGATCGAGGCTGGCGTTGGCTGGCCGTCGCATTGCCGGTCGACACCGGAGCTGGACCGGCTTCAGGCGCATCTCTCGGCCCTGATGACCTACAGGACGGCTGCTGACCTGCTGGGGCAGATGGTCCTGGTGGCGTGGTTCAAAAAGTGCCATTTCCAGGTAACACCGGAAATCGATAGAGCTTTGATGGTAAAGGGATTTCTCGTTTTAGGTGTTACCCTGATTTGAACCACGCCCTTATCGCTGGTTAGATGACAGCATTAGTGCGCGGGCGCTTCGATTGATGCATTGACGCGTGTGCATCAAGCCTTGCATCATCCGCCTTGCCGTTCGATGTAATCAGTCAGTGCGACTTCAATCACGCTCTGATGCGTCACCCGTCCGTGCCCCTCATCCTCGACACGCGCCACATAGCGCCGAAGCCGTCGATACTGCTCAGCCGTAAGCCGGAGAGACAGCGTATGTGCGTAGTTCTTTGGCGTGGTGATGGCTGGACCATTAGACGGCGTTGCGGCGACCCGCTCGTGCCCTTTGGGCACTGTCAGGTCGTCCAAGCTTCCCTTCGGACGTGGGGACATTGCTACCTCTCAGGATTGTTTGAACATAGGCCCAAGCCCTGCAGCCTCTTCGGCCGCCTTACCTGTGAGGCTCTTGTTGGGTTCCGGGGTGGTGAGTTTGGACTTGGGTAGCATGGCTAAAAGGCATCTGATCTGATGGCGAGAGCGCGAGGCGAACTGCCTCGCGCGAGGAGCCTCCGCCATCATGGCGGCACCAGAGCTGGTCAACATTTCGTCGCTGCTGGACGACGCCAAGTGGGCCTTGTCGTAACCTCCGTGCCAAAATTGCCGATCTGAAAAGCGTGCTGTTTCAAAGCGTTGCGCTTCGCGCAGCATAATAACACGTTGATATAGACCGATAATCAGCTTTTCATTTCGATAGTGTTGATCCGCAACTCCTCGTTTACGGATCAAGGTACGGGCGATTTCAGACCTGTCGCGCCAAGCGCAGCAGCATCGTTAACCTGACGGCATGTCATTCAGACTGCGCGCGACGGCTTCGAGCAAGCGGTCCGTGGGAGTGTCAAAAACCTGGGGCAGCCTGCTTGCCCTTGGCGGACTGATCGGCGTGGCTGATGCCTGACATGAGGACGGCAGGCGTGATGCAGCGACCGGCATCAACCGCGCGAGTCTCACGATTAACTACAACGCGACAGCAGCTATCTGCCGGACGGCCTGCTGCACATGCCCGACCTCCTCGTCCGAGAGCGGCCAGCGTGCTGGAGTCTGGAATTGTCAGGACGCCGACATAGCCCAGGACCCAAGCCAGTGCCGCAGCCGACGAAGCACGGCTGCTGCCGAAGCCCACCGGCGCACATCCCCAACCGGCGTCACGGCGCTCTGTCCCCGTCCCCGGCGCCGTGCAGGGCCTCGGTGATGATGTCGCGCTTGTTCTGCAGGTGCCGGGCCAGCAGCGGGCCGAGTGCATCACCATCCCGCCGGGTCAGCGCGTCCAGGATGGCGTCGTGTTCGTCCATAGCCGCCTGCCAGCGGTCCAGCCGCAAGCGGTTGCTCATGTAGCGGGCGCGGGTGATGCGCCCGGCCAGCCCGGCATAAGTCGCAATCAGCACGGGGTTGCCAGTCGCGCGCATGATGGCGGAGTGGATGGCCTGGTTCAGCGCGAAGTACCCCGGCAGCTCCCCGCGCAGGAAATGGGCATACATACGGTAGTGCAGGCCCTGCACCTCCGCCAGCTCCGCCGCGCTGATGCGCTGACAAGCCAGGCGCCCGCCTTCTGCTTCCAATGCGGCGATGACCTCGAACAGGTGGACCAGGTGTTCTTCGTCCAGCGTCGCCACTCGGGCGCCACGGTTGGGCAGCAGCTCCACCAAGCCCTCGGCGGCCAGCACCTTCAGGCACTCGCGCAACGGCGTGCGAGACACCTTGAAGCGGGCGCACAAGTTCCGTTCCGGCACGCGGGAGCCGGGCAGCAGGTCGCCTTCGTTGATGAGGGTCCGCAGCCCGTCCAGCAGGCCCTCGTGCAGCGAGGACGCGGGTGGGAAGGCATGGACGACGTTGCTGGCAGCGGCTTGGGGCATCGGGGCTCAGCATAGCGGATTGCCATTTGCATGCAAACCGCAACTTAAGGTTTCGCCTTGTATCCCGAGCCGGAAGCGTGCCATGACGATTTGCATTCAAAATCGAGGAGAGTGCGATGACGTTCAAGAGTGGCCGGCACTTTCTGCAGATCCCAGGCCCCAGCGCGGTCCCTGACCGCATCCTGCGCGCCATGGACCATCCGACCATGGACCACCGTGGGCCGGAGTTCGCGGTACTCGGCAAAGCGGTGCTGGCCGGGATGCGTACCGTGTTCGGCACGGCCGGCACCGTCATCATCTACCCAGCCTCCGGCACCGGCGCTTGGGAAGCGGCCATCGTTAACACGCTGGCCCAGGGCGACCGGGTGCTGATGTATGAAACCGGGCACTTCGCGACCTTGTGGCGCCAAATGGCCGGGCGCTTCGGCCTGCAAGTGGATTTCGTGCCCGGCGACTGGCGCCACGGCGTTGACCCGGCGGACGTGGAGGCCCGGCTGAGCGGCGACGCCGGCCACACGATCAAGGCCGTCATGGTCGTCCACAACGAGACCAGCACCGGCGTCACCAGCCGCATTCCCGAGGTCCGCGCCGCGATGGACCGCGCTGGGCATCCAGCGCTGCTGATGGTGGACACCATTTCCTCGCTGGGGTCCGTGGACTACCAGCACGACGCCTGGGGCGTGGATGTCACGGTGTCCGGATCGCAAAAGGGGCTGATGCTGCCGCCGGGGCTTAGCTTCAACGCCGTGTCGGCAAAGGCGCTGGCGGCGGGGGAGACCGGCGGGATGCCGCGGTCCTATTGGGACTGGCGGGACATGCTGGGGCCGAACTCGACGGGATACTTCCCCTACACACCGGGCACCAACATGCTCTATGGCCTCAAGGAGGCCATCGCCATGCTGCAGGAGGAGGGGCTGCCGCAGGTGTTCGCCCGCCATATCCGCCACGCTGCCGCGACCCGCGCCGCCGTGCGCGCCTGGGCTCTGGAGGTGCTGTGCCAGGATGCGCGCGAATACTCGCCGGTGCTGACAGCCGTGCTGATGCCGGAGGGACACGACGCCGACCACCTGCGGGCGGTGATCCTGGACAACTACGACATGTCCCTGGGCGCTGGGCTGGCGAAGGTGAAGGGCCGGGTGTTCCGCATCGGGCACCTGGGCCACTTCAACGATCTGCAACTGCTGGGCACGCTGGGCGGGGTGGAGATGGGGCTGCACGCGGCCGGCGTTCCGCACCGGCAGGGCGGCGTTGCGGCGGCGATGGACGTGCTGGCCGGGCGCACAGCAGCAGAGGCGCAGAAGGCGGCTTGACGCGACGGCCTGACCCGGACCCGCAAGAGGTCCGGGCAACAAAGGAGGCGACCATGAACAACCGGCGTTGGACAGCCAGCAGCAACGTGCTGTTGCTGCTTTGCCTGATGTACTTCATCACCTACCTGGACCGCGTGAACGTCAGCACCGCGGCGGCGGCGTTCAAGGGGGACCTGGGGCTGAGCAACACACAGCTCGGCTTCGTGTTCTCGGCCTTCGCCTACCCCTACCTGATCTGCCAGGTGATCGGAGGCTGGTTCGGGGACCGCTTCGGCGCGCGGCGCACCCTGATCGTCTGCGGGCTGATCTGGTCGGTGGCGACCATCGTAACCGGCCTGGTCGGCGGGCTGTGGACCCTGGTGGCTGCCCGAATGCTGCTGGGATTGGGAGAGGGTGCGACCTTCCCGACCGCCACCCGTGCCATGTCCACCTGGCTACCAGGCGGCAAGTCCGGCTGGGCGCAGGGCATCACCCATGCCTCCGCCCGGCTGGGCAATGCCATCGCGCCGCCGATGGTGGTTGCGCTGATCGCGCTAGTGTCCTGGCGCGGTTCCTTCGTCGTCATGGGTGCGATGAGCCTGGCCTGGGTTCTGGCCTGGGCCTGGTATTACCGGGACGACCCGCGCACTCACCCTGCTGTGACCCCGGCCGACCTGGAGCGCATGCCGGCACCGCGCACCGTCGCCGCCGGGCGCGACCCGACGCCTTGGGGGCCGCTGCTGCGCCGGATGGCGCCAGTGACGTTCGTTTACTTCTGCTACGGCTGGACGCTCTGGACATTCCTGACCTGGGTGCCGCAGTTTATGCTGAACGCCTACAAGCTGAACCTGAAGGATTCGGCGCTATTCGCCGCCCTGGTGTTCGGCGGCGGCGTGGTGGGCGACGCCCTCGGCGGCTGGCTGTCGGACTACATCCTGCGGCGGACCGGCTCCCTGGTGCGGGCGCGGCGGGACCTGGTGATCTTCGGCATGGTTGGGTCGCTCGTGTGCTCCGCACCCATCCTGTTCATCACCGACCCGATGATGGCGGCGCTGGCGCTTGGCGGCGCGTTCTTCTTCGCCGAGCTGACCATCGGGCCGATGTGGGCCATCCCGATGGACATCGCCCCGGCGCACTCCGGCACGGCAAGTGGCCTGATGAACACCGGCTCCGCTTTTGCTGCCATCGTGTCGCCGCTGGTGTTCGGCTACATCATTGACCAGACCGGCGACTGGTCGTTGCCTTTCTGGGGCACGATGGGGCTGCTGGTGATCGGCACCGTCGCCGCGTTCTGGATGCGCCCGGACCGTACCTTTGCCGCCGATGCTGCGCCGCCGCCCCGGGGAGTGCCGACCGTTGCTTGATAGAGTTCACGTCGCGCCGGGCCGGACGCTCGGCCCAGCGCCCTTGGGCGACCCGCGCCTGGCGCAGCGACTACGGCGCGAGGTGGACGGCGACGTGCTGTTCACCCGCGCCGACCGGGGACGTTACGCGACGGACGCCTCGATCTACCAGGTCGAGCCGGGGGGTGTTGTCGTGCCGTGCACCATTGAGGGCGCCGCGGCTGCGATGGCCATCGCGCGGGAGCATGGAGTGCCCGTGCTGCCGCGCGGCGGCGGCACCAGCCAGTGCGGCCAGACCGTCAACCGCGCGCTGGTGATCGACTGCACCAAGCACCTGCGCCACGTGGTGGAGGTGGACGAGGCGGCGCGCACCGCCATCGTCGAACCCGGCCTGGTGCTGTCCCACCTGAACTTGGCGCTGAAGCCGTACGGGCTGTTCTACCCGTGGACCCCAGCACCAACGCCCGCTGCACCCTGGGCGGCATAGCCGGGATGGTGGAGCGAGAACGGACAAAGAACAAGAGACCCCAGCCAACGCCTTACGCGGCATTCCCCGTGACGCCCTGGTCCTGGTCGACACGCCGGACGGGCTAAAGCGCTTGCAAGTGGTGGAGAGAGCCCGCGTCGGCGAGCGGCAGGGTAGGATCGTGCGGCATGTCGAGTTCGAGCGGGATGCGGTCATCCTGTATGCGGAAGGGTGATTGAGGCGGGGAAGCTGCTATGGGAGCAGGCAAGGACTTCAACGAAAGAGCTTTTTGCTTAAGCCCGACTGCCTTATCATCGAAGCAAGATTCCTTGGCCTTATGTCTTCACTCAGCTGAGAGTAGTCCACGGTCACAAGCTGAGTTTTTCCTTCTACAATACCTTGATACTGTTTGTGAGTTGCTCTCTCTCGAACACAGACAAAGCCATGTAAAACAAGGATGTCAACGATCTGTCTGTATTTCACGCCGCAGCATATGGCCCTATAGGACTGGTATAGTCGTGTCGTGATCTGCGGCTGTGTTTACCGAGAGCAGAGCAAACAATGCGGAACAGCCAAGGAATTGTAGTTGTGATCGGCGCAGCCCGTTTTAGCAAACGCTGCTGATCCGCTATCGGCAAAGTTGCTACAGTCTCAGTATACAATTCAAGTTGATCATTCAATTTCTGATACACATCGGAAAAAGAAGTGCCTTGCACTGCTAAGTCAAGGTCAAAGCAGAACGCTTCCCAAGCGTCGGCTTTTCCCTCGGCAAAGCAGTGTACCATTCGTTGACTGCCGTCCTTGCTATTGCGTATCTCCACCTTGATTACCCCTACACACCATGTACGACCAATCTCAGACTGGCCGATCGACGGCCGGTGTGGCATTTTGCGCCAAACCGCCGTATATAAGCTCACCAACTGGCAGGCCGCAATGTGACTGCACGAGGGCGTGAGGTTACGATGTGCAGTGTCACTGGTTTAACCTCGCCACGTGGTCCCGCCATTAACCCCGGCCCAAATGCCGTCACCGGCTCCGCGCCCCACCCCGACAGACCACGATATCCAGCATCCACAGCCCCATGATCCCGCCGGCCGCGATCTTTGCCAGCATCAGCAGCGGCACGATGCCGAGCACCAGGCCGGTCGCTACGCCATAGGTGAAGCCGCGTCAGGTCATGGATGCGCCATCGCGCCATGATGGCCGGTCCGCAAGTCATTGCCCATCATGCCGGCGTTCGGGCCAGTCAGGCTTTGCGCGATGAAGTTCCCGGCTTTCTTGCCGTCGATGTTCAGCACGCCGCTCATGGTGATCGGGGCCGCATCCGATGATGTCGGGTGCAAATTCTTCCCCGCGCCGTGGCCGCTGTACGTCGGCTGGTTGTAGAAGCCGCTCCACTTGTCGCGCAGCCAGTCGCCGAAGTGGTTGCCCGTGGTGTCCGCCGGCGCCGGCGGCGAGGTGAACCCCGGAACCTGCAACCCCTTCGCCGACCCCTTATGGCCGCCGGTCTCGCCCATGGCGTCGGCCACGCCCTTGAGCAGGACTGGCAGGCCCACCACGGCCGCCGTGACTGGCTTCCCCTCCACCACGATCACCGTCCTACCGGCACGATGATCGACGCCAACCACGCGACCATAACCAGCGCCGCCGCGCCCTCAGCGAGCGCCAGCAGCGGCACCGGGGGAACCACGGCGCCGAACACCGCGCCGACCAGGAAGCCGGGCCATGGCCTCGCGGTGGCCAGCCGGCAGGCTACATTATCGGCCACTGCCATCCCCCACCGCTTCGATGATCGTCACCCAGGAGTTGGCGTCTGGCTGGCGGAACCGGCCGACGTGCCGGACCGTCTGAACCTGGAAAATCCCTTGGAAAACGCTCGTGTCGCGGTACTGCGTCATCGCCGCCGAAGTGTTCGTCAGCAGCGTCTTTGGGAGCTGGATGTAGTCAAGGACGAAGATATCCGCCCGCATGTCCAAGGTGACGCTGATCGTGAACGGCCCCCGGTAAGTCGGCTGGCCGATGAGATCGGTGAACTTGATCTGCTTCGGCTCCCCAGGCGAGGTTCCGTCGCTGATCGTGAAAGCCCTGTCCTTGAGCACGATCTTGACGCCGGTGTAGCTGCCGCCGACCATCGCCGCCGTGCGGGCGCTGACGTGGTCGGACAACTCGCCGAGCGTCGAGTGGAAGCTCGGCTCGTCGAACGTCTGGATCAGGTTGTCGCGGATGTTCGCCGTCACGGTGTAGCCGGGGTAGGCCGTCTGTAGCGTCGAGGTCAGCGCGTCGGCCAAGTTGGTTCCGGCCTTCCAGTCGAGCACAAGGTTCTTCGGGTTGCCGTGCGTGCCACCGTCGACGCCGACGAAGAAGTTGAGCGTCTGGTCGGTGCCGATCCAGTTGCCGAACGCCTGGAGCACGATCCCGGCGGTCAGCAGCCCGGCCTGCGACGGGTCGGCCAGCGGCAGCCCGGCCTGCATGCCGCCGTAGACCCTGATCTGCTTGTTGTTGTAGTCGGACGACTGGGACAGCTCCTGGAGCGAAACGCCGTAGATCGAGACGTGGCCGCCGCCGAGCGGTTCCGATAGGACCGTGACGGGCAGGTCGAGTTCGATGTCGAGCGCGCCGAGGTCGTTCCGCCCGCCGGGGAACGACGTGTAGCTCCGCATCTCGCGGTCGCCGTCAAGGATTGAAATGGTGTAGTATCGCAACGGTTATGCTGCCGCCATGCCGGCGCTCACGATGGCGTTGCCTCCGGTGTTGTTGTAGATCGTGACGCGGGCGGCGGCGCCGTTCGCCGCCAGCCGTGCCGGGGCGCGCGGCCCGACCTCGCTCACACGGTCCGGCGCCTTGGGCGCGTCGTCCGGGTTCGGGCCGACGGCCTTCTTCACGTCGCTGTCGAACGAGATCGCTTTGCCCGGGCTGGCGTCGAGCTGACGCTTGAACGCGTCGCCATCGCGCGGGACAGCTTTGACCGGGCTAACGTCGATCTGGCGCTTGAGCGCGTCGCTGTCGCGCGTGACGATCTTGCCTGGGATAGCGTCGCCATCAAACGAGATCGCCTTACCCGGGCTGGTGTCGAGCTGACGCTTGAGCGCATCGCTGTCAAACGGGACAGCTTTGACCGGGTTGACGTCGCGCCTGACGGCCTTGACCGGGCCGGTATCATTGTCGTTGTCGTTATTGCCCGTGATTGTCTTGACCTGGCCGGCGTCGAGCTGATGTTTTAGCGCGTCGTTATCGAACGAGATTGCCTTGCCCTGACTGGCGTCGAGCGGACGCTTCAGCGCATCGTTGTCGTGCGCGATGGCTTTGCCCTGGCCGGCGTCGAGCTGGCGCTTCAGCGCGGCGCTGTCGAACGTGACGGCCTTGCCCGGGCCGACGTCGAGCTGGCGCTTGATTGCCTTGTCGTACTCGTCATTGCGAAGGTTCGGCGTGACGTCGTTGATCGCCGCTCTGATCGGATCGTCGGTTTTCGGCTTCGCTCCGGTGTAGTCGGCCGCGAGCTTCCGGTAGCGCGGCAGGAAGCTCGCCCCGGCCTTGTTCTGCTCAGCGCCGCCGGACAGCGACGTCCACACCCTATTCAGCGCGTGGGACGGGTCGACGCCGGCCTTGAGGTCGGCCAGCAAATCGCCGCCCTTGGTTGAAATCTTGTAGCGTTCCTGGGCGTAGGTCCAAGCATTGTGATCCTGGTTCTCCGGCGTCCACTTCTTCAGCCCCGTCTTTTTCGACACCTCATCCCACGTTTCGCCCGGGTGCGACTTGAACTGGTACTTGCCTCGCGCGCCGATGGAGTTGATCTGATCTTTGTAGGTCCCGTCTGACTCGCCGCCGGAGAGAGCGTCGAGAAACGCCCTGCCCTCGGGCGGAATATCCATTGCCACAGCCGGGATCAGGCCCGGGGCCGTCTTCGCCGCTGCCGTCGTCGCCGTCTCGGGGATCAGATCGGGGCGCAATCTTGTCATCCACGACGTCTTCTGCCCGTCGTTTTGGACGTCGCCGCCCTTGGCGCCTGGCGTCTTATCGCCGTTGCTGCCGAACGTGCGGCCGAACCACGACACGGCGTCCCCGAGCGCGGTGATCATGGCGGCAACGCCGTCGACGAAACCGGTGACGTTCTTCTGGAACTTGTCCGTCCCTATGTAAACGGCGGCGCGCTCGATCGCGTCCCCGAACTGCTTTATCCAATCCTTCAGATGATCGTTCGAGAGGAACGTCTCGACCGCTTTCGCGAAGCTGTTGCTGAGGTCACCGATCGGACCAGTGAGGCTGGTCAGACCCTTTACGAGGACGGTATTGACCGTCTCCCCGGCGCCCTTGAGCGCAGAGACAAAGGTTTCCCATGCGTCCTGCGTCGGCTTGTCCTGGTCGAACTTCTTCGCGTCGCGGTTGAACTGGCCTTCGCTCTTATCAAGGTCCGCGTCTGAGGCCTTTGAGAAGTTTCTGAGCTGGTCCATCGAGAACATATCGGTGACATGGCGCGCTTCGAGATAGTTCTTGTTCCCGTTGCTCCGGTTGTACTCGTCCCGCGCGCGCTTCATCATCTTGATTGTGAGCTGTGCCGGGTCGGTGTTATTCCTCTCCTCGTTACCTATCCCGAGCGCCTGAAACGCCACCCACTTATTCTGGTCTGAGCGGGCGTCGGCGACGCGGTGGACCGTGTCGAGGTCGAGACCGTAGCGGTTATAGCTGATGTCAAACGCCTTGGCCTGGCCGTAGCCGATGCCGGACCCGAGCGCGGTCCGCCGGGTCGAGGTGACGTCCGTCGCCATCCGGTTGAGGCCGAACAGGCCGCCGCCGCCGAGCAGCCCGGTGAAGATCGCGCCGAACCCGACCCAACGCACCAGGTCGCGCGTGATGCCGGCGACGTTCTTCGCCAGCTTGGTCGAGTCGTCGGCTATCCCCTGAAACGTCTTGGCGATGCCGACAGCCTGCTTCGCCACCTTGGCCTGACCGGTTGAAAGGCCGGCCATCGTCGTCGCTGTCCCGGCGATGGCGACCTGGACGTTGTGCGCTTGGCCGCTGACCGCCGACCATGCCGCCGGCTGCTGCTTAACGGCGGTCTGGAAGAGGTCGAACTGGTCCTTGAGGCGCTTGAACGCTTCGTCCCGGACCTCAACGTCAATGATCGATACAGCCGCCATTAGTGCGCATCCCGGGCTTCAGCGTTGGTGCAGCATTCCAACCAATCCTGGAGCAGATCCGACCGCACCAACACGCGCCGGCCTATGCGCGTCAGAACAGGTCCTTCACCAGCTCGGATTTTCTTTTGCAGGAACCTCGGCGTAATCCGAGCCATTGCCGCCGCCTCGTTAGTCGTGAGGATCTCGAAATCCATGCGCCACAGTCCCCGCCGGAGCAATGCGGCAGTATATCACGAGATTCGCACCGGTTCCTAGAAGTTCTTCGTAGAGTGTTCTGTGTGTGAGTGTGTGTGTTTGCTCTCTCTTTCTCTTCTCCTATCGTGCGATAGCGGTCAAAGACGCGCGCGTGGTCTTGGCCAGCGCCAGCGCCGAGGTGATTGCCGCGGTGCCGGGGCCATTCAGTTCTGCCGATGGGCGTTGAACCTAACCTCCAGGAGCGTGAAAGGCGGCACCATGGCCACCCTCCAAGCTGGGTTTTGCTTCCATAAATCCGCTGCCGCGCGGTGCCGCGCTCATGCGGGGGAGGTCAGCTTCACGGTCCACTGGTAGAACTGAATGGCCCTGGCCGCGGTGCAGTCCGGCGAGCTGTCCGTCTCGAAGGCGGCAAAGGAAACGCGCGAGGCCAAACCAAAGCCGGCCGCGCTTCCAAAGGCGGCACCGGGAAGAATGAGATTAACAGAAAGCCGGTGATAATAGATCTTATCCCCGTCTCTAGGGCAAAACGGAAGGGCGAGCGCATGTCGAAGAATCCGATGCCGGCAACGGGTCAGGTGGTCGCGATCCGAGATGAGATGGCGTTGCTGCCAGAGACCGACCAGCAGGCAGGGATCGCCGCCCGGCTCGACCAGTACGTGCGGGATGCGCGAGGCGCTTTCGCCCAAAACACGCGCAAGGCGTTATTGGCGGACCAGCGCGTGTTCACCGCATGGTGCGAGGCCGCCGGCGCGCAGCCGCTTCCGGCGTCGCCGCAGACCGTCGCCCGGTTCGTGGACGAGATGGCCGAGGTGAAGAAACCGGCAACGGTGCGCCGCTACATGTCCAGCATCGCGCACCAGCACCGGGCGGCCGAGCTGGACAACCCGGCCAAGTCCAACGTCGTGCGCCTGGCGCTCAAGCGGATGGGCAACGAGAAGGGTCGCGATCAGCAGCAGGCCGAGGGACTGACGCGCAAGCTGGTGGACAAAATGTTGAACGCCGCCGGCCTGAAGCTGGGCGACCTCCGCGACCGCGCCCTTCTTGCCGTCGCCTACGACACGCTCAGGGCTGTTCAACGCTGACGAATAGCGGTGAGTGAGAGCAGGTTCTTGATGCCTGCGAGACCGGCGCGGTAGCGGTCCTGACTGAGCGTGTCGGTTTGGTTGACCTTGAGGATGTTGAAGGCAA
>JAABVA010005264.1_pt1 | contig 11769 bp, 6 predicted proteins | sample 5560331 | NCBI WGS metagenome assembly JAABVA01 (sample SAMN12812661, study PRJNA571458) | rock metagenome | isolation source: Antarctica rocks | place: Antarctica: Victoria Land, Mt New Zealand sud | collected 2016-01-07
TTGCGAGGAGGTCGACTTATCGCGACCCGTATCCACGGAAAGTACTGGATGTACTGGGGTGAGGGCAACGTTCACCTTGCCACGTCAACCGACCTCCTCCACTGGAGCCCGGTCGAGGACGCCTCAGGCATGCCGATCGCGGTTCTCGGCCCGCGTCCCGGTCACTTCGACTCGCACTTCCCTGAGACGGGTGCGCCACCGGTACTCACCGCGAAAGGCATCGTCTTCTTGTACAACGGCAAGAACAGCAGCGACGCACAGCGCGACCCTCACATCGAACCGGACGCTTACGCCGCCGGGGAAGCTTTATTTTCGGCGGATGATCCGACCAGGCTGCTTGACCGGACGGCACAGCCCTTCTTCAAGCCGGAGGCCCCTTTCGAAAAGAGTGGCCAATACGCCGCAGGCACAACCTTTGTCGAAGGCCTGGTGTACTTCAAGAGCAAGTGGTTCCTGTACTACGGCTGCGCCGATTCTTTGGTGGGCGTGGCTACCGCTGATGCAACAACGACGCCCTGAGAGCTCGTACGTGCGCTTGCCAGGAGTAGGTCTGGTTGTTCTGGGTAAAGGAAAAGCCCTCTCCTGCTTAGGCAGTGGCAGGAGAGGGCGGTATTGGTGAGGGAGGCTACTGCACGTCGATGCCACTCACCTCAGGCTGGTTAACGGCGCCGTTGGTGAAGCTAATGACGATCTGGCCGGAGCCGTTGGCGGTGATGCCCGGGAAGGTTTGGATGTTGGCGATGTTTTCACCACCCGCTATCTTCACGATGTCGAAGTTGGTCAGCACCGGTTTCCCGTTGACGGCGACGTTGAACTGACGCTGCCCAGCCATGGGGAAGTAGATCTCCGCGAAGTGGAGGCGAACCGTGTGGCCGGTGCTGTTATTCGCGAAGCCGGGGATGGTGTAGGTCATGACTCCAGCACGATTGCTCTGGTAGACCGCGAGCGGCGCTGGATTGCTCAGCGTGGAGGGGATGGTAATTGCACGGCCGTAGTCGGTCGAGCTGCCACCCCCGACGACAAATTGATCCGCCACAAACGAGCCCTCGGCCATGGTGCTTCCGGAGTCGATCGCGATCGTGCCTGTGGACTTCGAAGGGCAGGTACCGTTGCCGATGTAGGACTTCAGATACGTCGGACTGGCTCCGTTCTGCGCAGGTCCTCCGGTGTTGTTGATGACGTTGGCGATGCCGCCTGTACCGGACAGGAAGACGGCGGCCATATCCGTCATGTTGATGCCGGTTGCGTTCGGCGTCGTGATGGCGTTGTCATCGTAGATGACGGGACCGGCCGTGAAATTCGAATAAACGCCGAGGCCGTATGCGGTGTGCGTGCACGCGGTCACCTCATAGGCGGGATAGCCGCGGGCAGATCCGTCCATCCAGGCTGCCTGGCTTGGCGGATCATACGGAAGCTCGCTCTGGTAGAAGATGGTCTCGCCGCCGTTTCCATTCCACACCACCTGGCTCTGCTGGTAGTGCTCCACCGCGAGTCCGGTAGCAAGCACGTTGTTGCCGTTGACGATCAAGCCGTGGGCGGCGGGGTTTCCGGTCCAGGTCGCCGCTGTCCCGTGATCCGCGCGCCACGACCAAATGTTGTCGAGGATCGCATTATTCGCATCGATCTGAATCGCGGTCTGTGCCTGACCTGCTTCGGCGCCGCCGATGCGGATGAAGACGTCGTCGAGCTGGCTTGGGTTGGCGGCGTGCGTGATGGTCGATCCGGTTGTGCCGCCGACCTCAACCAGGACGGGTGCGTTTGCGGTGGGAGCGTCCACGATAATGTCCGCGACGATGATGCCATCGACGTCTGCTGTGGAGATGGCCGGGAACGCGCCCTGCGGAATAAGAGTCGCGTAGCCCAGGCCGAGCACAACCGAGTTAGCTTTTGGGACTTTGATGGTTCCGGAGAGGTTGTAGATGCCGGGCGTGAGGATCAGGTTCTGACCGGCGGCTAAAGCATTGTTGATCGCGGTAAGACTGCTCGTGGGCGTCGCGATAAAGAAGGTGCTGATGGCGAGCGAGGCGCCGCTGCCGAGGCCGCCGGCCCAGTCATAGCCAGACGAGTTCGTCTTTACCGCCGGAATGAAGACGTTGTAGTTGCCGCTGCCGTCGAGGTACAGGAAGGGCTTCTCTCTGGAGGTCGGCGTCGTCTTCAGCACCGTCCAGGAGCTTCCGCCGTTGCCGAAGTTCTGTGTCGGAGGGTTGCCGGTATCGCCCGAGAAGACCATGTTCCAGTTAGAGCCTGTCCAGGCGCCCATCTGGGTATTGCGCACGTAGTACTGCTGCTCCGAGCAGGAGCTGAGCGTTCCGGAGACGTAGGTGTTCGAGATGAAGCCGCCGCTCGACCAGCCGCATTGGTAGTCGGTGAGCTGCAGATTTCCGTTGACGTGCATGCGCCGGTAGGACGCGCCTTGCGCGACGCCCCAGTAGCCGTTGCCGTTCGGCGAAACCTCCATGTTCTCCTGCGATCGCCAGAAGTTGTCGGTTCCGTTTTGGGCGCCGCCCATGCCGACGTCGAAGTTTCCAGCAAAGCTGACCTGGTCGGGCGTCGTGCCGAGACCGGCGATGGACTCGTAGAAGCCCTCCGAGATAATCTGCAGCGGGCCTGTTGTCGTACCCGAGGTGGTGGTGCCGAAGTTGTAGCTGCCGGGCTTGAACAGGACGGCGTAGCGCTTGGTGCTGAACTCAGCCTCCTGGTTCAGACCATTCAGCGCGGTCGCCAAGGCGCTGCCGTTGATGCTGGGATCAAAGACGTAGACGTTGGGGCCGAAGATCGTGTTGTTATAGGTCTGCGCCTGGATGGCGTTGGCTCCGCATAAGAGCATCCCGAGCATAGAGCCAGAGAATGACAGCTTCCCGAGGGGAGAAGCCTTCCTGCCGTGGTTGAACATGGACGATTCCTTTGAGTTCGGTGGGTGAATGATGCCAGGAGAACAGGCCCTCGATGGGGAGCAGAGCCTGCCGTTGCGAAGAAACTGGAATGCCGGGCACTTCCTTTGGTGGTGAGCGCCTGAGAGTCTTTTTGCGGGTTGGTGGAGGAGGTGCCGTGGTGATCGGAAGCGCTCCGGCTTCCATGCGAGGCCAACCCTAGGTCCGCTGCTCTAAAACGTGCAAGGACATTACGGTAAGCCGCGACAGGTAACAAATGTATTCGCTTCCGTTTGTTATAGATGGGGGCTTAGTAACACGGACGTGTGATACGTCGAGACACCCTGAAGTTTCTCTTCGGAGCTGGAGAGGGTCGATCCGTTAGGGACGGGAGCAGGCATAAGCTCACCTGCTGGGCCTGGAGATCTAGACGGGCGACTGCTGTGTTCGATTGCGCGGTCCTCACCTGTAAGCGCTGCGGACTCGATGACGAGGCGTGTTGCGGACAGATGAAAGCTATGGGAGCGCAAAGGCGATATAGTATCCAGCCTTGGGGATCTTCGGGTCTTTTCCGCCGCCGGCGGCGATGACGATGAACTGCCTCCTGTCCACCATGTAGGTTGCGGGGGTGGCAAGACCGGCGGTCGGCAAAGTGGTCTCCCAAAGGAGCTGTCCGGTGCGACTGTCGAAGGCGCGGAACTTGTGGTCGAAGACGGTCGCTCCGATAAAGACCAGGCCACCCGCGGTTACGACCGGACCTCCGTAGTTCTCAGAACCGGTGATCGGCAGACCTTTGGCCGCGAACTCCGGATATTCGCCGAAGGGAACTCGCCACAGGTACTTGCCCGTGTTCAGGTCGATGGCATTCAGTGTGCCCCAGGGCGGCTTGTTCGCGGGATAGCCGTCCGGATCGTAGAACTTGCGATAGCCGGTGAAGTTGAATGGCGTTGGCGTCTCAGCAGCTTCGCCGGAGTTTGCAAGGATATCCTGGGCGTGGAAGTAGCGGAGCAGCGACGTGAGGTCCGCGTCAGGGAGTCGGGCAGTGGTAAAGGCCGGCATCCTGCCCTTGCCGGTGTGGACCAACGTCGCGATCTCCTGGGTCGTCCGTCGCTGCCCCACGCCGACCAGCGACGGGAAGGATGGCGGGATCCCTTCCTGCCGGTCGCCGTGGCAGATCGCGCACTGGGCGGCGTAGACGGCGGCGCCAGCGGGGTCGAGCGGTTCCTTTCTGCCTCGCCCTGAGGTTTGTCCGGCCGCGATTTGAGTCGACGACGTATGCGTCAACTCTTTGCCAACCTCGGCTGCGCCGGTGTCCTTGCCTGTTCGCAGGTAGTCCAACAGAGCACTCAGCCTCCCGTCCTGAACGCTGGGGAACGAAGGCATCCGGCCTTTGCCGCGATGAATCGTCTCCACGATCTGTGCCGGTTGAAGCCGCTTCTCAACGCCGATGAGCGAGGGAAAGTCCGGCGGCGAGCCGACGCGGTTTTCGCGATGGCAAAGGGCACACTGGCTCTCGTACACGGATCGTCCAAGGCCAGCAGAAGCCTTGTTCGGCTCGAGGCCGCCGGTGTTCGCGATGTTGTTGCTGTTGATGTAGATCACTCCCGTCGCGAGATCCGCGCCCGGTCCGCCCCACTCTGCTCCGCCGTCAAAGCCCGGCGCCACCACTGTTTGGACGCCGACGCCCAGCGGCGTGAACTGGCCGCCGTTGCGAAACGTGCGGAACTCGTTGAGCGCCCAGGCGTGAGCCTCCGGCGTCCGCTCCGTGAGGTCGTCTTCGCTCAGCGATTGGAGGGCGTAGGGCGCGGGCAGGGCAGGGAAGGGCTGCGTTGGCGCACTGACCTCGCCAGGGACTGTGCTGGCGGGGACGGGACGTTCCTCGATCGGAAAGATCGGTTTGCCGGTTACGCGATCGAGCACGAAGAGGAAGCCCTGCTTGGTCGGCTGCGCGACGACGTCGATCGGTTTGCCGTCGCGCTGGATGGTGAGCAGAAGCGGAGCTGTCGGGAAGTCGCGGTCCCAGATGTCGTGGTGCACTCCCTGGAAGTGCCAGATCAGTTTGCCGGTTGCCGCGTCGAGGGCTAGCAGCGTGTCGGCAAAGAGGTCCGCGCCAACGCGGGTGCCTCCGAAGAAGTCCGGGACCGCCGATCCGGTGGGCACATAGACGATGCCCCGGGCGGCGTCGAGCGACATGCCGCCCCAGTTGTTTGCTGCGCCCGCAGACTTCCACGCGTCGGGTGGCCAGCTCTCGTAACCGGGCTCGCCAGGATGCGGGATAGTTCTGAATCTCCATCGGAGCGCACCGGTGCGCACATCGAAGGCGCGAATGTCTCCGGGAGGGGCCGGCGGCGTCTCGGGATTGCGACCGCCGACGATGACGACGTCGCGGTAAAGGACACCCGGGCTGGTAAGAACGATCGACTGTCGCTCAAAGTCGCCGCCGAGACCTTTGCGGAGATCGATGCGGCCACCCTCCCCGAAGCTCGCGATGGGCTTGCCGGTGGTTGGATCGAGAGCGTACAGGAAGTTCATAATGCCGGCCAGCAAGCGGCTCTCGTGTCCGTCGGTCCAGAAGCACAGGCCGCGAACGGGCTGCTGGCCGCTCACGCCCGAGTCGAACTTCCAGAGCAGCTTGCCGGTGGCAGCGTCCAACGCGATCACCTTCATCGAGGCCGTGTAGGCGTAGAGAGTTCGACCGACGACAAGCGGGTTGGTCTGCATGCCGGCAACCGCTTCGCCCGTATCGAACGTCCATGCAAGCTTCAGGTCCTTGACGTTGCCGCGCCGGATCTGCGAGAGCGCCGAGTAGTGGTCTGCTGTCGCGTGGCCGCCGTACGCGGCCCAGTTTCCCCGATCGGCGACTGCCGCCGGAGACCGATTCGGACCCATGGGATCCTGGGTGGCCTGAGAAGACGCCACCGCTGCCAACGCAAATGCTGCCAACACAAGTCTCTTCATCTTCCCTGACGGCGCTCTCAGCTTCTGATCGGCACCAGCGATCTCACGCTCTGCCGATCTCCTGTCTGTCGCGGAGTTCGCGCAGTTCCTCTAGGTCTTGTACTGAATAAGCTGCATAAAGCCGTAGTCCATATGAAGCTGCTGATGGCAGTGCATCAAGGTATTGCCTGGATTGTCAGCGATGAAGTCCACGGATACGGTATCGAGCGGCATCACGTTGACGACGTCCTTCCTGAGTCCACTCATCTTCTTTTTTCCGATGCCGGTGATCTCGAACGAATGCCGGTGGAGGTGCATCGGATGCTGGTCGCCACTGCCGTTCCGAAAGACCAGACGATAGCGCTTGCCATGCTCCACCAGGAGGCGATCCGTATCTGGCCATGATTTGTTGTTGATGGTCCAGGTGTCAAATTTCGAGCCGTTGACGGAGCCGATGTCGCGAAAGGTGAGGACAAAGGTTTCGGCGGGGGCGGGCGCTTCCGACGCACTGGCAAACTGTGCGTAGTCCCACGTTGCGGGGAGGGGATCTTTCCAGACCGGGTGGCCCGTTTTGCCGGCGTACTCGATGACGATACCCAGACCCATGGCGCGCTCCTTCGCGAGCGTCGATCCGAGGACCCAGACTCCGGGCGACGTCATCTCGACGATCGCGTCGACACGCTCCGCAACCGCGAGCGAAAGGACCTCGACCGAGCTGGGATTCGGGACGGGGTTGCCGTCCATGGCGATCACGCGAAAGGTATGGCCTGGGAGAGCCAGGATGACGTTTTCGGTGGCGCTCGCGTTGAGGAGGCGCATCAGCACCCGTTCTCCCGGTCGAACGCGGATCGGTTCTCCGGCACCCAGGCGGTGCGCGTTGATGGTGGCGTATTTGTAACCAACATCGGAGCCTGCCGTCAGCGGCTCGTTTGCGGACTGCTCGCGCAGCATGGCGGCCATGGGGATAAAGGCCGGCTCCCAGTGGTGAACCGCAAGTTGAATCTCTCGATCGTAGGGCGCGGCCTGGTCCCTTCCTTCGACCAGCAGAAAGCCGAACTGCCCGGTGTAGGCGCCGAGCGAGAGATTGTCAAAGGCCGGTGCGTGCGTGTGGTACCAGCGCGTGCCCGCGGGCCGTGGCGTGAAGCGGACTCGCCGGGTCTTTCCCGGAGCGACCATCGGCGAACCCTCTTCCATGGCGCCGTCGTTGAAGGCGTCGATCGCCAGGCCATGCCAATGGACCAGGTCACTTGCAGTCCCTGCGTTGACGACATCGATCGTAACGGGCCTGTTCTCGCGAAGCCGAAGCAGGGGACCGGGAACCTGGCCGTTGTAAGCCAGGGTCCGGATGTTGACGCCGGGACTGATCTCGATGGTGCAGGGCTCGATGCGGAGCGTATAGTCCGGGCTCTCTCGCGAGACAGCGGAGATGCCGTGGAGCATGGACGGAAGCGCACGCCGGGCGGACTCCTGCGCCAACACGACGCTCGCGGTCGATAAGAAGCTTCTACGATTCATGAGTTGCTCTCAGGATCAAAGTACCGGGGACGCATGTGTCTATCGACTGTGGAGCTCATTCAGCGCTCGTATGCGATGGAGGAGCAAGTCGGCGGCGGGCTTTCAGGAGTACGTCGACGGCGTCCGGTTGATCATCCCAGAAGTCCAGCCGGATGCGGTTGTCGGGCAGTTGCTCCACCGTGGCGGGGATGGAGCTGGCGGTGCAGTACCAGCCGCTGGGGAGGACCACGGCGTTGCGAGAGCGGCCGAGGCTGCGATCGAAGACGAGTTCGTTGCCGTCGAGACGATAGCTGGCGGGGGCGGTGTAGGTTTCGGAGATGCGAAGCCTGAGGGACCGACCCTTCTGAACGGGCGTGAACGGAATCACGACAGCGGTTCCCTTCGCGTCGATGGGCTCATCCGGGTCGATGCGCGCGGCCCGCAGTTCGGCTCCGGTCATCATCTTCGTCGGGAGTGCTTCGCCCGTGTCAAGAATGTAGGCAGAGGGCTTGTCTACCTTGCTCCCCTCCCGAACGACGTTCACGTAGCTGTTCACGCCGGGCCGGGTCTCGGTGTAGTCGTGATAAAGGCTGAAGGCGTGCGTCTCCGGCTGCTGGAGAAAATACACGATGTCGCGATCCTGATGGGCGCGTTCGGAGAGCCGGGCGCTCTCGGGAAGGCCGGAGAAGGGCGCCTCCCAGGAGCGGTTCTCCGTGGGCGGATGCGGCAACGCAGCAGGGCCGACCTGCGCGTCTTTGATTGCTTTAAGAACCAGAGGCGCTTCACCCGCGCCGGCGTGCATAAAGCTGATCGCGAGTCGGCCATCGGGTTCGGAGAGGATCTGCGATGGAACGGTGAGGCTGGTGAGTTCGTAGCCGGCCGGAAGAATGACCTTGTTGCGACGGATGCCAAGCGGCCGGTTGAAGACGATTGCCTTTCCTTCAGTGTAGTAGCTCTTCGTGTCCTTGTAGGTTTTCACAATGATGACCCGACCCTGGCCGTGCTCGGGAACGGGACGGGCGAGCGTAACTTTGATGTAGTCGGTTGCCGGGTCGGCTTTGGGCATCAGTGGGTCTCGCTGCGCCTCTGCACCGCTGACGACGGTGAAGGGAAGCGGAGCGCCGCTTGCGGCATCGAAGACGCTTTCATCCGTGGCGACGCTGCCCTTGCGAATCGGGTTATAGAAGAACTTCGCACCGGCGCTGGTTGCGGTAACTTCGTAGTAAATTTTGAAGCTGGCAGACGGGGGGTCGAGCAGCTCGTAGCGGGTGTACTCGTCGGCTTCGGTCTGGGTGGTGTCCGCAGTGGGCATCAGGATACCGTTCTGCGCAAAGCCGGGCAGGCTGGCGAGCAGAAGGCTGGATAGCAGCGCCGTGCATCGGTGGTGATATGGCATGAACACAGGGTACCCGACGTCATAAAAGAGCTTAGGACGAAGTCGGCACATTCTTCTTGTCACGACATCAAGGATCGTCTTCCGAGCCTCTTTGCCGGACAGGAGTAAGGGAGTAAGGTCGGGCGATGAGTGAACATATTGTGATTCTTGGGGGCGGCTTCGCCGGCTGGTACGCCGCGCGTGCGCTTGCACCGCGACTGCGTTCTGGCCACCGTATTACGCTAGTCGGTCGCGTCGATCATCTGCTGTATACCCCCATGTTGACGGAGGTCGCTGGAGGGAACCTCCAACCGTACAGCATCGCCGTTCCCACGATGGGTATGTCGCGGCGCGTGATGGTTCTCCGGGCTGAGGTGGAAGGTGTTGACGTGCCGGCGAAGACTGTGACGCTTGCCGGCGGCGAGGTGCTCGAGGCGACGCAGCTTGTGATCGCACTCGGGTCGACCACCTCGTATCACGGCATCGAGGGAGCACGAGAGCACAGCGTTCCGCTCAAGACCCTCGCGGATGCGACGCACATTGTCTCGATGGTAGACGAGCTTGTGTCGCAGGCTGTGACCTGTTCTGATGCTGCGCGTCGGCGCGAGCTGCTCACCGTGGTGGTCGCGGGCGGGGGATATACAGGTGTGGAGACGATTGCCGCCGTCAAGGAGCACCTCAGCCGCAAAGTCGCGGAAGCGGGCTTGCAAGCGGACGAGGTAAACGCGGTTCTGATCGAGCCGACCGATCGGCTTATGCGAGAGACGCCGGCCTCCTTGGCTCTCTACAGTCAGCAGCTTCTGGAACGCCAGGGTGTTCGCGTGATGTTGAAGATCGGCGTTCAGAGCGTGGATGGCGAGACCGTCACGCTCTCGAACGGAGAGCAGATCAAAGCCGGCCTTCTGATCTGGGATACGGGCATTGAGCCGAGTCCACTGCTGAAGCAGATGGATGTGCCGCTCGGCCCGCATCATGGAGTGGTTGTGGATGCCTGTTTCAGGGTTCAAGGCCGGCAGAACGTGTGGGCCATCGGCGACTGCGCCGAGATACCGCAACCGGACGGCAAGCCGTACGCGGCCACGGCACAGAACGCGACCCGTGAAGGAACGCATCTTGCGCAAAACATCAGTGCGGTGATCCGGGGCGATGCTCCGCGTCCATTCCGGTTCAAGATGCTCGGCCAGCTGGCCCTGCTCTCCGACCGGAAGGCAGTCGCGGAGATCCTGGGTGTGAAGATCTGGGGCTTGCTTGCCTGGGGTATGTGGTGGGCCGTCTATGTCGCCAAACTTCCTTCCGTCCCGGGGAGGATCGCTGTGTTGAGAGATCTGATCGACGGCGATCGCGGAAGCCGAGGCTAGGGAGAAGCCGCGGCTTGGCGAAGGGTCCGATCGTGCCACCGGATCGGTGAACACTGAACCTGCTGCCGGCATCGGTGGAGCATCTAGGGCAGCAGGAACCACAGTGCCGCGGCGAGCAGGAAGACCACGGCATCGAGATGAAAGGCGGAGGAAAATCCCCGACTCTGGGCGAGGGCGCCTGCGGCATAGGGTCCGGCGGCGCTGGCCAGCTGGCCGAAATTGTAGGTGAAGCCCTGGGCGGTGGATCGGATGTGTGTCGGATAGGTTTCGGCGGTTACGGCCGCGAAGCCGCTGAAGTAGCCTGTCGCGGCGAAGGCCAGGCATGGTCCCAGCAGGAGCAGCAGCCATGGCGAGCGAATCCTGGCGAAGATCCAGAGCAACGCCGCCGCTGCAAGAAGAAAGCTGACGTACACGCGCCTTCGGCCGAACGCTGTGGCAAGGTATCCGAAGCTGACGTAGCCGAACCACATACCCACCTGCATGGCGACGATGACCAGCGTCATCGTGCTGGGAGCGAAGCCGATGCCACCGCGCGCGATGGGCAGCGAAAGGTAGGAGGGGACCCACAGGTTGAAGCCCCACCACGCAAACATGCAGCAGGCGTTCATCAGCGTGAGGGAGACGGTTCGCCGCACCAGCGGTGGGCGAAACAGGACCATGAGCCCGGCCACCGGGTTCGCTTTCGACGCCGTCTTCCGTTCTGAATGAGCGAGTTGCCAGGCCTCCGACTCGGGGACCCGGTGGCGTATCCAAACGGTGAGCAGAGCAGGAAGCAGGCCTACGAAGAAAACGCCACGCCAACCCACGCGCGGCAGCAGGAGGAAGGCGACGATAGCGGCGAGCCCGTAGCCGACAGCGAACGAACTCTGCATCAGGGCGAGGGCTTTGTCGCGATGCTCGGCGGGCCAGGTCTCGGCCACGAGCGAGGCGCCGGTTGCCCACTCGCCACCCATGCCAAAACCCAGGAGGATGCGAAAGCAGGCGAGCGAGAGGAAGCTCCAGGCGAGCCCGCAGGCCGCGGTGAAGACGGCGTAGAGCAGAACGGAGGTCATCAGGGCGCGGGTGCGGCCCCAGCGGTCGGCCGCGAGCCCAAACACAACGCCGCCGATGGCAGCGGCGACCAGTGTGACGGAGCCAAGTATGCCTGCAAGTGCCTTGGTCAGGTGCAGGCTCGCCATCACCGCAGGCAGGATCAGGGCGTACAGGAGGATATCGAAGCTGTCGAGCATCCAGCCCAGGGAGGCGGCCAGCAGAGCTCGCTGCGCCGGCGCGGGGGCATCCCGCAGCCAGGCCAAAGGCTGCCGCGAGGGTTCGTGCAGGACGGCGGCGGACCTCAAACGGAAGGTCCGGTCTTCTGATCTTTCGAGTCGTCAGCCGCGCTCCGAGGAGGTCTGCCAAAGCCGCCGCCGCCGGGCGTCTCGATGCGAAGGCGGTCGCCGGGCTCGAGTTCCAGGCGTGCTTTCGAGGGGAGATGCTTGACGGAGCCGTCGGCGCGTAACAGCGTATTGCGGCCGGCAGCCCCAGGATCTCCACCCTCGGCACCGTATGGGCAACTCTCCCGCCGATCTGTGAGCACCGTCGCCGCTGCCGGCACCAGAAGCTCATACTCGCGAATGAGGCCTTCGCCTCCAGGGAAGAGTCCGGCGCCGCCGCTGTCGTGCCGCAGGGCGTAGGTGGTGATACGCAGGGGAAGTGCCTGCTCGAGCGCCTCGATGGGTGTATTCCGGGTGTTCGA
>JAABVA010005266.1_pt1 | contig 11763 bp, 10 predicted proteins | sample 5560331 | NCBI WGS metagenome assembly JAABVA01 (sample SAMN12812661, study PRJNA571458) | rock metagenome | isolation source: Antarctica rocks | place: Antarctica: Victoria Land, Mt New Zealand sud | collected 2016-01-07
AGTTGTTGATGTTCTCCTGGAAGGTGTTGTGCTCCACGGCGTTGATGTTGACCGGCATACCGTTCTTCTTGGTGAAGTCCGCGGCCTCCGCGTCGAACTGCTTCGCGAACGTGGTGCCGCTCTCGTTGGTCCCCCAGCTCACGCCGCCGGAGCCGGTCGCGCCTGACCCGCTGGTGCCGCCGCTCGAGCACGCTGTCAGAAGCGACGGGGTACCCGCCGCGGCGGCGAGGGCCACGGCGCCCTTGAACACCGACCGCCGGCTGAGGTTGAGGGCAGCCACGGAGGGCGGGATCATGCGGGCGAGGTACTCGGCTTCGGACTGCGGACGTGACATGTCGCCTCCTGGTCTCGTCGCCGTGACGTCCCAGGCCTGAACGGCCTCGACTCACCCAGCGGTTGGCCTCAGCCTTCTGGGCAGACCCGCGGGTGTCAAGGGACAGCCCGGTTTGGTCATCCTTGGCCGGTATGTCCTCTCAGCCCAAAGCGTCGCGGAACGCCGGCACCTACACCAGCTCCTCGACGCCATAGTCGACCTCCACCGTGAACCGACCCAGGTCGTCGAGCACGTGCACAATCCTTCGTAGGCCATGTCGTGCTCATAGGGGTCGAAAACCGTGACCATCTGCCCGTTGGCAACAGGGCCGTCAGCGCCCATCGGGATCGCGCGACTCACCTCCACGAATCACGATCGCGGTGTCGTGAGGTTCGTCAGGGTGGGACTCAGTCCAGCCCCGGCTCCCTTGTCGACCGCCACTCGCAGATCTCAAGTGCAGTCCTTGGGCCCCAGCGCTTCACGGACCTCGCCCCTGCTCGTCGGGCCGGAGCAGGCTTCCTCACCACCGAGGACTTCCTCACCGCGATCGCGGAGACCTCCAGAAAACGATGGCCTGACCTCAATAGCCCGTATGCCGGGTGAGCCGGACCGTGTCGTCGTGCAGTTCGATGCGTTACCGCTGTCCACCTGGCTCGTGGCGCGGCGCTGTGATCGGGACCCCTGAGGATCGGGATCGCTGCCGCTGTGTTCTGGGCGTCGCGTTCAAAGCGCCCCCTCCTGCCCCAGGCGTCAGCGCTGGTGTCGTCACGCCACGCCTCGTAGAGCAGGTCGAGCATGGACTCCCGGTCCCCTCCCTCAACCCGGCCATGTTCGAAGTAGGTGTCGGCAGCGTCGGCGCGGCCGTCGCGCAGATCAACCGACGCCGCGCGTTCCCACTCGTGGCGGAACCGGCGGACGTCATGCAGCTGCGCGGCGTCGTCCCGGTCCTTGGCCAGGAGGTGGAATGCCCCACCCGCAGAGACCGGAGACAGCTGGGCCCAGTCCCCCACCATCAGCACCTTCGCCCCCGCTGTTCTGGCCTGCTCGGTCAGGGCGTCGAGCTCGAAGGTACCGGCCATGGAGGCCTCGTCCACGATCACCAGCTGCCCCGAACGCAACGACCACCGCTGCACCTCATCAGTGATCGTTCTGGCCCGGTGGAGCAGGGACCGGGTCCGAAGTGACGGACTCGCCCGGTACAGTTCGGCCCGCAACTGGTCGATCTCCGCGAGCCGCTGCGGTTGCCGACGCGCCTCGGTCAGCCACTTCGCGGTGTTCTCCGTCGCAATGCCCACCACGTCGCTGAGCACCTCCGCCGCAGCGGCGGACGGGGCAAGGCCGACTACGGAGCCGGGCCCGTACTCGCGCTCCCACGCATCCCGGAGCCCGCGCATCGCCGTGCTCTTCCCCGTTCCAGCCGCCCCGACCAGGACGTCCACGACCCGGCCGGAGACCACGATCTGCTGCACCGCCGCGGCCTGATCGGCGGACAGCCGGTGATCCGTGCCTGACGGAATCCGCGAACAGACGTCCGCGGCCACGATCGGGGAAACGCTCGGCCCAACCACGGCACGACTCGCGTCCAGGAGGCGCGCTTCGGCGTCGAGCAGGTCCTGGGTCGTGTAGATCTCAGACCCGCGCGGCCGGAACCGGGACGTCCCATCGGCCCGCTGGAACACGACCGGGGTGTGGGTGAGCTCCGGCGATGAGATGAGCAGCGGTGCCCGACTGCAAGGTCGCTCGTACGTTCCACGACGGCCATCCGGTCTTCGGCGCTGGCGAACCGGATGCCGTGGAACTGCCGCAGCACCTCGGCGAAAAGGTTCGACCGGGCGAACGTCGCCCGCTTCTCCGCGACGGTGTGAACTGCGACTTTGGCGGCTTCGGTCAGCATCTCATCGGCCAGGTCACCGGCGTGCAGCAGCGGCAGGTCGTTACGCCCGGCCAGGGTTTCTACCCATGCAACCGGGTCCGAGCCCAGCACTTCGCGGGCTCGACCACGCCACCCGTGAACTAGATCGGCCAGGGACGCGACGTGCTTGTCCGGCCGGGTTGCCAGGGTCGCCTGCTGCCGCATCTGCAGCACCTCCCTCGCCGAGGGCTGGCGACCACGGGCGGACACGAACCCAACAACGAGAATGTCTTTCGCCGCCTCAATGTCCGTGGGGCGCCGCGAAAACTCATCCCGCAACCCCTCCGGCACGCCCGCCACTTCGTACTTGGGGACATCCGAATGCCGGCGCCCGCACCCCTGCCACCCCCATCCGAGCGATTGTGTGAGGTAGTCCGAGAGCACCACGTTGTACATCTCACTTAGGCCCACCGTGGATCGGAACAGGCCCCGGGAGTCCAGCGTCCGCCATAAGCCGTCAGCGGTCTGGACCCGGTTCATCACCACCACATGCGTGTGCAGCTGAGGGTCCCCCGACCGGGAGTCCCAATGGTCGAACGCCGTCGCGACCACCCCGGCGATGTCCTCCTGCACCACCCCGGCCTTGCCCGACCGGGAGGAGAACACATGCTCCTCCGCGTAGGCGATCACATGGTCCAATGCGGCCTGGTGCGCCGAATAGATCAGCCCCTGAGTCGCCTCATCCGCCACCGCCCACGCCACGCTCACGGACTTCGGGGCGCTGAACGTCAGGTCAAACCCGGCCACCGGAAGCGGCGCCTTGCGCGTCACACCGCGCGAGTCGACGTATGCCGCCCCGCCCCTTCGCGGGGGCCGGCCCAGCGCCTCCCCGGTGATCGGGTCTGCAACATACCCAGCATCCGAAACAGGTGCTCCTCACTGACCGTCGACCCGGCAGCGACGCCGTTGCCGCCGTTCAGACCAGCGAGTCCGCGGCCGAGGAAGCGACCCGGCGGGGTCCCGGACCCCGCGTCAACGCCGACGCCCCATGCCCCGACCCATCAGCCCGGGCGACCGAGAACATGAGGTACCGGTACCCGGCACCTAGGCTAGGCTCATCCGGCGAATGGACATCGTCACAGGCTCGGCCCTCATCCACGTGTCCTCGGCGTCAGCCGTGTAGTCGACCGAGCCACCCTGCATACCGGCCGAACGGGGCACCATTGCCACTGAAACCTGGGGTGCCAGACGTGTAGCCATCGAGGTGGAGGTATTTCGGGGGTGAGAAGGTCGCCAGCTGGGCATTGGGGCGGTGTTGTCGGTGGAGTCGTCTGGCTTGCGGTCCAAGCGTGCGGCTGACGGGCTGGTCCACGGGGAAAGCTCGTGGCAACGGAGGGAGACGACATACAGGTGGCGTGGCCCGGAGCTCTGACTGTCAAGGGCCATGAGGATCTGCCCAGGCGCGGTCGTGAAACCTGCCCGGTGACGGTCACGAGTTCTGCCCGGCGATGGCCGTGGGATCTGCCCAGTGCTGGCCATCACCGGCATGGTGTTCAGGCCAATGGGCTCACCCCTTGACCGGCCAGGGCCTGGGACAGGCGCACGCTTTCCCCGGTGGTCTGACAGACGTGGGCATGATGGAGGAGCCGGTCGACGGTCGCGGCACTTCTATTGGGGTCTCGGACGTTTGCGCCGCTCAGACCGCGTGCTGGTGTGTGGCGTACGTCGTTCACACAGGTGACGCTGGTGCGCTCATCGTCGGGCTGAACTCTGCTGATCGCTGCCGGCGTGGCTGGGTGCGCCACGGTTGAGCTCGTTCATGAGTTCGCGGTTCATTGCCCGGGCCGCATCGAGGGTGTCGGTGCGCTCGCTGAGTTCGCCCTCGAGTTGGGTGACTCGTTGACGCAGCGTGTGGTTGTCGGCTTCGACTTCGGCGGAGCGCTCCTCGAGTTGCTCGAGCATCGGGCGCATCGCCTGACCACGGGCGAGGTCGGCGTCTGCGCCGAGTTGACGTGCCAGTCGCTGGCGTAGGACGGTCACTTCTTCGGTGAGCTGACGCGCTTGTTCTTTGGTGTTGGCCAGTTCGGCGTGCAGGCTCTGCTCGGTCAGCAGCGAGCGGGCTGGAAGCTGCCAGGCCCGCTGGCGACCGGCTTGGCGTTGGCGGTCGCGGGCAGTGGCGATGCGGGAGGCCAGTTCGGGGTCGCTGTATAGCAGGGACACGGACACCCGGGCGCGTCGGGCGATGGCTGGGAAGCTGACCGGTTCGCCGCCTTGCTCGAAGGCGTCGATGGTCTCGGCGGCCCGTTGACGTTTCGTTCGGCTGTCGTGGCCTCGGGCGCGGCGCAGAGCTTCGCTGTTGTCAGCCATGATCGCCTGCTAGTAGGCGAGCGACCACTTCTACCCGCTCGCCCGCACCTGCTCGAAGAAGACGCCCTACCGGTGCCCCTCGACCACGGCCCTGCTGTCGGACCAGCACATGGACAGCCTCGACTATCAGGTCTACACGCACGCCCGCGAAGCCGCCGACCGGGGGCTCGGCTACCGGCTGGAGGAGACCAACACGGCCGCCGGCCGCGGCGCCGACGGCGTCAGCAACGTCGCCGCGAGCGCCACCTACGCCCTGGACATGATGTTCACGGCGGCCTGCCCGCAGCCCCCCGACGCGCCGGGCGCCAACGCCGGATGCGCCACGGGTGCCATCGGGGTCAACCTGCACAACGCCGAGGTGCGCGCGTTCTTCTCCCCGGAGGAGGGGAACGCGTACTACAACGCGGTCAACTACGACCCGTCCCCCGCGATGGGCACGCCGACCGTCGCGCCGAGCTACTACGCCCTCCTGCTCTTCTCCAAGTTCGCGCAGGGCACCTCCGGCCTGCGGCCGGTTGCGGTGTCGACCGGCGACGCCGGAGCCGGCCTCGTCAAGGCTTGGCGGGTCGAGGGCAACGCTGTCGAACGGCGGCTGTTCCTGATCAACAAGGCCGACCACCCCGTGACGCTCGACGTCGCGGCACCGGGTTCCTCCGCGCTCGTCGACCGGATGACGCCCGACGACCCGACCGGGACCGGCAAGACCCTTGACGCTACGCAGGTGCGCATCGATGGCCGCCAGGTGGCTGCGGACGGCAGCTGGCCCGGGTTCCAGCCGACGCAGGAGCAGATCCACGGCGACCGGATGAGGATCACCCTCGCGGCCGGTGAGGCATCTGTCATCACCATCCACCCGCACGACAAGTGAGCAGGACCATCCGCCGACACATGAGCACGGCCAACCGCACGACCCATGAGCAGACCAGCTCGATGACAAGGGAGTCAGAGATGAGCAAGCCAATGACGGTTTCGGGCGCCTCCGGAACACCGGCTCTTGCACCCGGCGTCAGCAGCCGACGACGCGGTCGCCGCCGCGTCGGCCGGGCCGTCCTCGCCACGACGCTCGTTGTCGGGCTCGGCGTGGCCGGCAGCTCGGGCGCCAGCGGTGCGCGCGGGCCAAGCGGTGCGAGTGGGCCGAGCGGTGCGAGTGGGCCGAGCGGTGCGCGCGGGCCGAGCGCGCCGAGCGGGCCGAGCGGGCCGACCACCGCCTTCACGCTGAACGCGTCCAAGGACTCGGGCAACCCCAAGCTGACCGGCGACAACCAGGGGTTCTCCGTCGAGTCGGCGGACTTCGCTCACGGCTACCTCACCAGGCAGCTGATGTCCCAGCGGCTGAAGACCCTGGGCCCGTCCGGCGTCGTGCGGCTGGGCGGCTACTCGATGGACCTCGTGTGGGCCGCCTTCGGCAAGTACGCCAACGCGCCCGCTCCGGCGGAGGCGATCGGCGGCACCGTCGACCAGGGCGACATGGACGCCCTGAAGCCGCTGCTGGACGACTCGGGGTGGAAGGTCACCCTCGGCATTCCGCTCAAGAAGCTGCTTGCGCCGGAAGAGATCAAGAGCCCGCTCAAGGACCCGTCGCCCGCAGTCACCCTCGACCAGGGTTGTGGCCGAGGTGAAGGCGGCCCACGACACCCTCGGTGACGACCTCCTTTCCGTCGAGCTCGGCAACGAGTTCGACAACGTCACCACGCTGACCGGCGGGCAGTACTACGAGCGAGTCAAGGAGATCTCGGCGGCCATCAACGCCGGCGTTCCCGGGGTCCACCTGAAGATGACCGGGCCCTCGGCCAACACCGCCGCGACGAACACCAAGCTCGACGAGTTCGTCACCGCGATGGAGGCGGACACGTCGACGGCCCCGCGTCAGCTGATGACCGAGCTGACCTCGCACTTCTATCCGGGCAGCCACTGTGGCCGCTCCACGCTGAAGCTCTCGACCCTCATGTCGGCCAGCACGTGGACCAAGACCCAGACCAAGCTCGACGGCATCATCGCCACCGGCGCCAAGCTGTCGCAGCCGATCCCCTCGGTCATCAACGAGTCCAACAGCGCCTCGTGCAGTGGCCAGCCCGGCGTGAGCGACGCCTACGCCAGCTCGCTCTGGTCGCTGGACTACCTCCTGCAGGCCGCGAAGACGGGCATCGGGCGGGTCGCGTTCCACACAAACACCAAGGCGATCTGCGGCGACTTCCAGCAGCGCACCAGCCCGAACTACCCGATCTCCTACCGCTACTACGGGGCGTTCTGTGCCAAGGACCAGGCCGAGCTCGACCGCAACGAGCTGTCCGCGGCCCCGCTGTACTACGGGCTCTGGGCCTTCCGTCAGGTGCCTCAGGGTCGGTTCATGGACCTCGACCTCGGTGTCGACGCGCTGCCGCAGCTGCGCGCCTACGCCGTCGAGAGCCCGCGCGGGACGACGACCGTCGTGCTGATCAACGTCCAGGACCCGTCCTCGACGACGAGCACCTCGGACGCCGTCAAGGTCAACCTTCCGTCGGCCTTCCAAAAGGCCAGCCAGGTCGTCCTGCGCAGCACCGACCCGGCCGGCCTGAGCTCGCTGAACGCCTCGGCCATCTCCCTCGGCGGCTCCCAGGTCCTGCCGAACGGCGCGAGCACCGGCACCCCGAGGTCCGTCCCCGTCGACGTGCAGCACAAGTCGGCAACGGTGAACGTCGCTCCCGGCACGGCCTCGATCGTCACCTTCGGGCACCACTGAGTCCGCTTGCCCCGGAGGGTGAGCACCCGGCATACCAGCTGCCTGGTATGCCGGGGGCTCGCGGCGGTGGGGCAGTGCTGCGGGCCTGGACCGACGCCAGGTGGTGGCCGGTGTCTCTAGCGGAGCTCTTCGATCAGGGCGTCGGCGGTCATGGGCTTGGAGAACATGGGGTAGTCGTAGCTGATGGCGTTGTCGTGCTCTTCGACCGAGGTGGCCGCGGTGCAGTCGGTCAGGGTGATGACGTCGTAGCCGCGCTCGTAGCCGGTGCGCATCGTCGACTCGACACAGCAGTTGGTGAGGAACCCGGTCAGGACGATGGTGGTGATTCCCTTGTTGCGCAGGATGAAGTCGAGGTTGGTGCTGGCAAACGTGTCCAGGCCGCGCTTGCCCTCGATGAGGATGTCCTGCGGTGCCGGGCTGAGCTGTTCGATGATGGCGGCACCCCAGCTGTCCTTGACGAAGGCAGTGCCGTCGACGACGCCCTTGAGGATCCCGTAGGGTGCTGGCTCAGCTCGTGGTAGCCCTCGGCGAAGGTGATCGGCGCGTGCATGACGGTCGCGCCTGCGGCCCGGGCGGCACCGACGAGACGGACCGTGTTGGCGAGCATGGCGGTCTTGTCCATCACGGGCTGGACGGCGGAGTGGAGCACGCCGCCCTCGGTGGTGAAGTCGTTCCGGTACTCGATGAGTACGACGGCCGTCGTGGCGGGGTCTAGTGGCATGGGTCTTCCTCGGTTCCTCTCGGCGTGGCGTGGCGCTCGGCACACGGACCGTGCACTACCGTCAAGGTAGCTGCTTATCAGACAAGCACAAAAGAACCGGATGGGAAAGATGACGTTGGTGCTCGAGCACACCGCCCTGTTTCGCCCCGTCGCCCGGACCCCGCTCAGCCTGCTTGTCTCTCGCCAGCTTCGCGAGGCGATCATCTCCGGCGAGCTGTCGGACGGCGCGCAGCTGCCCACCGAACAGGAGCTGACCGAGCACTTCCGGGTCAGCCGCTCCACCGTTCGGGAGGCGGTGCGGGTGCTGCAGGCTCAGGGTCTGCTGAGCGGGGGGGACACGGTCTCCACGGCGCGGCCACGGGTCTGCGCGAGGCTGGCCCACGCCAGCGCGGCGGAGGCTCTGGAGAACGCGTTGCGGCTCGGCCGGGTGTCGCTGCCGGACCTGGTCGAGCTGCGTCTGCTGCTCGAAGGCGCGGCGGTCGCCAGCGCCGACCCGAGCGTCCTGGGCGAGGCCAGCACGGCTCTGGAGGTGATGCGTGAGCCAGGGATCGACATCGCTGCCTTCTACGCGGCTGACGTGCGGTTCCATCTCGGGCTGGTCGAGGCGGGTGGCAACCGGGCCTTCGCCGTGGTCATGGGATCGTTGCGCGAGGTGATCGGGGGCTATCTGCGGGACGCCCTGGAGGCGTTGGACACGCCGGCCCGGACGATCGCCACGCTCACCGAGGAGCATGCGGCGATCCTTGCTGCCATCGACGAGGGCGACCGCATCCGGGCCCGCACCCTGGTGCACGCCCACATCTGGGGCTTCTACTCCGGCGACGGGTGCTCCGCCGACGGCTGACCCGCCGGCGGCTGACCTGCCGAGGGATGACCTGTCGGGCTCAGCCCGAGTAGCCGTCCAGCTGGTCGGCGGCAACGGCCTGGCCCAGCGCCGCCATCTTCGCCTCGTCGACGATGTCGATGGAGGCACCGACGGGGCTGGTGCCGAACCCGCTGAACGGCGCCGTGAAACCGGATGTCACCTCCCCGGACGTTGCGCAGGGAGAAGGCCAGCGTCTGCATCTGGCCCACGTCCAGGCCCTGGTCGACCGTCAGGTTGCGCGTCGCGGCGTCGACAAAGGACGTCAGGCGGGCGGGGTTCGTCAGCGTGTCCGCGGACAGGCCCTTGAGCATGAGCGCCCTGAGGAAGGCCTGCTGGCGGCGGCCGCGGGAGATGTCCCCCTCGCTCAGCTGGTGACGCTCACGGACGAACGCCAGGCCCTGGTCGCCGTTGAGGTGCATCATCCCCTTGGTGAAGACGTAGCCCGACTCGTTGCTCGGCTCCTCGACGTCGACGTCGACGCCGCCGACGGCGTCGGTTATGTTCTTGAAGCCGTCGAACCCGATCAGGCCCACGTGGTCGATGTGGACGCCGGTCAGGGTCTGGAGCGTCTGCACGAGCAGCGGTGCGCCGCCATAAGCATAGGCGGCGTTGATCTTGTCCTTCCCGCGGCCGGGGATCGACACGTACAGGTCGCGCGGAAAGTGGATCAGCTGGATCTTGGTACGGTCCTCGGGGATGTGGACGAGCATGATGACGTCCGAGCGTCCCCCTTCCCGGCCGGGTCCGGCGTCGGAACCGAGGAGCAGGAAGTTCATCCCCTTGCCCGTCACCGGCTGAGCGCCTGGAGCAGGGGCCACGCCGGGTGCCACGCCCGGCGCCGGAGCCGCGGCCGCATCCGCGGGGAGCAACGGGAGGAGGTTGTCGTGCTGCACGTTCGACGACACGACGTGGCTGAGGTAGACGCCGTAGCCGGTGACGAGAGCGATCGGGGCGACGAACAGGACCAGGGCCACGGCGAGCACCCACTTGGTGCGCCCGCGCATCCGGCGCCGACGCGGGGGCTCGTCGGCCTCCGGCTCGCTGACGAGGTGGTCGAGGTCGCTCACCCCACGAGTGTAGGCAGCCTGATCGGCCGGCACGCGCTGTTGCCGGAATGTATGCCGGGTGCTGGCTGCCCCGATGTGCGGCCAGCTCCCAGCGGGGCGAGCGTGCGGGAGAGGATCTATCCATGACGACTACTGGCCTCGCGGATGGTGACATCCCGGCATACTGGCGCGCTCTGGGGCTGCCGGGGCTGGCCGACATCCACATCCACTTCCTCCCGCAGCCGATGCTCGAGAAGGTCTGGGCGTACTTCGACGAGGGGGAGGTCAACTACGGGCTGGCGTGGCCGGTCCACTACCGGCTGTGCGAGCCGGAGCGGCTGGAGCTGTTGCGGCAGTTCGGTGTCCGGGCGATCCCGTCGTTGGCCTATCCCCACAAGCCGGGGATGGCGCAGTGGCTCAACGACTGGTGCACGGAGTTCGCGCGCCGGGTGCCCGAGGCGGTGCACTCGGCGACGTTCTTTCCCGAGGAGGGCGTTGGCGACTACGTCCGCGCGGCCGTCGAGGGCGGGGCGCGGCTGTTCAAGATGCATGTGCAGGTGGGGGTGTTCCGGCCCGACGACGCGCTGCTCGAGCCGGCCTGGGGTGTGCTTGAGGACGCCCGGGTGCCGGTCGTGCTGCACGCCGGCTCGGCGCCGAAGCCGGGGAAGTTCACCGGCCCCGGCCCGGTCCGCGCGCTGCTGCGCCGGCACCCGCGGCTGGTGCTCGTCATCGCCCACCTGGGGATGAGCGAGTACCACGAGTTCGCCGACCTGGCCGGCGAGTTCGCGGGGGTGCACCTCGACACGACGATGGCCGGCACCGACTACGTCGAGCGGATCGCCCCTTTGCCGAAGGACTACGTGCCCCGGCTGGCCGACCTCGGCGACAAGGTCGTCCTGGGCTCCGACTTCCCCAACATCCCCTACCCCTACGCCCACCAGCTCGAGGCGCTCGACCGGCTGGGTCTCGGGGACGACTGGCTACGAGCCGTCCTGTGGCGAAACGGGGCCCGACTTATGGGGCTGCATCCCATTTAGCTTCCGTGGCCCGCGGGGTGCGGTCCGGTGCCGGCGGCTGTCGCCGCAACCTTCAAGACATGCTCCCCGCATGGAGTTGTCTCCGTTTCTACGGATGCGGCCCGAGGGTGAGGATCGTGAGGGTGTCCGGCATGGGCCCGTACAGCCACCAGATCCGCCAGGCTCCTGGGGTTCTGTTCTCGATGTAGGACTCCCACACGTCCTCGCCGTTGGGCCCCGTCAGTGACTGGTACTTGTGGGAGTTCAGTCCGGGGTGGCTGGGGCCGACGTCGCGGAGCAGCCGCAGGGTCTTCTTGGCTTTCTTGAGCTTCGTGGCGTAGGGGCTCCGTGAGGTCGTCCAAGACGCGTAGCGCCTCGTCGGTGTAGGCGAGCGCGAAGGGAGGCGCGCTCAAAGTCCGGCGTTGTCGTCGAGCAGATCGTCTCGCTCGCTCACGCGGCCCTGGGAGGCGTCAGCGAGGCCACGTAGCAGCGACTCGCGTAGCACGTCGTCCTCCCACACCAACAGCTCACGCTTCGGGATGCTCGCCAGAGGGGTGAGCAGTATTTCGCCAGTAGAGCGGGTGGAGACCAAGAAGCGGTCGTTGCGGCGTACACCAGCACGACCGAATGCGATCCTCGCCCGGTCGTCGGCTGCAACTTCGGCCACCGGCTCGAAGCCAGCAGCAGGTGTGCTCACGGTGTCCCTCCTCGCTCATCGACTCAAGCAGCCTAAGGTAAGGACCCGCGTCAAAATAAACTAGGTGTTATGGTGTGATGCCCTTACGGTTGTGCTATGGCGGTGGACATGCAGGTGGCAGAGGCTGCGGGGCGCAGGTACACGGCGTTGCGGGCGCATCTGGATGA
>JAABVA010005267.1_pt1 | contig 11762 bp, 6 predicted proteins | sample 5560331 | NCBI WGS metagenome assembly JAABVA01 (sample SAMN12812661, study PRJNA571458) | rock metagenome | isolation source: Antarctica rocks | place: Antarctica: Victoria Land, Mt New Zealand sud | collected 2016-01-07
CGACCCGATCAGATGAGCCTGCCCACGCCCTGCTCCGAGTGGGACGTGCGAGCGCTCCTTGCGCACCTCGTCGGCGGCAACGCCCGGTACGCGGCCCTGGCACGGGGGGAGCCGCTGCGGCGCGGGCCGGCACAGGGGGGAGGACCAGCCGCCGACCTGCTTGGCGACGATCCGGCGGGCGCGTACCGCCGCTCGGCCGCGCTGGTGAGTGCGGCGTGGCGGGACCCGTCGCTGCTCGACAAACCGTTTGAGCTCCCCATCGGTGTCCTGCCCGGGCGCACGGCGGTCACCCTGCACCTGGTGGAGACGGTGACCCATGGCTGGGACCTGGCCAAGGCCACGGGGCAGCACCCCGCCTTCGATCCCGATGTCGTGCGGACGGCGGCGCAGTTCACCCAGGGCGAGCGCCCGCCCAGCGCCGCCTTCGCCGCGCCGGTCCCGGTGGCGGACGATCTGCCCGAGATCGACCGTCTCGCCGCGCTCCTGGGACGCACGCCGTAAGGGCGCAAGGCTACCCCCCGGTCACAGTCATGCAGGGGATGCGCCGCCGACACGCGCCTAAGCCAGCGCGTCCTGTGCAGTCCACTCGGATGCGTGCGACGTCACATGGCGCGGCTGCCTCGGCATGAGCCGAGACGCCCAGTGAGACGACGACGACGGCGTGCTAGTCGTTGATCACTTGTTGCACGACGGCGCGCCACGCCACGGTATCGAGCCGGAGTGTTTTCAGTTGGCCGCCGCGCCGTGTGGCCATGCGCCGCGCCTCAGCGAGGGCCTCGTGCGCATGGCTCTTGTCGGGGAACGTGTCGAGGGTGACGACGATCGACTCGCGCGCCTGATCCTCGCGGTCGACGTCGATGCGATAGTGGATGGGGATCGGCGCATGCTTGGCCATGAGCATATCGCGTATCCGTCTCTTCTCGCCGATGAGCGCCGCGTTCTTCGCCATGAGCTTGCGCACTGCGGCCCCATGCAGCGCGGTTTCTCGCTGCTGTTGGGCCACCAGCAGCTCGGCCTGTTCCGCACGGTGCTGGGCTTGGCCGAGCTGCACCTCCAGGTCGTGGATGCGCAGTGTCATACGCTGGCTCTCGGCCTGGAACATGCGGTGCGCGTGTGCGCCTTCCACGACCAGATGGCGTAGGGACGCGATGGTTGTGTGGGTCGCCTCGTTCTCGGTCGGAACGGGCACCAGGCGCTCGCCGATCAAGGTTTTTTCCAGTCGGTAGAACGGCGCTGGCGCATCCTTGGTCGATCCGTGCGCGGGCGGCGGAGTATCCGAGCGCGTCATCGCAGGTAGTGTCGCACCGTGACGTCGATGCGCTCGTGTCCGAGTGCCCGGCTCACATAGAGGGCACGCTCCCGGTCGATCACGCCCCGTGGCAGCCGCCCCTCACCCGGCGGAAGGGTGCGTTGTCCTCCCTCACAATACAAGCCTTGGGCGTAGAGCCTGCGATAACTTTGGATGTCGAGCCGCGCCGGCACCCGCCCGATGAGACGCTCGCCCGGCAGTCGGTCCGCCACGACCCGGACGACACACTCCTCCAGCGCCGGGAGCACCGGGGCCTGGCGCCGTTTGCCGCCTTTCCCGTTGCGCACGTCGACCACGATGCCGCCATCCAGGTCGGCCTGGATGTCCCCCACGATGAGGGCCTCTAGCTCGCGCCGACGCACGCCGGTCGCGCAACAAAACTGAATGATGGCGATGTACCGCTCCAGAGTGATCGCGTCGTCCATCGCGACGGCATGCCGGCTCCGCGTGATCGCCGCGCGCCGCCGTCGTGGCAGAACGACCGTCGCGCCGAGCGCGCGCACCCGTGCCTCGCGCTCCTCCGCAGGGTAGGCCGGCCGGTAGAACATGCGCAGCGCCGCGCGCGTCGTCGTGAGCGTATAGGCGCTGTCACCGACGTCACGGCGCATCTCCAGGTACAGCGCGACCAACCGCTCGGCCGCCGCGTCGAGGTCGGCCAGGCGGCAGACGCCGTGCGTGTCGCGCGCCCAGTGGGCATAGCGCAGCGCCGCCGCCTTATAGGTCTCCAGCGTCTTATCCGCGTGGATACGGCCCGTCGAGACGGCCAGCGGTGAGATCGTGATGCCCTGTGCGTCGGCGTCGGCACGTACCGTCTTTTTCTCCTCATGCCGCGACACGCCGATGGCTTTAAGCTCATCGAAACGCGCGCACACTTCATAGATCAAGCTGGGTCGTCTGCTGCTCATTCCTCTCTCCATCGTTAAACACGCCCGAGCCACAACGGCTAACGACGGCCTCATAGGGCAGTCGCGCGGCCCATGCTCGTGCCGCTGGTGGCCCTCTCGATCGCATCGCCTGGCAGGCTCGCTCCGGCAATCGACAGGTGTCTCGGTCGGGGACCAACGCGCATGGGACCTGGCACAGCCCATCCACAAGCATCGCCGAGACGTGCCCAACCGGTGATCGTCGTGGCGCAGCCCGATCACCGAGTGTTCACTGTTTAGACTACGAAGCCTAAACAGTGAAGTCCCCTGCGTTGACGCATCGCGATGAAGCACGATGAGCGCAACGCAACTTACAACTAATAGAACATATATTCTACTATTAGATGCTGTTTGTCAAGAGGATATGCGCAACCAACCTCATTTTGGTAAGGTCTCGCTTTCACGGTCGAGATCATGCCGGTGCTGGGAAGACGGACCAAGACAACGCACGATGTGGTGTGACCACAGGGGATGCCGTGGCACGGAGTCGCAGTCCTTACTGTCGGCAACGGCCAATTGCCGGTTTCCGTTGCCTCACGTCTCATAGCCTAGAGAAGATAGCGATAGATACTGGACGTAGATTTTCAGCTTTATCTTCTCATCTCTGCCGAAGTTAACCACGTTGAGCTAGAATGTCGCTGATCACCCTGGAATCCTGAAGATCCCGGTGCCACCAATGCGAGCATCCCAGGGCACATCGGGTCTGTCGGCGCCTTTCATCCGCAATCGCTAGGAGAGCAATGAGTAGCCGAAAAGTTCTTGCGTGCTCCTCCGGTGGAAGCGTGAACGTCTTGGGAAGCTGCATCTTCAGCCGACCACGCAAAAGAATTACGCTTGGGGTACTTGGGGTAAATGTATCTCGCAAGGAAACGCGCTTAATAGCGAATGGCACATCGTCTTCACGGGCGCCTGCCTCCGTCAGGAATCGCCCGAGAGCACGTAAAACACGGCAACCTCTGATCCTGACCAGCAACAAAGCCTTTGGCGAGTGGGGGCAGGTCTTTGGCAATGACCCTGTACTCGCCAGCGCCGCGCTCGATCGGATCTTACACCAAGCAACCGTCATCCATATCCGGGGTGACAGTTATCGTCTCAAGAGCCGTCGTCAGGCGGGCATCGAGTCGTCGCTGCCGGTCTAATCACTGCGGAGAATGGCTCCCGATTCATGCCTGTTTCTGGCTCCGTTTTCATGCTTCTTGACACTGTCAACACCTTGAGCGAACTTATTCAACCGGATCTCAGTATCAAGCTGCATGCGTATCCTCCACCGGCAATTATAGCCCCTCAACCAGCCTTGCCCTAAAAGTACATGCGTTCTAATTTTTTCCGAATGACATCCACCAAAATGGCGTGTATGGGATGTCATTCGGACTAATCGAACGAGGTCGGCAGTTGTTCTACCATGACCGACTTTATGGGCAAAGCCTCCCCCTCAACCTAAGGCTCAAAAGGGTCTCTCGCGCCGCAGCGCGACCAGCGGCCATGAAAAGGGCGAGCCGCAACCAGACTGGGGGCGGCTATTTTCAGGGGAGGTCCGCCGTCGTGCGTGGAGACAGTGTTATGGGTACTTGTCCAGCAGACAGTGCTCCAGATGTTCTTCTCGCAATATGGTCAGAACACGATCTGATACGACTAATCGCCCATCCGTGTCAAGTCCGAAATCATCCTTGCCGGGAATGCCTGTAACATCAAGCCAACGAAATATGGGCAGGTCTCGGCTCACAGATTGATCTTTGAACTCATCCGATGTCGATACTTCCACCTCCCGTAACGTGAAGCCGTTTGCATTGGATTGCTGCAACCTTTCCGCTACTGCTCCGGTAACGATGAAGCAGGGGTAACTTTCAACTATGTCGTCGCCGAGCCATCCATCGAAGACGTAGTGGAGTCGGCTCACGATTGGAGGGACGTGGGTCCGATCCATGATCGTATCCTCACCGAGTCCACCTGCAACTTCCGGAGACAAGCGATAATACTGACCCATAGCTTCTCTACCTTATCGGGGGGTTAAATAAGTGGCCATACTGATCATCGATAAGCGTGGCCTGATCCAGCAACTCCTGCTGAGTCGCACTCGGATGGGCACGATAGAATTCATTCCAAGCCCTTCGAATCTCGCTCAGGTGTAGCGTGTTATTGATGCCGTTCGGGATGCCACGGAGGTTCTCAAGTGAGTGTATTTGTTCCTGAGCCACGATACCAGGATACCGCGTTAGGACCTGCTGCTCCACGGCATGGTGTACGACAACTTGACCGTCCAGGTTCGGATTCGCTTGGGAAAAAGTGCCGCGATAATCGGTCGAGCTTGTCCACCCGAACTGAGCATTGGTCGCTGAGCCCGCGCGCGTCCCGCGTAGTAGTCTGAAGCCACTGAAGCCGACCGCACTATCAGCGCTCAGCTCGGCGGTGAAGATATCGACGAAGGCTCCCCCTTCATCCCCACTCCACACTTTACAGGCGATCGACATGCCGTAGTCCCGTGCCGTGCCGCCAACCGCCCCTGCTGTCCGGCCTGCTTGCCCACCCGGATCACTCACCCAGCCACGGGCGTACTCCGCCGACTTATCCCACACCACACCCGCCACAGTGGTGTTCTGTCGCCAGACATAGTTGTAGTCGTTGGGGTTTGTCCAGGCATTGGCGGGGGAACTGCGGTACAGGCGCCGTCCGACGTGCCAGCCAAACTGGCCAACGCCGGAAGTGATATTCCACGCCTCTCCCGCAGCCTGACCACCCCAACAGAGTGGGTCAAAGTTCGTGCATAAGCCCGTGGGATCAAGCGTGTTCAGCGGATCATCAGCCGTATAAGCGTAAGGCTGTTGAGTCAGACCCTCCAGCGGATCGCGCGTGAGGAACTGCGCCGTCGCCGGGTCGTAGTATCGCGCCCGCAGATACTGGAAGCCTGTCTCGGCATCAGTAAGCTGCCCGGCGAATCCGAACGGCACGGACGTTGTCCCGCTCCGACCCTTGAGATTGCCGTAGGGATCGTATGTTTGGCTGCCAACGAGCGATCCACCACTGTTGAGGACGCCCCGTGTGCTGCCGAGTTGGTCGTGCAGGAGGTACTGCACCGTTGTCCCGCTGATGGCTTCCAGCGGCAGTCCATCCGGCCCTATCACGTACGTCGCCATGCCGTCCTGCAGCAACAAGGGTAGCCCCTCGACCGTGTCCCAGGTTTCTGGGGTTGTGCTTACGCCTTGTGTCGTCGTGACCGTCTTACTCTGGCGCAGCCCGTCACCGTCGTAGATGTAGCTCGCCCGCGTCATGCCGACCGTCGCCGAGATGAGCCGGTCGGCCTGGTCATAGCCGTACGAGCTACTATTTCCATCATTGCTCGCGACACTCGTGCGGTCACCATCGACGTTGTAGCCGTAGGTAGACGTCGCCGGGGACGGGCCGGTCACCCGCATCCCTGTCAGTTCGCCGGCCAGGTCGTAGGTCTCGCCGCTCGTCGCGTTCGTCGCGCCGTTGATGGTCCCCGTGATCTGGTAGGCACTGTCGGGGCTATAGCCAAGGGTGGTCGTGACCGCGCCGGTCGTCTGCTGATCGGCCACGAGCTGGGTGAGCGGGCTATAGCTGTAACGATGGCTCGCCCCGCTCACGGGATCGCGGCTGCCGCTGACCTGCCCGTTGTCGTCACGGCTGTAGCCGAACGTCCAATTGAGGCCGCCCGGCTGCTGGTCCGTGATGCTCGTGACGCGATTGGCACCGTCGTAGCCGATCACGCTCGTGAGCGGCGCCGTCGTGGGATAGACCTCGCTCGTGAGCCGGTTGCCCGGATCGTAGCTGAACTGGAACGTGTGGCCGAAAGGATCGGTCAATGCCGTCCAGTGGTTAGCCGCATCGTATGTACGCGTGATAACGGAACTGTCCGGGTAGATGAGGTGCGTCAGGTTCCCGGACAGGTCGTAACGGTAGCCAAGCGTCTGCCCCGCTCCGTTGGTGACCGTCATGGGCTGGTCGAGCAGGTCGTAGCTATAGGAGGTCGTCCCAGTCCCGTCGGTCATCGACTGGCGCTGACCACTCTTATCGTAGGTGAACTGAACATCGGGTGTTAGCGCATCGCTATAGGTGACAGTGATGGGCTCGTTGTCGGCATCGTACCCGTAGCGCGTGGTTCGTCCCATCGGATCCATGAGGGCTGTGCGGTTCCCGTCGAGGTCGTAGGTGTACGCCGTTGTCTCGGTGAGCGGATTGGTCATGGCCACGACTTGATTCATTGCGTTATAGCCATAGCTCGTCTGACGGCCAAGGGCGTCGGTCTGGGTGATAACATTGCCGTCCGCGTCGTGCCCCGTGCCGAGCGCCGACCCATCGGGCTGCGTCGCGCTGGTCCGCTGGTTTGCCGCATCGTAGCCATAGACAGTCGTGTGCGAGAGGGCGTCGGTCGCCGTGATGAGGTTGCCAGACAGATCGTACCCGTCGATGGTGGTGTGTGACAGGGGATCGGTGGTCGTGATCACGCGGTCGAGGGTGTCGTACGCTATAGTCGTCGTGTGCAGCAGCGGGTCGATAGTCGCGGTGTGGTTGCCCACGGCGTCGTAGCGGTAGACGGTCGTGTGTCCGAGCGCATCAGTCATGGTGACGCGGCGGTCGAGCGCATCATAGCCGTAACGGGTGGTATGGCCGAGCGGATCGACGGTCGCCGTCACATTGCCGTCGGCGTCGTACTCTGTGTGCGTCTGTGATCCGTCCGGGCGTGTCACCAGCACCGGCCGATGCGCCGCATCATACGTTGTCACAACGTCGCGCCTCAGCGGATCGGTCGTGGTGATCACATTCCCCGCGAGGTCGTAGCCCGTCATAGTTGTCCGCTGCAGAGGGTCGGTCACGCCGACACGCCGATGGAGTGAATCATAGCTATAGTGCGTCGGGTTGCCGAGCGCATCGGTGGTCGTGATGACCTGACCGTCGAGGTCATAGCCGGTCCGAGAGACGCCGCCATCTGCCCGCGTAATGCTCGTGCGCTCGTTGGCGGCATCGTACCCGTAGATGGTGCTGTGGCCGAGCACGTCGGTGCTGGTGATCACATGACCCGCTAAATCGTAGCCGGTGAGCGTGGTCCGACCGAGCGGGTCGGTCATTGAGATCGGGCGGTTGAGGGCATCGTAGTCGTACGTCGTGCTGCGGGCGAGCGCGTCGGTCGTCGTCATCACATTGCCGGCAGAATCGTAGCCCGTACTGGCGATGCCGCCATCTGGTCGCGTCACGCTGGTCCGCTCGTTATCCGCGTCGTAGCCGTTGATCGTCTGCCGTCCGAGGGCGTCCGTCGTCGTGATGAGGTTCTGGTTGAGATCGTACTGATAGGTCGTGACGTCCCCCAGGGCGTCGGTGATCGCCGTCGTCTCACCAAAGGCGTTGTAGGTCATTGTCGAGGTATAGCTGATGGGGTTCGCCCCGGGGACGTTACCCAGTGGCCGGACCATCGCCGTTTTACGTCCGATGAGATCGTACTGATACGTCGTGGTATTGCCGCGGGGATCGCTCGTGCTCACGAGGTTCCCCGCGGCATCGTACGCGTAGCGCGCTGTCTGTCCATTGGCGTCAGTCCGCGCAATAACGTCGCCTGGATGTGCGGGATCGTAGGTCAGACACACTGTGGCGGTCGATGGACCAGCATCCGCACAGGGGATCGACGACGGAGGGGTACGGGTTGCGGTGGACATCGGGGTGTGGGTCGCCGTCTCGGTTGGCGCTGATGTCGCGCTACTCGTTGCGAGTGATGGTGCCGTCGCGGTCGGCGCGGTCGTCGCACTGCTCGTGCTTGTCGGCGACGCGGTTGGTGTCGTCGACGTGCCCGTTGGCGCGGGCGTGCTCATCGCGGTTGGAGAGGCGACCGCTGTCGCCGTGCCCGCGCTCAGCGTTGTAATCGTCGTGGCGGTGGCCGTCGGTGCGGACGTGCTCGTCGCGGTGCTCTCTGCTGTCACCGTAGCTGCCGGGGAGGCGGTCGCGGGCGGCGCCGTGTTCGTCGGCGTGCTCGTGGCCGGGATCATCGTCGTCGTGGGGGTCGCACTCGGCGTGGCGGTCGTCGTGCTCGTCGGGGTCGCTGTCGGCGTCGGGGTCGCGGTGGCCGCTGCCGACGGGGAGGGCGGCGCGGGGATGACCGTCGCGGTCGGCGGCATGATGACCGGCGAGGGCGTCGACGTATGACGCGGCGCAGTCGTCGGTGTGGAGGTTGGAAGGTGCATCGCCACCCGCGTGGCGGTGGTGGCTGGTGGGGTGGGCGTCTGGCGCGGTGGAGTGCTCCTGACCTGGGTGATCGCGACGCGATCGGCGACCACGTAGACATTCGCGCTTTTTTTGGTCTTCCGCCCTGTCACGTGGACTGTAAGCACGTGGGTGGTGTCAGCGAGGTGGGCATATCGGTGGTCCAGCACGTCGCCCGTTCGGCGTGCACTGTAGAGGTCGATGAGCGCGCGGCTATGGCCGTCGAGGGTCATCTCCTCGATGCCGTTGGTCGGGCCATGCACCGAGTAGAGCGCGATGCTCGTGCCCCGGAATCTGAGCGCGTAGTAGGCGCCTACTCGGCGGCTGAAGGAACTCGACCGATCGTACATGCCGATCCTGCCGCCATCGCGGCAGGGGGTACAGTGCTCCCACACGCCGACATAGCGGAAGCGGTTGAGCCCGTTCCCCTGAGCGCTGTCGTCGATGCTGAAGATGGTAACACGACGGGCATCCCGGGGCGATGGTGGCGTAGGCCGACGCGACGTGGCCGTCGAGCAATGCGTGCGAGACGTGGAGCAGGATGGGGCGCCACGCGTGCCACCCGCCTTCCTCGACGCTGGGCGCGCGCGCGTGGGCACACTCGTGGGCGTTCGTGCGCCCCGCGAGGCTAGGTCGTCGAACACACCTACGACGACTTGTTCTCGCGGTACCGAGCGGGCCCCGAGGGCGTTGTCTCCCACCGATCGGATGTGTTCCCCTGTCACACCTATCGCCGAGTCACAGTGCCCCATGCATATAGGTAATTTGTGGACGCTGGTGGTACACGGTGGTGCAGCATCGGCGGCTCGACAGGCCAAGGCAACCATCGAGAGTGAGAGCGAGCGGTTCTTTTGGACGACATCGGCGAACGCCGCGACCATCGCCGACTGGGGGGTCGGGGTCGGGGTGAGCGTCCCGTTATCCGCGCTAGTGGGAGTGCTGGTCGGCGCATCGGTACTGGCGCTCGTTGCGGTTGGGCTCGCGGTGGCCGCGTTCGTCGCGGTCGGGCTCGTGGTGGCCGTGTTCGTCGTGGTGTTGGACGGAACGGCTGTCGGCACGAGGGGCCGCGACGTGCTCAGGAGATTTCCATGCGCGTCGTAGGTCATACGAGTCACGACGCCCAAGGGGTCCGTGATCGCCGTCGTATCGTTGAGCGCGTCGTACGCGTAGCTCGTGGTGCGACTCAGAGCATCGGTGTGACTGAGCAGGTTGCCGTTCGCATCCCAGGTGTTATGCGTGGTGTGTCCGTTAGGGTCTGTTTCAGATGCGACACCGAGAGTGCCAGGCTCGTAGGTATAGGTCCATGTCGCGGCCTGGGGTGTGCCGTAGCCCTTCGTGCGCGAGAGTAGGAGATTGCTCTGGAACAGTTCGACCGTCACGTTGCCCTTGCCGTCCGTGATCGTGGTTTGTTGCGCGCCTATGGCGTCGAGAGTGTAGCTGAAGCTTATCGTGCGGCCCATGGCATCGGTCTGCGCGGTGACGCGCCCTGCGCTGTCGTAGGTGTTCGTCACGGTGCCGCCCCGTGGGTCGGTCATGCGCGTCAGCAGATGGGTGTCGGGGGCATAGGTGAAGTGGGTCACGCCGCTGCCCACGTCCGCGGCCTCGGTGAGGTCACCGTCCGTGTTATAGGTGAAGGCGACCATGCGTCCGATAGGATCGGCGATCCCGCTGATGTGGCGACCGCTATACGTGAGGGTGAGGCTGCGCCCAGCTGGGTCGGTGATGGTGGACAGCCGGCCGTTCGTGTAGCCCAGCGTAGTCGTGTAGCCATTGCGATCGGTCTGGGAGAGGAGTTGCCCGACAGTCGTGGTTGTTGGTGTGCTGAAGGTGTAGTGCGTTTGGTCGCGGCGCGCGAAGGTGAGCGTGCCGTCGCCATTGTTCACGAGCGTCGCCAGGACACGGCTGGGAGGCTGATACGTCGTTCCCGAGAGGGCGAAGGTCACGTCCGTGCCGCCTTCCTCGGTGACCGTGACCGTGCTTGAGGCGTCGGTCGTGAGGTGCATGTCGTAGGAATCGGTCCACCCATGCCCGAGGGGTCCGTCCTGCGCGGCTAAAAGCGCCTTGTACGTGCGCACGAAGCGCAGGGGCAGGCCGCGTCCAGGGATAGAGACATCGGTGAAGCTGTGCGTGAATTCGCCGGTCGCGCAATCCACCGGCTTGCCAGCGCATGGCGGTCGATACAACTCGCTCTCGCTGCCGAGCTCGCTCGCCAACGACCCTGCGAGGCTGAGCGGCAAGAGAGGGTCTTGCAGGCTCGTGCCCATAGTCAGGCCAAGTTCACCGTTACCGTTCTCGTAGAGGATCGCCTCCATAGGATAGATGCCGGGCGCCGGAAAATCGACGGTGATCGACGTGCCACCCCACCCCCCCGAGCCGCCGACATAGGGGTAGCCCGTGGACGGTCCTGTGACCCCTGGGTTCGTCGGCGTTGGCTGTTGGCCCGCCCTATTGGGGCCAATGTAGAGTGCGAAGTTGTCGTCATGGTAGAAGGCGAAGGTGTATGAGCCGGCGGCCCTCACGATCAGACCGGAGATAAAATCGGCGCTGAACTCGCCTTCTGTCCTGGGGAGGGTCTGTGCACGGCAGACACTACCTGGTAGCGGGATGACATCCACCATAGGCCTGCTGTAGCTGCCGGCGCTGAGGGCAGGATCACCGGGGCTGTTTCGCGTACAGTACCTCGCCTGGACGCCGCCGCCCAGCGGGTTGAAATCGATGACCGGGAACTGCCCCATGTCCGCTCCGTTTACCTTGACGGAGACGGGAAGGATACTCACGACCGGAGCAGAGGGCTCACTGTGTGTAGAAAGTGACCGCGCGTGCGCCGTCGGTGGGTCAAGGCTCACGCGCGGTGGTCGTGCATCTAGCCTCAACGCCTGGGCAGAGTGAGCAGGCAGTGCTCGTGCTTGGGGAGCGATAGCGGTAGCAGTCGCCCCTGATGTGGCTACCGTCCTTGGGACAACGCCCAACACGAATGACAGTGCCAGGAGCAGCCTATAACCCCGAATGCGCACGCGCATCATCATCTTCCCCTCGCTATTCAGGTTTGGGCACGCCATCATCGAGCCACGTCTTATTGTTCAAGATGTTGGCTTCATTAGAACGACCAGGTGCACAAGAAAGGTATGAGCGTGCCTAAGCGTATCGGTGCGAGCTACGGTGTGTTAATCAACGCTGGTGGAAAATCGAGCCATGGCAGACCCGTCGTGTTTCTCCTGCGTCATACGCTTTCCGTTCCCGTTAGCCTCTGACGCTACTGGCTGCGAGAACACGCTGTGGCATGTGCCAACCAGCGTAGCGATGCAATGAAAGCTCTGTGCGGA
>JAABVA010005273.1_pt1 | contig 11757 bp, 11 predicted proteins | sample 5560331 | NCBI WGS metagenome assembly JAABVA01 (sample SAMN12812661, study PRJNA571458) | rock metagenome | isolation source: Antarctica rocks | place: Antarctica: Victoria Land, Mt New Zealand sud | collected 2016-01-07
TCCTTCGACATCCAAATGCGTAGAAACGCGGGTACGCTGTCACAAAGATGAGGGCTTGGCGCAATGTCTGGATATTCCACGCTACAACAGGTGGCACTTTGTACTGTCGAGCTTACTGATCTGAGGAAGGTGTCCTTCCCACCAGCGTCAAGTGTCATGTGGCCCAGTCCACCCCGCGCGCCGGCCGTTGCCCCCGCGCGCAGCCCCGTGACCATGCGCCCCGCCACCTCCGGGTGCGTGCAGAACGTCACGGCGGGCGGAACCCCGCAGCGCCGCCGGCCCGCGTACGCCGGGGTGAACCATTTCTCGGGCAGGTAGAGCCGCCGGTCCACCAGGGTGTAGTCGCGCGGGCTGGCGTCGCAGATAACCACGCGCGCCTGGCCGTTGGCGCGCTGGCCCAACGGCCCGCACTACGGCCCCGCCACGCCCACCGACTTCGTCCCTTGCGTGGGGAAGTCGCCCCCGTCGATGAGGAAGGCGCCCTCCTCCGCGTCGCCGAGCGTCTCGCCGACGTAGGCTTGGGGCGCGTGGAGCACGGACTCAGCGTCCCACGGGCTCTGCCCAATGAACTGTTGGAGCGCCTGCACGTCGCCGCCCCCCCACCACGTGGGCCAAGGGATCGATCGTCTTGCGCTCCACATCGCGCAGCTGGCCCTGCCGGTAGAGCAACGACGCGCGCCGCTGCGCGCTGCGCTGGAACAGCGGGGCGAAGCGGGCGTGGTAGGCCACCACGTCGTCGGCGAGGCGTTCCACAGCGCGCGGTGCCAGGGTGCGCGTGGACGGCGGCGCTGACGGCGGCGCGACCAGGGGGCGTAGGCGGCGATCATGGGCATTCTACCTCCCCCCAGTCTACTCCGCGCCGCCCCAACCTAACGTTGTAGTACTAAGCATCATCACGCTTCAATAAACAAAGGGCTTGCAATGGCCATCATCGCGCTTCCATCGAGATCACGCAGCTCAGCGTGGTACCAGCCACCGACAGGACGCCCGCACTCGAACGTACACGCTCCCGCACCGTGGAGCACCTTTTCGGTCAGGATCGATCCATTACCGAGGAGGCAAAGCCGGGCGGGGACATCCAGGCCGGAGACGGTGGCCTCTAGCACGAACGGCCCCTGACTAGGAAGCGTCGTGCCGGGACCGCCACTTACTGCTCCCGCGCGGCCCACGAAACGTAAGACAGGCCCACTACTCACGACAATGCGACCGGCCCGGATTCCCTCCAAAATAGCCGCGCGCGAGAGCTCATGTGCGTAGACATAGGTGGTCGGCACGCCTGGCGGGAAGGTAGATTCGTCCCCATGCTCATCACTGCCGCCACTTAGCGAAACGCAATGGCCTTGTGTGCCCCACTCCTTCCAAAAAGCCAGGCCGCGCTCGTTATCCTCCACGTTACCGCCCGACCACGGTCCATTCCAGACCTCTACAGCATCGATCGTGCGTGGATCGGTATCGCTAAAGTCCCAACGGCAGCCGTGACAGGCCGGACTCGGCTCCGCACCTGGGTGTGCGACAATAGCTACCCCGCCGACAGCATGAACATCGCGCACGATGTCGGCGATGGTGCGATCCCGGTAATTGATGCGCCAATCGATAAGGGTCTCCACACCCACACCGACAAGATGGCCATACATCGTCGTCACTTCAATGCCCGGGATTGGTAAGATCGTGCGTGTATCCAGGGCCGACAGCGCGGCCAGGCCACTGAGGTTGTTGTGGTCGGTCAGCACAAAGAAGTCGAGCTTGCGCTGCTGAACGGCGTGCCATAGTTCTTCCACCGACCACTGCCCATCGGAATGGTGCGTGTGCATGTGCAGATCGCCTGCGTACCAACCGGGGCCGGTGTGCGGGACGGCCTGCGGTAAAGAGGTCGATGGAACCACTTCCTCCCTACTTGCTTTGTCCTCGGTCCAGATGCGTAACCGATACGAGCATGGCGGGCCGTCAAGCACATAGACGAGACACACCTGGGCGACCCATGTACCTGGCTCGATGCGGCCGGGCAGAAAGCCGGGTGTGGCGCCATCGATGGCGATGCGAGCGGGGCGCACACCCCGCCCAGGGGCACCGCGGAAACCCGACGGGCTGTACAGGGCGAGGTCCATGGCTTGGCTATACAGTCCCACCTGCTTCGGATCGACGTCAAATGTCAGAGCTAGGGCTGTCGTGCCGAGTGGCACCTCGAAGGGATACGTACGATAGGTACGGCTGTCGGCATGCGCTGCCACAGCGTCGATCTCTAACACCTCCACAGTCGCGGGAGCGTTTTCATCCATAAACAACCATCCTTTTGTCCATCCGGTAGTGCTTCAGCCTCTATCGGTCTATTCGTGACGATGCACACCGCGTCAAGGGAGGGAGTACATATATCGGTCAGGATTTTGACGGATGCAAACACACCCGAGCGATGCTGTAAGCGATCAACTTACGCGCGATAGACCAATGACTGCTGCATGATTTTATGCTTTAAGCATGTTTCTATCCGTCACCGATGCGATCGGAATATGACCCCCAACCTCTGGCGCGGTGTGGTGACGATGGACCCGCATTATTATGTGGATCGCTTCTTCCTCGCAATCAACACCCTGCCCTACCCTACATAAGAAACGATCCGTTGTGACTGGCGACCGGCGGATCGGCCGTGTCTTGTTGGCACCATACCACGTTCACGCGCGCGGGGAGAAATCAATCGCGAGAACCGCCATCCCCTCCCTGGGCCCCGCCCGCAGGCAAAGCCGCCAGCCCGCGTGGTGATTACTAGTACCGCACGACGGAAGTTTCTCCGCACGTTCGGCATAGTATTGCCTGTGCCAGGGGCCTGTGTCATACCTGCGCTTTTTGCGGAATGTTTTCCGGCGAACGGTACTAGAATGATGGTGCACGTTCGCTTCTGTCCGTCTATGACCATGTGTGACGACTTGTACACGAGAGCAAGGCATGAGATAGTGTGAGTACCGACGCCCTACCCGCATCTATGGACGCAAGCGGGCAAGATGGCCTAAGTGGATCGCTTAGACGGGCGAGATGGAGGGTAGGATGACCAAAACAGTACGCATCGGGGTTATCGGCGGTGGCAGTGTCTTTACTCCCGAGCTGATCGACCAATTGGCAACCCACGCCGACGCCATCGGTGCCATGGAGATCCGCCTCATGGATGTCGATGCCCATCGGTTAAGCATCGTGAGCGGGCTGTGCCGCCGCATCGCGGAGCGCTTCGATGCCTCCCTGCTCATCGAAGATGTCACAACCTATGACGATGCGATCGCAGGCGCCGATTTTGTCCTGGTGCAACTGCGTCAGGGTGGGATAGAAGCACGTATCAAGGACGAAAAACTCGGATTAAAATATCGATTGCCCTTTACGGAGACGATTTCAGTCTGCGGCTTCGCCACGTACCTGCGCACCTATCCTGTGGCTGAGACCATCGCCGAGGCTGTGCAACGCCTCGCTCCGAATGCCTGGCTCATGAACTTCACGAACCCAGCTGGCCAGCTCGCGGAGACATTCGCACGGTTGGGCTGTACGAAAGTTGTGGGAGTGTGCAACGCGTCACTGGGTCTTTTGGACTTTTTGGCCGACAGGCTTGGAGCGTCATCGGATGATATCTTCATGACTTGGCGCGGACTCAATCATCTTACGTTCACTGACGCCATCTATTATCAGGGCCGGAACATCTTGCCCGATCTCCTCGAGACATGGGGAGACGATGAAGAGGAGAGCCCATTTCCTGGCGATCTCGTCCGGACCCTTGGGGTGATACCCAACGGCTATCTGCAATATTACTATCTGAGGGATCAGATCGTGGACAAGCTCCAATCGCAGGAGAAGGTCCGCTCGGAGGTGGTCCAGGACGTCGAGCACGTTCTGCTCGAAACATTCGCGCGTGTCAGCACCGTTCCTGAGGAACTGACACAGCGCGGTGGATATGGGTATTCGCGCCTGGTCGCCCTGCTGATACGCGGCATCCTTGGGGACGATCGCTCCATCCGGTACGCTATCGTCAAAAACGGCTCGACCCTGCCAGAGTTACCGTCCGATGCTTTCATTGAAGTACCGGTGGTCGTGAAATCCGACGGCATCCGAGCCCTGCAGGTGGAGCCCTTACCAGCTTTTGCGCGCGGCCTTGTCGTGACGATGAAGCAGTACGAACGTGTCCTGATCGAGGCGGCCATCGCGCGTGATCAGCGTCTCCTGAGGCAGGCCCTCCTCATCCATCCCTTGATGCCGTCGTATGACCGTGCGCAGGCCCTCCTGACGGATATCCTCACGATAACGCGCGAATACGCACCGGGTTATCTCTAGCACTATCTTTGCACTTTTCGATTATTGTCAAGTAAATGACTTTTGCTTGCTAGATATTGCGATCGACGCGCTTGACGAACAACAACATATGGTGGTCAAACAAAAAGTGCAAAGATGGAGCTCTAGCTATCCCGCTCAGAGTTGATGCGAGAGCCATCGTGCACGAAAGCCAGTGCAAGACGTGATACAGAAGACCAGTGCGCCAGTTCAGGAAACCCTTGTCGGCATTGACATAGGAACCACAAACGTCAAATGCTGCGTCTATCGAGCAGATGGTCGCTCCATCAGCAGCAGTATCATGCCGACTCGCGCTGCCTACCGTTCATGGGTTACACCATTTGGCTGCTTTGAGGCTTGCGACCCCGCAGGCCTGTGGCAACTCGTCTGCACGGTCTGCCGGCAGACCGTGCAAGGCTTGAAGACACGCGACCGAGTCGCGCTATGCGGGATCGCCGTTTCAAGTATCGGATGTGCTGCCGTGTGCGTCGGCGCGGACGGTCACGTTCTCTATCCGCTGCAACTTGGTGACACCGCACCGGCGCTATTCGAGACCTATCGGCGCGAGATGGGCGCCGACCGCTATTACCGCATGACCGGTTATCCTCTAGAGTCAGACAACACGGCATTCCAGCTTGCCCGCCTGCGCGAACTGGATCCCCTAGGCTACGAGCAGATCGCCGCGGTGTTATCCGTGGCCGATTACATCAACTTGAAGCTAACGGGTTTGCGCGCCCGCGAATTCAGTACTGCCGCATCTATGGCCCTGTGGAACTACAGGGACGGGACTTGGTGGCAAGAGTTCCTTGCCGCTATTGAACTGGGGCCAGACGTGATGGGCCACCCTGTACCGAGTGGCCAGTTGCTTGGGCCCGTGACGGCATATGCGGCGCGGGAGACAGGATGGCGCGAAGGAACCCCGGTCTACCTTGGTGGCCACGACTACCTGTGCGCCGCGCTCGCCGCCGGCTGCATAACTCCTGGGGTGTTGGTGAATGTCAGTGGGACCTTCGACATTATCGCCGCATTTCAAAACACGGCTCAGCCCCCACCACACCGCGCAGAGCACCGCACGATCGTAGACCATCACGTTGTCGCAGACGTGTACAGTCTGATGACGGAGGCCGTGGGCGGGGGGCAGGCCGAGTGGCTGCGCCGTGGCCTGCTGGCTCCCGGTGCTGACGGGGACGGTGGCATGTCGCTGGTCCCCTGGGAACGTCTCCTTGATGAGATCGCCACCCTACCGCCCCCGTTCACCGACACATGTGAAATATTTATGCCGCATGTGTTCGGGCAGTGGAGCCCGGCGCGACGAGATACAGCACAGGGCGCCTACGTCGGATTGACGGATAACACGACGAGCGCCTCGTTCCTGCGGGCCACGATCTTGGGGGTCTGTTTTCAAGCACGCCACATGATTGATGCATTGCGGCCGATCATTCCTGACATGGTGGGGCCGCTACGCGTGGTTGGAGGTGGGAGCAGACATCCTGTGTGGATGCAGCTCAAGGCAGACACAGTGGGTATGGCCCTATCGGCCCCGCGTGTCCATGAGGCCTCGGCGCTCGGAGCGGCTCTCCTTGTAGGTGTCGGAGCCGGAGTCTACGGTGGGTATGATGAAGCAGGCGCAGTCTCGGCCGGGCTTGGGGCAGACATCTATGAACCGGCACCTGGCACCCGAGCCCTGTATGACGACATGTACCACACCGTGTATCTATTCTTGCTAGGTGTGATACGCCAGGTTGATGAACGTTTGAACCGCGTGGTAGCACCCCATTAAACGGTGGTCATGCGGCGGCCTCCGCGGGAGGGGACTGGGCGTGTGCCCGCCGCGCGCGGTGCCCGCGCCGGCCCGACAGCGTCGGTCTGACGTGGCGAAGGCGCGGCCTTCACGGAGAGGACGCGGTAGCGCAACAGGTCCTCCAGGGTCCAGACATGGTCGGTCAGACCGGCGGCCATGGCCGGGGTACGCTCCTGCCAGGTGCGTCGCTCCAAGGCACGGAGGCGCAGGCTCGCGTGGGGCCAGCACAAGGTGTAGGCCGTGCCGACGAGCCACATCCCGCTGGTCAGCAGCGCGGTGCCATGGGCCAGGCGTCGCCCGCGCTGGGTCAGGGGTGCCAACGCCGCGCGGAACGTGGCGTTGAGCCGCTCAATGTAGGAGGTGTTGATCTGCGTCCCGCCTCCTGTGGCCGCGCTGGCGGTCGCGACCACAGGAGGCGGGACGCAGACCACCCGTCACGTGATGTCCACCAGTCGCCGCCCTTGGTGGCTCTTGACCACTTGGGCTAGCAGCACGGTCTCCGGCAACACCAGGAGTGGGCGACCGGGCCGTCCCGTGCGCACCGCCACCCGGAACACCGTGCGCACGGTTCCGACGTAGGCGGCAAACCCATCGACACAGCGCAGCAGGGCTGCGTTGGCGGCGCACGCGGCCACCCGCCACAGCGTCGCCGTGACCAAAGCCCCGTCGCGCGTCGGGCTGAGGTCCTCGCCCAGCCACAACCGCGAGGGGACGGCCAGCGCCAGCGCTTGCCAGATCCGCCCCCTGCACACCGTGACGCAGATTTCGTCGACCTGCGCCTGCCCCAGGTCCACCTGCCCCGTCTCCACCACCGCCGGATGCACGCGCGCCGCGTGACCTCCGGCCCGGTGTAGCCACGCCGCCACCGTGCGCTCGTCGAGCCCGCACGCGGCCACGATCGCCTGCGTTGGGCAACCGTGGCACCGCAGCGTCACCACCAGCACCATGAGGTCCATCGGGTGGTGCAGCCGGTAGAAGGAGGTTCCCCGCGTCGCCGCGAAGGTGTCACGGCAGGTCGTGCAGCGGTAGCGCCGCTTCTTCTAACGGTGGATGCGGATGTTCCCGCACCCCTGCTGCCCCTTGTCAGGATAGACCGGGTGCGGGCAGAATGTGGTGGACGGGTCCATGGGGTCTGCACTCCTCGTCGTGTGAGCAAGACACGGCTACCTGTCGCATGCCGCATGCGACCCGTTCCTGTCACTATCGCTCCTCCTCCACGCTTTCGTGGGGTGGTACCATACTCCTTTTTCCGTGCGCGAAAAAGTGGCGCGTACCCAAGAAGCAAAGAAGCAGGATCGGGTTGACAGCGCACAGAGGGATATACTAGGATTGTGTTACGCTTGGCGTAAGCCTTTCGTGTGCTGATGGCTCGCACGTCGTCGTCTGCATGTGGTCGGGATACCTCTGTTAGATGTCTCTGTATCAACGGCCCGAGGGCAACAGGTGCCCCGATGTGATCCCAGGCATGAGTGATGACGCGGATACCTAGTGGCGGATTGATGCATAGGAATGTCTCTTTAAACGTGCCGGGAACGGGGCGCGATTGTCCATGCGGGACAATGTGTTATCGTGGCACCGCAGACGAGACCGTCTCGGTCATCCTCGCTATGTGGGGCAGGGAGTGCAACTGTATAGGCTCCGCCTCGGACTCGTTTAGTCTGACCGTTATGGTCACCCGAGCGGCGGCGCAATCAGACTACAGGGTAGAGCGTAGGGAGGAGAGGGCAAGGGACGTCCCACCACACGCGTGAATGGCGTGAAAGATAATGCACGAGGGATAAACAATGTCCAGGAACATGAGGTTTGTAGACAGGGGTCCGCAGCGCGATCAGCACATAAGTCGCGAGACATTCCTCAGAGTAGGGGCTGCCGCCGGTGCCGGTGTGGTCGCCTTGACCTCTCCTCTGGGGGCACAAGGCATCGCGCTAGCTCGCTACTCGAGCTCGCTGGCCCATCAGCCGTTGAATACCAGTGAGCCGGTCACCTTGCGCTTCATGACCCGCGCGGGAGCCGGCTATCAGGCCTTCTTCAAAGCGGCCGGCGCGGCCTTCACCCAGAAGCATCCCAACGTCACGATCAGCTATGAAACGCAGGCCACGTCGGCGAATTGGACGACGAAGTTACAGGTGGAGATAGCCGGGGGCGACGCGCCGGACCTTGTCTTCAGCGCCGACGACAACATGACGTCGTTCGCCGCTCGGGGCGTGTGGGTCGACCTCTTGCCTTTCTTCAAAGCTGCAGGACTCACGAAGTCGGACTTCTGGCCGGCGGCGATCAATCCGCAGTTCCTTGGCCCTCACCTCTTCGCTATGCCTCTCGACTATGCGCTGCACGTCATGTATTACAATAAGGCGCTTTTCGACCAGCAGCACCTGCGTTATCCGACCGATCAGTGGACGTGGTCCGATTTCGTGCAGACGGCGCGACACCTCACGATCGATCGGTCCGGGAAGCGTGCCAGCGAGGCGGGCTTCCAGCCTAAGCATGTGCGGCAGTATGCGGAGGACGGCAATTTGCCCTACTTCTTCACTCATGTGCTGCGCAGCAACGGCGGCGACTGGGCCAGTCCGGACGTCTCTAAAGCCTTACTTGATACGCCGACGGCGGTTAGTACGTTTCAGTGGCTGGCTGATCTTGGGACCAAGTACTTTACCAGCCCCTCGCCACGGTATGCCACAAGCCTCAACTTCGCGATGGAGCAGGGTAACGTCGCCATGCACTTTGACGGGACATGGAACTTCGGGAATTACGCGCACGATCCGCTTACTAAATGGCAAAGCGGCAATATCGACATTGTCGCGTTCCCGCGCGGGCGCAAGGGGCGAAGTGTGGGCGCGGAGGCGTCCGGCCTGTGTATACCTGCGGGAGCCAAAACCCAGAACGTCAAGTGGGCCTGGGAATACATCAAATTCATGACGACAGATCCTGGCCAGCGTATGGCCTTTAGCCAGGGTGTGGCCAGCATCCCTAACTCCCGCACGCTGGCGGCGGAACTGATCCCCACGTATCACCGCCCCACGAATGCGAAGATTATCCTGGAACTCCTTCCACAGGCCACACTGCCCTTCTGGTGCGAAACCATCTCCGATACCCAATTGGAAGACATCCTGGTCAACGCGCCATACCCCAGCGCGCCCGAATTGTTGGACCTATATAAAGGACGCGTGACCGCCGCGCAGGCGATGCCCCGCGTGAATCGGCGTGTGCAGACGCTACTGACGCAGGATCAGACCCTGGCGCGTAAATTTGGCACCAAGCTCCACCTATAAGGACAGCAGCAGGATGGGGAGGGCACCCTCCCCATTCCCCGGCGGAGTGGAACGGAGGACTGGATGGCTACACGCACCATCGGTGTCACGACGCAGGCACGCCGTCGCCGCAGTGGCATGAAACGCGAGGAGGAACTGTGGGGCTGGCTCCTGCAGATTCCCAATATCATTGGCCTGCTGGTTTTCTCGCTCGGTCCGCTTGTCGCTTCCTTTGCGCTGATGTTCATGCACTGGGAGATCATCACGCCACCGACCTTCGCCGGTTTGGACAACCTCAACCAACTCTTCAATGACCCCCTGTTCGTCACGGCTCTAGGGAATACAATCTTCGTAACCGTCATCTCTGTCCCCCTATACATGGCATTGGGTCTGCTCCTCGCACTGGCGCTCAATCAGAAGCTGCGCGGCATCGCGATCTACCGGGCTATCTTCTTCCTGCCCAGTCAGGTGCCGGCGGTGGCCAACGCGGTCTTGTGGTTGTGGCTGTTCAATCCCGATTACGGTCTGGTGAACTGGTTCCTGGGCCTCTTCCACATTCCACCCTCGACCTGGGTTCAGGATCCGATGATGGCGAAGCCTGCCCTCATTATCATGGGTGCGTGGGGTATCGGCGTTGGCATGATCATCTATCTGGCTGGCCTGCAGGGCATCCCGCAGAATCTCTACGAGGCCGCGTCGATTGATGGCGCCGGCGCCTGGCAGCGCTTCCGCTCCGTGACCTTACCCCTGCTCAGCCCCGTCATCTTCTTCAGCCTTATCATCGGTATCATCGGCAGCATGCAGAGCGGGTTCACCACGACATATGTGTTCACCGGGAGCGGGCCCAATGGCGGCGGCGGAAGCAACGGTGGTCCTGACAATGCGCTGTTGCTCTTGTTCCTGTACATCTACCATCAGGGGTTCGTCAACTTCAACATGGGCTACGCCTCGCTGCTGGCCTGGATACTTTGTATTCTCATCCTGGCCCTGACGCTGATTAATTTCAAGCTCGCTGGGCGGTGGGTGTATTACGAAGGACAGTTGAAAGGGTAGTGTAGCATGGCCATCGAGACACAGAAAGCCCGGGGTGCCGTGGGGAGGCGTACCTCCCGGCACGTAGGACAGCGGCATCGCGCACAGGCCTGGCACCTCATCCTCCATGTGGTGTTGATCGGCGTCGGACTGAGCTTTCTGGCCCCGTTTGTGTGGATGGTCGCGACCTCACTCAAGCAGACGGGGACTGAGTTGATCTATCCGCCACAGTGGATCCCACAGCCCATCGTCTGGTCAAACTATAGGGATGCGCTTGTCGATACGGTCCCCTTCTTGATGTATGCCAAGAACACCGCTATCATCACCGTGGGTGCGACGGTGGGAGACGTGCTGATGTCGGCGGTCGCGGGATATTCGTTCGCCCGCCTGCATTGGCGGGGCCGGAACGCGCTGTTCGTGCTGACACTGGCCACGCTCATGTTGCCCAATATCGTGACCGTAGTGCCCACATTCCTGATTATGCGCCTCCTGCACTGGATCGACACCTTTCTTCCGCTGATCGTGCCAGCGTGGGCCGGTGGCAGTGCCTTCTCCATTTTCCTGTTCCGACAGTTCTTCCTGACCATCCCCCTCGAGCTGGATGAGGCTGCCCGTGTCGACGGGGCCAATCCGCTCCGTATCCTCTGGAGCATTATTCTCCCACTCTCGGGACCGGTGCTGGCAACGGTCACCATTTTCGATGTGTTGAGTAACTGGAACGATCTATTCAATCCTCTCATTTATCTCAACTCAGAGTCGAACTATACGATGGCCCTCGGGCTCACGCAATATGCAATTGGGCATAGCGGGACCGCCTATAACTTGCAAATGGCCGCCGCGACAGCCATGACCATCCCCGTCATCATCCTCTTCTTCTTTGCCCAGCGATACTTCATGCAGGGCATCGTGACCACCGGCCTCGCCGCGCGTTGATGCTGTCGCCTTAGCTAGAGTTTGGCGTGCGCCCTTTAACAGTATGAAAGATTGCTTCATTGAGGAGTCGTTCTCGGACAACGGAACGAGGACGACGCAGCAGGCGTCGAGGGGCGGCTGTGTTGGCCGATAAGTCCATCCGCGCTTAATTACGCCTACTGCGCTCAACCGTAGTCCACGTAAATGAAGGCAAGTGCGATAGCATTTCGTTAGTATAAGCACCATGCGAGATATCGGCGCATAGCTCCTGCATAGCATCGCTAAACAATCACGTAGGACAGGCTATATACGTGACTGGTTGGACTCGGCCACATGACCGTTGACGTTTTTGGAAAGGGCGTTTTCCCCACCCTGGAGGTGCATTCCTGTGCTCGGTAGCCAGTCCCCCGAGCGATTGACATCGCGCCATCGGAATGTTACGCTAGTTTTTAATAAAAACTAGCG
>JAABVA010005274.1_pt1 | contig 11757 bp, 9 predicted proteins | sample 5560331 | NCBI WGS metagenome assembly JAABVA01 (sample SAMN12812661, study PRJNA571458) | rock metagenome | isolation source: Antarctica rocks | place: Antarctica: Victoria Land, Mt New Zealand sud | collected 2016-01-07
AATAGAAGGTCATATCCTCACAATGTTGAGTTCTTTCCTTAGCCTTAGTCTTTGGTTTTTAGGTAGTCACCTGTTGACTTAGAAATCAAGACCTTCCCACAAACCTCTCATTCCTTCAGACTTCACATCTCATACTGATTATATTTGCATTAAATGAGATTCTTTAATGCTTTTACTTTGTTGAGAAACTCAGATGACATGTACTCTTCTGTGTGCATTCAACATTCTTCTATGAGCATCACATAATCTATAAATAGACATATCTTAATTTCATAATCTTTTCTTGATTGCTCTGACATCTCTTAATCTCATATTGCAAATCATATCATTGTCATCAGCTCTTCTAGCTGTACAGCTGCTGTTTTTACTTTATGTCATTTATTAATGATGACTTCTTCTTAAAGTGTCTGCTGCTGTTCTTTTAGCAGACTTTCACATCATTTTAAATGTCAATTCTCAGAATGCTCATAGCTCTGCTTAAGTCTCATATTAACTTCTTAATTATCAATATTCTTTGAGTCTGCATTCAAATTCAGATACATTCAGATAAGATCTTCTTGTTCTTAAACTTCTACAGCATCTATCTTCTGAGTTCTGTAAACATTAATCTCTTCAATCTCATCTAAGTTGTTTCTAACAACTTTTTCTAAAATAATTAATCTTTTCAATTTACTCATTATAACATAATCAGTACTGTGCCTCTTCTTAAGCTTCTGTGATCATCATTCAGCTTCATCTTTACTGCTTATGTACACAAAGCAGTTATCATCATAGCAGACTGTTCAGCTCAGTTAATCATGCATTATTACTGAGTTCATCATTGCAACTTCTTTTCTCTGTCATTAAGATTTCTTGCAATCCCTGACAAGATATTCAGATTTATTACAGTTATAACATTCACAAGTCTCTGCTCATTAGATATAAGACTTAATGAGTTATTTATCATAACATTTATGCTTCACTGATCTAGCTCATGACTTCTGATTATACTTCTCAATATTGTTAAGATCTATCAGATCTTCTTGCATTCTGATAATGAATCATCATTCTTACATTCTTAAAGCTGTATAAGATTTCATCTTCTTCATTCATCATTCTCACTGTCAACTGTCAATGTTAATGAAGATATCTATTATCTCTTAAAGTTCTTCAGAGCAGTCTCTTCAAACTATTTTATCTTTAATATCTTTACTTAATTCTCAATAATATTGCAATATTAAGACATCATCATCTCAGTCAGTTAAGATCACAATGTGCTGAAACTTCACTGAGTACTTAATTGCTGACTTGTTCATCTTTAACATATAAAGTCATCATTTCACTGCTCTTTTCTCATTAATCACTTCAAAAGTCTTTCAAAGTTCTTTCTTAAACTTCTTAAAGTCATTAAAGATCAACTCTTTGTCAGTGTCTCATTTCTTTGATGACTTGTCTAGAAACTCATGCAGTTTAAAGTTGACTCAGTTAAACACTGTATCTTTAAAATAGACTATCATGTATAGATCTTTGTTCATTTTGAAGTTGAACTTCTTCTGATTGAAATCTATATATAGATTGAGCTTTGTCAAGAAGCTTTGCAACTTCTTACATTTATTACTGAACACATTCAGCATCAATATCTTCAGTATATTGTTCATCTCTTATAGATCTTCAAGATTCTAAAAATTGATTATGCTGATAAAGACTGCTTTCTGTGTGCTGACTGACATGTCTTATATTGTAAGAATGTTCAATGTGTTACATTTCAATCAGAGATTTCTCTGATATAGAAGCTAGAGATTAAAGCTTGTAATATAAGAGAGTTTTAGACACATTGAGTTAATCAGTAGCTAGTAATATATTAAGTAATGATTGTATTGAACATGCTCATCTTCTTAAGAAAGATAGTTCATATATATATCAAACTGCTTACCTTGCTCACTTATAAACACTGTGAGCCAGCTTGCTCAGCTTACTTGTGAGCATCATGAGCTTACACTGAGCTGTATACCTTCAAGGCATAGTTCACTGAATCTATATGTTCAATGAGCCTATTAGAATGATGGCTATAACACATCTATCACAAAAGCTGAACTGTCAAATTAAGTCAGCTCATTGCATCAAAACATTAATATGACTTCATTTATCAGAATAACATCATCATCATCAGCAAACTCAGCTTTATTCACTGTAATAATGTTGTTATCTACATCAAATCTAGCAACAAAGCTCTTCTTCAACTTCTTTATTCAATCAACACTGTCATCAAAACCAGCACTTTAAGACCTGATTGTGTTCAATATCACTGCATCATCTATTGAAATGATCACATCATCATAAGCAATAATCAGCTTCAATGTCTCTACACTGCTTACTATATCTTATACATTTAAACAAAAGACAGACAAAACAGAACTTAATGTTTTCTTAATGAATAAACAGCAACTGATGAATGTACTTGTCTCAAGATCAGTCACAGCATCAATTAAGTCACAATTCTTACTCACTGCAATTCTTATCACTGATGTATCTCTTCTACAAGTCATTATGCAAAAATTACTTGATAGCTTCACCCAACTAGATGTATGTCTGAACAAATAAATGAAGATAGTGATCAAAATATGTAATTATATTGCTGAAGTGAAGAATCACATTGTCATTTTGAAAGAAAAACTGAGCATTGTTGAGAATTATGCAGTGAGAACTCAGAGCATTCTTGCAGAGATGATCAATATATTAGGCTTTGTTATTGAATATTTAAGAAAAAATGACAGAACAACAGATGCAGAGATGATTAAGATGATAAAGAATGAGTAAACAGCACTGAATGTGAAGAATGAGAGAATCTTAGTGAAGTGTAAGGACAAGAATGAAGAGATGAAGTAACAGATGAGAAACATCAGAGCTTGATGTCTTTTTTGTAATCAGCAACTTGTTATAATACTGATGTCTTTCTTCTCTGCACTACACTAATTTATTATTATGATCTTTTCTTATTATCATCATTTCTTTCTGTTTAGACATTTGTTCTTGCTTTATTTGCCATTATGAAAAGTTGCTTCTGCCCACCTACCCTTATGATGTCATAGTCAGACAACTATATAGCTAAGGCTTCTTGCTTACTTAGCAAGATAGCTTTTTACCTCTTGACTTTACCTGATGATAACACTGTGAGCTCACTGTTTCACAGTGTATGTTGATTGTTCTGAAATCAAAGTGATTCATTTACTGAATTTGTCTATGACTGAAAGAAGACAATTGAATTCTTCAGGTTCAGATGAGAATAAGATCAGAATGAAATCTATGATCAGTGTATGAAACAGAATTGAAGATAACTGTATTGACTGTAGACTATTATATAACTTGTAATGATGTATCTAAAAGACTAGACATTCAGAGCAGTGAAGCAGATAGTCTTTAAGATGTTTGATGATTTATCTGATATAAAAGACTGACTAAAGTCTGTTTAGACAGCATTAAAAGTCTGAGTAGTCATTCTGAATGTATATTATGTGAAAGATGTTCTTATGAAGTGAATGTAAAATAATTAGTTGTTGAGGTTCAAAGATGTGATCTGATGTGAAGAGACTTTGATGCCATATAATACTGTTGCTGTCTCACTCAAATGAAAGATTAATGATGTTCTCATTGCTATTATTTTTATTCTTATTGAGAATGTCAATTGTATGGTGTCATGTCAGATCTTCATCATAGTCTTGAATAAGACATTTCTGAAATTTATTTAACATTTTAATGTATGTCTCAACAAATAGAGCATTCACCACAAATAAAGTATCTAATTTATTCTCTTTCATATCAGTCTCAGGCAGCATTGTCAAGGCTAATTGTGACAAGACATTTAACACAATATGCTGTTTTTCAGACTTATGGCATACATTCAGATTGAAGCACTGAAGATATTCACTTATGTGCATGAGGCAGAGATTTTGCTTTTCAGTCAACATCATCAATAAAGAGATCTGTTTCACTATCTTTACATTTACTTCATGATCTGTATAAATAATAGTGAGTAGATTTAACAATTCAATAAGATGTCTGACTTTTCATACTACTCAAATCATGCTAACAAGCTTGAGCTCAGTGAGTCAATAATGTGTTTTAGTCAATTTAAGAAGTCTGCTCAGAAACATAATGAGTTGTATGAACAATTTTGACAGAAAGATCTTTACTATTGATGAGTCATCTTTCTTTATATTGATATGGACTTCTTTCTTGATGTGATATATCATGACATCAAAGTCAAAGAATTTGAATGCATTCAGGTTGATATAGAGGTGTTTGGTTAAATTGAAATGAATGAGATAAGAGAATTTAAATAGAAGTGATTGAAGCATCTTGAAGCTGACAATCTTGACTGAATTTGACTTCATTAGACTGATTCTCAAGACATAAGACTTACATGAATTTTCAGTCTTAGGCATAGACTTCAACAAGATTGTCTTTCTCTTCTGAAGAGACTTGATGACTGCAATGTAATGTAATACAAATTGACAAAGTCATCTCATCAGTTCTAGATAGGTTTCTAGCTTCTTAAGTGTGCACAGAAATGTTAAACAGACAATTATCTTAAGCTTTTCTTTGTCTGTAGTCAGCCTCAGTAAGCTGATCTTTTGTCTCAATAACTGAACAGTGAGATATTCTAAAAAGACTTTACTGAACTTAATGAATATATTTCTTTTAATAAACAGACTGAATATGGCATTCAGATGGTGAAGGTGTTTCTTTAAGATTTTAAAGTAAATGATGATGTCATTCACATAGATGCAGGCAAATGTTCAAAATGACTGAAGTAAATGATTAATCTATCTTTGAACATAGATAAATGAATTCTTAAATCTCATCACAGTCATGTTGAATAACTTCTGTTCTCAATGACTGACAACAGTGAGTTTATGTCTATCATCTAAATGAACTCATCACTGATAAAAGAATGAGACACAATTCATTACATTGATAAAGAAGGCATCCTTAACAGCAGCTGTAATGTTGATCTGCAATGATAGTGAGTAAGCATTCAGTATAGTGACTGCATTAAGATCCTGAATATTCATTACAACTCAGCTCTTCTGTGTGCCATTTTTCAATATCTTTCATATCACAAAGACTGAATAGCTAAACAGCATTTTCCATGCTGTTTAAACAATACAGTTCTGCTTTTACAATTCATTAAAAGTCTTGTTCACTACCTCATGATCTCTTAGACTCAATAAGTATATTCTAGCCTTTCTGAACATCTTGTTGTTTCAATTTGACTTAAGAGATATTCACATTCAGTTATTCATAGATAAATTCACAAATTTGTCTAAATTCTTTCATACTGCAGAAAATCAGTCTACTACCTTAGATAAGACTTTCATTGTAGTGATGTCTTCATATACTGTGACATCAGTGAATAAAACTGTTTTCATTGATTTAAACTCAGGTTTTAAGATTAAGACAGACTCTTCAGATTTATATGAAGATTCAGATACTGTTGCTGTCAAAGTGATGTGACATAGACAGCATAGTCATATTACTCAGTGTATGACTGCACTTCTTTGAATTGTCAGATCTTATATAGACTCATTAATGACAATATGATAACATTCTTTATAGTTTAATTCTGTAAGATGCCCTAGCCTTTAATTGTGTCTTATGCTGATAAATTAATTCAACTTATTTTGAGTCATAATGATAGAAAGGCTGAAATCAATCATATAAGCATATAAAACTAAGTTTAATGAGTCTTCAGATTCAAATAAGAAGTCTTGTTCAGATAAATGCCTGATGTGATGAACTGAGATAAGCTGTTTGATATGTGGTGAAATGACTATGTTGAACTTGACATAAATAATATGTTTAATAGAGTTGCTTTACAGACAAATCTCAATCAGTATGACAGTGTTCTGACAGATGTCAATGATGATCTGTTTCTTTAAGATGATAATGTTAATTTGCTTAGATTCTATGATATTCATTTCTATTAACATCTTAGTCTTAAGATCATCAACAAGATGAGTCTCTTAAGTAATGATGGCTTCAACTTCTTGTTGATTTAATCTGACAGTGCCTGCTAAATGAATAGGCACTATGACATATTTGCTAGTCATATGCTTATTGAAGCTGATTTCTCATACTGATATGAACATAGTCATAGTGCAAATTTTCACTTTTGTATGTTGACTCTTGAAAAACATACAGTCAAGTAAGATGATTAAGCACCTCATATTGAGGCAAATGAGTTCTGATGTAGCCTCATCTGATAGTTGTGTCTTAGTCATAACATAATGTCAGTTGTGAAAGTCATAGTCAGTTTTAATGTCTTTGATGATGACAACAGAATTGATAGATATGATTTTGAGTAATTTGTCTGAAGACTTTGTCAACATTGCTGTTGAAGATTTAGTCATTGTCTTTCTCATAGAACAGCATGCAATTTTGACTGTTCTGAAATGAAAATAACAAAATAAGATGTTTCTAGACTTAAACAACTGATGACAATCACAGCATGAAATCATAGCAATAGTCACAAAGTTGACTTCTGATTCTTTGTTTTCTTTCTGATTATAGGCTTCAATGTCATAGAAATTCACATTCAGATCTGCAATGTAATAGCCAGATTTATGATTCTTCATTTTAACAGAATTCTCTGTTTCTTCATTATTGACCTCATTTTCCTCTTGCTTCTTCACTACATATGCTTTAGATCTAGACTTATCATATTGACTCTTATCATATCTGTCTCTATTGTTATTTCTTTCATCATACACATTTAACTAACTGTTCAGCAATGCAGCTATTGTCAGAGATTTCTGATAAGATAGTTGTCATTGATTGTAAACTTGATTTGAAGAATTTAATTGTCATTGAGACTCTTGTTGATACTGAGAATTAGATTGATTAATCTGCTGATACTGATACTGAGAATTGTATAATCAAGATGAATAGTCTTAGCTCTGAAACTGAGAAAGTTGATTAAGATTGTAATACTCATCATGTAATGATCTGTTTGAAAATCAGTTTGCTGATGCTTCTTATTCAGACTGATATGAAGAATTTAATGCTGTCACTGAGACACAATGATGTTTGCAAGTTATTTTGCTTCAAAGGCTTGTTTTTGAGTTGAGTAATTTGAGAAATTGTGACATGATGATAGTAGGCTGAGGTTCAGGCATGTGCACTCAGAATTTTAAATCTAAATTATTTCACACTATAATCAGTTGATTGTATACTGACATCATCTCAGCTGCTTTTGTGTGTCAAAATAGCTTCTGAGCAAAGATTCACAGCAATTTGCCTTTATAGACATCAGTTATGATGTACTTATTCTTCTGAATGTTCTGTAAGACTGATGAGACCTGTTTCTTGAACTGTTTAATTAAGATGATGTATCATTGCTCTAGATCAACATTGTCTAAGAGTTCTTGTTTCATCTCAGTAAGTTTAACAGTATGTTAAAGCAATGCTGATTCACATAAACAGACTGATATAGTGACTCATAAGGCATCAAGACCTTTAATGAGTGCAAGAATTCATAGTTGATTCACAAAGGTATAAACATCCCAGTAGTATATGTGTTAACTAGAGCTTTCAATAAGATCAGTATCAGACTTTTATTCATTAAATTTGAAGTCAAAGTAATTAATATTGTCTGATTTTCACATCAACAACATGAGTCATTCATTAGAACTGAGAGTGTTATTCTGACTATTGTCTTCATTGTCATTGTTAGAAGACTGATGATTATTTTCTTCATTGTTAACATTGTTTTATATAAGATCAGTGAGTGACTTCCATTGCTAACAAGTAAAATCAGTGTCTTGATAGCTTTAATCATTGCTATCACTGCCTTTCATCATATCAATATGAGAATTGAAGATTTTATAAGATATTTTCTTAGTTATACTGATATAAGCAGATAAGATAGACATAGTATCATCTTGAAAGTCTGAATCAGACTGATGAGACTGATTGAGCTTGATGAGATTAACTGATTCAGGTGAGACTATGTCAAAGTCATTTAAGTTTAATAAAGAAATTAACACAGAATAGTAAAGACTGCTGAATGACTAAAATGAGTCAATAAGCATTTTTAACAAGATAGATATCTTTTCTTTGTCTTTCTTGCCTTGTGTTTTAGTAGAGACACTGACAGCAAGGTTAAAATTAGGTAAAAGTTTTTTGAATATGTGATGAAGACTTCAACAGCATTAAGATGTAACATCAAGACTTTATGAGATTATTTAATAATAGTGAGTAATATGCTTAAATGAATGTTCAGCTCAGTGATTAGATAGTGAGGTCTGATGAGATGAGGTGATGATGATGTGAAAGTAAGGTATTAGAAGAATTTATAGTGTCATATAAATATAACTGATGAATTGAATCTGATGTCACTATATGTGAGCTGATGGTGCAGTTAATGCTATCAATTTGTCAGAGTTATGAGTTTATAAAAAGCTGAAATCTAGCTATGATGAGAATACTTCTCTATATATATATAAGCCTCATAGTCAGGCAAGCAGCAGGTTAAGCAACAGCATCATATAAGGCATTTACCTGAATATCTAAATGAGTAAAAGCAATAGGCTCATAAAGAAGGCAGTGAGTACAAAGTGAGACAGAGATAATTAAGACTTTCAAAGCAAATAGTCTTGTGACATAATTGATTTTTAATGTTAGCTCTTAAAAACAATAAAATCTTAATTCAGTTACTGTTTAAATCTCTTAATAAGAATAAATCAGCAAATCTCATCAATTTTAAACATCTTCAGTGTTTTAAATGCACAGCATATGTACATATTTCAAAGAAGATCTGAACAATAAAAACTAAATTTGAATTCTAAAGCAATAAGAAAATTCTTATTGAATATAAAGAAAGAAATCAATATAGAGTATGATTTTCTGAAAAGAGAAAGACAGACTGAGTAATTAAAATAAAAAATATGTAGTTTAATAAAGATTCATTAATCTATAACATTGAAGTTGCAGTCTCAATTTTTAAAGTTACTTAATCTCACATCATTAATGTAGAACAAAAAGATGTACAGTTATCTTTCTTGTTTTCTTTTTAACTCTTATCATTGTTATCATCTTCAGAGTATGTATCATCATATCTTCTCATACTGATATTGTTAAATCAGTTAAAAGAAATGAAGAAAGAGAAAAAAAATGTTACAGATATTCTCTTTATAATTAATAAATCAATATCAGCTAAATCTTAATGCTCTAAAAGAGAAAGATGACTCTCTATAAAGCTAAAGCTTAAAGCAATCATGATTTACTTAACTGTATTTAATGTAATTATTGATGTCATAAAAAAGAAAGAAGACTTTAAGAATGAATTTTAAACATTTAAACAGATAATTGCAAGTTATGAGTTGAAAGACTGAAAGAAAGCAATGAATAGTGAGTATAACTCATTAATGATTAATTTTACATAAACTTTAAAGATATTATCATTTAATTAACAAGCTTTAAAGAACAAATGAATCTACTGTTACAAAAGAGAATTTGATGACTTAATTTTACAGTATAAGACTCAATGAATAGTTAAAGAATTTAAACAATGATTTAAAATTGATTATAAAGAGATCTTTGCAATAATTATTAAATTCATAATTTATAAAGTCATCTTTGTCATAGCTGTGTTTTACAATTATAAATTGAAATAAATAAACATCAAAACAGCTTTCTTACACAATGATTTGAAAGAAGAAGTCTATGTGATTTAATTTACTGAATATGAAAAAAAAAGAGATAAGATATATAAATTGAAGAAAGCTCTATATGAATTAAAATAGTCATCTTATCTGTAATATAAGATAATACATTGCTTTCTTGTCAGCCTCAGATACACATGAATTTACACAGACAATAATGTGTTTAAAAAGAAAATCTTAATTGTTGCTGTTTATGTTGACAATATTCTTTTATGTAAATTTAATAAGAATGAAATTCTAGATCTTAAGATCAAATTAAGTAATCATTTTGAAATGATTAACTGCAGAGCATGTAAGTATTACTTAGAAATGTTAATTACACAAAACAGAACTTTATAAATGTTTACTCTGTCTTAAAAGATCTATTTTACAGAGATACTTAAAGACTTTAATTTACAGAATATTAAGACAGTTATAATTTCAATGAAACTTAAGATCTATCTTATAAAGACTACTAAAATAGCTGAATCAAAGTTAATAACTTAATATCAGAAAATCATAGAATTTTTTATGTATGTTATGACACAAACTTAACTCAACATCATATATGTGATGTTAACTCTTAGTTAATTTGCACATAACTTTAATGATACACATTGAAAGACTTTAAAGTGAGTATTTTAATATGTATAAAAAACTTTAAATATCATTCTTAAATATAAATTAAGTAATTAACTTAAATTGTTAAAGTATTTGAATTCAGACTGAGAAGAAGATCTTGAATTAAGAAGATTTACATCAGAGTATGTATTTAAAATGATTAATGAATTAATATTTTAAAGTTTAAAAAGACAAAGAATAATTGTCTTATTCTTTTATAAAGTGAAATACATGATCTTAATAAAGACTATAAAGAAAGCAGTGTAAATACAGAAATTACTTAAAGAGTTAAAGTTAAAGAGATTTAAGACAGTTATAATTTAGATGAACAATCAGAAAGCTATAGTCTTGACTAAGAATTCTGAATTTTATGTTCATATAAAGTATATTAATATATATCATCACTTCATAAGAGAAGTCAAATTCTGCAGACTTATTCATCTTGATTACATCTTAACAAATGATATGATCACTGACAGACTTACAAAGTCACTTTTAATACTGAAATTTATTCATTTTACAAATCTTATGAATCTCATCAGTCAGTGAAAGGCCTTGTGATCTAATGATATGACACTTGAATTTAAAATTTAAGAGATATCTGTTTAAATTGAATCAGAGACATAACACATCTTTTTTGACTCTATAAGTAAAGAAAGTGTGCCTTCATTTTCTATCTCATTGTTGCTGAAACAGACTGACTGAGAAAGTGTGTCAAACTTTCAGTCTCATTTCATTATCTTAGTGATTCAGAGCTCTACAGAGGTTTCAGAAATATGTGAAGTTTGCTAGAGCAAACAGTTTATTATGGATAAAAGTTTTTTCTTTCATCAATTGAAGGCCTTCTTATAGGGCCACATTTTCATAGAGTAGCTAGACACTTATGATTACATGTTCATTTCACTAGCCACTCCTCCTATGTTTGACATGTTCCACTGCGGGAGAAACAGGCAGAAGGGCAGAAGGGCGGAGTTAGGGGCTGGAGTCCAGAGCTGGCAGCCGGATGGTTATGAGCGTTGTGCACAAGGTATCGGTTAAATCCGGTGTGCATGATTTATCTTATGCTTGCGTGCGAGTGCACTTGTGCATTTTGTCCATGTCCAAGATTGTTTGAGGCTGTGAACGAAAGTGTCTCAATCCAGCTTCTTGGACACACTCATCAACTGAGATGGTGGAATATTAAATGTTGCACTCATACGAGTAACTTGTAGCCTGCAGTGGACGGAGTATTAATACTTGTTTGCTGAGATGACAGATCGCTAAGTTTATCTTACTAAGCAGCCGGTGTGAATGGCACAAATACCTCGTATACCGTAGGTACTGTAACTTAACAGGGTGACTTAACAGGGTGACGTTGATCGGTCCGTCTTGAACCCCTGCTAGACACGCAAGCACTGCCTCACTGCCTCGCTGAGCCTTGTTCCATCGTTCTGTTGCTGCCTCAAAGTCCACCCGC
>JAABVA010005275.1_pt1 | contig 11757 bp, 13 predicted proteins | sample 5560331 | NCBI WGS metagenome assembly JAABVA01 (sample SAMN12812661, study PRJNA571458) | rock metagenome | isolation source: Antarctica rocks | place: Antarctica: Victoria Land, Mt New Zealand sud | collected 2016-01-07
ATGCCCCTGGCCCCCATGCCCACCCTCTCCCGCGAGCAGCTCCTCGCCGCCCGCCGAATCACTCCCACCGAATGGTCCATCGAAAGCCCGCCGTCCACCCTCCGCCTCCGCCCCTTTACCGCCGTCGGAGATGATCTCTACTCCGCCCACGTCCGCCTCACCAATACCTAGCCTGTTACAAGCACTCAGCACACCGCTGTACCATCGCATCCATGAGCCCCCTCGACCGCCGCCGCTTTCTCTCCCTCTCCGCCGCCGCAGCCGCCGCCTCCGCTCTCCCCACCCCCGCCCAATCGACAGCCCAATCCACTCCGCCCCCCTCCAAGGCCGGCACCCTCCGCCTCATCTTCTTCACCGACACCCACACCCAACCCGAACTCTCCGCCGCCGAAGGCACCGCACTCGCCCTCGGCAAGATCAAGTCCCTCAAGCCCGACCTCTGCATCCAGGGCGGAGACCACTGCTTCGACCTCGCCGCCGTCCCCCGCGAACGCTCGCTCCTGCTCCTCGAGCTTTATCAAAAAACCGAGCACGCCCTCGACGGAATCCCCATCCACCACGTCATCGGCAATCACGACGTCTTCGGCCGCGACCCCGGCGCAAACGTCTCCACCTCGGACCCCCTCTACGGCAAAAAAGCCTTCGAGCAGCGCTTCAACACCAAAACCTATCGCTCCTTCGACGACGGGGGCTACCACTTCATCCTCCTCGACTCCATCCAGATCACTCCCCAGCGCGACTTCGACGCCATGGTCGACCCCGATCAACTCGCCTGGCTCACTCACGACATCGCCTCCACCCCCGCCGCAACACCCATCCTGGTCGTCTCGCACGTCCCCCTCGTCTCCGCCGCCCCCCAATACGCTCCACCCGGCGACAGAGCCTCCAAAGCCGCCGCCTACCAGGCCATCACCGGTCTGCACGGCTTCCTCCTCGGCAACGCCCGCGAGGTCACGCAACTCTTCGAAGGCCACAACGTCATTGCCGTACTTCAGGGCCACACCCACATCAACGAGACCGTCTTCTGGCGCGACACCCCGTACATCACCAGCGGAGCCGTCTGTGGCAACTGGTGGAAGGGCTCACGCTGGGGAACCCCCGAAGGCTTCACGGTCCTCGATCTACACGATGGAACTGCTCATTGGCACTACGAAACCTACGGCTGGAAGAGCTCTGCGCTGGAGCCGGACCCGCTCCATTCCATACCGCGTCCCCGCGCCGCCCCGCTCGGCCGCGCTCCCACCGACCTGTTGTAGCGGCGTCGAATACCCCAGGCCGGAATCGCAACTAACTTTCGTCTTGTCATCCTGAGCGCAGCGAATGGACCCGCTTCTCTACCCGGAATCTCGCTCCCCTTCACACACTCACCCCACCCCGATCGCACTTCGCATCTAAACGGGAGTGGTGCTCCCATCTCGCACCCGGAGGAACTCTTAATGATCCAACTCGCAGACGCCCGGCGCATCATCGCGGCGGCGGAAAAGAAGGCTGGGGAACTCGGCCAGCCCATGAACATCGCCATCGTCGATGAGGGCGGCAACCTCCTCGCCTTCGAACGCATGGAGAACGCCTGGCGCGGCTCCATTGACATCTCCATCAATAAGGCCTTCACCTCCCGCGCCTTCGACATCACCACCAAGGATCTCGGCAGCAACTCCCAGCCCGGCCAGCAGTTCTTCGGCATTCACGTGTCCAACGGTGGCCGCATCATGATCTTCGCCGGCGGCATCCCGCTCAGGAAAGATGGCAAGGTAGTCGGTGCAGTCGGTATCTCCGGCGGATCAGGCGATCAGGACCATGCCGTGGCCGAGGCTGCCGCGGCAGCTCTCTAGATTCCTGCTCCAGCGGCCCTCCCGGGCGTCAATTTCGCATCCGCAACATAGAGAGACCCGCCACATTGGCGGGCCTCTCTTATCATCGAACCCCTGGTGAGCGATCTACTTCGAGAAGATGGTATTCCCGGGCGTGGTCTCTTCATCGTTGTGGATCCGGTTCTGAGCGCGCTTCGCGCTCTCCATCGCCGCGCGATCCACCTGCTGCTCCTCTGTCTTGCCAGCATCCGTCGCATCCCCTGTGTGCGACTCCACCGCTTCATGCGAGGGCCGCACGGGACTCTTCGTCGATTTCAAATTTCGGTTCGTCGAGCTATCATTCTGGTTCATACCTCACCTCAATCACGTTGGAGTGGTCGGCGGTTCCAGGAGGTTGTCCACCCTCGCGAGCGGACCAGCCCATCACGTCTGCAGCACCCCCGGGTTGAACCTCGGCACCTCCGGATTCAGCGCGCAAGCCTCCAGCGCCGTCATCAAAATACTCCGCGTCTCCGCCGGATCGATAATCGCATCCACCCACATCCGCGCCGCCCCGTACCGTGGATCGGCCTGGGCATCATAGGTCGACTTGATCTCCTCGTACACCCTCTTCTTCTCCTCCTCAGACAGATGCTTTCCCCCACGCTCCATCTGCTTCACCCGGACCTCCACCAGCGTATTCGCCGCCGATGCTCCGCTCATCACCGCATACCGCGCCGTCGGCCACGCAAAGATGAACCGCGGATCGTAAGCCTTCCCGCACATCGCGTAGTGCCCCGCCCCAAAGCTCCCACCCACAATCACCGTGATCTTCGGAACCACGCTCGTCGCCACCGCCGACACCATCTTCGCTCCCGCACGAATAATGCCTGACCACTCCGCGTCCTTCCCCACCATGAAGCCATTCACATCATGGAGAAAGATCAGCGGAACCAAAGTCTGATTGCAGTCCATAATGAACCGCGCCGCCTTCTGCGCTGACTCCGTATAGATCACCCCGCCAAACTCCGTGCGCTTCGTCCCCGCCTGCGGACCCATCGAAACCGTCTGCTGCTGATGCATCTTCTGATTCGCGACAATCCCCACCGCCCGCCCGCCAATGCGTGCATATCCACACACCAGCGTCCGCCCAAAGTCCGCCTTGTACTCGTCGAACTCCGACCGGTCGACGATCCGCGCAATCAACTCCCGCATGTCGTACGTGTTCGTCCCCGCCTTCGCCGGATCCGGATCGATCAACCCATACATCTCCTCGGCCGCGTACTTCGGCGCATCTCTCTTCTCGTCGAACGGCACCACGGAAAACGGAGCCTGCCCCCGATCTCCAATCTTCCCCACCAGAGATCGTAACCTCGCCAGGCACATATGGTCGTTCGGCTCCTTGAAGTCCACCGTCCCTGAGATCTCCGCGTGCATCGCCGCTCCGCCCAGCTCCTCCGCCGGCGTCCTCTGCCCGATCGCCGCCTGCACCAGCGACGGCCCCGCTAAAAACAGCCCCGACCCCTCCGTCATCAGCACCGTGTCCGTCATCACCGGCAGATACGCTCCGCCCGCCACGCACATGCCCATAATCGCCGTGATCTGCGGTATGCCCATGGAGGACATCACCGCGTTATTCCGAAACACCCGCCCAAAATCATCCTGATCCGGAAAAACATCCTCTTGCAGCGGCAGAAACACTCCAGACGAATCCACCAGGTACAACGTCGGGATGTGATTCTCGAGCGCAATATGCTGCGCCCGCAAAACCTTCTTCGCTGTCATCGGAAAGAACGCGCCAGCCTTGACCGTCGCGTCGTTCGCGATGATCATGCACATCCGCCCGCTCACCCTCCCCAGGCCCGTCACCACGCCCGCCCCCGGTGCCCCGCCGAACTCACCGTACATCTCGTGCGCGGCATACAACCCAAGCTCCATCCACGCCGTCCCCTCGTCCAGCAGAAGAGCCAGCCGGTCCCGCACCGTCAGCCGACCCTTCGACCTCTGCGCCTCGGCCGCCTTCGCTCCACCTCCAAGTCGAATATCCGCCTGCTCTTCCTTCATCGTTCCCAGAAGGATCGCCAGCGCCGCGCGATTCGCGGCAAATCTTGGCGCACTTCCATCCAGCTTCGTCACTACCTGGTTCTCCAAACGCAATTCAAACCTCCCGCATAAACTCCGACATCTCGCATAAAAAATTCGCTAGCGTAGCACCAGCCGGCAAAGCTGCGTCTGGCACAATGGCCTGGACCAACCCGTCACACCAGCACCTCAGCTCCCCGCACCGCCACCGATCCAAACACCTCTCGGTAATGCTCCACCAGATCCGGTGGCCCGGTAGCCTTCAAGTCGTTGTCGCTCAGCTTCACCGTCGGCCGCCCTTCCACACTCGTCAGCTTGCAGACCAGGCTCAACGGCTCCAGTGTGTCCTCGCCTCGGGGATGACACTCCCGAAAGTCGTTCGTCAGCAGGGTCCCCCAACCCGCGCTGAACCGGATCCGGTTCCGGAAATAATGGTGAAGCCGAAGCATCTCGTCCACATCGAGCGCGTCCGACGCAATTAGCCGCTTCTTCCGCGGATCCCGCCCACGCTCCTTCAGCCACGCAATGTACTCGTCTCCGGCAACGGTCGCATCCTTGCTGTCAGCCCTCTGCCCCGTCCAGTCTGCCACCCAGTCCGGCGCGCCCTCGAGAAACTGCGTCGTCCCAAAGGTATCCGGCAGCATAATCAGCAGCGCTCCCCCATAGCTCTTCCGCCAGAGCTCCAGCACCCGGTACTGTGACTCCAACAGCTCCTCATCCGTATTCGCCATCGCAGCCAGCGCCATCGGCAACTCATGAGCATTCGTTCCAATCGCCTCCAGATCGTGCTTGTACGCCAGAGCCGTATTCGAGGTCCCGGTAAACTCCTCCCCCAGCGTCGCTCGCAGCGCCTCCACCGCGTACTCCTGCCACAGAAAGCTGTGCCTCCGCCTCGTTCCGAAGTCCGAAATCCGTAGCCCCTCTACGTCTCGCAACCTCCCGATCTTGTCCCATAACCGCGTCTTCGCTCGCGCATACAGAACGTCCAGTTCGAGCTCGCTCAGCTCCCTCAGCGCCGCTCTCGTCTTCAGCTCGCTCACAATCGCCAGCGCATAGATCTCCCACATCGTCACCTCGGTCCAAAGTCCGCTGAACCGAAGAACCAGCTGTCCTTCGTGCTCCGAGACCTCAAAGTCGCTAAGACGGAACTCGGTATCCAGCCAGTCAAGAAAACCCGGCTCGAAGATGCTTCGAACGCCGAAAAACGTATTCCCCGCCAGCCATACCAACTCGCTCTTCCGGTACCGCAGCCCCCGCACGTGCTCCATCTGCTCGATCAGTGCTTCCGCTCCCACCCGGTCTGCCAATCGCACCTTTACCGTCCGGTTCACAACCTCGCTCGTCACGGTGGTCGACGGAAAATTCTTCCAGATAAACTGCAGCATCAGCAGCTTGTAAAAATCCGTGTCCAGCAGCGACCGCACAATCGGATCCACCTTCCAATTATGGTTATGCGCACGTTCGGCAAAGTTCACGTTCATCCAGTCTTAGCCCTCTCCAACACACGCCGTTGCGCTTCAGCAGCTCTCCATCAAGCTCGGCGCACAAGCAGTCTCCCTGCACCGCGGCAGTCCTAACTATAGAAGGGTCCCCAACCATCCCTGTCGGAAGCACCCCGGCTCCCTGCTCTGGACCTATCCGGAACGACACGAGAAGGCAATAGCCCAAAAGGGAACTCGGTAACGTCGAGAGATGCAGAATTATGCAGCAATGCATAAAGACTGGGTTACTATTGCGCTAGTTTTGATAGTTACTAAACTGGTTACCTGAATGACTCTGGCTCTTTTTGTCGCCGCTTCTGCTCTTCTACTCGCAAGTATCGCGCTGTTCATCGTGCTTGTGCAGTCCAAACGTCACTGCAACGATCTGGTCAAGCAGTTGAAGAAGGCCAATGAGATCCGGCAGCAAGATCAACTCCAGCTCACCCAGCGCTCCCAGCTCGACACCCTCAAAGACGAGTTTATCTCCACCGTCTCCCATGAACTCCGCACACCGCTGACCAGCATCCGCGGATCCCTCGGCCTGCTCTCCTCCGGCATCATGGGCGATCTCGATCCAAAAGCGCAGAATTCTGCTTCGGATCGCCGTCACCAACACCGACCGCCTAATCCGCCTCATCAACGACATCCTGGACCTCGAACGCATGGAGTCCGGCCGCGCTTCCCTCCAGATCCGCCGTTGCTCCCTTCGCGATCTAGTCCAGCAGGCCGCCGACACCATGGTCGGCATGGCCCATGAAGCGACCGTCCGCATCGTGCTTGAAAATCCCCCCGCAAGCACCAGCCCGGAGGCCCTCTACTTCGATGGAGACTCCGACCGAATCCTGCAAGTCCTCACCAATCTCCTCTCGAACGCCATTAAGTTCTCCCCTCCCGCTTCCACCATCCGCGTCCACGTCGAGGCCACGTCCGACTCCATCGTTCTCAAGGTCTCGGACGAAGGCCGCGGCATCCCTTCGGACAAGCTCGACTCCATCTTCGACCGCTTTCACCAGGTTGAGCCCTCCGATTCCCGGCGGAAAAGCGGCACCGGTCTCGGCCTCGCCATCTGCCGGACCATCGTCCAGCAGCACAGCGGATCCATCTGGGCTCAGCGAAATCTCGACCCCGGAAGCACTCTCTACGTCATGATCCCCCGCACCGCCAGATCCTCCGACGCGGTCGTTCCGACCCTCATTCTCCCCCTTCCTCGCGGAGAAGGCTCCATCCTTGTCTGCGACGACGATCCCAGCATCCGAACCGTCGTCAAGGAGCACCTCACCCGCCACGGCTACACCGTCATTGAGGCGACCTCCGGAGAAGAGGCCATCTTCCTTGCTTCCGAGTCCCCCGTCGAAGCCATCCTCCTCGACCTCTATATGCCCGGGCTGAGCGGCTGGGAGACCCTGCAGCGTCTCCGCGACAATCCCGCCACCTCTCTCATTCCCGTCGTCATCCTTAGTGTCCTCTCCCCCGTGCTTCGGAGCCAGCTCACCGGCGGCGCCCAGGGCTGGGTACAAAAACCCTTCAACGAGAACCTCCTCTTCGCCGAGCTCGGCCGGGTTCTCCATCGCGGAGAAGGCCCCCCCCAGATCCTCCTCGTCGAAGACGACGAAGACCTCGCCAGCGTCGTCATCGCCAGCTTCGAGCAGGCCGACGTCACGGTCGACCATGCCTCTACCCGGCAGCAGGCCATTCGCCGCTGCGTCGCGCGGCGCCCCGACCTCCTGATCCTCGACTTAACCCTCCCCGACGGCGATGGCTTCTCCTTTGTCGAGTGGCTTCGCGAGCAGCCCGGTCTGCGCACTCTCCCTCTCGTCGTCTACTCCGGTCGCGAGGTCTCCGACCACGAGATGAGCAAGCTGCGGCTCGGCCCGACCGAGTTCCTCACCAAGGCAAAGGTACAACCGAAAGAAGTAGAAGAACTCGTCGTCTCGATGGTCCACCGCCTGCGAGCCATCTCCGATCTCTCTCCCGCCTCGGTCGCCTGATGCACCTCCCCGCCAGCCACCCTGCGTGAGAAAATAGGTTCCCTGATGCGACACATCCTCATCATCGATGACGAAGACGACATCCGTGAGGTCGCCGCCCTCTCCCTTGAGGCCACCGCCGGCTGGCAAATCCTCACCGCCCGCTCCGGTGCCGAAGGCATTGCCATCGCCACCACGGAGCATCCCGACGCCATCCTTATGGACGTCATGATGCCCGGCGTCGACGGGCCCAGCACCTTCCGACTTATGCAGGCAATCCCCGCCGTCGCCCACATCCCCGTCCTCCTCCTCACCGCCAAGGTCCAGGGAGTCGATCAGCGCCGCTTTGCCGGCCTTGGCGTCGCGGCCGTTCTCTTCAAACCCTTCGATCCCCTGACGCTCGCGCAACAGATCTCCGAAGTTCTTGGCTGGAAAGATTAGCGATCCTCTGGAAAACCCCAGGAGGCCGTCACCATGAAGCCCGATGCCGAAGCCCAAACGAAGAAGCTGCTCGACAGTCTCTGGATCCGCAATCTACCCATGGTCAAAGAGCGCCTGCTCATCCTCGACCGCGCCGCCGAAACCGCCAGATCCGCCACGCTCACCCATCCTCTCCGCCGCGATGCGGCCATGACGGCTCACAAACTCGCCGGCTCCGTGGGTATGTTCGGCTATACCGAAGGCACCGGGATCGCCCGCAAACTTGAAGTCCTCTTCGACGATCCGGCCGACCCCGACCCTGAGCAACTTTCGGCCCTCGCGGCCGATCTCCGTCGTTCGCTCAAGCTCTAGCCGCTCCTCCGCCCCCAATCCGCGCTCCTCAGCTCCTCAGCTCCTCATCGAACGTCGGCCTCCCGCTTAGTTACAAGCCAGGGCAGTCCACACACCCGACGCCACACCGTTGGACCCGGTGATATTCAAATCCACAAACGTCCCACTCCCTACAACCACACTCCCCGTCGCCGTACAGCTCGAGTTCGAGGTCGCCATACACGCCATCGTCGAATTCGTCATAGCCCCCGGCATTCCCTGACGAAGCGTCACCGTGATCGCATTCGCCTGCTGCGAGTACATCGTCAGCTTCGTCGCTGTACACCCGGCGGGCACCCACGTCAGCATCGTCCCGCTGCTCTCGTTCGAGTTATTCACGGAATAGAACAGCGCATTGAACGAGACCGCGTGATACACCGACTGGAACGCAATGCCGCTCGTGCTCGCACCCCCCGTCCCACTGCCCGTTCCAGCCGCCCCCGCTGCACCCTGGGGAATGCTGAAGTTCAGCACCGCCGCATTGGCCGTTCCGGAGTTCGAGACCGTCGCCGCACCACCCGCGGCGCCCGTCGCCACCGTTCCGATCTGCACCGTGGCCGCAGCTCCACCCGGACCCGTTGGCCCTGCACTTCCCCCCTGCGCCAGCACCGACCATGCGCCCGGAAACAGGTCGGGCTGGGACGCCGAATTGCTCATCTCTGCCAGGTACGTCGTCCCCTGGAACGCCGCCCCATCGCCCACCGCATAGTTCGCGGCAGAGTTCCAAGCTCCGCGGTACACCATCCCCGCCCGCCCTGCTGCCCCGGCAGCTCCCGTCGCCCCAGTCGCGCCCGTAGCTGCGGTCGGCCCGGTCTGTCCTGTAGAACCCGCGTCGCCCGCCGGTCCAGCAGCTCCCACCTGGGCCAGCAGCCCCCACCAGCTCGCACTCAGATCCGGCGCATTCCCCCGGTTCCCGCCTGCCAGCGATATATAGGTCGCTCCGCCATACACCACGCCGTCGTTCAAGCCATAGTTCGTCGCGGAGGTGTACGCCCCCAGGTAGCGCAGACCAGCCACACCGTTCACGCCCGCGGCTCCACTCGGTCCAGTCGCTCCCTGGCCTCCCGTTGCTCCCTGGGTTCCCGCCTGACCCTGTGCCCCTGCCGCTCCCGCGGCCCCGGCCACTCCATTCAGACCCGCAGCTGCGAAGACGCTCCAAACCGTCGGACTACCATCCGGAGAGTTCCCCAGATTGTTCGCCACCGTCGAAAGATACGTTGACCCTTGATAGCTGACTGCGTCGTTCACCCCATAACCCTTCGTCGAAACGTAGCTCCCCCGGTAAGCCATCCCCGCGACTCCGGCAGCGCCCGTCGGACCTGCGGCTCCGGTCGCTCCCACTGGCCCGATTGCACCCGTGGCTCCAGCCGGCCCGGCAACTCCTGAAGCGCCCGTCTGCCCTGCGCTCCCGCTGGCCCCTGCGCTCCAACCCCAGCCGGGCCGACCGCTCCCTGAGCCCCCGCCGGCCCGCTCGGCCCTACAGCTCCAGACTGCGCCAGCAGCGCCCAGTGGACGGGACTCATATCAGGCTGCCTCCCGCTGTTCGCCGCAACCGCCACATAGCTCGACCCCCCATAGCTGGCCGCGTCGCCCACCGCATAAACTCGCCCCACACTCCACCCGCCGCTGAAGCTGACAGGCGGCCCCTGCTGCCCTATAGCACCCACAGCTCCCATCGCTCCCGAAGGCCCCGCAGCGCCAGCAGCCCCCGGTACTCCAGCAGCACCAGTTGGCCCACGCGCCGCCAGAATCGCCCACATCCCGGAGCTCCCATCCGGCGTATTCCCACGATTCCCCGCCCCCATCGAAATGTACGTCGACCCGCCATAGCTCACCGCATCGTTCAATCCATAGTTCGTCCCCCGAAGTGTAAGTCCCGGTATAGTTCGCCACCGCCGGTCCCTGCGGTCCAGTGCCTCCAACCGGCCCGACCGGACCCATGGGCCCCAGAGAACCCTGCGATCCCGCAACCCCCTGAGCCCCTATCGGGCCGACAGCTCCATTCGCCCCGTTCAACCCCGCCGCCGCAAACATCGCCCACTGCTGCGGACTCCCGTCTGGCGTATTGCCCCGATTCCCCCCAGCCAGCGACACATATCCCGCACCCCCGTACATCACCCCATCGCCCATCCCGTAGTTCGTCCCGGAGACGTAGGCCCCGCGAAACGATAACCCCGTCGGCCCCGCCGGTCCTCCCAGCCCCATCGGCCCTTGCAGGCCCTCTGCCCCCGCCGCCCCCGGAATTCCCTGAGCCCCCGCCTGCCCGGCGATCCCCTGCAGCCCTTGGCCCCCGCGCTCACCCGGCGGCCCCACTGATCCCGGCGATCCCTGCGGCCCCGCCACTCCCGGCCCTCCCTGCGCTCCCGTCGTTCCAGCCGGCCCCTGCAGGGACAACACACCCCACTGGGGCGCGCTCGAGTCCGGCGTGTTCCCATGATTGCCCGCAATCAGCGAGGCATAGCTCGTCCCGTTCCACAGCACCACATCGCCAACCTTGTAGTTCGACCCTGGCGTATACGTCCCCTGGTACGTCAACCCCGGCACACCCGTCGGCCCCACCTCTCCCGCGACCCCAGCCGGCCCGGCCAGCCCCTGCGATCCTTGCAGCCCCATCGCCCCTTGTGACCCCGCCGGGCCTGTCGCCCCCGCCGGCCCCATTTGCCCCACCTGCGCCTGAGCCAGCACCCCCCACTGCCGCGGACTCAGCGAAGGCGTATTCCCATGATTTGCTCGCGACCAGCGAAGTATAGCTCGACCCCAGATACCCCACAACGTCCGCCAGTCCATAGTTCGCGGTGGATTGGTACACCCCCACATAGCCCAGCCCAGGACTCCCCTTCGCCCCAGCCGCCCCCTGAGGCCCCGTCGCCCCGGGCAATCCCGCAGCCCCAACAGCGCCCGTCAAACCCGGCCCTCCCACCGGCCCAGCAGGCCCAGCACTTCCTTGAAGCCCCACCGGCCCAGCAGCCCCAGGCGATCCAATCGCACCCGCAGCACCCGCAGCACCCGCAGCACCCGCAACGCCAGCCGGCCCAGCCTGTCCCTGACACGCAACCGTTACATCCAGCTCGCCCCATGCCCCGTCAAATCATTCTCTTTAGTGTCGAACTGCACCACCGCCGTCACCGCCGTCAGCGCCAGCCCATTATTGGTCGCCGGCACCCCAACCCACCCCCGTACCACCGTTGTCACGTCGACCGTGACATACGCCCCCGCCTGGCTCACCGGAAACACCTGCACCGCCGTCCCCATCGCAGGCAGCGTCGCATACGTCACGCTGTACTCGCCCCAGGCCCCGCCCACCGTCTGCACCGACACCAGACCCGCCGCATCCCTCCGTCGCTCCGGAACCGCGGCCCTCCGGTAACCCCAACTCACTCCGCACCTCGCCACCAGCCAGTACGGGGCAGCCGGAATCCTCAAACGCACAGTCAGCGGACACCTCCCGTTATAGGCACCCGGCCCCCCTCCAGCCATCCGACAAAAGTGTCATCCTTAACGAGGCTGTTACGGAACTAAGATTTAAACAGGCAGAGATGAGAAGATGCCCTCGCGGGAGCGGGGGCATTTCTTTATGGGCTATATCCGAGGGGACGGGCGGATTCAGGGGACGCTGTTTCCGGTGGT
>JAABVA010005277.1_pt1 | contig 11753 bp, 13 predicted proteins | sample 5560331 | NCBI WGS metagenome assembly JAABVA01 (sample SAMN12812661, study PRJNA571458) | rock metagenome | isolation source: Antarctica rocks | place: Antarctica: Victoria Land, Mt New Zealand sud | collected 2016-01-07
GCTTCGGTTGCAGGATCTCGCATTTATGTGGAGAGCAGTCAGGTGCAAACTCTAGTGCATAATGTCAGTGCCTCCAGTCCCTCATCTTTCTGTCTGTCTGCCTGACTATACATACTGAGTCACTCATTCACACACCAGACATGTGCTGCCCTTGATATGTCAGGTTTGCTTTCTGCTGGGTAGCTGTCTGGTAGAGCTCTCCTTCCTGGCAGATGGCATAAACAGTACAACAGCATATTGATGCTAGCATGCCATCTGTCAACTGAGGCACACTGCAGTGGCTCATTGTGCACACTGCCACTGACAGTGCTACCACAGATCACCAGGCATATCCTGAGCTAACCTAGATGGCAACCATTTACGTTTACAGTTGATGTGGCACTGCAGGAGCAAGGGAGGGACAGCAGCATGCCCATGGCCACCACCCCCAGAATGCCGCATGCTGGCAGTGAGTTGTCTGAGCAACAGGCCTCCACAGAAATGGCTTTCAGGCTGGATCATGCTCGCCAAACTGTACAGTTTGTGCAGCGCCAGGTGTGCACTCTCTCTGGATGCATGGCCTGCCTGCCTTGTTGTTGTTTCCTTTCAAGATCTCAATATCATATTTGATACCCGGAAATGCTGCATACTGGATGTATTGGAGCGCAAGGAGTCCAGCTCTTGATGTTCTACTTTACTGGCGTGAGCGGCCCTGTTCACAGCATGTATACATCAATTAATGTGCTCACATGACTGCATGACAGCAGACCAATCAAGAGCCCGCAATCTTGCAGGCAGCGTCGTTTCGGCATTTGAATAAGGGTAAGCTTGGTGTCTGGGAGGCGCTACAGCTGCTGGACAGCTCAACACACCAGACAAGTGGTAGTGCAAGGGGAGCAGATGATCAGCACATGTCTGTTACTGAGCATGCAATCCAGACTGCTGAGCTGTGCAGACTTGCCAGTCCTCAGCAAGACTGGCTGCACCTGGTCGGCCTCGTCCATGGGCTAGGCAAACTTATGGCGCTACCCAGGTACTGCTCTTTTAACACCGCTGTCTGGTGTTCATGCTGGACACATGCCTGGCCAGAGACATGTCAAAAGCTCTGTGACAAAGCATGAACATCAATGAGCTTGTTTTCCTTGACACAAGTTATTGATGAAGGTATCGCCAAAACAGGCTGACAAGTGCATTGTCCACAATTGCCAGCAAGCAGGCATCAGTCGTGAACTCAGGCACACTGACCAAAACTGCATTGTTGGCACCACATCTGCACTGATGGCAAGCTTGTCTGTGTGCTCAGCCTATGCCTTGCACCCGCCTCAAGCATTGATCCTGTTCAGCTCTGCTTTATTCAAAGCGTCGACATGCATACACTCTCTCCTCGGTCCCATGCTGCTGACATCGGCAAATCATCATCAGATGTGGTGTCCTGTGTTGCAGGTTTGGTTCTCAGCCAGAATGGGCAGTTTATTCTGAGAGCTTCCCAGTCGGCTGTCGCTTCTCTGGAAGCATCACATGCTCTCACTTCTTCTCTGTGAACCCAGACAGGCGGCGGCGCCTGTACAACAATGCCACCGGCATGTATCAGCCCGGCTGCGGTCTGGCAGCTGTGTACATGTCTTGGACCGCCTATGAGTATCTGTATCTGATCCTGCTGGAGAATAAAACTGCCCTGCCTCCTGTTGCTAGGGTGAGATCCCAGCCTCAGATGACTGTGTCACAGACATCTACACATCTACCATGCCCAGATGCAGTGGAACCCTGTCGTGTTTGTCCTGCGTGTATGTACCCAGGTGCATGCGTAATGCTGCGATCTGGCTTGACTTGGTGTCACCAAAGTCAACACATGGTGACAGTTGCATCGTGCTGCAGTTTGTGTTGCGGCACTGCAACTTCCTGGCGCTGACACAGCCTGGTGGTGCTTACTCAGAGCTGCTGAACAGCGTGGACCTTGCCATGATGCCTTGGCTAAGCAAGTTTCAGGTGATTACACCACACTCTTGTCCTAGTCGTCATCAGCTCATTTGCATAGTATGGGATCGCATTCCTGTTTATGTATGCCACTTTTCTGCATCGCGACAGCTTCATGCAGCCACCTCGACGCTGTTACGCACAACACAACAGTTGCGCAGTCACGGTTAATTGTGCTTGCTATCTGGCAAGAAGTGCTGAGCTCATGCGTCACAGCCTGTGTGTTGTGCTTGGCAGGCGATTCAGCGGTCTGGTCAGCAGTCCTTGAAAGGGCAGCTACAAAGGGAAGAGGTCAGGCGATACTATGATACCTTGATTGCAAAATATATTCCAGGCAGCAAGCTGCAGTTTTGAGAGAGCGTGACAGTGTGAGTGATCTGAAGTGCAGAGTGGCTGCTCTGCGGCAGCTTGTTTGCTCCCTACCTTTGATGTACGGTTGGTTTTGCTGAGTCTTTCTAGGGACACAGGCATGGACTAGGAATCGGAGCACGTGGCATTTCGCAAGTGGCCATGGAAAGCTCGTCTTGGTCAATTAGGTTTGGTAAATCAATGTCATACTGGCTTTTGGTGATCGCTCATGACTGTACCTGAAGCTCGTGGTCAGAGGTTGCATGCAGACTGAGAGCAAACTAGCTCACACATAGCTTCAGTCCTTTTTGTGCTACTGAGCTTACTAGTATGTACTGCTGGTGATTCAGTTCTGGCTCTTTAGGTTACCGTCTGAGGTTCTGCTACCTTCTCTTTTCAACAATAGACCTGAAGTCAGTACAGGTTATCTGTGCACCTTAGCCAGATTGCAGAGCAGTAGCTACTCTAGACAGCATGCCACAGAGGATAGATCAGAGCAGCCAGCATCATGAGTGACTAAGCGAGTCAGCATGTCTGGTTATCAAAAGACAATTCTAAGTACCAGGTATCAGCTTCCAGCAGCAACACTCCAGCGAAGTAAGCAGCGATTTTGATAGCGTTATATGTCATCAATGCGAGATGCATATATCATAGCATTGCTTCCACGACATACAATGATTTGCCTTTGGCCTTCAGTCTATTATAGTATGACACCACATATGGTTCTGGCAGTTTTCCAGGCTCTGCAACATAGTGCGTTTTTGAAGTCTTGCTTCTGGATCAACCCTTCATGAATAACATGTTTATGCAATTCACGGAATACAGATATTAGGCCCCGAACCTGGCCCCAGACAAAGGCCTCAGGCAGAAGCAATGGTTAGGTCAGCCTTCGGGGTCTGTCACCGTCCTTTTCAAATGCTGCAGCTGGCTCTGTTGGGGCATGGAGAGCCGTGATCGCGATCAAGCGCATTTCTTTTCTGGCTGCTGCGAGATCGAGCTTCTCGTAGACTCGTAGACCTGCATAATTTGCCGAACGCGGACGTCTACTCTGTGAGGGTGTGATTGGCTTCAAACTTGCCGAAGCTTGATCTTGGCGCACAAAAGTATTTGTTGTTCCGATTGTGATTTATTCCAGTATCCGCACCTAGCATGCTTTTGGGCACCATGTACTCATCAGCGAACTGATCTGCAACGCTTATTTACCCCTACAGATCTTTATCGAAAAACACCACCCCCTGAACTGCTGAAGACTGCCTTCTTGCGCAACCAGTGTCTGCGGGCATATATGCAGGCCCGGGTTGCTTGGTCTGCTAGCTTGACGCGTCCGAACTGGCACGTCAAACGTGCTCCCCTTACAGGCTCAGTCAGGTGATCAAGCCAAATAATCCTTTATATGCAAAGCCAGCGTTGGCCAAGACAAGCGATGCGAAGCAGAACAGAACATAAGTTGCTGCTTGTCATTTCAGGCAGAAGAGTCGATTGTGCAGGCTCCCAACACTGCACAGAAGTGCAGATAGCCTTGGCAGCCTAAGCTCTTGTGGTGCTACCAGAGTATTGCATGCCCATCGTACCAGACACGTCCCACGGCTCCGATCTAGAACTGTTGCATATGCTGGCAATGATGAGGTAGGGTGCTGTGTTCCAGCACCCCAGTGCAGCTGCCAATCCTGTCTTCATACATCCTCACCTGGCTTTTTGCGCAGATAAGCAAGCTCAGAGAAAAGCTAGAGGCCATAGCACGAGAGTTAGAGACCACTGACAAAGACACGTTCCTCAGCAGCGTTGCAGCTGAGCGCGCTGCAGAACTGGCATCCTTGCCGCTCAAGGAACCAACTGACACTGCAACAAGCCAGTCTGCAGACACCACACAGCACAAAGCTGAAAGCCACGGCAAGCTCAAAGCGAAAGACAGAAAGCCTAAGAAACAGATGAAGCCAAAGGTGAATGAGCTGGAGGAAGCTGAGAAGAAGCCAAAGCTGTTTGAGCCTGCTGCTGGACCTCCACCCAAGGTTGGAGAAGAAGAACTCCAGGCCGAGGGGTCAGGCCAGGAAATCCTGCTTCAGGTGCCTGCTCTGCTTCAGCCTGCTACGTTCCTGAGTCTATGCTGTGCCCATGCCTGAGGAGACAAGCATCGCGAGAGTTGCATGCATCAAGCAGCAAGCTCCAATATCCACCAGAATGCAGTATCCACAAATTTGTTTTGTACTATATAGGCAGAAGATGTCATGCTTTGCTGCAGTAACTCAGAACAGTGTGCTCTCTGTGTCGCGCCAATTACAGCCATGTGAAGCAAAGCGTATGCATTGCTGTGCTGCCATCTGACTGGCCACAGCTGGCATGCTAGGGGTTCAACTGGGAGTCATGGAAGCAAGGCTGGTACCACAAAATGATGGCTCAAGCTGATGAGTTTGCTGATCTGGGCATCACCTGTGTTTGGTTGCCGCCCCCCACTGATAGTGTCTCACCTCAAGGCTACATGCCTGGAGACCTGTACAATCTCAACTCCAAGTATGGCTCTCAAGAGGACCTCAAAAGGTTGGTACTGCTGTTGCCCAGATGTAAACAGAATGTGCCAAACACTGTAGCTGTTCATGTGGCAACGCTCCTGCTCATCTGACATGAACACATGTGCTCAGTAAGAAGCAGTGGATGCCATCAAGCATGTCCTTGCTAAGGTTCACAAGGTAGCTCAGCAAAGCATGCAAAGATACATTGGCATAAGTGGTCGTGGTACGCTGCAGCAGAAACCGCACTGACCACGGCCCATTGTGCGGCCCTGCAGTAACAACAGCTGTTGAAGGGTGCAAATCTTGCAGAAGACACAAACGCTTGTTATGCCGTCAAGATCTAAAGGGTGTATGAAAGCTAGCAACTGATATCAGGCACATGTACACTGGGACCATTTTGTTAGCCTCGTGGCATCCCTTATTTGGGTTCCGCTATACTATATTTGCCAAGTCACACAGTGTGCAAAAGCCACTGTGTCTCATTGCAGATGTGTGGCCAAGCTGCAGAGCAAGGGCTTGAAGGTCCTCTGTGACATTGTCATCAACCATCGCTGTGCCCAGAAGCAAGACAAGAACGGCATCTGGAATGTGTTTGGAGGCAAGATGGCATGGGATGCAGAGGCCATTGTGGTCAATGACCGCAAGTTCAAAGGCCGGGGCAACAGGGCTACTGGAGATGAGTTTGCGGCTGCCCCCAACATTGATCACATGCAGGACTATGTCCGCAAAGACCTGACAGACTGGATGGAATGGCTGCGAGACGAGATTGGGTTTGATGGCTGGAGGTGTGCTTACTCTCTCATGCAACTGTTGCATGCATGTGCCGACTTCTGTCATGATAAACCGTCTTGCAGCATTCAAGTTTCAACCAGTCTGAGTTGTGTCTCTGCAACTGATGACTTGAACTACCTGGCAACTTACTTGCAACATCCTCTTGATGCCATCCATGTGCTGCATGCACAGTAGTCTGTGTCCTGGTCCCCTGTGCAGTACACAACATGTTTCTCTGGCAGACATACACACATGTGCACATTGGGCCTGCAGTCCCTAGCTGTCAAGTGTAAATAAGCTGACTGAAGACATGAAAACCTGCAGGTTTGACTTTGTGCGAGGGTATGGCGGTCAATTTGTTCGTGAGTATGTGCTGGCCACTGAGCCTCACTATGTGGTGGGCGAGTACTGGGACAGTCTGGACTATGACGGCAGCGTACCCAGGATTAACCAAAACCGCCACAGGCAACAGACCGTAAACTGGATCACAGCGGCTGGAGGGGCTGCCACTGCCTTTGATGTCACCACCAAGGGCATTCTGCATGCTGTGTTTGAGGTCAGAATGCCAGCTTACGCATACATTCATCAAGGGTATTCTGCAACCAGGGTCTGGGGTCAAAATGTCCGTTTCCATGCTGTTTGATGGTTGTGATTGAAAAACTGCTTCTGCCATGTAACAGATGCTTGCAGAGGTTGAGCTCTCCTCAACATCCAGATCAGCATCAGCAGGCCAAATTAGATGCCGTGTCATATTGTGTCGTGTCATGTCCAATCAAATCTATCTGTGTAGCTAAGCTGTGTGTCTTGGGGTTGCTGTAGCAAGACGAGCTGAACAGGCTGAGGGATGAGGAGGGGCGGCCCCCTGGTGTCATGGGCTGGTGGCCTTCAAGAGCCACCACTTTCCTGGAGAACCATGACACTGTGAGATCATTGCTCAGCTTGCTGTTAGTTCTTTGACTAATGGTGTTGATACCAATCAGCCCTGTCTCATTCCCTCTGAAATACATGCTGTCACTGTAGCTGCACTGGCACTGGTGCCAATGTCTGCATTGGTTGACTGAATTTATAAGATGGTACAAGATTGCTGTTTTGCTTTGATGTTGCAACAACCACTTGGTTCATTACGCGCTGCAGTTCTGGGCCTCAACTTTGTACAACACAACAGGTTGATGACTCGCAAAAACAACACAGGAGGTAGCATGTATATGCCGATCATGCAACATTGAACGCATGACAGAATGAATGAATGCAGGGGTCCACTCAAGGCCACTGGCGCTTTCCAGAAGAGGGCTATGAACAAGGCCTGGTGTACCTCATGACCCACCCTGGCACCCCCTGCCTGTTCTATGATGATCTGCTAGAGCCCAAGAAGAAGGCCATGATACAAAAGCTCATTGCCCTAAGGCAGAAAGCTGGCCTCAATTGTCGCAGTGAGGTAGGCAAGCACTGCTTGGCATGCTTGGGATGTTTGTGAGTCCTTGCTGCTCAATGGCAAGTGCGCTGTAACATTTTTCGGAATCTGTGTGTGATTGCCAGCTCTCGAGTTTTGGCTTCGGCCTGCCACAGTCTTTTCTGTTGAGTGCGCACAGAAGACCTGCCTGCTGACACCACAGCAGTCCAGCACATTGACTGAGACATTGTAGACACCGGTGTTGTATTGCTATGTCAAGAAGCTGCATCCTCCTTGCAATTGCAACACTTAGGTCTATTTGTTTTCCTGCAGGTCTACATCATGCATGCCCAGAAATTCTTGTATGTGGCAGAGATTGATGGGTCTTTACTGATGAAAATTGGCAAAGCCAAGTATGAACCAGACACAAAAAAGTGGAAAGCACTTGAGTCTGGCAAGAACTGGGGTATCTGGCAAAAAGCATAGATGTTCTGGAAGAAACAGTTGCTGGTCACACAAACAGTAGATAAATTGTATTAGAGCAGTTCAATAAATTAGTCTCCACACGGGGAGCAGTGACATCATGGTGCACCAGTTACGGACAGAGTATCTGACTTAGCCTGTATACGCATATCAGCTGCAACATTTGTGGTTCACGGCATTGGCCATGCTGTGGTAGACAATTTGCAAGCTACAATCATGCTTGTGCATATGTCGCTTGCAAATCTGTTTGGCACTTCGCCCAGCAACTGTTGATTGTATGTAGATAGCCAGGTGTGCGATGTGTTGGCATCTGTGCTGCCGTCAGACTGCACAAAAGTGCAAAGTGTTGTGAGTAAAATCATTGTTAAGTGCAACGTGTTACAGGGATGTAGACATATGAGTTTCGGATTTGCAGATCTGCATGACCTGATCAGCTTCCTTTACAGCTCCGCAGCCACTCAGGTCAGCGCCTCTTGGTTTCATGCTGAAACCGTAGATCTGTACATCCTATGATGGGACATACTGCTGCCGTGAACCTCCATACCTGATGGTGTCATGGAGATCAATCTTTATAGGTTCGACGTGTTACAGACCGGCGCAACCGCGCAAGGCAGTTTGAAGGTAAGTCCCGCGAAGCTTGGAGATCAAGACCGCAGATCACGAGGGCGAGCCCGAATTAGCGCATGTGTGCAGGTTCTGCCTCAGGGTCAGAACAGACAGCAAAAGCTAGCAGTAGGTGACTCTGCAGGGGTGATTCAGTGCGTGTCTGTCAAGAAGGGAGAAATTGTCGCAGCATTCAAGACTTTACCAACCGGGCAACGGGTGTCACATGTTACACTAGGAAGGGGGCAAGCAATACAACGCGACAAAATCTTTGTTGCTCAAGGACAAACGGTCAGAACCTGTCACGCACGAGCAAAACAAGAAGTGCCAGGTAGACAAAGGCCGCTGACAAAACAAGTTATCGTTTTCAGGTGCAAGGCTTCACAAAGAAGGGCAAACAGTTCTACAACTTTGACGCCAACTTGGCGGAGAGAATATCCACTCTACACGTCAGTGACAACAGCATATGGCTCACTGGTGAATATACCTTCACACAGCTGGTTGACCACGCTGAGGCGCAATTCTACATAGCTCCTGACCGAATCAATGATTCCGACGTAAGACATGCTGCTCCCTGCCAGAGAGTGCTTGCTGGCCTGACATCACCCTCTGTTGTGCATCAAAGCCAACCTGTAACCTGCAAAGGCAAACAACTCCCGTATGTATGCTTGCAGCTGGTGACATTAGCTCCTTTGAGCCCGGGGTATACCGAGCCTTGCATACTTCTGGGATGTCAAGACTACACCGTCCGTGTTTTGGAAAGGTCTACACTAATACATCAGGTACCTATCATGACACTGCGTGACATCTTCACGGCCTGCTACACTGAGCATCATGTCTCCTGCGGGTGGGCCTTTCATGCTTGAGTAAAACCTGACCTAGGCAAAAATGCTCATGCAATTCATGTTGACCAATGACAAAGCACACGTGTGTAACTGCTGTGCAACTCTTTAACAGGCCTGTGCTGCTCCAACTGTTGACTATCATCAGCAAACTTGCACCAAGATGGAGCAGAATTCCATGTGCATGAGTTCCTGCAGGACTGTCATCTAACCATAGTTGCAGACAGGTTGCAATCTGCCAACGCTGTCACTGCTGGGGCTACAGCCAAAAACATACCACAAAGCACATCTGGCATTGATAAGCCTCAGCAAACAGTTCCGATGGTTATCTGTCCTGCAGTCATGACCTTGTGAACAGCCCTGCACACCCCTTGGTGACACCATCGACATGGCACTGATGGCTGACGTCCCTCCCACCTGATCTGAAGGTCAGATGGCCTTGTGCTGCAGATCAGTGTGGAGGGCGCCGTGACTGTTGTGAAGCACATTGCAGACTCCCATGATCCCTCAGGCCTGAACACAGGCCGGCAGGAAGTGTTGTATGGCACCCACAATGGAGTTCTGGGCCAGCTGTTCTTGGACCACCAATCTGTGAAGCAAGGATGGCAGATCAAGCCCAGCTTACACAAGGGTACAAGCACCAGCATGTGTTGCCTGCGGCACTTATGGCACAAATTTGATTGATCAAGCAGCAGTTGCAAATTGTAAGGTACTTGCAGATGAGGCAGCTGTAAGCCAGTGTGCATAGAGCTGTGTGATTGAAAAGCTGGGGCCTTTCAGATGCAGTTCCAGCAAGAGCCACTGGTCTGATCCATGTCTCATGATGACTCACAAGGAGCAACAACAACAATGAGTTGCATGGCAGCATGAATGAACATGGGCTACAAAAGCTGCGCATGAGAGCTGCAGCAATTCAAGTTGCATTCTGGACACAGCCTAATGCATGCCTGCCTCCCTGTGCATAATCTCCCTATTGTTTCATCCTGCAGGTGCAGTCAAGGCAATATACTCGGCCATTGACCTCACCAAGGATGGGATCAATGAGGTTGTGCTTGGGCGTGACAATGGCAGCTTGGAGGTATATGGCTTTGATCAGCAGCAGCAGCCAGCCCTGGTGTTCCAGGTTTCTTTGGAGGAAAGCATCAGCAGCATTGATGGTGGCTTCTTCACCTCCCCAAATGCGCAGGTGAGTGCTCATTGCTGAGTCCAGCAGGCATGACTGTATGCTACAGGTGATTGAGAGGCGATTAGGGGGCATTACGGCATGGCAAGCTTGGTGTGAAACAGCAACTAGATGTGCATGCAGATGCCTACTGCCGTTTTGTTGAGCTTCTTATGTTCATATGGTTCCGGCAGGAGTGTTCTGTCTGTTGCATGTCAGTAGGTGAGGCAGTAATGCTCGCAACCTGTCCAATGTACCAAGGCTTTTCAAGCCTTACATTCATGAAGCTCATGAGGACAGGAATGCCTGGAACCAAGTTTGCAAAGAAGAAGTGCATGCACACACATGAAGAGCAATGATGCGTGTGGGTGCAGGACATATTGGTGCAAACTTACTCAGGCAAGGTGGTGGCATTCAGTGAGGAGGAAGTTGGAGCCTACCAGCCAAGCAGTGCACCCAGCTCGCCCCTCAAAAGGCTCACAACTCAGTTCAGCAAGGTAGCAGGACTCATGCTCCCTGTCAGTGGCAGCTGCATGCACCTGGCCTGGCTCTTGGGATCTTGAAATCTTTCAGGCTCTTTCTTTCTTTTGTTTGTTTGTTGTTTTGTTTGTCTGCTGTGCATTTAGTCATTGATGCATTTGTTCTTCCAATCGTTCAGTCCATCACTCTCTCGTTCATGCATCAAGTCATGCATTTAGTCATCCCTTCATTCATCATTCATTCATTCATCCATTCATTCATGCATTCACTCATGCATTCACTCATGCATTCATGCACTCATATTTCCATCCCCTTCATTCATCAATCCATTCGTTTAATCATTCATTTGTTCACTCTTTGTGTAGTCATGCATGCAACGATGCAATGCCCAGCATGACGTGCAGACTATGCATGATGATGAACCAGCATATCTTGACGTACATCACACTAAGCAGATGTCATTACGCAGTCAATACAGTCAGCAGCTGCAACGACAGTTTGGTATCTTCTAACTACAACCCATCAGGATACTAAGCAAGCAATGACAAATTGCAAGATAATGCACTTGGCCAGAAAGGGAGGCTGCACACTGCCGCAACCACTCAAAAGGGGGGAACACGGCTGTGTCTCTTGCGCTAGATCCCTCAGACACCACTGTGCAAATTAGAACTAGTAGTATTTGTCACGATTGTGACCTGACAACCCATAAGCATGACATGCAGGTGATGCAGAACAGTCAAATGATTGACAAGGCACAGGAAGGGAGTGTGAATAAAGTTGAGGCAGCTGAAGCTGAATTGGCAGAGCTGCAAAGAAGGGTGGAGCGAGAGCGGCAAGCTTTTGCCCAAGTCTCTGCCAACATGATTGCCTCCACTACCCACTTTGATCTCCAGGTGAGATGCAAAAGCTAAGGCACAATATTGCCACATGCAAGGGCTCAGGCACAATATTGCCACATGCAAAGGCTCAGGCATCCTCTCAGAAGTTGCTCTGTTGTTGGTTGTGATACTTGAAACTGATGCTATTAGCAAGCATCCTGCAAGACCAGGTGTGCCACTATGGTGGATCTATCGCCAGACGTCAGATATCAATGCATGAATTCTGCGTGAGACAGCTTGGATGTGGTGTAGCTGGCAGCTTCCCCAGGCAGGGCTCTTGCTACAAGCTCTGCTCAGAAGAGAGTCAGACAAACAGAGACGGGTCGAAGCTCAGGC
>JAABVA010005280.1_pt1 | contig 11752 bp, 10 predicted proteins | sample 5560331 | NCBI WGS metagenome assembly JAABVA01 (sample SAMN12812661, study PRJNA571458) | rock metagenome | isolation source: Antarctica rocks | place: Antarctica: Victoria Land, Mt New Zealand sud | collected 2016-01-07
TTGAACCACGAAGACACGAAGAGCACAAAGAAAGGAAGAGAAGAAGAGACTCCTTTTCTCTTCCCATCGTGCTCTTCGTGTCTTCGTGGTTCAGATTCCCTCCCCCCTTCTCTGCGTCCTCTGCGTCTTTGCGGTTTTCCCCGGTTTCTTCCGTGTATGATATGTCCGGATCAGACGTGAAAGGGAGGGAGCGATGGCGATGCCGATTCCGGTTATTCTCGATTGCGATCCCGGTGTGGACGATGCAGCAGGTATCCTGCTTGCCTGCGCGCGACCGGAACTGGATGTGCGGGCAATCACGACAGTTGGTGGGAACACGAGCGTCGTTCACACGACCCGCAACGCGCTCGATCTGCTCGCCTTTGCGGGGGTGGACGGCATTCCGGTCGCGCAAGGGGCGGATCGCGCCCTGATGCGCCCGTTCCATCTCGGCACGCACATTCACGGCGCGACGGGATTCGGCGGCGTTACCCTGCCAGATTCCGGTCACACGCCGCTCCCGCTCCCTGCTGTGGACTTGATCGCGCGGATTGTCCGCGAGAGCGCTGAACCGGTGACACTTATCCCGACCGGGCCATTGCCGAACATCGCCCTGTTTCTGCTCTTGTACCCCGAACTGAAGCCGCGCATCGCTCGTATCTGCCTGATGGGCGGCGGCGTGTACGAGGGAAACGCGACGCCCGCCGCCGAAGCGAACTTCCGCAACGATCCTGAGGCGGCACGCATCGTCTTCGCGAGCGGTGTGCCAATCACGATGGTCGGACTGAACGTCACACACCGCGCGCTCTTCACCACGGAGCACACTGCGTGGTTGCGGGGTACGGGACGAAAGGTCGCGACGGCGTTCGCGGAGATGCTCGATTTTCGCATGCGCGTCTACGGCGAGAACTATGGCTTCGCAGGCGCACCGCTGCACGATCCAATCGCTGTTGCGGATGTGTTACGCCCCGGTATCGTCACGACTCGTGCCTGTCCCGTAACAATTGAGACGGACGGCGCCTCTACCGCAGGCTGCTCCGTCGTGGACCTGACGGGCGTCACCGAGCGACCACCGAATGCGGATGTCGCGCTGGATATGGACGTACCTGCCTTCGTGTCACTGCTTCTCGACACGATCGCGACCTATCAATGAGCACAGGCCTTCTCAGAACCGTTGCGCAGACCTTCCGACCTGTCCCATGATCGCTGCGGAAGATTTCGTGCCATCAGTCGGGCACGTTCGTTGACGTAATGAGGCTGTTGACGATCTTTGCCTGACCGCAGATGACGCATGTCCCTTGTTCGCGGTCAAGATTGCCGTGATCGCTGAGACGTTGGCTGACTTCGGCGACAGCCTGCGAGGTGGTGTGCGCGTGTGCTGCGAGGCAGTCGTCACATGTCGGCGCGTCCGCCGTCTGACGCAATGCTATCTGAATCTCGTCCGTGTGGCTCATGCTCATCGTACACGTCTCCTTTGCATCACGCCGCGAATCAATCCGCTTTCGATCTTTCACACATGCGAGAATGCGGCTCCTACCGATGGATCGTCCACCGCCTCCGCCACCTCCCGCAGCAGCGGATTTCCCAGTTGCAATACCCCGCGAATCGTCATCCCGCCTCGCCCCTCAGCACTCGTCACGTCGGCTTGACCTGATCCACGGGCACGGCGTGGTCGCGGGGCGGGTCGTCCTCATGGGGGCCGAAGATGACGCCACACTGGAGGAGGATGTTCGCGTAGGGCGTCAGTTCTGCCATGCGGACGGCGGCGCGGGCGCGGCGGGCCTCCTCTTTCAAGGTGATGTGCGTCATCGTCCGCAGAGCGACGCCTTCGGACGCAAGGAAGGCGCGCAGTTCGGCATGGAATTTCGGTGCGAACTCCGCCTGTTCTTCCGCGACAACTGCCGCCTCGACTGCCAGTTCGAGGAAGATGGCGCGTAGCGTCTGCATCATCGTCGGGATGCCTGCGACGAGCGCGAGATCAATCCGCTCCGGCTCGGTGGGGATCGGCAGCCCGCCGTCCGCGACGAGCAGTAAATCCGTGTGGCCGAGCCGCGCGATGGCGGCGGAGAGGGGAGCATTCAAGAGCGCCGTCCGTTTCATTCGATTCCTCCTCGGCGGTTGACAGTCGGCAGTCGGCGATTGGACGATGTGGGGCCCACACGCGCGCCGAAGGAAATGACGGTATATTCCTTCAAGCATCGTAGCGTAAGCGGCGATCACTGGCGACTGGCGATTGGAGTCATCCCGTGCATCTGGCAACAATCGGTGATATCGCGGTGGACATTCGCGCGGCGACAGGGGAGGCATTGACGTGGGGGGCGGATGCGCGGGGCGATATCCGCTTCCTGCCCGGCGGGTCGGCGGCGAATGTCGCGGTCTGGGCGGCTCGGCTCGGGGCACGGGCGACCTGTCTCGGTGCAGTCGGCGCTGATCCATGGGGCGTATGGCTGCGCAACGACCTCCGGCGTGAGGGCGTGCAAGTCGTCGGCCCGCAGCGTGGGCGGACGGCGACGATCCTGACCTTTCTCGATGCCGATGGCGAGCGGACGTTTGTCACTGACCGGCCACCGCCCTGTCACTCCGCCCCGACGATCTCCCAGACAGTGTATGGCATGGCCTCGATGCCTTCCATATCCCTTCGTACTCGCTCTTTGAAGGACCGCTCGCGGCGACGGCGACGCTGGCGGCGCGTCGGGCGCGGGAGCGGGGAACAGTGCTCAGTATTGACCTCTCATCGGCGAGCCTGCTACGTACATACGGCACAGAACAATTTGTTGCCTTGCTTGCAAGCCTTCATCCCGACGTGCTCTTCGCAAATCTGGATGAAGCGCGCGCCGTTTTCGCGACTGACACAACGGATGCGGTGGCAGCGATGCGGGCGGTGGCGCGGGTCGCGGTTGTCAAGCGCGGCGCGGCGGGTATCCGCGTCGCGTCCGATGCCGGATGCGTGACGGCATCCGCACCGGCGCATGCGGTAGACTCGACCGGGGCGGGCGATGCCCTCGCCGCCGCCTTTCTCGTTCACTTCGTGCGCGACAACGATGTCACGCGGGCGGCATGGGCAGCCGTCCGCCTCGCAGGTGCGGTCGTGCAAGGCGAGGGCGCGCGCCCTCCCGTTCGCGTGCGATAGATCGAAGAAGACGACATGTGCGTCGCCATCATGCTTCTTCTTCGCTGTGCTTGCTCAGACAAGGTGTTGTGTAAATCGCAGCATCTTCTCCTCTGAAGCTTGTTGCTCGTTGGTCTCGTCAAGTTGTCGCGCACTGTTGCACAAGAGGTCTCCTGATCATGCGCTAAGTAGTACATCCGGTTAGTTCTCTACCCATCCGCTGTCGTGTTTTCGCCGCGCTCTAACTGGTGCAAACGACGCTCAGGTTTCTTTGATGAACTTGCCGGATGCACCAGTTAGAGCGCGGCGAGAAATTCATTGGTGAAGATCGTCTCCATTTCGAAGTGCTGCTTGGTGATGCCGAGATCGAAGAACGTCGTGTCCACTTTCTTGAGCAGATCCATGTCGAAGAAACCGAGTCCATTCGCCTTTGTGGCGTCCGAGACCGTCGAGCCGTTGCGGATGTCAATGATTGCCCGGTTCCGCGCGACGTCTTTCCCGTCCGTCGCGTATTTCACTGCCAGTTCTGCGGCGGCGTCGGGCTTGTCGAGCATCCACTGCGCACCCTGTTTGTACGCCTTAAGGAAGCGGAAGATCAGGTCTTTCTTCTTCTGGTACACGTCATCGGTGACGACAAAGATGTCACTCGGCGTGTTGAGGACATCGCGTGCCCACAGGACGTTGAGGTCCCGTATTCCTGCCTGCTGCGCACCGTAGAGGCCGGTGTCTGTGGCGGCGGTCGCGTCTACCTTACCGTCCGCGAGCGGGCCAAAGTTCGCAATCCCCGCCGCGACGACCTCCACGTCGCTCTCCTTCAGGCCCGCGTTCTTGAGCATGACGAGCAGGTTGTAGCGCGTGCCGCTCGACTGGCTGTAGACACCGACTTTCTTCCCCTTCAGCGCGGCAACCGACGTGATCCCGGACGTTTTCAGCGTGAGGAGATTGAAAACATTCTGTGGATAGATGTTGTAGACGGCGCGCAGTTTCGCACCTTCCTGGATGGCGAAGAGGAGGGGTTCGACATTGGTGAAGGCGAACTCCGCGTTGCCTGCCAGGATGTTCTTCAGTGCGTCGCCGCCGCCCGCGCCGGGCACGAAGGTGAAGTCGAGCCCCTGCGCCTTGAACCAGCCATTCTCCTGCGCGCCGTAGATGTTCGACTGCTCAGAGATCGGCTGACTCCAGCACGCCATCCGCACGTTCGTCGTCGTCGCGCCGGACGCGGCGCCCGTCGGCGCGATACCCGCCACGGCGCTCGCGGTTGTCGTTGTTGCGGTGGGCGCTTTCGTTGCTTGCGCCCCGGCGGTGGCGGCGGGCGTGTTCCCGCTGCCGCCACATGCCGCCAGCAAGATTCCCGTTCCGGCGGTGAGGCCGAGCGCCGCAGTCCTCCGAAACAGGGCGCGGCGGTTCATCGCCGAAGTATATGTTCTTGTCACGGTCACGATTTCAGACATCCGCTTTCCTCCTTAATCTTTCCATCATCGCGAATCAACGGGAGAGCGCCGGGACAGCACGAACCATTCGGCCAGCGCGACCAGCGCGTAGAACGCGAGCCCGATGACCGTCAGCAGCACAAAGACCGCGAACATCAGCGGCGTGTCGAGCGTCCCCTGCGCCGCGATGATCAGCGCCCCCAGCCCGCGGTTCGCGCCGACGTACTCACTGACGGTCGCGCCAACGATGCTGAGGATCGCGCCGATCCGCAGGCCCGCGAAAAGAAACGGCAGTGCGGAGGGCAGGCGGAGACGCCAGAACGTCTGCCACCGGCTCGCGCGCAGCGCGCGGAAGAGTTCCTGCTCGTCGCGTGTGGGCGAGGCGAGGCCCGCGAGGGTGTTCTCGAGGAGCGGGAAGAAGACGATCAGGGTGGTAATGAAGACCTTCGGCGTAAGGTCAAAGCCAAACCAGAGGACGAAGATCGGCGCGAGGGCGAGTTTCGGCAGCGCCTGGGAGGCCACGATGTATGGGCGCATCACGCGCTCGACCAGCGGGAAGTGGAAGAGCCCCGCCCCGAGCGCAATGCCGAGAACGGACCCAGCGGTGAATCCGAGCGCGATTTCGACGACGGTCGCCTGGATATGCACGAGGAAATAGCCGTCGCGCAGATTCTCCCAAAGGCTATCGAGCACGCGCAACGGACCAGGGAGCACCAGTGCCGACGTGCCGGCGATGCGCACCCACCCTTCCCAGATGGCGAGCGCGGCGAAGAGAACCGACCATGTGACGATCCCGTGGAGAACCCGTCCACCGTAAATAGTGGCGCGCGATGCATTTTTTCGCGGCGCGGCATCGACGGTCAGGCGTTTCTTCTCACGGTCGAGCGTCATCACCGAACCGCCTCCCCTTGGTCGTGCTCGACCCGCTCCATCGCCATCCGAATAGCGTGACAAAGCGTGATGAACTCCGGTTCGAAGCGCATCGCGAGCGTCCGAGATCGAGGGAGCGGGACCGGGAACGACCGAACGATGCGACCGGGGCGCGGGGCCATGAGGATCACGACATCCGACAGGAAGACCGCCTCGGCGATGTCGTGCGTGACGAAGAGCGCGGTCATCCTGCTGCCCTGCCAGAGTTCGAGGAGCGCGAGGCCCATCCGCTCGCGCGTGATGGCGTCAAGGGCCGCGAATGGCTCATCGAGCAGCAGGATTGCCGGTTCGAGCAGTAGGGCCCTCGCGAGCGCGACCCGGCTCTGCATCCCGCCGGAAAGCTCGTGCGGCAACTTCCCCAGCGCCTCACCCAAGCCCGCCCGCTCCATCAGCGAGATCGCGCGCTGGTGCAACTGTGGCGTCAACCGCTTGTCGGCAACTTGCGTCGGCAACAGGACGTTTTCGAGGGCCGTCCGCCAGCGCAGGAGGACGGGTGTCTGAAAGACGAACGAGACGTCGCGTTGTGGCCCCTTCACCGCCGCGCCTTGGATGGCAACGGAACCGCTTGTCGGCGCGAGCAACCCAGCGACGAGCCGGAGCAGCGTCGTCTTGCCGCACCCGCTCTCGCCAACGATGCTGACGAACTGGCCGTGGCCGATGGTCAGATCAATATGCGCGAGGGCGCGCTGCGCGCCGAACTGCTCGCTGACGTTTCGGAGCGCGATCGCGGGTGTCGCTAGGGTGGACGCGCTCACAGCGGGTACCCCTCCTCCAGGTCGGTGAAGCGGACGAGATCGAGCAGATTGAACCGTCCATCGTGGTGCCATGCCGGATCAGGGTCGGGCATCTTACCGACCGGGCAGATGCGTGTGACGCCCGCCGCCCCCAGCGCGTCTGCCAGCGTGTCGCGTCGCGCGGGTGCGAGCGCAAGCGCCGCAGTCTGCAGGAAGGCGCGCACTGGCTGGAGTAGGGCGACAATCGCCGCCGCATCGGTGATCGGCTTGACGATGACGGTGCGGTTCAGGCACGTCGGCGCGAAGGCGGGATCGGCGTCGAAGACGACCGTCGCGCCATTGCTCTCCGGTGGCGTCGTGAAGAGTTCCACCGCGTCCGGGTCGAGGCTGGACCGAAATTCCGCATCGCGCCGGAAGGCGGCGACCGACGCGTTTTCGGCGGCAGTGAGCGTGCCGCGCGGCATATTGCGACCGAGGCGGTCGAGTTCGCCCGCGAGGAGGGAAGACCAGTCGCGGGGCGTGACGGCCCCGCCCTCCTCGACATAGAAGAGATGTGGCGAGACACATCCTTGCTGGTCGAACTTCGCGACATCGTATGCGGCACGGGCCGCCAATTGCCGGGCCTGCCGCGCGTCGGTCAGCGCTTCTCGCCCGATCAGACCGAAACTAAGCCGATGCCCGTAGCCGAGGAAGCGCGCGGACGCGGGGACCTGTTGCTGAACGGCCGTCACCGCCGCCTCGCTGCCGTAGGCGATCACCGCACCGGAGCGAGCAAAGGCCGCCGCCTGGGCATCAATTGCCTCGCCGCCTGGCCACCATGTTATCGCGAAGCAATCGGCGAGGCGCGGCTCCAACGCGATCAGGGAGCGCGCGAAAAGCGCCGCGAAGATAGGTTCGCCGGACGCCAGTTTGCCGAAGCTTGCGGACTTGAGGAGCAGCGCCATCACGATGCTCTGGGCCGCCAATCCCGGCACGTTGCCCGAAAAGACGTGCGTCGTAATCTCCGGCCCGTACGCGCGGCTCTTGCCGGAAACGAGGCGGCGCTCGCGGAACCCGTCGAGGATGTCCAGGTCGCCGAGTTCGGCGCGGACGAGGGCCTTGAGGGTGTCGCGCTTGAAGATGCTCAAGTAGTCATCGAGACCGCGCCGCACCATCGCGGGCGCGTACGCCGTGACGGCGGGCAGGATGCGGTCGGCCTCGGCGCGGAAGGGGTCATCGTAATCGAGCCAGAGATCGCGCGCGGCATGAACGAGGTCAATCAAATCGCGCGTCGTCGCGCCCGCGAGATAGGTGCGCCGCGCCGCGAGCATCCGGTCCATGACGCGATGCATATCGCGCGGTTCCAGGCGCGGGAAGCGCAACGGGGCGCCGTCGAGTGCCACGCCCGGCAGCGTGTACCACGCACCGATCGCATCCGATGCGATCCCCGGCAGGAGCCACGGCTCGGTCGCGGTTTGCATTGCCATCATGCCGCGCCTCCGCCGATCCGTCCGGGGCGTTCGGGTCGCTGTTTGATCGCTTCGAGCAATTCGTCCGCGGCGATTGAGCAGCCCCGCGCCTCCGCGCCCTTCGCACGGCCCAACAACTCGAACCCGCCGCCGAGCGCGTAGCCCATGTCCTCGCTCAGCACGGCGAGCACGGAGTTGCGGTTGCCGAGGTCGTAGTGCAGGAGCAGCCCGGCCTCGCCGTCCGGCAGCGGTTCGAGCGTCTCGCAATCCACGACCCGCGTCCGCGCCCACGGCGGCACGATCTTGTGTCGCGGGCCTGTGATGCCGCGCGTTCGGTCGCAGATCGTACTATCAATGAACTGGGTGCTGTGCTCGGTCATGCCGTACATATTGACGCAAAATTCTCGCGGAATGCCGAGGAACTCCCGCGCCATGCCGTACAGTTCCTGGCGCGTGATCTCCCGGCTTTGCCCCTTGAAACCCCCCGTATCCATGAGGCGGCTCCCCGATGGAAGGTGAAATCGCCTTTCTGCTTGCGCGCAGGCATCGAAGAAATGCACGAATGAGAAGGAGGCCCCGAGCAGGCAGAGCGGGGTGTTCGCGCCCTCGGCCTCCCGCAGTATCTCGGTCATTGCGTCCACATCGAGGCCGTTGGCATCCATCACAGTCCGGCTTCCCGGCGCGCCGAATTGCGCGATGACGTAATCCAGCCAGTGCGCGAGGGATGAGTGCGGCATCTGCTCCGCCGAAGGGAAGAGCGAGAGCATGCGCAGTGCGCCCGGTGCGACATCGGGGACGACCGTGCCCGCGAAGCAGTTGCGGACGGAGGCATCGTAGAGATCGAGGTGCGGATGATAGTGGCGGCTGCGATGCTCGGCGCCGCCCGTGGTGCCGCTGCTCATGAAGACTGCCGCAGCCTCTTCAACCGGCTCGCAGGCGAGTGTGGCTAGCTTGAATGCGCTGATCGGGACAGCGGGGATCTCCTGCCATTCCACGACCGTTGTCGGCGTCCGACCCTTGCTCGCGCAGAATTTCTGGTACGCCGCATTGTGCGCGTACTGATACCGGAAGAGGCGAAGCGCGAGGGCGTTGAAGCGCGCATCGTCCCGCTCCGCTTCCAGCCCCTCGTTGATGAAAGCGAGGATGTCCGTGTCCAACCGTTCGGCTTCCGTCCGCTCCTCTATCGGTGCGCTCGCATGGCTGGGGACGATCACGATGCGCCCATTGACGTGCCCCACTTCGAGGTCCGCGAGCGCATCCGGCACATCGTTGAGGCCGATAGTACGGGCGATGACCGCGCGCAGGCGTCCTTCCCCGGCAAGCCGGACGACCTCCGCGAGTTCGGTATAGGTATTCCCCACTGAGCCGCGTACCTGGAGTTCCTTGACGACGAACTGCAAGGGATTGAGCAGCAGCCGGTCCTGGGAGTAGCCGATGAAGACCAGCCGCCCGCGCCGCCGGAGCATGGCGACGCTATGCTCCATCGTCTCGGTGATGCCGACCAACTCGAACACCACGTCCGCGCCCTCGTCGCCGGTCAGGCGCATGACCTCGACGGCCGGGTTGTGCTGATCGGCATTAATGATTGCATCCGCACCCAGCTCCTGAGCGAGTCGCAGCTTCTCCTCGGTACGCCCGACCGCGAAGACGCGAGCCCCCGCCATCTTGCTCAGTTGGATGAGGGAGTAGCCGACGGAGCCTGTGCCGTAGATAACGACGGTTTCGCCAAGCCGCACCTCGGCGACTGAGCGGACAGCGTGTAGTGCTGTCGTGCCGCTGCACCCGAGCGACGCGGCCTGCTCCACGGAGAGTGTCGGCGGTAGATGGACAAGGTTGCGGATCGGAGCCACGACGTATTCCGCGTAGCCGCCGTCCGCTGTGAAGCCGAGTTGGTCGATGATGTTGGGGCAGAGGTTTTCCATGCCCTGGCGACACCACCTGCACTGGCCGCAGCCGACGTAGTAATAGACCGCGACCCGGTCTCCCGCTTTGAAGTTGGAGTCGTCTGTGCCGAGCGACACGACTTGGCCCGCGATCTCGTGACCCGGCACGAGTGGGGCGACCCCCATGTTGAGCGTGCCGTCCTGGAGATGCACCTCGGTATGGCAGATCCCCGCCGCGCCGACGCGCACCAGCGCCTGCCCAGCGCCAGGCTCCGGGATGGGGACCTCGTCGTGGTGGAATCGCTCACCGGGCCCGTGGTACCGGACCGCCTGCATCGTCGCCGCATTGCTATGCATTGGCCTCGCTCGCCTCCTACGCTACGTTCGTGGCAGGCGCGGGACAGAAAAGCCCCCGCCCGGATTCGGACGAGGGGGAATGCGGCCATGCGCGTGATCGCCATACGGGGCGCGCGAAGGCATGCCTCAGATGGGTTTCCACACCGCATTCCCTACGCCAGTACTAGCCGGATCAGGTTCGAGGGGTTGGTGGTCTTGATACCGCCTCTCAGCTACTCGCTCCCCCTGCGGTTGTTGTATTCGGTTATTCGCGCCGTACAGGGGCAAGCTGCGCAGCGTCTCGCAATCATCATAGCAGGGTAGGGGGGGACATGCAACGCGCGCCGAACTTTGATGGGTGAAACGACCCCATCGGATAGGCGTAGCGGGGATCGGTGTCGGAGTTGACCGCAAGGGACAACACTGCCTCGCAGTATCGACCCCATTTCATCCCGCTCCGGGGCCCGTCATTACTCCAGCCGGTCTGCTCAGGGCAGGAACTTCGTGGAATACATCGCTTCCCTTTTCGGATGCCCTTGACGAGAGTAGTTTCTTTCATGAAGGTCGCCATGCGCGTCCATGGAGTCACCCCCGGTTCGGTGGCTCATCCGACATTTGTGTGATGCCGAGAGATGAGAAATCCAGCGAATCGGTGCCGAGGTGTACCCTTCGTCGTCACAGAGCGGCAGATGTCACCCGCAGACCTCTTTTTACTCCCTGTGCCTGCTTTCATGAGCGTCATGGTTTCACACAAAGTTCGGAAGAGCCACGAAACCAGGTCAACATTACGGCTCTTTCTCTCCCTTGAAACCATCGAGCCGTGATTTCTGGGCGATGGAGAAGGGCCGGGGGTGAGGTTCAGCAACGACTACGCCCCTGTCCCGAGGTCAATGATTGCGCGGGCGGGGGCGGTCGCGCCGCTGGCTGGGTCGCTCTGCACGGAGACAGTATCGCCCGCTTTGATGTCGCTCACCATGCCCGGTTTCTCCGTGCGGACACTCGTACTCGCGTTCGTCGTGACGGTCGTTGTCGCGCCATCGAAGCCTTGCAGCGTCAACGTGCCGCCACTAATTTGCGTGATCCGGCCGGTCGGGCTGGTAAGGCCAACGATCCCGGTACCGGCGCCCCGGCCAGTCGGAGCGCTGCCCGCCGCGCCGGTGGCATTCCTGCCGCGCGCGCCACTCGCCGGGCTTCCTGCCGCCGCCGTTCCCGCAGTCGTATCCGTGCCCCCTTGCGTCCGCCCTGAGCGACCGCCACTTTGCGCTCCGTTCAGTGCGTAGATCGTCTTCGCAGTGTAGGCGGTATCGCCTGTCTTATCGCCTTGCAGTGCGACGATGTCGCCCATTGCGAGGTCGCTCAACGTGCCGGAGATGAAGATCGTGACGGTTGTGGAAGTGTTCGTTGCGACCGTGCTAGTCGTGTTGCTCGGTTGTTCCTGCAGGGTCAGTGTGCCGTTGTCTACCTTTGTGACCTTGCCGACGACGGCGCTTGCCGTACCACCGGCACTCTGGCTGTCGGCGGCGGACTGTCTCCCGCTTCCACTACCGCCTGCGCCCTGTCCACCAGCGACGGACGTCCCGCGCGCCTGTCCGAAGGAGCTCCGATCACTGGAGGCGGCAGTTTGCCCGGCTGTTTGCCCCCGTCCGTAGGCGACAAACCCGGTGACGACGAACGCCAGGAGGATGATCGCGATGATTCCGATTCGTGTTCCACCCCGTCGCATCGTCGTTGCTTCTCCTTACTCGTACCGGAGGGCATCAATCGGCTTGAGGCGGGACGCACGCCGTGCCGGATAAACTCCGAAGAATAGTCCCGTCGCCGTCGCGAATACCACCGCAATCACCACCGACTGCGGTGAGACGATCGTCCGCTGCCACGTCTTCCCGACAATCACCGCCGCCGC
>JAABVA010005283.1_pt1 | contig 11751 bp, 14 predicted proteins | sample 5560331 | NCBI WGS metagenome assembly JAABVA01 (sample SAMN12812661, study PRJNA571458) | rock metagenome | isolation source: Antarctica rocks | place: Antarctica: Victoria Land, Mt New Zealand sud | collected 2016-01-07
AGCGTCTGGCACGCTTTGTCAGAAAGACGCTGTCTTTCTCCAAGTCCGACGAGATGCACGAGGTCTGTCTGAAGCTCTTCCTGCACCGTTACAATGCGGATGTCATTCTACATTGACCCACTACCCTTCTCTTTAGACGTCCACGATGTAGAAGGTCGGGGTGCTCATGCTCCTCCGTGGGATGTGATCCAGATCAAACGAGTAGTGTACAATCCTCGCATGGCTGTATTTCGCTACGGACGAGAGCAGTACGAGGAGGGGGAGTACGTCCGCCGCAGGGACGCCCTGCCCGGGAATGGTCTACACCCGATAGTCCGCATAGTCGAGGATCTGGGTACGGTCGAAGTCCCGTGCGGAAAGATAGACTGCCGCGCAAACTGCCTCGAATACCTTGTACGCCCGGTCCGAACGCCTGATAAAACCACGCTGACAGACTGCAAGATCTCCCCGCTCGTGAGCATCGTCTAGGAGCTCTTAGCTTCAGCTCTATCAGCTTTTGTGGGACGGCGGCATGCCCACACAGGACCAGGATTCGGTCACGGCCGGTAAGCCGGGTTCCCGCCGAACTCTTACCGTTCTCACCCTTTTCCTTCTAGCTGACTGCTATTTAAAACTCGTCCTCGAACTGCTGTCTGTTGCGGAGGGTATCCTCTCTGGGGCGGCGGGAGACGTAGAGACGATAGAGGAAGCCGCCGCCGAAGGGGGCGAGGAAGAGGCCGGCGAGCATGGCGGGTAAGAGGTCGCGGGCGAGGGTCCAGGCGACGAGGAGCGGGTAGCCGGGCGAGAAGTTAGAGCTGCGGATGAGCGTGAGAGGGTCGAGGATACCGCCGGAGGGCAAGATGCCGTACTGGTAGGCGGCCATCGTGAGGAGGGCGGAGATGAGACCAATGAGCAGGGCGAAGACGAAGCTCAGGACGAGCGAGCGCCAGAGGTCGGCGCCGGAGGTTCGCGCAACTCTAAGTCCCCCCACCTCCGCCTCCGAACCCTTGCGGCGGAGCAGTAGGAGCCCGAAGACCGGCCCGGCGATGATGCCGGCGATGAGCCCCGAGGCCATGTACACACTTGCGAGGACCGTGAGGTTACCCTCGGTGCTCGGCCCGTCGGAGAGCATGAGCAGCAGCACCGGGGTCGGGAAGAGAGACTTTACGAGCGTGAATCCGAAGCCGTAGACGGCCCCTATCCCGAGGAGCTTAGCGTACAACGAAGTTCTCCTTCCCGCCGGCGTCCTTCTTGCCTGAACGGACGGCGCGATCTATGAGTTTTCCGAAGATGGGGCCGAGCACGAGGCCTCCGACGAAAACGTACACGAAGGCCGAGAGGGCGACGAAGAAGCTGCCCAGAAGGACGCGGGGCCTCATCAATCCGGAGAGCTCGACCGGGTCTTGCAGCGTGAAGCCGGAAGTGGTCAACGCCATGATTATCCAGAAGAGTAGCGCAGCGACCAGACCGCCAGCCAACCCCTGAACGGCCCCGAGTCCGGCCCCGCCTAGCACCCCGGAGCGCCTACCGCTCCTCGCGGCTCGCCGCCCGGCTACCAGCGTACCCACGCACCCGCTCAATGCGGCGCAGACCAGGGCCACGATAAGAAAGCCCGTGAGCCGGTAGGGGTCCGTCATCACGAGGGTCGGAACGGCCGCCAGCAGGAGCCCCCAGATGACGCCCAGGGCGAGTAGACGGTTGCGGGTGCCCGCGGTCAACGCGGCTCCGGGCCTGACCCACGGGCGACGACCGCCGGACGGACGATGCGCCGGATCGTCACCTCAACCACGGGAGAGAGTACAGTTTCCACGGCCGCCGTGTACACGAAGCCCGCAATCGCGGCGATAGCGCCCTCGACAAAGATCGCCGGCCGCCTGAAGAGGTCGATGATCTCGGACGGGCTATCCACCGAGAACCCGGAGATGGTGGCAGTCAGGGCGAGCCAGATGGTGATCACCGCGAAGACCAACCCCTGCAAACCCCGATCCGGCCTGCTGGAAGCAGGTCTCGTCTGGCAGGGGTAGCTCCCGCCCTGCGCCCGGCGAGGAGCATACTCACCGCCCCGCTACCGCCGGCGCAGATGAACGCCGAGATCAGGAACAGGCTGAGTGCGAACCTATCGAACGTCAGCACCGCCGGAAAGATCGCCAGCAAGAGACCCCAGAGAGCCCCTAGAGCCAGCAGTCTGTTGCGAACGCTCGATACCATCATCGCCTATGGTAGCCTTCGCGGCGGTTTTCGGTAGAGATGCCGTTCACTCGGCATGAGGACTGGGGGCTCGTGGCGCTACGCCGATCTACTTAGAACGGAGCTTCCGCGGGGAGGTTGGCCGCGACGTACTTGGTCTCCAGGTACTCCTCGATACCCTCATTGCCGCCCTCGCGGCCGAAGCCAGACTGCTTTATGCCTCCAAAGGGCGCGGCGGCGTTGGAGACCATCCCCTGGTTCAGGCCGACCATGCCTGTCTGGAGCCTCTCTATAACGCGGATCGCGCGGTTGAAGTCGCGGGTGTAGACGTAGGCGACGAGGCCGTACTCCGTGTCGTTGGCGGCGGCTATCGCCTCCTCCTCGGAGTCGAAAGAGAAGACCGGGGCGACGGGGCCGAAGATCTCCTCGTAGCGAAGGTCGGCTTCTTTGGACACGTCGTTGAGTACCGTCGGCTGGTAGAAGTATCCCTGGCCGTCCATCTTCTGGGCTCCCACGAGCGCCTTCGCGCCCTTGCCTACCGCGTCTTGCACGAGCTCCTCGACTTTACTGCGCTGGTCTTCGTCGATGAGTGGTCCTACCTGGGTACCTTCCTCCGTACCGCGACCGATCTTCATGGAGCCCAGCTTCTCGGCGAGCTTCTCCGCGAACTGGTCCGCCACAGAGCTCGCGACGTGGAAGCGGTTGGCCGCCGTGCAGGCCTCGCCAACGTTGCGCATCTTCGCCACCTGCGCCCCGTTGATGGCGGCGTCGATGTCCGCGTCGTCAAAGATGAGGAAAGGCGCGTTGCCACCGAGTTCCATCGAGACCCGGAGTAGGTTCTCCGAGGCCTGCTCCATGAGTCCACGCCCGACCGGTGTAGATCCCGTGAAGGTCAGCTTGCGCAGGCGCGGGTCGGAAATAATGGGAGCGACGACATCGCTAGACGAGGAGCCCACGACGACGTTCAACACCCCGGCGGGGAGACCGGCCTCTTCGAGGATCTCCGCAAGCGCCAGCATCGAGAGAGGCGTCTGCTTGGCCGGCTTCATAACCATCGTGCAGCCGGCGGCGATGGCCGGCCCGATCTTGCGCGTACCCATCGCCATCGGAAAGTTCCACGGTGTGATCATGAGGCACGGACCTACCGGCTGCTTCATGGTTATGATCCTCTGCGCGCCGTCCGGCGATATGGAGTAACTGCCGCCTATGCGCACGGCCTGCTCCGAGTACCAGCGGAAGAACTCCGAGGCGTAGGTGATCTCCGCCTTCGAGTCGGTGATGGGCTTGCCCATCTCCAGCGTCATCAGGACGGCGAGCTCTTCCATCCTCTCCGTGATCTTCTCGAAGGCGCGCCTGAGTATCTCGCCGCGCTCTCGCGGTGGATACTTGGCCCAATCCTTCTGAGCCTCGGCCGCCGCGTGAAGCGCCGCTAGAGCGTCCTCGGGCTGCGCGTCGGCGACCTGGCAGAGATCCTCGCCGGTAGATGGGTCCTCCACGCCGAGCGTGCCGCCCTCAGCGGCGTCGCGCCACTCTCCGCCTATGTAGAGCTGCTTCTTGACACCTTCGATAACGCTCTGCTCGGAAGTCTGTGTACCCATGTCGCTAACCTCTCCCTTCCGGACGTTTTCCTATATACCGCACCTCGGGCAAGATGAGGGACCAAACGCCCTGTCTCCTATACGGTTGGGTCGCGGTCTATACTCCGATCGTTACTCTCCCTATACACCACGCATTATACCCGCGCTCCTGTCCCCCAACCCAACGCTCAAGGAAAGCTCCCGAGGCGCGACCGGCGCGCGAGGACCTCGCCAAGAAGGGCCTGAACCCCCGGATCGGTATGCAGTGGTTGATTATCTAACTCGGCGACCGGCTCGACCTCGCGGACGGAGTTGACGCAGTAGAGTGGCCCCGCAATATCCTCCGGCAGATCACCTTCGAAGATCGCATGTTCCTCCAACAGGACCTCCCGAATGACGCCCCCCAGCACCCGTCCTCCGAGCGGCGGTGTCAGGAGGCGCCCGTCAACCACGCCGACTACGTTCGACACTGTAGCCTCCAGCAAGTACCCGTCGCGCACGAAGTCGGCCTCGTCGCTCCCAGTCTCCTCCGCACGCCAGAGCGCGAGCACGTTTGGCAGATAGTTCAGGGTTTTATGGGCAGCGAGTGGTCCGCGCTCATCGGGCACGGTAACTGCGCGCAGGTGTGGACGCGGCGGAGGAAGGGCCGAGGCGTTTACGAGGACGGTAGGCACCGAGGCATTCTTTGTTGAGAGCCCGCGTCCTCCAGTACCTCGAGTCAATACCGCCTTTAGCACCCCGCTCTCCATCCCGAGCCGCGAGACGAGGCCGATACAGGCCACCTCAAATTCCTTCACGGGCGCCGTGAGTCTTATAGCCGCCGCGTCCCGAACCAGGCGCGCGAGGTGCTTCTCCAGAAAGAGCGGCTCCCCCTCCGAGACCTTTAGCGTGGTAAAGACCCCATCCCCGTACGTAAAGCCCCGGTCCGCGACGGGGAGGCGTGCCTCCTCCGGGGGCATGTAGGAGCCGTTCAGGTAGACGAGGCTCAAAGTTCTATCCGCGGGGCGCTTCCGCCCCTAGCGCCTCCAGGAGGGCGGCAGCCTTGGTGACCGACTCCCGATATTCGCGGGCTGAGAGCGAGTCGGCGACGATACCCCCGCCGGCCTGGGCGTATGCTACGCTGTCTTTAAGGAGGATGGTGCGGATGACGATGTTCATGTCCATCGTCGCGCCGGAGAGGCCCAGGTAGCCGAAGGACCCAGTGTAGAGGCCGCGGCGCACCTATTCTAGCTCCTCGATGATCTCCATGCAGCGGACTTTCGGACAGCCGGTGATCGTGCCACCTGGGAACATCCCGGCGAGCAGGTCCACGGCGTCACGCCCCCCGGCGAGCTCGCCGACGACCTCCGAGACGATGTGGACCACGTGCGAGTAGGTCTCCGTCGCCATAAGCTCCTTTAACCCGCACCGTTCCGTAGGCCGCCGAGCGCCCGAGGTCGCTGCGTTCGAGGTCCACGATCATGGCGTGCTCCGCTCGCTCTTTGGGATCTAGTAAGAGCGCCGCCCCGCTTCCGGCCCCTCTAGGGTACGTTCCGGCTATCGGCCTCGTCGAAGCCCGCCGCCCGCGCAGGCTAACGAGCCGCTCCGGCGGGCTGGAGACGACCACGAACCCCGGGAACGAGACCATCCCTCCGAACGGCAATGGGTTTCTTCTCCTCAAAGCCCCGTAAATAGAGATTGGATCCCCCTCCGACGGCACCTCGAACCTCTGGGAGACGTTGACCTGGAATACGTCCCCGGCTCTCACGTACTCTTTGACTCTTTGACTCTTTCGACCGCCCGCACGTACTCTTCCCATCTCAGGGTAGAGTCCGCGACCCGGAGAGTTCCGCTAGACATTGCGCCGGAGAGCGGCGGCGTCTCGCGCAAGGTACGTATGAAGTAGTCTGCGCTCTCTCCCGTCGGCACGGAGGCCCACGCTTCTCCATCGGGCTCAACGCCGACCGTATACCGGGGCAGGATGAACTGGGCGACGGGGAGTCGCAGGTCATCCTCGGCGATAGCAGGGAGACGCTCCAGGTAACGAGTCGCGTCGTAGGAGAGGTAGCCAAAGAGAGTCGGGCCACCCTGCAGGGGGTGATTCAGCCCGGCGCTTCCTTCCCTGGTGAGTACCCGGCGCAACGCATCGAATGGAGAGGCGTTCTCGACCGTCAGGGTTAGCTCGGGTCCGAAGGCGAGAACCCGAGCTCCCTAGCCCTTGCCATCGAGGAGTACGAACGGGTCCACCCCTGGCACAAGCCCCAGGGCCGGTACGAGGGCAGCCAGGTCCGGCGGGGTTCTGGTACAGAAGCGATGGACATCGTGCGACGCAGCCAGATGGCGGGCGGTTTCGGGTTCCAAGCGCACCAGCTTATACTACCGACTCATCACAACTCTTGCAGCTCCTGGCTCCGCCCCAAGGAGCTGCAAGGGTACACAAGCTTCCGTAAAGCACGACTCTACCGATCGTTACTCTGGGCTGCCTTCACGAGAAGGCGGAGCGCCTCGCTGACCTTGGTGAGCTCGTCAGAGTCCAGAGCCTTCAGGAGTGAGGGCGAGAGAGACCGTCAGGAGGTGACGAGCTGCTCGACGAGTTGCTGCCCGCTTCTCGTAACCCGGACCAGCACGACCCTGCGATCCTGCGAATCGGCCATGCTCTCGACGACACCCCTTTCGACCAGCCGGTCCACCAGGACCGTGGCGTTCGAGAACGAGCCGCCCAGGCGGCGCGCCAGCTCGCGCATCCTGACCCCCTCCTCCTCGTAGATCAGGATCAGCGCCTTGAACTGCGGCGTAGACATGTCCAACCCTAGCCACGGCCTTACGTCCCACACCGCCCGGTGACGTATGAGCTCGTCCTGCAGGTCCAGGATGTCTTGTATCGCTTCTCCTCTATCCATCCTTATAACATTCTACTCTTCTCTGGACCTTCGAAACGGCGGGAATGGCTGCCGGCGTCCCTCACATCCGTGGCCGGTTACAATCGGCTAACTAATGAGCGTGCGAGAAGGACAGAAGAGTGCGTTGGGTCCACGCGAGGCGAGGCGCGTCCTGGAGGAGAAGGCGCGCGCGAAGGGATTCGACCTCGTCGGTGTGACGAGCGCGGAACCTCTGGCTGAGGGTGGCGAGCGCCTGAAGGAGTGGCAGGAGGCCGGGATGGCCGCCGACATGGGTTACATGCACCGTCCGGCGGAGCTACTCTCCGAGCCGAAGAGGCTGCAGAAGAGCGCCCGGAGCGTGGTCTCTTTAGGCGTCTCGTACTATCCGGGGGATCATCCCGAGAACGACGGGGGCAGGGTCGCCCGGTACGCATGGGGGAAGGATTACCACATCGTCATAAAGGAGCGGCTGCGCTCTCTGAGGGTGGAGTTGGAGGAGGCGCTGGGCTTGAGGATCAAAGCGCGCGCCTTCACGGACGCGGTACCGCTTCTTGAAAGGTCGGCGGCCCAGCACGCGGGGTTGGGTTTCTTCGGACGCAACTCGTGTTTGATAAATGGCAACCTCGGCTCGTACTTCTTTATAGCGGACCTGATCCTGGACCTCGAACTGGAGCCAGACGTCCACGGTACGGGCACTTGCGGCAAATGTACCCGCTGCATGGCCTCCTGTCCGACCGGCGCGATAAAAGCGCCCGGCTTGGTCGACGCGAGGCTGTGCATCTCGTATCTGACTATCGAGAACAAGGGTGCCATCCCACGCGAGCTGCGCCGCGCGGTGGGCGACTGGGCGTTCGGCTGTGACATTTGCCAGGAGGTCTGCCCGTACAACAAACGCAAGGCCACTATGAGCCGCTGGCCGGAGTTCTCGGCGGGGACGGGCGCCGGTCCGTACCTGAAGATAGAAGAGGTGCTGGGCATCCGGACAGAACAGGAGTTCGAGGAATGCTTCGAGGGCACGCCCCTCACACGTCCCGGACGGGCGGGGCTATTACGCAACTGCTGCGTCGCCGCCGGGAACCTCGGGCTAGCAGATGCGATACCGGCGCTGGTCGAGTGTCTGCGCGAGGACGAGTCGCCGCTAGTGCGGGGGCACGCGGCCTGGGCACTTGGAGAGATCGGGGGTAGCGAGGCTGCAGCGGCGCTACGAGAGGCGTTGGAGAGGGAGCCGGACGGGGAGTGCCTGCTGGAGATTGAGGCCGCCCTGGAAGGGCTCCAGGGACACTCCAATGGGTTAGAATAGAAAGACTATGGCAGACCGGATCAATTACTATGAAGTGCTCGGCGTCCCGCGCAACGCTTCCCAGGCGGAGATCAAAAACGCCTACCGCAATCTCGCCAAAGAGAGGCACCCGGATCACGCGGGCGGGAGTAAGGTCGAGTTCAGCCGTTTGCAGGAGGCGAATGCCGTGCTCTCCGACCCGAACCGCCGCCGCCAGCACGACGAGGCTCTGGATCTCGCCCATGCCGCCGACCAGCTCGCCGGCCTGAACCTGGACTTCGGCTCTCTCGACGACGAAGTCTCCTCCAAGCGCCGAGAGCGCGAGGCCCGCGAGAGTAGCGGCCCGAGCCTTGGGGAGCGTCTTCGCAACAGGTTCCGCAGAGAAGAGGCCCCCGACGCCAGAGGTCGCGGCCGTAACCGCGCGACACGGCGCGAGGCGCGCTGGTACGAGCCACAAGACTTCGACCCGGAGCCTGTCAACTGGAGGACGGGCGCGTTTAGCTTCTTCGGGACGCTCGTGGCGTTCCTGGTGGTAGGCCAGATCGGGCTGTGGGCTACCGCGCCTATCCCGCCGGGCTTCGCCGCCCTCTGGGCGCCCGCGCTGGCGTCGTTCATGCCGGTCCTCTACATCCTGGTCGGGCTCCTGGCGGCTTACTTCGCCTACAGAGCCGCCGGGTGGGTCGGCCTCGCGCTCGCCTTCGTGGCCGCACTCGTCGTTGGAGGCTCGGGCGGACCGGAGGGATCATTGCAGTTCGCTACCCTCGGTATCGTGCTGCTGCTAGTCGTGATCTACCTGGGCAAACGCCGCAACGAAGCAGCCCGTAGACGCCGCTGACGCTTCACCAAAGCACTCCGTGACGGCCTCTCCCAAAGAGATGCAGAGCTTCATAACCTCCTTCGAGGAGCGCCTCGCCCCGGTCGAGAAGGCGTCGAGCGCAGCATGGTGGACGCTTGCGACCACCGGGACGGAGGAGGCGCAGGGGGATCTGGTCCTTACCGGAATGGAGTACAACCGGCTCTTTGCTGACAGGGACGAGTACGAGTTGGTGAAGGGCTGGTACGAAGAGCGCGAGTCTCTGGAGAGCTCGATCCTGCGGCGACAGGTCGAGGTACTCTACAAGACCTTCACCGGGCGGCAGGGGGACGAGGAGACGCTCCGGCGTATCGAGGAGCTCGAAGCCGAGGCGAATGCGATCTATGGAAACCACCGCAGCATGGTCGGAGGCGAAGAGACAAACGAGAACGAGCTGCGCGGGATTCTACGCAGTTCCGGCGATTCGGCCCTGCGCCACGAGGCCTGGGAGGCATCGAAGAACGTCGGACGTAAAGTCGAGGGCCTCGTGCGCGAACTCGCCCGCCTCCGCAACCGGCTCGCGCGGCAGATGGGCTTCGATAACCACTACGTCCGCTCGCTCGACCTCCAGGAGATCGGCGCCAACGAGCTCGACCGCCTCATGGACAACCTCCAGTCCGCCACCGACGAGCCCTTTCACAATCTCAAGATGCACCTGGATGCTGGCCTGAAGAGCAGGTTCGGCATCGATGCCGTTATGCCGTGGCATTTCTCCGACCCGTTCTTCCAGAGCTGCAAACATGAGGCAGGTGCGTTTCCGCTCCCGGCTTCGCGAGAGGTTCCGGGAGGTGCGCCTGAAAGGGGTGACGGAGATCGGGATTCGGACGAGGGTGCGGAGGCCGGGTTGGAAGTAGACCGTTACTTCCGGGACAAGGACCTCGAAGCCCTGATCCTCAAGACCTACGATAGCATGGGGCTGGAGGTGCGGGACGTTTTAGCCCGGAGCGACCTGTACGAGCGGGCCGGCAAGGACCAGCACGCCTTCTGCATAGGGATAGGGCGCGACTACCCCTACGACGTGCGGGTACTCGCCAACGTCCGGCCGGACTCTTACTGGATGGATACGATGCTCCACGAGTTCGGCCACGCTGTCTGCGACAAGTACATCAATCCTTCCTTGCCGTATCTGCTGCGCTCCGTGGCCCACACGAGCTCGACCGAGGCTATCGCGCTCATGATGGGTAGCCTCGCCGATGATCCCGGTTGGATCTCCCGCTTCGCGGACGTCCCCGAGGAAGATCTGAAGAGGGAGCGCGAACGTCTCCTATGGAGCAGCCGGACCGACAAGCTCGTCTTTATTCGTTGGGCGCTCGTGATGTACCGTTTCGAGAAGGCCCTCTACGAGGACCCCGATCGTGGGGATCTCAACTCCCTGTGGTGGAGCCTCGTCGAGGATATACAACTCGTGAACCGTCCACCCGAGCGCGACGAGCCCGACTGGGCCGCCAAGCTGCACGTCGCCCTCGCCCCTGTCTACTATCACAACTACGTCCTCGATCACAACTACGTCCTCGGCCGCCTCACCGCCGCCCAACTGCGACGCCACATCGAGAAGAACGTGGTCGAAGGACCACTCTACGAGCACGAGCTCTCTGGTCGCTACCTTCAGGAGGCATTCTTCGGTCCCGGCGCCCGCGACGACTGGCGCACCACCGTGCTTCGGGCCACCGGAGAGGAACTAAACCCTGCGTACTTTGTAGAGGCACTGCTTTAGGCCCGGTCAGCTCGCAGATCTATTCTCTACCACCGGGATAGCTTCGGCGCTCTTGCCCCCGAGCACCACCTTCGTCATCGTGAAAGTACAAAGACGCCCGGCCTCCGCACCCTCGCCCGAAGATACTCAAGAGGTGCGGTTCGAAAGTGCCACCGTAGCCAGGGTAGCAGCGGTTCTGTAGATCGAGAGCGACCGCTATACGAGCTAGCTGCCGAGCGCCACCAGGAGCAGCACCTGCGGACCCCGGACGCGAGGCCGAGGAAGCGCCGTGGTGGTGGAATGCAGGGTCTCGTGGCTGGCCACGCGACTACCGCCGTTACGTCAGCCCCAGACCTCTTGCGCGGTCTCGACGATGAGGCGGAGCTTGTCGAACTGCTGCTCGCGGGTGAGGTCGTTGCCCTCGAACGTGGAGGAGAACCCGCACTGGGGGGAGAGGCAAAGCTGATCTAAATCCACGAAGCGGCTCGCCTCCTCGATGCGCCGCTTGAGCTGGTCCTTGGCCTCTAGTTCGCCCCGCTTGCTCGTAACGAGGCCCAGGACGACCATCTTGTCCCGGGGCACGAAGCGCAAAGGCTCGAAACCGCCGGAGCGCGCGTCATCGTACTCGAGGAAGAAGCCGTTGACCTCCAGTCCGCCGAAGAGGGCCTCGGCGACAAAGTCGTAGCCGCCCTCGGCCGCCCAGGAGGAGCGGTAGTTGCCGCGGCACATGTGGATAGTAACCGACATGCCGTCCGGTTTGTCCGCGAGCGCCCGGTTGATGGTGCGGATGTAGATCTCGTGCTGATGCTCGGCGTCGCCTCCCAGCTCGTTGGCGACGCGCTCGCGCTGGAGGGGGGTCATTCAGGTACGCGAGGCTTGTGTCATCGAACTGAAGGTAAGTGCAACCGAGATCTCCTAGAGCCCGGACCTCTCCAGCGTAGGCTTCGGCTAAGTCTTCCCAGAACCCCTCGAGGTTCGGGTAGACCAACTCGTCGATCGCCGCGCGTCCGCCGCGATAGTGGACCATGCTCGGTGAGGGTATGGTGAGCTTCGGCGTGGTTCCGGCCGTCACCTGCCCGGCCAAGAACCGGAAGTCTTCGGCGAAGATCGGCTCTTGCAGCCCGACGCGGTCCTGCACCCGCAGCGCCGCCGGCGTGAACTCGATCGAGCCCTCGTCGTTGCGGAACTCGACCTTCATGTCGTCCTGGGCCTTCTCGATCCCGCCGAGCTGGTAGATGAAGTCCATGTGCCAGGAGGCGCGGCGGAACTCGCCGTCGGTCGCGGACTGGAGACCCACCTCCTCCTGCATCCGCAAGACCTCCCGG